>Ga0315284_10009575_pt1 | contig 13811 bp, 10 predicted proteins | sample YL17G09_16_MG_FD_203696 | JGI IMG/M metagenome (GOLD analysis project Ga0315284, IMG submission 203696) | Sediment microbial communities from Yellowstone Lake, YNP, Wyoming, USA - YL17G09_16 | ecosystem: Environmental > Aquatic > Freshwater > Lake > Sediment | place: USA: Wyoming | collected...
TCAACTTCCCTCCCTCCCCCCTCAACCTTTGCTCCCCACCTTTACCTTGCCTTTTTTCAAAGATTCTTAGTCGTTGTCCCCCAACCCAACGTCAAGACATCACATTCCTATTCGCGTGTAAAAAAGCAGCATGGAGCAAAGAAGGAGCCGAGAAACAGAAAAGAGAAGGGGAGCGCCAGTCGACGTTGTTTGCCGAAGATTTTTGTTCTCTCTCACTTCACATTTCGTTTCTATCTCATCTCGTTCCTCTCGCGTCGTTGCCTCTCGTCCGCGGCCAGCGAGAGGCTGCTGCTCTCCGAGTCTGCAGCAGCGGCGGCTCATCAATGAGGCTGCAGCGGAGGCGCGCCGCGTACAACATAGACTATGCGGCGTTGAACGAAGGGGGCGGCGACGACAGCGATTTCGACGATGATGGCGGCGTCGAGGCCGGCGGCGGCGGAGACATCTCGGCCGGCGAGGAGTCTCTGTTCAAGAAGGAGGACCCGGTGCTGCTCCGGAACGCGACTCTGGAGACCGAGTGCGCCTCTGCAAAGGTACAGAAAGAGACAAGAGAGAAGAGACGAAACGGGAGCGAGAGAAGGAAGCCGAGGGGCAAGGGATGGCTTCTTCCTTATTCTCCTTCTTCTTCTTTCTTCGTCTTCGTCGTCCCCCCCCTCTCTCAAACCTTTTCTCTCTCTCTTTTTCCCTCTCTCAAAACAAAAAACCACAGGAAGTGCCCGCGTCCGCAGTCACCCGGGACTGGATCGAGGGACTCGACAGCCCCGCCGTCGTGCGACGGAAAGGGGGAGAAAGTGTCGAGGCCGCCGCCGCGTTGATAGGGCTGGCGCTTCCAAAGTTTGACGACGACAACGACGGGGATTTTCCGCTCTCCCGCCGGCAGCGGCGGCGGCGCAGGAACTGGTTCCTCCCGAAAAACCTCGCGTCGCTCCTGGGCGACCCGTCCAACTCCTCCTTCCCGCGCTTCCGCGCGCTCGACCCGCAGGGCAACGAGTGTCAGACCAAGTGGTGCCTCGGGGAGCAATGGGTGAGCTACTCGATGGCGCGAGGGGGAGCCGTCGCTTCTGCCGGAAACGGCGCCCGAGGTGACGGCGGCGGCGTCGGAGCGCCCCGTCGCGGAGGGAGCACCCCGGAGACGACCGCGGCCCTCGCCGGCGCCGCCACCCCCGCAGCCACGGCAGCGCTGGCGGCCGCCGCCGCCGTGGCCGCGCCCGCAGCACAGAACGGCGCTGGCGGCGGCGGCCACGAGCGAGCGGAGGAGGAGGAAGACGAGGAGGCCGACGAGGCGGACTCGACGAGGATCGTCCGGCCGGCGCTCGCCGGGGCGGCCAAGGCGGTGGCGGCGGCGCTTCCGCTCTCGAAGAAGCCCGCCGCCCCACCTCCTCCTCCTCACTTCTCCTCCAAGGGAATCTCCCTTGAGTCCAAGCGCCGCCTTCTCGTCGCTGAGGTGAGGCTCTGCGGCGACGGCGACGGCGACGGCGACGGCGGAGGCTCGTCCTCCGCTCTCTCGCCGGCGTCCCGTGCGCCCGCGGCCGTCGCCGCGGCCGATCTCGTCGCCGAGCTCCTCCGGCTCGAGCCCGCCTCGGAGGCCGCGGCCCTGATCCAGGGGATTTCCCCCGCGCGCTCGAGGCTGTCCGTGCACCCCGCCGGAGGCTTCAGCGACTGGAAGCTTCCCGCCGCGGGGGCGGCGGGCTGGCGCTTTGCCCTCGGAGGAGGAGGAGGAGGAGGAGAAGGAGGAGGAGGCGAGAGAGCCAAAAACGTCCCCCGGGTCGTCTTTGCCGCGCCGCTCTCTGCCGCCAACGCCGCCACCTTCGCGGCCTGGGCCCGCGGCGCGCCGCGGGGCGCCGTGGCCCTCGTCAAGTCGCTCGAGGGCGTCGTGAGGGCGGAGCTGCGGGCCGGGGACGCCGTTTTCTTGCCTCCCGGGTGGCTGGTGAGCGAGGCGACGCCGTCGAGGGCGGCGGCCGTGAGGAGCTCTGACTACGGCGGCGACGAACCCGATGACGGCGACGGCGACGGCGACGGCGAAAAAGAAGAAGGAGACGACGAAGACGACGACGAAGACGACGAAGGAGACGAGGACGACGGGGAAGGAGACGACGAGGCCTCGTCCTCCCTCTTCGGCGGCTCCGCCTGCCTCGCGGGCCAGGCCCTCCTCTGCTCCGGCTGGCGGCAGCACGCCGCGGCCTCGCGCCTCGAGGACGCCCTGGGGGCGAAGCCCAGGGACAGGCGGCCGGGGCTCGAGCGGCTCGCGTGGGTCTCGGCCAAGTGCTGGGGCAGGTCGCTGAGGGCCGCGCTGCCCTCTGCGGCGAAGCGGGCGGCGCTGGGGCTGGCCGTGGCTGCCCTGACCGCGAGGAGGCGGCAGGCGAGGCAGGAGGAGGAGGCCGCCGCCGCTGCCGCGAGGGCCGAGGCCGAGGCCGAGGCCGCCGCCCGCGTCTTGGCCGGCTCGCTCGGAGGAGAGGTCGACGGTGCTGGCGACGGCGGCGGCGCCGTCCCCTGGGCCGAAGAGGAGGACGAAAGGAATCAACAGCAGCAGAGGCCGAAGACGGGCCTGAAGGTGAAGCTCAGGGGGCTGTCGAAGGGCGGCGGCGGCACCGAGGGGGCAGCGGCAGCTGCTGCCGTCGTCGCCGCCGCTGCTGCTGCTGCCGTCGAGAGCGACAGCGGCGGCGGTGGCAACGCCGCCGCCGCTGGAGCAGCTTCGAGCCCCAAGGTCTCTGTCAGGCTCAAGCTCCCGAGCAAGCCCGCTGCCGCAGCCGCCGCTCCCGCCGCCGCAACGGGGGAGAACGGAGGAGCGAGCGGGGGCGGCAGCGACGCCGTCGCGGATGCTGCCGCTGCCGCTGCTGCCGCTCCTCCCGCCGCCCGTCCCGTCCTTTCCGCCGTCGCTCCCTCGCCCGCTCGCCCGCTCGCTGCCCTCCGACCCTCGATCGTCTCCGCGGTGCCCCACCTCGCCCGGCTCCTCCGCGAGTGGTCCCTGCTTCCCCCCGACGTGCTCGCCGCGGCCTCTTCCGGGCACGCGGACCCCCTGGCCGCCGCGGACGCCCTGGCGGAAGGGATCCGGGCCGTCGCTTCCGCTGCCGCTTCTGCTGCCGCCGCAAGCGCCGCCGCCAAGCCCGTCGCGTCGGCGGCGGAGACGGCGGCGGCGGCGGCGGGTCCCGACCCCTCCTCGCTCTCGCTCCTGTTCTCGTCTCCCGCCGCCGCCGCCGAGGCGGTCGCCCTCGCCGCCCTGCCTCCTCCCGTGGTCCTCCCCGCGGCCTTCGACGCCGACGAGGCCGCCCCGATCCTGCCCTTCCGGTGGGGCGAGGAGGGCGAAGACGAGGAGGGAGAACGGAACGGCGGCGACGACGACGAGTTTCGCGCCTTTGGAACGAATTTCGAGGAGGAGGCCGGCGACTCTTTCGACGGCTTTGATGGTGTGAAACGGAGGAGGAAGAGGAGCTCATCGGGGCCGCAGCGCAAGCGTCCGTCGAAACAGCAGCAGGCGCAGCAGCAGCAGAGGCCGCGCTCCGCCGTCGGGGAGACGGCCGCGCCGACGGCGGCGGCGGCGGCGAGGGGGACGGCCTCGACGATGATCCTCAGCAGGAAGCAGTTCCCGTCCTCACCCAAGTTGGCGTCCAAGTCCGTCAAGGACAGGCTCAAGAAGAAGCTCAAGCTGCGGTGAGAGGGGGCTTTGCGCGCGCGCGCGCGAGAGAGAGAGAGAGAGAGAGAGAGAGAGAGAGCGGGGGAAAACTGATTTGTACCAACAGAAAGTTGTAAAGCTGACGTTCAGAGGGAAAAAAAACCACACACAAAAAACATTTCTTCTTCTCTTTTTTATCTCTTGTCATCAAGCGATTCGGCGTTCCTCCTCCTTCCCTTCCTTGTCTCCGCGCTCGTGAGCATCCAGCGCGCTCTTCTCTCTCTCTTCTCTCGAAACAAAAAGAGACCTCCAACGACGAAATGCAGGCGACGGCCCCCGCAGCGTCGCGGCGATGCGTCGCCCGGTCGGCGTCGTTGTCTTTGTCGGCTCCTCGTCGCTCGACTGCCGCCACTCCGGCCTCTCGCGAACGCTCCCTGACCGTCCGCGCATTTGGCCCCGGCAGCGAGATCCAGGAGGGCGTCGAGGCCGGCGCCCGCGTGAAAATTACAAAGCCCATCAAGGTAAGAAATGGATAGGAAAGAGATAGAAGAGGAGAGAGGGATTCCACGAAAGCGATCAGAACCAAGACAGCGTTTTTTTTCCTCTTTCAGGTCCTCTCCCCTCTCATCTCAACTCCATCGACACTCGAAAACCAAAAACCAATACAGGTCTACCACGTCCCCAAGAAGCCCGAGCTCGACCTCCTCGGCCGCACGGGCGTCGTCTCCGAGGTCGTGCGCTTCCAGGACGGCGCCGAGCTCTCCGCGACGATGCCCTATCGGGTCGTCCTCGACGACGACGACGAGGCGAAAGCGGCGCTGGAGGCCGGGGGGAAGAAGCCGATGAAGGTGACGGTGCACCTCTCTGGCGGAGAGATCGAGCTTTTGGCTTGATTGAGAGAGATGGAGAGCCAAGAGCAGGCTTTTTTTGAGAGATGTATACGTTTGTGTCTGTCGCCGAAAGAGAGAGCGAGTTCAGAGAGCTCCAGTTGGGAAGAAGCAAGAGCGGAAATTTTGTTTAAAAATTTGAAAAATCGTTTTTTTTTCTCTCGGTGGCATTTTTTCCCCTTCTTCTGAACTTTTCTCAAGCCCCAACGACCGCCCCCATCGCCGCCTTCCTCTCCTTCGACGGCGGCCACTTGGCCCTGCGCAGCTTCCCTCCTGGGGCCATAGACCAAGCGCCTCCGTCGACCAAAGGACTCAGTTCCGCGAGATCGTGCGAGACGCACAGCACGCAGCACCGGGCCTTGGCCGCCGCGAGCGCCGCGGCCGTCTCCCTGCGGGCGCGCCAGTCGAGGCCCGCGAGGGGCTCGTCCAACAGCAGCGCGTCGGGCGAACGGGCCAGCTGGACCGCGAGAGCGACGCGGCGCTTGTAGCCGTCGGAGAGATCGCGGAGCGGCGCCGAGAGCGGGAGGTCGTCGAGGGCCAGGGCCCTGAGGACCGCCTGCGCCTGGGCGCCCCGAGCGGCGCGGAGCGCCGGGGCCTCGGCCGGCGGCCACCCGAACGTCAGCTCCTCGACGAGCGTCTCGCCCAGGAAGTGCCTCTCCGGGAACTGGAAGACGAGCCCGACGCGGGCCGGCTTCGAAGGAGAGGAAGAGGAAGAGGAAGAGGAGGAGGAGGAGGAGGAGGAGGAAGGAGAGGGAAGGGTCGAAGAAGAAGTGGAAGCAGACGCGGCTCGAAGACTCGCGGCTCCGTTTCCGCCCCCTCCGCTCCCTCCTCCTCCTCCTCCTCCTCCTCCTCCGCCCTTTCCTCGGCTCCCTCCTCCTTCGACCCAGCTCACGCTCCCCGACGAAGGGGTCAGCAGCCCGGCGACGAGCTGCAGCAGCGTCGTCTTCCCGGAGCCCGACCTCCCGAAAATGACGCCCAGCTTGCCCGCCTCCAAATCCAAGCTCGCGCCGTCGACCAGGGCCGCGGGGGCCCCCGGGGGACGGTAGCTGAGCCCTCGGACGCGGAGCGACGCGCCGCCGGAGGTCGCCCTCCTCTGCCGCTCCTTCTCCTCGGCCTCGGCCGTCGCCGCCGCCGCCACCGCCGCTTGGAGGCCCTGTTGGACGGCCTGGAAGAGGGCGCGGAGGGCCGGAGTGTCGTCGCCGCTCGCTTCTTCGCCTCCGCCGCGGCCTCCTCCTCCTCCGCTGCTGCTGCTGCCTGCCGAGCAGCGGCAGAGACGAGGAGGAGGGGGAAGGGAGGGCCGCAGCAGCCGCTGGCGCCGAGGAGGTGCCGTCGTCGAAGAAGAAACTCTAAGGGGGGAGCTGCTGGCCGCCGCTGCCGCCGACCGTGCCGGCGTCGCTGACGCCCTCATTTGACGTTGCCCTGTCTCTCAACTAGCTATCTATCGACTTCAGAGCCCGAGCGCCCTGCTCATAACCTCGCGGGCTTTCTCGGAAGCCTTGCTCGTGAGCGTCGCGCGGAAGTAGCCGAGGGCAGCCTTCTCGGCGTCGTCGGCGGCGTTTGTCGTCGTCGTCGGTGGCGGCGGTGGGATCTTCTTCTTCTTCGCCTTTGATTTGTTTTTGTTGCTCTTGCTGCTCCTGTCTGTCTTCTTGGAGACTGCTGATGTCTTCGAGGGCTTGGGCTCGAGCGCTGAGAGGCGCTCGAGCTGAGACTTGAGGAGAGACCGCCCCATGCAAGGAGAAGCGGAGAGAGGAATTGAGAAGGAAAAAAAGAGGAAAAAAGAGCAGGTGTGTGAAAGAGAGAAAAAAAACCTCGACCGCGAGCAGCGTTCCTTTCGTTTTTCCCCTCGTTTTGTCCAATTCCGGTCTCCTTCTGACTCATTATTGTCTTCACTCGAGAGCTAAGAGATTCACACAGAGCAAATGCGCAACACATTTTCTGGGGGAAATCGCGCGGGGGTCGAAACGGCGGTCGCATGAACTCAAAAGAGAGATAGAGAGAGAACAGAGGCCCCCAGGCCTAGTAAACCTCTCTCTCTCGAGAGGCGAGTTGAGAGAGCGTAGTTTCTTTTTGACGCTCTTTCCCCCTCGAGAAGATAGAGGAGCTGGAAAGAGAGAAAGAAAATCAGGCTTTGAAAGGGAAAAAAGGTGACCCTCGGCTCAGAAAGAGAGCTTTCTCTTCTTTTTGGTTTTTTTTTCTTACCCATTTCACGAGGGGCACTTTCCCCCCCCGCGCCCGTGCCTTGCAGCCGGCCTGGGCCCCCTCTTCCCCCCGAGGAGAAAGGAGCTCAGATGGGAGGCCCGAATCTGGAGGAGGAGCGCCGGCTCGACGGCGAAGAAAGGGGCGGCGCGGAGGAAGAGGACGATGATGCTCGTCCTTCTTCGGCCGCTCCCGACGACGCCGACAACGGTGAAGGAAACGAGGAAAAGGAAGTCGACGAAGCAGAAAAGCAGACGACGACCGAGGCCGACAGAGACGGGCACGCCGACCCCCAAGCGCAGGACGGAGACCCCCCCCCGAGATTCAAGGGGGTCACCAAGTGGTTCAACTCCCAGAAAGGTACATAGAGGGGTGTCGACCTGGCCTGGCGGAACGAGCGCGGGGAGGGGGACGGACGCATTGATGCTCCCTGAAGAGAGATTTTACCGTGAGCTCTAGGAAAGGGTCGAGCGAAAGTTTTCGACGGCGGCATCCCCCGCTCCCCCCGCTCCCCCCGCTCCCTCTGCTCGCGGGCGGGGGTCGTCCACCAGCAAAAGAAGATGGAACACCTCCCTTTTTTTTCGCGCTTCTCTCTCCCCGCGCGCTGGCCTCGAACACCGCGGGATCGACTCGATCTTTGATCTAACGACTTTAAAAGTCTTTCCTACGTAAAACGAAAACAGGCTTCGGCTTCATCACGCCCGCCGACGGCTCCGAGGACGTCTTTGTCCATCAGGTGAGAAACCACTCCCCCCCCCTTTTTTCTTCTTCCTTTTTTCCCTTCGACCTCCCTCAAGCCCGGGGCTTATGGAAGATGAAAACGGCGTGGAGCTTCTCGGAACCGCCAAAGGTAGTATCTTTCGGCTCCGCAGGCCCCCCTCCCGCAGATCTCCGTTGAAACCCACCGGAGGAACGCCGGCTGCGAGGTGGGGGAGGGAGGCAGAGAAGAAGAAACACATGTGGTTCTTCACGTTCTTTTTCTCCGGCCTTCTCCGGCCTTTCTCTCTCTCTCTCTCTCTCTCTCTCTCTCTCTCTCTCTCTCACTTCTTTCCTCTGAAAACTCGAAACAAAAAACAAAAAACCAGTCGTGCGTCGTCCTCGACGGCTTCCGTTCCCTGAGGGAGGGCTGCCCCGTCGAGTTCGGCCTGGGGAAGACCGCGGACGGGCGGATGAAGGCGGTCGACGTCACGGGCCCGGGCGGGCTGCCGCCGCAGGGCGCTGCGCGGCCAGCGCTGCCGCCGCCGCCGCCGCCGCCGCCGCCGCACCAGATGCTGCAGCAGATGCAGATGCAGCAGATGCCGCCGCAGATGCAGCATCAGGTGCCGATGCCGCTGTCCCTCCACGGCGTCCACGGGCCGCCGCCGCCGCAGCAGCAGCAGCTGGCGATGATGCACCTCATGCAGCAGAATCCCGGCAATGTGGGCGCGGCGGGAGGGATTCAGGGGCAGCTCGCGGGCCTGAGCCTCGCCGGCGTCGGGCCCGGCCGCGGCGGCCCCGGGGGGGGCCCTCCTCTCCCTTCGTCTCAGTTTGCGGGAGACCCCGCGGCTGCCGCGGCGGCGCTGGCCGCGGCCGCCGCCGGAGGGTACAACCTGCATCCCGCCGCCGTCGCAGCTGCCGCGGCCGCGGCCAGCGCCGCACGAGGGAGCGTCGCGAGCTCTTCGGGCTCTGTCGTCGCGGCGGGGACCCCGGTGACCCACGGAGGAGAGGCCCCGGCTCCCGCTTCGCCGTCCCCTCCTTCTTCCGGCGCGGCCGCCGCGGCGGCGTCCGCTTCCGGGACCAGCGGCGACGGAGCAGGGGCAGCGGGAGCAAGGGACGGCGGCGGCGGCGGCGAAGGAGGTGGAAGCACCCCCGCCGTCGTCGGCGTTCCCGTCGCCGTCGGCCTTCCCTTGGGCCCCGCAGGCACGGGTGCCGCCTCTGGAGGAGGGAACGGGGACGGGAGCAACGGCAGCAGCGGCAGCAACCAGAGGCCGAGCACCAGCAGCAGCGGCGGCGGGAGCCAGAGCCAGAGACAGGCCGGCTACCACCCGCTCTCGATCCCGCCGCCCCGAGGCGGCTCCGTGCCGCCTCCTCCCCCGACGATCCCCTACCATCTGCTCCAGCAACAGCAGATGCAGCAGCAGATGCAGTTCCACCACCACCAGCAGCAGCAGCAGCAGCAGCCTTACCAGCAGATGCAGCAGGCAATGCTCCAGAACCAGCAGCAGCACTACTTTGCCGCCGGTCCGCAGCCGCAGCAGCAGTTTCAGCACCTCCAGCAGCTCCCGCAGCTTCAACAGCACCAGCACCAGCAGCACGCGCACCCCCTTAACCGCAGGCCCCCCCCGGGCACCCCGGGCGTCTCCTCAGGAGTGCAGGTCGTCGTGCACAACCTGCCCTGGTCCTGCACCTGGCAGACGCTGCGCGACGCGTTCAGCGCGTGCGAGGGCATGGAGCGCGCCGACGTCATCGTCGACGGCGCGGGCCGGTCGAGGGGGTTCGGCACCGTCAGGTTCCTGACCGCCGAGGCCGCCAAGGGGGCCGTGGAGGCGATGGGCGGGGCCGACATCGGGGGCAGGGCCGTGACCGTGCGGATCGACCGCTTCGCTTGAGGAGGAAGCGATAGAGAGCAGAGTTCTGTTTTTTTGTCTTCGTTGTTCGAAAAAAAACGACGACGTCCGATGAGAAGAAAAACAAATACGCAACACACTACACCACCTCACAGCTCAGAACAGACACGAGAGAGAACGAGAGAGAGCGTTTCCTTCTTTGAAACAGTATTCCCCAGGATTAGAAAAACAAACGAAACAGCAGTTGTGGCGCTCGTCGCCGTCGAGGTTTGAGATTTTTTCTCTCTCGCTCTCTTCTCTTTTTTCTCTCCCGCCGCAGCGCTCTCCTCTCTCTTTTTTCCTTTTCTTTATTTCTACCTGGACGTAGAAATAAAAAAGGAAATAAAAATGTAGCTTTTTTTACCTACTGACAGAGAAGAGGAAGAAAAAAGATTCGGAACTCTTTCTCCTTCTCTATGCCCCGTCTCTCTCTTTTTCTGGTTTCTCTCCCTCACCTCGCCCTCTCAAAAAACCCCGAACGAAAAAAAAAACTCGCCACCGCCCATCCACCTCCTCTCTCTCACGCCGCGACCTTGCAAAAGACCCGCAGCTCCCCGCGCTCGCCCCTCGCGACCCTGAGATCCCCGTCCAGGTACAGCACGTCGAACGCGCTCGTCCTCTGCGACGCCGAGGGCCGCAGCGGCGCCGGCAGGCCCGCGGGCAGCGACAGCGCGGGCAGGGACCCGAGCAGGCCCGAGAGCCCCCCGTCGGCGCGGACGTCCGCGCCCTCGAAGGTGATAGTGGCGGTGGGACCCCCCGCGCCGAGCTCGAGGCTGTGGCGCAGGGTCGCGGTGACAACGACGGGGGCGGGAGAGGAGGAGGAAGAGGAGGAGGAGGAGGAAGAAGCTTTGTTGCCGGTCACGCGGGCGACGGCGCCCCTGAGGAACCCTGCGACGGCCGAGGGTAGCGGCGGCGGTGGGGCCACCAGCTCGACGACGTTGTCGAGCGTGCCCCCGTAGGGGCTCACTGCCTGGAACACCTGGCCCAGCCTGAAGGGCCCGACCGCGGGGCCTCCGCGGCGGCCCTTGCGGGCCGCGCGGGCAAACGCCGACGAGTAGAGCAGGCGCCACGTCCCGGCGAGGTCGTCGACGCTGGAGCCCGAGGAGCCCGGCAGCGCCGGCAGCGGAGAGGGGGAGCGGGCCGAGGAGGAGGAGGCCTCGCCGGTTTCCCCGTCGCCCGACTTCCACCGGAGGTCGACCGGCGCGAACGACGCGGCGGCGGTCTCGACGAGCGCCGCGGCCGTGGCCTCGACCTCGGCCGCGGCGGCGCTGCTGGCCGCCGACCCGCGGTCGAGCCCTGCGACGGCCGCCAGCAGCCTCGTCTTGAGGTAGCGGACAGCGTGCGCGCCGTCTCCCCCGGCGGACTCGGGGACCTCGACGGGCGCCCTGACCAAGGGCAGCGCCTGGAAGCGGGACACCGACGGCGGCGCGGCCAGGGCGTCGGCGGCGGCGGCGACGGCCCCGCGCGCGTCGGCCGCGGCCTCCTCGAGCGTCGCCGCGGCGTCGGCGGCGGCGCCCTGCAGGGCGTCGGCGGCCTCGGCGGCGGCCCCCGGCGCGCCCTCGATGGCGGCCGCGAGCCCCTCGGCGCCGCGGTCGAGCCGCGCCTCGGCGTCAGCCGCCGCCGCGCGGACGCCGGACGCGAGCTCCCCGGCGGCGCCCTCGGCGGCCCGCGCCGCGTCGGCGGCGGCGGCCTCGAGCGAGCTCGTGGCGTCGCTCGCGGCGGCCTCGAGCGAGCTCGTGGCGTCGCTCGCGGCGGCCTCGACGCGGTCCGCGACGGTCTCGACGCCGGCGGTGAGCTCCTCGGCGCCCTCGGCCATCGCCTCGGCGGCGGCGTCGACGACCCCAGCGGCGTCGTCGGCGGCCTCGGCGACGGCGTCGGCCGCGGCATCGGCGTCGTCGGCGGCCTCGGCGACGGCGGCGGCCGCGGCGTCGGCGGCGTCGGCGATGGTCGCGGCGGCGTCCCCGTCGCCCCAGAAGCCCGACATCGTGACGCTCGGCTGCTCGTCGAGGTCGGAGGGAGGGGTCGGCGTCGTGTCTGTTTTTGGTTTTCGAGTGAGGGGGGAGAGAGAGGAGGAGGGGAAGCGAATGAGAAGAGGGAGACGCGAAAGAGAGCTTCCATGGAAAGTCGTCTTGTTGTTTCTCTTTCTGCTTAGCGTTTTTTTGAAAGCCTCGTTTCGCCCTCTTTCGAGAGCCCTCGAAAGTGAGGCTCACCATCAGAGCTGTTGCTGCTGCTTCCGCTGCTGCTCGCGGCGGAGGATTTCTTCGAGCCCTTTTTCGCGGCCAAAGCGACGACGGATCGGGGCGCGGCGACGGAACGGCTCGCCGCGATGGAAGCGGCTCGGCGAGATCGCACGGCGGAAGCCGCAGCCGGGGCAACGGCAGCGCGGGCTACGATGGCGGAACGCATTGTTGGGAGAGAGAGCGTTGGAAAGACACACGAGCGGCTGCTCTTGAAGGGTGAAAGCGCGGAGCTTTGAAGCGGGAGAGCGGGGTTTTTCCAAAAGTCGAGAGACGTGCATCGAGAGAGGTGTGTCGCGCCTGTAGGCGGCTCCGCGACTGCGAGCGTCTCCGCGACGAGCGTTTTTTTTTCGACCAGCGGTCGAGGTCCGACGTCGGCTCGCCACCTCAAAACCCAGCCCCTCTGTCCGATTTTCTTCGTTGCTTCCCGCACACGTGATCTCTCTACACACACGCACACACGCACACTCCCTCTCCCTCCCTCTCCTTCTCTCTCTCCCTCCCTCTCCTTCTCTCTCTCTCTCTCTCTCTGCCTCTCTCTCCCCCCGCTGCTGCGCGCGACCAACAACACAAATCCAAATCTCCAAATCTCCGAATCCAGGGGCATCACCTGGATGACCAAGGACGGCCTCCGAACGCCCAACTACTGGGGCTCCCTGACGCAGGCCGCGACCGTCCGCGTCGGCAACGTCGCCGGAGAGGAGGCGCACGCCCCGGTCTCCGCGCTGCTGCCCATGGTCCACCCGAACGATCTCGAGCTCGGAGGCTGGGACATCTCCGGCCTGAACCTGGCGGACGCGATGGAGCGCGCCAAGGTCATCGACTGGGAGCTCCAGAAGCAACTGGCGCCGCTGATGACGGCGCTGGTGCCGCTTCCTGGGGCGCACGACGGCGGCTTCATCGCCGCCAACCAGGGCGAGCGCGCCGACAACGTCATCCAGGGGAGCAAGCAGGAGCAGCTGGACAAGCTGAGAAGCGACATCAGGGAGTTTAAGAGGGAGCGAGGGGTGAGTAGTGAGGATATTTTTTTTAGGGCTTTTTTTTTTCAGTTTCGGGGTCTCGAGGTCGTCTGACCGACAACAAAACAAAAACGCTCACTCTTTTCTTTCCAATCTCTCTCTCTCTCTTCTCCTTTCTTCTTCCTTCAAAAGGTCGACTCCGTCATCGTGCTCTGGACGGCCAACACCGAGCGCTACGCCGACGTCGTCGAAGGGATCAACGACACACCCGCAAGCTTCCTCGCCGCCGTCGCCGCGGGACACGCCGAGGTCGCGCCGTCGCAGCTGTACGCAGCGGCTGCGGTGCTCGAGGGCTGCCCCTTCATCAACGGGTCCCCGCAGAACACGTTCGTCCCCGGGCTGCTCCAGCTCGCCGTCGAGAGGGGGGTCTTGATCGGCGGTGACGACTTCAAGAGCGGCCAGACCAAGATGAAGTCGGTGCTCGTCGACTTCCTGGTCGGCGCCGGCATCAAGCCGACGTCTATCGTCTCGTACAACCACCTGGGCAACAACGACGGGATGAACCTCTCGGCGCCGCAGACGTTCCGCAGCAAGGAGATCTCCAAGGCCAACGTCGTGGACGATATGGTGAGTTAGAGAGAGAGACTTTATTTTCCTTTCGAGGTGGTTTCTCGCACTGCTCTCTTGACGAAAGGAACGGGAAGGAAAAAACTCAAAAAAAAACTCGTCGAAAAAAAACCTCAAAACTTTCAACTTTGTCATTTTCAAACGAAACAGGTCCACTCCAACAACCTCCTCTACTCCAAGCAGGGCGAGCATCCCGACCACGTCGTCGTCATCAAGTACGTTCCCGCCGTCGGGGACTCGAAGAGGGCGATGGACGAGTACACGAGCGAGATCTTCATGGTGAGTCCAATTTTTTTCCCCTTAAAAATGTTCTTCTTTTTCTTGTTTTTTTCTCTAACGAAAAGAAACGTCTTTAACATTTTCTCCAGGGAGGCAAGTCCACCATCGTCATGCACAACACCTGCGAGGACTCGCTCCTCGCCGCGCCCATCATCCTCGATCTCGTCATCGTCGCGGAGCTGCTGACGCGCATATCGCTCAAGGAGGAGGGGAAGGACGAGGACTTCAGGGCGATGCACCCGGTCGCGGCGCTGCTGTCGTACCTGACCAAGGCGCCGCTGGTCCCCGAGGGGGCGCCCGTCGTCAACGCGCTCGCAAGCCAGCGGGCGGCCCTGGAGAACGTGCTGCGAGCATGCTGCGGGCTGCCGGCGGACAACCACATGCTGCTGGAGTTCAAGTGAAGAGAGAAAGACATTAAAAGATTAGGTGTT
>Ga0315284_10009576_pt1 | contig 13811 bp, 23 predicted proteins | sample YL17G09_16_MG_FD_203696 | JGI IMG/M metagenome (GOLD analysis project Ga0315284, IMG submission 203696) | Sediment microbial communities from Yellowstone Lake, YNP, Wyoming, USA - YL17G09_16 | ecosystem: Environmental > Aquatic > Freshwater > Lake > Sediment | place: USA: Wyoming | collected...
CGTGGATGCATTATCTCATAAAACCATCAATAGGTCAACTTTTTATAGATTTCCATTAATGGGACTTGACAAATGTATTTGTATAGTATAGGATATTGATTATGAGACATACTTGTAAGCGTTGTGAGTCTACCATACAATTCAAGACTGATATATCCTATACTATAGCAATACATAATGATCGTTGTAGAAAATGTAAAAATGTGCCGGATAATTCCATTCCATTTTTCAAGAGTGGTAAATTTTCGAAAACTTGCCCAACTTGTAATTTAGATATGTTCTTTAAGGATACGGGGGGGTTGTTATATTCAATAAATAATAATTCATCCTGTAAGTCATGTGCTTCAAAAGCAACGTCTGAATGTACTAAGAAAAAGGTTGCGGTATGGAGGAAAAATTTAACTGATAGTAAACGTAAAGAAATAAATAGGAAGACATCAAATGCACATCTAAAAAGATTGAGTTTGATGTCTTCTAAAGAACGAGCATTGGATTCTAAACTAAGAAGTGAGATGGGTAAAAATGGATCTCGTATATTTGTTGAAAAACTAAAATCACCTAAGTTTAGAGAAAAGTGGATTAAAAATTTAAAACTTTCATTTGAAAAGTATAAAGGAGATAATCATTGGACTAAGCGACCTGAAGTTTTGGCAAAGATAATTAAATCTTGTGAAAAGTATAAAGGAGATAATCATTGGACTAAGCGTTCATTTAAGAGGATTGACAAATAATATTGTTGTGGTAGTATGTTTGCTATGAGTAAAGATTCATCTAAAGAGACAATAGAACTTTTGAACGACGCAGATAAGTTATTGCGTAAAGCAATTTTATTGAATGGTAGCAATGTATTGTTTGTTGATACAGTAGTTGAAATGGAAATGTTATTGGATGATGCCATTGCTCTTATAGAAAGAAATTTTAAGAAAGTGAAGAAACGTTCTTGACATTTTCTTAGGATGTGGTATAGTTGATGTCATAAGGTGCTAACAGCAAAAACTTTTTTATAAAAACGAAAATCGCATCTTGAATAATTTAGATACATACAGCAAACTAAAAAAATGATGGTTTCCAACGTCAAGGGCGGTATCTAGTATTTTAAATATAAAATAATTATGAAAACCAAAATTAAGCAAAATAATAAAGATATGGAATCTAAATGTAAATTCGGATCAATTAATAATATAACAGGGGAAACTAGAGATGGATTTATAGATAAAAATGGTCAGATGAAATATAAAAAATCCCCTTGGTATAAGAGAATATTTCAAAAACTACCTATAGAAACTAAATATCTTGGGGTAGTCGAATTGACTTCCCAATTTATATGGAGTAATCAAAAGCGTCCTTTTAATGCCCCGTATTATAAAGATTTTAATCCCTTCACTAATGAAATTATTGAAGTTTATTCCATTGTTAATGGGCATAAATATAATTTTAATTTAGATTGTTTTTTAGATTCGGGGAGATTAATCATGTGAAAACTTTCGGGTTTAGAGAAGGAAAAAATGTTAAACTTAAATGATGACGAGTGGAACAAGTTATTTGACGCCGTTGATTTGACAGTTTCCAAAGCCATGGACGACTTGCCACAGGGAGTAAAATTACGTGCAGTTGAAATTGGATGTATTGTTGATAAATACCATCAAATGGAGAAATATAAACATTGGAAAGTTTTGGGATGTTATATGAAATGGACAAACGGACCGGTTGTTATTTATGTAGGTCAAATATTTGAAGATAATAATCAAGATATAGATGCTACCATGCAATCGGTACGACAAGTGTATTATCATGAATTAGCACATGCCGTTGGAAATCTTGAGGAATATGAAGTGGAGGAACGAGGTCTTTAATTTTTACGTCTGCATTATTGAAATTATACAGAACGGTATAATCAACTAATGGTGTAGATTTGTGTTGACATTTGTCAATAATGTGTTATAGTTAGTTTAAATAAATTCTCTATTACAGAGGAAAACAAAAACAGAAAGAAAAGTTATGAGTAATAAATCAAGTAAACAACGGTTTGGTATCTTCTATCGTTCACATGGAAAATGGACTGGTCCATATGCTGGACTAACATTTACCCAGTATTCGCTTAGTAGGAAACCGGTATCAAGTGATATTAAGTGGCTTAAGAATCGTACTCTAAAGCAACGAATTCAACTGCGTCCAGTTAAAGCATAAGATGCCTGAAGAAGTTATAACAAAGTCCTCTACCACAATAGTAAATATTAAACATACTAATGTTTATGATTTTTACTGTGGTAGAGGATCACCTTTTGGTAATCCCTATATTATAGGAAGGGATGGAACACGTAATGAAGTTTGTGATAAATTCATACCTTATTTTAACAAGCGTTTAAAAGACCCATATTTTCGTGCTCAAGTAATGGAATTGAAAGGGAAACGACTTGCATGTTTTTGTGTTCCATTGCGGTGTCACCTAGAAACTATTGTAGATTATATTAATAAATGAAACCCGACAGAATTTTTTTATTGCGGCATGGGCAAAGTCAAGGAAATGAAAATAGAAATATTTATAAAGAAACTCCAGACTATGCAATTCAATTGACTGATAAAGGTAAGAAGCAAGCACAAGATGTTGCACTTAAAATACGTGATATTGTAAAAGAATCTTCAATTCAGTATTATGTCTCTCCATATTGGAGAACCAGACAAACGTATATTGAACTAGACTCTTGTTTACATCCTAAGATAAAGAATTATTATGAAGACCCACGATTAAGAGAACAAGAATGGGGACACTTAAGACATTCTGACCTGACATCTAAGATGGAAGAATATAGAGATAATTACGGTCAATTCTATTATAGATTTTCAGATGGGGAATCATGTGCTGATGTATTTGATCGAACCAGCGATTTCATGAATACAATGTTTCGTGACTTTGAAAAGATTGATTTTCCTCGTAATGTAATTATTATAACTCATGGTATGACTATGAGATTATTTCTCATGCGATGGTTTCATGCTAATATTGAAGAATTTGAGAAATGGAAGAATCCTTATAATTGTGGATATTATCTTATGGAACGAGGAGATAATGAAAAATATAAACTAACGACTCCATTGAAGATTCATAATGTTAAACATAAATACCAATTTGACTGGAAGAATACCGTAATTAAAAACAAATTGCAGATTGAAAGTAAACTTTAAATCGCCTTTTATGACGATTTAAAATACAAATTACAGACTGAAAATAAACCTTGACTTATAGACAACAATGTAGTAATATACCACCTATGAATTTATATACTCTTAAAGCAAAGGTAATCCTCCGTGTAGATGGTATTTCCGGACCATTTGAAAGGATCGTAACGTGGCATGTCAATGCTACTAACGTAGATGAAGCAAAGGCAAAATATGAAGAGCGAGTCTCTCAAAGTGAGAAGCATGTTGGATTTAGGAGTATCGCATTTGAATATATCGAAATTATAGGGGAGATTAAATAATATGACTCTTAGAGAAGCATTAAAGACTGCTAAGTGGTTGCCAGTTATAAAATTTATAAATAAGAAGGATTGTGATAATATTTTCAAATCCGAGAATCCGAGCATTCAAAATACAACGGATTCATATATTAGAGTATTTAATGAATTGATTTATAAACCAAAGGTTAAGGCATATAAAATGTCTTGGTTAGTTAAAGAGTCAATTGATCCATTCGACAAGAAAAAATATATTGATGTATGTTTTCTCAATCCTGATTATATTGCTCCAAAGAAAGGTTTGCTACCTTGGGGAGGAAAGAATCCACCGAAAGGTCATTATAATTGTAATGATAATAAGCATAGTAAAGAGTTTGCTGCGGGGTTCACTCCTTGGTCAAAGATTATAGATACTCCAATTATAAATAAAACCAAATACTCTTTAGAACGAGTAGTTGCTGAAATATTATGGGAGATTACATTCTATGGATTTAGTGAACAAAAAGTTAAATCTACAGTTTCTAAGCTTTATAAAAGCCTTGATAAATCTATTAAAGAAGTTAAGAGTGGAAAATGCATAACACTTCCAAAAAAAAGTAAATCTGGATTTGATATAGTAATTCCAAATAATGTTTTCAAGCAAATAAAGAAAAATACGAAATAATGGACAATCAATTTTTTTCTACATTATGTATTCATGCAGGAGAAGAACCGGACAAAGCAACAGGTGCAATTGCGCCTGTTCTTGTTAGAAGCAAAACATTTGCTCAAGAGTTCGGCATAGAAAGTGAATTTCAATATTCTCGTGGTAAAAATCCTACTAGAGAACAACTTGCAAAAAAACTCGCCATACTTGAAAATGGCAAATATGCTACAATATATTCTTCTGGTATAGCAGCAGAAGCGGCATTCTTTTTCTCATTGTCACCGGGAGATCATGTTCTATGTTGTCAAGAAGTTTATGGAGGTACATTTCGCCTACTTGAAGAGTTATTGATACGATTTAATATCACGGCAGACTACGTTGATTTTTCTAAGGAAGAGACTATAGTTGCATCTATTAAACCAAATACAAAATATTTGTTTGTGGAAACTCCTACTAATCCATCTCTACATATTATAGATATGGAATTAGTGGCACGAGTATCTAAACGTACTGGAATACCTTTTGTAGTTGATTCTACCTTCTCCCCTCCATGTACAACCAAACCACTGGATTATGGTGCCAAAGTAGTTATACAAAGTCTTAGCAAGTATATTGCAGGACATAATGATGTATTAGCTGGAGCATTGATTACTTCGGATTTGGAATTACATGAGAAATTCTATTTTCTATTTAGAACTATGGGAGCAATATTATCTCCTGATGAATGTTATCGAGTACTTCAAGGAGTTAAAACATTGTCCATGAGATGGGATAGAGTTAGTAGCACTGCCCAAGTGATTGCGGAAATGTTGACTAAGATTCCTCAAGTAGATACTGTATATTATCCTGGACTGAAAACACATCCTAATCATTTAATAGCTAAAAAACAGATGACTAGTGGTTATGGTGGAGTGGTATCATTTACTCTTAAAGATGAGTATCATTGTAAGATAAAGGAATTTGTTACAGCAATAACATCTAATAGTCATATAGTCTATGCTGAAAGTCTTGCCAGTCCCGAAACTATTCTAGCATATCCTCCATTAATGAGTCACAAAAGTGTACCTCGTGATGTAAGAATAGAATTGGGAATTACTGACGGATTCTTTAGACTTTCAATTGGATTTGAAGACCCTTTCGATATTAGTCGAGGATTGATGTTTGGGTTTGATAGTTTGACTTGACAAGTTATATGATGTGTGATACCTTCTCACAATGAAAATAACAATTTTAATCTGTGATGAATGTGACCGTGGTCATGATGATGATATTCTTGTTTCATCATATAGAATCTTTGTGGAACGTGAAATGGATGCTTCTGGGAATGGGTATAATAATAACTATAATTATATTGATTTATGTAAGGAATGCTTTAATAAATTTAAAATAAAAAATCCAGAGAAGGAAATTATAAAGTCCCTATGAAAGTTAAATGGATTGTAGAAAATTTTACTGATTCTGAAGATTATAATGTCCTTATTACGGCAATTAAAGATTCGGGTAGAGACTGCTTTGTAATCGGGAAGCGTAATCATTTTGATTTTGACCCATCTGGATTTAATGAGAATGATTGTGTTATATTTCAGGGATCAATTCAGATGACAAAAAATGTGGCAAGCAGATTGCCGAAAGGATGTTTCCCTATTTGTTACAGTTCATGGGAAAATTATCTATGCTCGTCATATTATCCTAAATTCAAAAAATTTCTATTCAATGATATTAATGAATTTACTACTTTGGGTAATCTAAAGTCTGATAAATTTGAATTCTATAGAAAATATGGAAGAGATGCAATGATGTTTATTCGTCCTGATAGTGGAGAAAAAACTTTTCAAGCACAATTAATTGACATTTTAGATTTTGATAGGTTCTGTAATAATGCTATTACTAACAGTGCAGTTGATACTGATTTGGTAATGGTATCTACTCCCAAAAAAATAAATGGAGAGTATAGATTTATTTGCAGTAAATATAATAACGGAGAAATAATTTCTGCCTCAACATACCAATATCAAGGGCAGAGTACATTAATTCCATCTGTTCCACCGAATGCTACATCTAAGTGTAGAGAAATATTGGATTCCGGCAATTATCCAGATTCTATATTTTGTATAGATATTGCAGAAGATTCTGATGGGAATTGTTGGTTACTCGAATTAACCTCATTCTCTTCTGCTGGTTTATATATGTCAAATAAATCCGATATTGTTAAACGAGTTAATGAAATTGTAGAAATGGAATATAAAGAAAAATATGAAAGATGATAGAACATCTATTATCAGTCGTGAATTACGAAGTATGTGGAATGACGTTATCAAACTTCAAGATATGATTATATCGTGTAAGGTGGTATTGCCAACATCCAAGTATGAAAAAATAATGAATGAGTTCGATAGAATCCTGATACATCAATTGAAGGTGTCCAAACGAGTACGTTATAAACACAATGTGTTGCTGCGTAATATTAGTAAAATGGCAGAGAAAATTGAAGAAACTAAAAGTTATATATGAAATTAAATAAAGATATTCTTGGTACAAGGATGAAAGATCAATATGAGAATAGAACTCGATTTTCTATTCCACGTAGGACATACACCATTATGCGTCTTGATGGAAAGGCATTTCACACCTACACTCGTGGATTGAAACGACCATTTGATGAAGATTTAATTCAGGATATGGATGATTCAATTATTAAACTTCTTCCTAATATTCAAGGAGCAGTATTTGCCTATACTCAAAGTGATGAGATTTCAATACTATTGACAGATTTTGCTACTCCTAATACTGATGCATGGTTCGATGGAAATCTACAGAAAATGTGTTCTGTGTCTGCTTCTATTATAACAGCAGAATTTAATAAATTGAGATGGGACAGGTATCTTAAAACAAATTCTATAAATTTGCTTAGTTCCGAAAATAAAACTGCATATTTTGATTCTCGTGTTTTTACAATTCCTGACCGAATTGAAGTAATGAATTATTTTATATGGAGAAACCAAGATTGTAGTCGTAATAGTGTATCTATGGTTGCTCAATCTCATTTCTCGCATAAACAATTGCAGGGGAAATCCACTAAAGATATGCATGAAATGCTTCATTTGGAAGGTATTAATTGGGCAATTGATTTTCCAGATGGACATAAAAATGGAAGATTGATTGTTAAAGAAACTTATTATAGTGATAAAATTCCATATTCTACACCTAAAGAAGGATATCTAGGTCAGACTATGCCATGTGAACGTACTAAATGGGTTTCTAAAGGTGCTGGTAAGTTTACAGAAGATAAAGATAAATTACTACAAATGATTCCTAAGTATGAATAATAGGACGAATATATTTAGAGTTGAGCACGAATCTGTTAAACTGAACGACAAATTTTATGTAAATGTAGGTCCATATACATATTTTAGTTGTTGTAGTGATTTGGAATTGGCGAAACAATGGGAAAAATTGACTTCTCCACATGAACCAATTAACTTTATACCTAGAGAATTAGGAATAAATTACAATCCAAATCCGGTTATTGTTTTAACATTATGTAATAGACCAGGACCTTTTGAAGATATGGAACTTAGATCTAAAATGATTAATTATATGGGTAGTATTACTAAGGATAGTATTCATAATTTTTATTTATATGGATTTCGAGATATTCATCAATATAAAAAATGGTTCCATGATTATGATGAAACGCAATTCTTAATAAGCAGTGGATTTGTTCTTAGGAAATATGAAGTAAAATCTGAAAATATGATGTCTGGTTCTTCTCAATGTGTCATCAAAGAACATCCTGAAATAAAATTAAAATTCACCGACAAATTATAATAAGTTGCTAAATTATCTTTTTCAGATATACTCTTTAACATGAAAATATTCAGCGATCAACTTAGAGAATGTAAAGCACTTGGTCTCACGAAAGAAACTGAATTTGTATCATTTAAAGAACATCCTGAATGGTTGCCTGCATTTCCGCATAGACCTAAACTCAAAAAGATGATGAAAGCAATTGAAACTGGTGAGTTAAAAGGAATAGATTTTATTGTGTGTGGAAAATTTGGAGGTAGGTGTAGTAGTAAGCATGAAGAATGTAGGGAACTGCGAAAAAAATTATGAAATGGAAATGTAATAGATGTAACGAAGAAGTGGATATGAAATCATTTACTTGTAAATGTATTACAAGTCCAAGTCCAAGTCCATGGAAACCTATAACATCGGACGAGGAACTTCTATGCAAAACATGTGGATGTGAAATACATCCTTGTATTCCATGTGAAGAAGTCATTAGATATTACAATAATGTAGATAGCACATATACTGATTTATTAAAAAAGATTCTTAAAGATGGCCGCCGCAAGAAAAATAGAACTGGTACTGACACAATTGGTATATTTGGTGAGCAAGCAAAATTTGATGTTAATCTAAATGCGTTTCCTATTCTTACAACAAAGAAGGTTCATTTCAAAGCAATCGTCCATGAATTATTATGGTTTATTAGTGGAAGTACAAATATTAAATATTTAGTAGATAATGATGTTCATATTTGGGATGCGTGGGCGTATAAAAAATATAAAAATATTGATCTTAATAAGTTATCCGAGAATAATCGTGGCGGATTTCCTCCACATTGGGAACATAAAACTCAGAAAGAGTTCATTCAAAAAATTAAAGATGACGCTGATTTTGCCGAAGAACATGGAGAACTTGGCAAAGGAACTTATGGCGGCATGTGGAGAGATTTCCCAACTGATGATATTAAAGATGGTCATCATGCTTTAGGAGTTGACCAGTTATCTACCTTAATAAATAAACTCAAAACCAATCCTGACGATAGGCGATTGATTGTCTCTGCATGGCACCCGTATTGGGTAGATAATTGTGAACTTCCACCATGTCATGTATTGTTTCAGTTTCACACCGAAGAATTGACATTAGAAGAACGGGCAAATTTAGTTGGACAAACATTAGAAATCAGCACTGGTGATATATCATCGGAATTGATGCAGAAATATGTAGATTCAAAAAATGTTCCAACTCGTCGATTGAACTGTCAATTATACCAAAGAAGTTGTGATACATTTTTAGGAATTCCATTTAATATAACTTCGTATTGTTTATTAGTTGCCATGATTGCACATTGTGTAGACATGAGTCCTGGCATATTTACCCATACTTATGGAGACTTACATATTTATGAGAATCACATTGAACAGGTGAATGAACAGTTGAGTAGAATTCCAATACTTCTTCCAAAATTAGAATTAAATACCAAGATTAGAAATCTATTTGATTTTAAGTATGATGATATAACATTAGTAAATTACATAAGTCATCCTACTATAAAAGGAGCAGTAGCAGTTTAATAAAAATATGAATATAAAAGGAGCAGTAGCAGTTTAATAAAAATATGAATATAAAAGGAAAATTACTAATATCGTTTGGAGCATCATTACTATCACCGCTCTTATTTTTTGCGTCCGGCTGGAGTTTTCAAAGAGGATCTCCGGCAGTACTTTGCATTTTACTTTCATTAGTAATTGGAATTCTGACTATCGGATTTATCAACGATACAAAATTATGAACTACGACCACACACATGAAATACACGAATATTGGAGAAATAATATTTCACAACACTTATGCAATAAATTCTCGGTGGTATCATTTGATGATTATTTAAAAAGATTTGCCTATCTTCCATCTGGGAAATGGATTCAACAAATGGATGGTATCAAACTTAGTAGAATAACTATAGCATTTGATGTTCAAAAGTTTGTTGAAAAATATGCGAAGCATTGTGTGACATATAATATGAGTGTAAAACCCGAAGATGGATTTCAGAGAATTATTTATCAAATGTCACCGACTCTCCATGTTGAGATAGCTTACTGGATATGGATGGAACATGATATTATAAACTCATATGGGTATTCGGCATCTTTTTATAATAACTATGACGAATACATCAAATTTGTGGATGAACTATGGGAAATTAGAAAATCAGGAAATACTGAGGATAAACCTAATCACGGTGGATTTTCACTTGGTCAATCATTCAAGAATTAGAAAATACTTCTTGACTTATATTAGGACTATGATAGAGTTCAACTATGAATAAACGAGTAATCGAATTACAAGAATTGATTGATAAAGCAAATCTGGCATATTATAATGATGGTGATTCCATTATGGAAGATGCTCGGTATGATAAGATTAAGAGTGAATTGCAAACACGGAATCCTTCTGATGCACGTTTAACCCAAGTCGGGGCATCTATTTCAAATCGAGATTCTATTCTGCAAAAGAAAGCACATACTATCCCGATGGGTAGTCAGAACAAAGCACTGAATGAGACAGAATTTCGTGAGTGGTTTAAGAACAATATTGCCAAAAAATTGACATCTTCTAATCCAATTTTTCATGCAAGTTATAAGATGGATGGTGGATCATGTTCATTAGAGTACAAGAATGGAGTATTGGTTGCTGCACTTACTAGGGGCGATGGAAACGTTGGATTGGATATTACCGCAAATGCTAGTAAATTCAAAAATATTCCGACAAGATGTGCTATTGGTGGTAAACCCTTTAGTGGATTTGTTCGTGGTGAAGTTATTCTTACCACAGATGATTGGAAACTGATTGATCCGGACAGTCAATCGAATCCACGTAATTTGGGAACAGGCATTACCGGACGAAAGGATGGAACTCAATCTGACTTGCTCAAGTTTTTTGCATTTCGAGTCTTTGACGTTGATGGAGAAGAATTTGGAGATACCGAAACTGAACTCTCACAGTTCATGGAAAAAATGGGATTTGAGATTGCTCCTTTTATCAAGGGTGATTTGGAAACGGTATGGAATTGGTATTTAAATATTCAAACAATCCGACCTGCTCTTCCATTCTGGATTGATGGAATTGTAATTAAATTGGACGACTTGGAAAAACAACTTTCATTGGGTGTAGCAAGTGGGTGTCCTTGTGGGCAAGTCGCAATTAAATTTGAAGCGTCGGGTGAGGTTACTACTCTTCGCAATGTATCTATTCAAGTTGGAAGTACTGGTGCAATTGTGCCAGTTGCTAATTTTGATTCAGTTAAGATTGGCGGCACTAATATTACTAATGCAACTCTTTGTAATTGGGATAATATTAAGACACTCGGACTTTGTATTGGAGATGATATTTTTGTTATTAAAGCAGGGGATATTATTCCACGAGTTATGGAAGTTGTAAAACAGGGAGCAAAACGAATTCCTATTACTCAACCTACACATTGCCCAGTCTGCAATAGCAAGACGGAACATAAGAGTAATATTGATGGAAATAACAGTACTGCTATCTATTGTTCAAATAGTGATTGTCCATCTGTAGTTACTGGAAAAATTGATAAATATCTTACCTCCCTCGATATTCTAGGAGTTGGAACAAATCTAATTCAATCCCTAGTTACTGATATTGGAGTGAAAACAGTGGCGGATATGTATAAATTAAGCAGTAAGCGAGATGCTATTGCAGATATTGTATTGAGTGGTAAAGTTCGTTTGGGAGAAAAGCGAGCAGACAAATTTTTGGAAGAAATTGAGAAAAAACGGAACTTGACTATTTCTGATTTTTTGGGTAGTCTTGGTATTCATGGATTGGGTAAGCGTCGGGTATCTCTAATCCAAGATGCGTTGGAAGGTGAAATGGATACACTTGATAAGTGGTTTGATGGTACTCTAGTCTATAATGCACAAAAAGCAGGAGTACCTAATATTGCATCACGTATTCATGACGAACTTCTTAAACAGAAGAGTCTGATTATGGAATGTATTGCTAATGGTGTGGTTATTACCAAACCAAAACCCAAACAGGCGATTAAAGAAGGAGCATATGTCATTTGTATAACCGGAGCGTTGTCTCAACCTAAATCATTCTATGAAGAATTGATTGAAAAGAAAGAACATGTTTATACAGATACTTTCAGTAAAAGTGTAACATACTTGGTTGCTGCTGATATTAATTCAGGTAGCTCTAAATTAAAGAAAGCAGAAAAACAAGGTACTAAAATTCTTGACGAAGCAGGTCTAATTAAACTATTGAATGGATAAAATATGAATACTATTTTAGCAGTAACAGAATTAACGGGATGGCAATCTACAATAATTGTGGTGGTATCACTTATAATAACATGTAAATATCTTACTGGAGATTGGCCTTGGCAACGATAAATATGAAGAAAAATTATAGATTATACATTTTAATGCGTAATGACATGAAGTCTATGTCAACGGGTAGAGCAATGGCTCAAGCATCACATGCTTCAAATGCATTTATCCATAAATATGGGAAATTACAATCTGTTAAAGAATGGCAGAACGAGACTTCCCAAGGATTTGGTACAGCAATTGTGTTGTCGGTATCTCATCAAGAAATGATAGACACTATGAAAAAAGTAGGAGACATTCCTTCTTGCTTTGTTTTCGATCCGGATTATTGTTCAAAAATAGATTCTGAATTGGTAGGATTTCTTAATACTTCACTTGTAGTTATTGACAATATCATTGACTTGAATGGTCAATATACTATTTCAAGACGAGAAGTTACTTGTGCGTATGTTTTTGGAGAATCCGAATTACTGAAAGAATTTGTTGGTAATTATCCATTGTTTCCATGAAAAGTATATATGAATTCAAAAAAGGACGGAATTATAAATTATGATAATTGCAGATATTGGTATCATGTATCAACTACCTTAAAACATAAACATGAAATTCTTATTCCATGGGATGAAAATAGGGGATTTAATCGTAGTGGGAATGAACCTGATGGAAAACGGATTTGCGTATCACCCACAATAGAACAATGTATTACCGCAATTCCATATTCATGGGTAGAAATCATTTCAATTTATCGTACTAAGATTAGAGTTAAGGCATATGCATCTACAGGTGTATTTGATGCTAAGGTAACAGGAGAACGATGGTTACATGTACCTACTCCATTTGTAAAAATTGGAATACTTAATTTTTCTAAAGTAGAGAAAAAATTCAATGTTGATAATGTTATACCTGAAGCAGCATCTAGTGGAGACATTACATCTTCAGCAGCAGTTTTTCGATGGTGGAAAAATGCAAATATTAAGAGCTTGATAAAGTTGGCTTGACTTATTGTTGGTGACATAGTATATTCGAAATATGAAAAAAACAATCGTTTATAAATTAACTGACAATGTTGGTCGAACCAGAGGCATGACTAAATGGGGAAATAATATTTCTCATACCGCCAAAGGTAATTCTAAAAAATTATGCTCCGATGGTTTCATTCATTATTACACTCATCCATTGCTTGCTGTATTGCTTAACCCAATTCACGCCAATTTTATCACGACGAAATTATGGGAAGCAGAGGCATCGGGTAAGATAATTAATGAACCATTGAAGTCAGGGTGTAAGACATTGAGGACAATTAAGGAAATTCCATTGCCAGAGATTTCTAGGGTACAGAAAATTGCCTTTGGGATTTTGTGTGCTAAGGAGGTATATGATGATAAGGCATGGAATTCATGGGCAGACAAGTGGTTGAGTGGCGAGGACAGGAGCAATGAATCTGCTTCTGCTGCTGATGCTGCTCGTGCTGCTGCTCATGCTTCTGCTGAAAAGGCAATTAATTTTATTGAATTGGCTGAAAAAGCAATGACTTTTAAATAATCCTTGACATTTTTACGGTTTCAT
>Ga0315284_10009580_pt1 | contig 13810 bp, 13 predicted proteins | sample YL17G09_16_MG_FD_203696 | JGI IMG/M metagenome (GOLD analysis project Ga0315284, IMG submission 203696) | Sediment microbial communities from Yellowstone Lake, YNP, Wyoming, USA - YL17G09_16 | ecosystem: Environmental > Aquatic > Freshwater > Lake > Sediment | place: USA: Wyoming | collected...
ACTGCTCCCCGAACAGGTCCGTCTCGGTCTCTTCCCTGAACGTCGTCTTGATGATGCCCGCCCTTGCCCCGCCTATCCCGTTGCCCCACGCAAGGGCCGTATTCAGCGCATCGCCCGTCGCGTCCTTCGCCACCGCCACAAGACACGGCACGCCGCCGCCTTTTTGAAACTCGCTTCTCACCAAATGTCCCGGCCCCTTCGGAGCAATCATAACCACGTTATTGCCCTTTGACGGCACGATATACTTGAAATGAATGTTGAAGCCGTGACAGAACCCAAGCGTCTGGCCCGCGGCAAGATTCGGCTTAATGTGCCCTTCATAAACCTTTGCCTGTATAACGTCCGGCAGTGTGATTATTATCAGCGACGCGCCGTTCATAGCCGTCTTGATGTCACCGGGCGTAAAACCGTGCTCAACCGCTATCTTGTAATTCGGCGTCCCCGGCAGCTCTGCAACGGCCACCTCTATCCCGCTGTCACGCAAATTCAAACTGTGTGCGTGCCCCTGGCTTCCGTAGCCGATGATTGCCGCCTTCTTGCCCTTCAACGGCTCAATCGGTGCATCATTCTCATAAAATATTTTCAACGCCATTGTGTCTTTCTCCTTATCTTAATTGCCTCAATTACCCCCGCGTCTCGTTTTGCGAAGCCCCCGTAGGGGGCGAAGCAAAACGGCGGGGGCGGTTGTTACCTCACATTAACGTTTCTTTTGAATCTCCGCTTTCCTGTGGTGAGCTTGTCGAACCAGTCGAAGGAGGCGGGAATCCATTTTTCTTTTCTTCTGTCATTCCTGCAAACCTGTCCCAAGCTTTCCTGTGGTGAGCTTGTCGAACCAGTCAAAGGAGGCAGGAATCCGGAGATTGGGGCTTACCCTTTCATATTTGCCTTACTTCATGGTTTTTCGCACGTTCACCGACCGGCCAACCCGACGCTTGCGGTTTATCATCTGCCGGCCTTTCTTCGTCCGCATCCGAACCAGAAACCCGCTCTTGCGGTTTCGCTTTACCTTGCTCATCCGATGTTGTTCCATCTCGATTCTCCTTACTCATTCAATTTTATCCGCCACGGGCGGAAACAAGTCATTTCAATCACCGGCAGAATTATACACCGCAATCCCGAGGATTCCAACTTTTTGCCTTTTTACTTTTACACTTTTACTTTGCCTGTATTGCTAATCCCCGCTGGCATTTTCCTGCTCGCCTGCTGTCTTCTCCTGCCTCGGCATTGCTATCGTCCCCGTCCTCGCAACGTTCTTTATCCCGTAAGGCCGGCACATCTCGATAAATGCCTCTATTTTTTCTTCAGGCCCGCTTATTTCAACCATAACCGACTTCTGCCCTATATCCACCACCTTGCCCTTGAAGGTCTCTATCAGCGCCAGTATCTCCGCCCTTTTCTCCGCCGGCGCCGCTATCGTTATCAGCATCAAATCGCGCGCGACTACCGGCTGCCCGACATAATCCTGGACCTTCACAACGGGAATTATCTTCGCAAGCTGCTTGCGGACCTGCTCCACGACCCTGTCGTCGCCGACCACAACAATAGTCATCCGGCTCAACTGCGGGTCTTCGGTCCGCCCGACGACTAACGAATCGATATTGAACGCCCTCGCCGCGAACATCCCCGCAACGTGCGCCAAAACTCCCGGCTTGTTCTCAACCAATGCGCTTATTATATGCTTCATAGGTCTTACCTTTTTTACTTTTTATCCGTGTAATCCGTGGTTCCTTTCTACGACATACTCTCTAAAAGGTCCAGTCCGTCCATCTCATTCAAGCTCTTGCCCGCCGCAACCATCGGCCAGACATTCTCCTCGCGTTCCACCTTAAAATCAACAACGCAGGGCCTCTTTTCGCCTAACATCTTCTTAATCGCCTTCGGCACGTCGGCCTTCTTCTCAACCATGATGCCGACCGCGCCCAGCGCCTCCGCGACCACCGCGTATTCAGGATTTGCCAGGTAGCTCTTCGAGTAACGCTTGTTGTAGAAAAGCTGCTGCCACTGGCGGACCATCCCCATATACCCGTTGTTTATGATGCAGACCTTTATCGGCAGCTCATACTGCACCGCCGTCCGAAGCTCCGTCATTGTCATATTAAAGCTGTGGTCGCCGTCAATATCAACAACCGTCGCATCCGGCCTTGCAATCTGCGCCCCTATTGCCGCAGGCAGTCCGTAACCCATCGTCCCCAGGCCGCCCGAGCTGATAAATTGCCTCGGCCTGCGGAACCGGTAAAACTGCGCCGTCCACATCTGGTTCTGACCGACGCCGGTCGTTATTATCGCGTCGCCGCCCGTCAGCTCGCAAACCTGCTCTATAACGTATTGCGGCTTGATGTTCGTTGACTTCCTGTCGTACGCAAGCGGGTATTTTCGCTTCCACTGCGCTATCTTTGCAAACCACTCCTTGCGCTCACGGTATTCAACCTCCTTAATCAGCTCCGCAAGTATGTATTTCGCGTCGCCCACGACCGGGATGTCCGCCCGAACGTTCTTCGCTATGCTCGCCGGGTCGATATCTATGTGGATGACTTTCGCGTTCGCCGCAAACGTCTTTAACTTGCCTGTAACCCTGTCGTCGAATCTGGCGCCGACCGCAATGAGCAAATCGCACTCATGAACCGCGTAATTCGCATAAGCGGTCCCGTGCATACCTAACATATCTAACGACTCCGGCTCGTTCTGGTCGTAACTGCCTAATCCTAACAGCGTCATTGTCACCGGTATATGCGCCTTTTTCGCAAGCGCCCTTAGCTCTTCGCCGGCGTTTGCGATGACAATACCGCCGCCGACGTAAAGCACCGGCTTCTCGGATTTGTTTATCGCCGCCGCTGCCATCGATATCTGCCGCGAATGCCCCTTTAGCTTCAGCCGATACCCCGGCAGCTTCATCTCGACCGGGCCACCGAAACTGCACTTGGCAACCTGCACGTCAACAGGCAAATCTACGACGACCGGTCCTGGCCTGCCCGTCGAGGCAATATGGAACGCCTCCTTGATTGTCCTCGCAAGGTCTTTAACGTCTTTGACAATGCAGTTGTATTTAGTAACCGGCCGGGTAATACCCGTCGTGTCTGCTTCCTGAAACGCGTCGTTGCCAATTAGCTCGGTGCGGACCTGCCCCGTTATGGCGACAATCGGAATTGAGTCCATCATCGCCGTCGCAAGGCCCGTAACTATATTACACGCGCCGGGGCCGCTGGTCGTAACTATCACCCCGACCTTCCCGCTTGCACGCGCGTAGCCGTCTGCCATATGACAGCCGCCCTGCTCGTGACGTGGGATTATAAACCTGATTGGCGCATCATACAGCCGGTCGAAGAAGGGCAATATAACCCCGCCCGGATACCCGAACATTGTATCGACGCCTTCTGCTATCAGCGATTGAACGACAATTTCAGCGCCTGTAAGAATTGGGAATTTCTCAGCCGAACTGGCCGACTGTGAAGAATCGGACTTCATTTATGGACTCCTTCTATATTCCGGATACTACAGTTTAATGGGCCGTTTTGCAGGGCCTGCCTATCCCGCCACAGGATTGACCTGCCCGGACAAAGTTATTTGCCCAACCATAATCCCGTATTTTTGCTCAATTGTAGTGTTTACGAACTACCCTGTCAATTGTTTTCGGCAAATTTTCCCCTCCCTATCACAAATTACCAGCCCTGCCCCCATCGAAATTCGTATAAAATTATGTGGGCAGAACAGCAACTTAAGCTTGTGGTAAGCTTGTCGAATCCACTATAATGGCAACCCGTCATTAACGAAAATTTGGAGACCAACTATGTGCGAACAATGCGGCTGTGGAGAAAATAAAGCCCAAAATACCTTCGAGCAGAAGGTCAAAATGATAATCGACTCCATAAGGCCCAATCTGCAAAGTCACGGCGGCGACGTCGAATTAGTCGCCACAGAAAACGGCAGCACTGTAAAAGTCCGCCTTCAGGGCGCCTGCTCCGGCTGCCCCGGCGCACGTATGACCCTCAAAATGGGAATAGAACGACTCCTACGGGAAAAAATCCCACAGGTCAAGGAAGTCATCGCCGTTGATTAAACATCTCTCACAAAAAGACCCGCCGCTTTCCTGCTGTTGCTGCGATAGTGGAAATTTATAAGTCTGTAAAGGCCGGGATTGCGAATCAGAACACGTCTTGAAGGATCGTCCCTCCTGAAAAATCTGTTCTGGAAAAACCCTGATATTCATACCGCAAAGGCAATTATTATAATACCTTTTTGCCGACGGCAATCAGGGAAAGGTAAAAAGCTCTACCGATTTCCTGTCATGCCGCATTCAGCCCCCCTATCGGTGGGTAATTTGGACAACTTCAATAATTGCAGGGCTGTTTTTGCCGATATAGAGAAGTGGACTCTTGCCGGGAGAGCGAGCGAGTATATAAAGCACCAGCCGTAGCGGGCAAGGAAACAAACATATTTAAGCCTTTGGCCTGAATTTAATGGACAACAACACATCTATCGCAAAAGGGGCTCTGGGGGCCTGTGGGTGTTTCTCTATCATATCGGATAGATCTCAGGAGGCTATTGCCGTTCTGGATACCAAAGGGGTGGTGCATTACACGAACGCGGCCTGGGTGAGAATGCACGGGTTCGAAAAACGCAGCGAAATTGTGGGCAAGCGTATCAGTGACTTCCATAATAAAGAGCAGATATCCGAATACATTCTGCCTTTTCTGCAGGAGGTGGGGCAGCGGGGACAAATCGGCGGTATTGTCGGGCATATGCGCAAAAACGGAACGACGGTGCCGACGAGCACAACTATGGTGGCCCTGAAAGATGAAACAGGCAGAATGCGGGCGGTGATTGTATTCGCAACGGATATCAGTGAGCTGGAACAGCTAAAGGAGGATATCAGAGCTCTTAAGGGGGAAGCCGAGAAGCGGACGGCGGAATTGACGTCATCGGTAGCACAACTGGAAGAGCGGGCCAAAGAGCTGAAGATAGTGGAAAGTCTTCTCGGCGCCCGTGGAACGGAACTGTCGTCGGTCAACAAGAAATTATGGCAATATATGGCGGAGATCGAACAATCGCATGAGCAGGTGCAGGCGTTAAAAGCAACGCTTGTTGAGAAAGACAAAGAGATGGCGGAGCTGCGGAGCCAGTTACAACGGCAAAACGCGGAGCGGATGCGGCAGGAGCAACATTGGAAAACGTAATATAGCGAGCTTACAACCGCAATCAAACAATTGCGCCACGAGGTGATAGATATGAAACATCAGGAAGTGGAGTATCTTGATGATATCGAAGAAGATTCCGAACTGGTTGGCGCCAAGTGTGGGCTGGACTGGGAACAGCTCAAGCAGTTGAGCAGTATGGCCAAGAAGTTCTCCGGTGAGTAGCAGGCCAAACCCGATAATTTTCAAAATCAACAAGTCTTTACATGCCGGCCTGAATTGAATCCCGCCACATTTTTGTCCTCGGCCCCCCATTTTCTGGCGAGGGGGCCTGTGGGCAAAAATGCTTGCTCTTTAAAAGTGAAAATTATTTTGATAACCATTGACACGGCTCTGCTTCATAGGATTACACTGATTTTTGGGTCCCCTGTACCAGACCCAAGGAGCAGCACTCGGGGATATCGGCTGCGCTACGAGGTGCGGGGGCATTTCGATTTTTGTCTTTGAATTTTGGGTGTTTTTGGGTTATATGCTATTGGCTGATATTAGACACGGATTTACACAGTTTATAATTCATTTCCGCCTACGGCGGACAAGCCCAGGGGCTAAATACAAAAAATCTCTGCGGTCTCCGCGGTTAAAAAACAACCTCACGGGAATCAAAGACGGGGCCATCTTTGCAGCAGAGTTTGTAGATTTCGCCGGCGCCGTCGGCTTTGCATTTGACGGCGCAGCTTTGGCAAAGTCCTATGCCGCAGGCCATCATTTCCTCCATACTGATTTGGCAGTCGATTCGCTTTTCGCGAGCGAGTTTGGCGATACTCGCCAGCATTGAACGCGGACCGCAGGCGTAGATAATTGTCTGGGGGGGGTCGATATTATTCTGGTTGAGCCAGTCCAAAAGACAATTCGAAACCAGCCCTTTGAAGCCCGCGGAGCCGTCGTCGGTCGCGACGAATGAGCTTATGCTGTATCTGCCAAACTCCGCGAGCCAGAAACCAAGCTCGCGCGAGATACCATCCAGCCGTTTTTCAAAAGGCAGTTCGCCTGCGGTTTTGGCGCCCGCGAATGCGATTGCGTCAATGGTCGGGGATTCGGCGGTCAACACCTGCGCCAGATGTTCTAAGGGGGGCGAACCCATACCGCCCGCGATTAGCAGCGCCTTTTTTTTGCCCTGCGGTATTGAAAAGCCATTGCCCAAAGGCCCGATGACGCTAATCGATGCGCCCTTAGTCAGTGTCGTCATCCGCAGCGTCGCAGGTCCCAGCACGCAATAGACAACCTCGGCGGTTGTCGTGCCCTTGTCCTTTACTACTCTTGCAAAGCTGAAAGGCCTGCGCAAAAGGATTTGTCTTGCCGCTGCGTCTTTTAATTCTTCCGGAATCGCCTCCGGCGCGGGCAGCGCGATATTTGAAACGTCAAACTGGGCGAACTGCCCCGGCCTTGTGGCGCCAAACGCCTCCGCGGCGGCGCCTGTAAACTGCAGACCCAGCCGATAAAACTTATCCCCCACCTTCTTATTGAAGGACACCTTCGCTTCAAACGGCCCTTTTGTTGGTTCGACTCTTTCGGCTACGCTCCCTTCGACTTTGCTCAGGACCGGCAAGACAGGTTTACTCACCACGGGTTGTGTTGGCTGCCCATCTGTCATAATTTATCGTCCTTATTTACCGCCGAAAGGGTATAGAAAATCGGCCGGCTATGCAACTGCAAACCGGCCGAAAGTCATAATCTGCAATTTGTTACTTCGCAAACATAAGCGGGCTGAACAGCAGATACAAAAGCAGCGTCAGCAAAATGACAACCACGCCCGCCATTGCCGCGCCTTTGGACGATTTGACGTCAATAGACGTCTTATGCTCGAACTGCATCGGCTGCGCCAGCGGCTTTGCCAGCGTGATAGTCGCCATTACAATCAGCACCAGGGCAAAGCATATCGCCATACGATTAAGGAACTGTATCGAAGGCACAGCAACCTTCAGCGCGCTATACGCGACGATATTGGTTACAAGGCCGACGATGCCGCAAATCCGAGGCGCTCTTCGCACAACAAGCCCGAAGGCGAACACCGCCAGAACGCCAGGCGAAATCAATCCCTGGCTTTCCTGGATTATCGTAAAGATGCTGTTGCTTATCTTGGGGTTGCCCAGCTGCGGCGCCAGTATCACGGCGAAGACCGCAAAAATCACCACAGTCACCCGTCCCAGGAATACAACTGCCTGTTGCGACGCCTGCGGGGAAATATGCTTTTTATATATATCCATCGCAAAAATTGTCGAGGCGGCGTTGAGCATCGCGGCAAGCGAGCTAACAACCGCTCCCAGCAGCGCCGCCAGAACAAAGCCGACAAGCCCGACCTTCTGAGGCAAAACGTTGCCTAAAAGCTGGCCGAGGGCGGTATCGTATTTGTACGCGGTCAGTTTCTCTGTTGTAACGGTTTTGCCCGCCGCTTTTGCGGCCTCTTTTGTCTTCTCATCGTATGCCTTTACCTCCGCATATAGTCCCGGGAAAGTGCTCGGCAGCGATTTATCCTCCGTCTCAAATACGGTAAACTCGGAAGGCGTGGTCTGGTCGAATTTTGCCTGATTTATCGGCAGCACAAAGGGACTGGCAACCTTCACCTGCTTAATCGCCGCATCATTGTCATAAATCGCCAGCATAAATCGCCCCGGCCCGCCCTTTGGCGAGGTCTCGCCTTTGGCGGACTGCCATTGTGTAATTGCCTCTTCGGTCGGCGATTTTACAATCTCCACCAGCGTTGTCTGTGGGTTGGCCTTAACGTATTTCGCAATCAATGGGGCATTGTCGCGTGCCGCCTCAAGCTGCATATCACCCGAAAACAGGTTAAAGGATATAATTCCGGGTATCACAATCACCAGCGGTATCAAGAGCTTCAAAAACGCCGCGAAGACAATGCCCTTCTGCCCCTGCGACAGCGACACCGAGCCAAGCGTTCTCTGCGTGATATACTGGTTCAGGCCCCAGTAATAAAAGTTGGGTATCCACAAGCCCAAAAGCAGGGCCGTCCAGGGCAGGATGCTGTCGGTTTTCGGCAAATACATATTCATACGAATGCGGTTCAAATCCCAGAATCGCTCGATGACCCCGACGTTTTCCTTCAGCGATTCAACAACAACCGCACCGGTTCGAACGTCCACAATCCTTGCTGCCTCCGTTGCGACACTGAGCTTATCGAAGGCAAACCACATTATCACGCCGCCGCCTAATATCAGGGCGCTACCCTGAATCAAATCGGCCCAGGCACAGGCCTTGAGGCCGCCGGCCACGACGTATATCATCGCTATCAGTCCGATTACAAGCGAGCCGGTCAGGAGAGGCACGTTATAGCCCATTTTGCCGGCAAGCGTCCGCATTGTAAGAGCGCCCGAATACGTTACCGCACCGACCAGCAGGACGTAAATCAGGATTGTCATAACGGCCATAAGCGTCCGAGCGGCCGAGTTAAAGCGGTACTCGAGGAATTCCGGCATAGTGTAAATACCGGCCCTGAGGAAATAAGGCAAAAACGCAAACGCAATCACCACGAGCGTTATCGCCGCCATCCACTCATAGCTGGCAATCGCCAGCCCGACGTGACTTGCGGCGTTGCCGCTCATTCCAACAAACTGCTCGGTCGAGATATTGGCTGCTATCAGCGAAAAGCCAATCAGCCACCAGACCAGTCCACGCCCCGCGAGGAAATAGTCCTCGCCGGTCTTTTCGTGCCGGCTCTTGCCTATTCCTACAATCAGCACCGTTGCGACAAACGCGAGGAACACCGCAATGTCCGCTATACCCAACTGCATAACAAATCCTTTCCCTATATGCCCTTAAACTCGTCCTCACACAGTTTTTGAACAGGCATTAAGATAAATCGGTAAAGATTATAGCCCCTCCGCACGGCGACGCAACTACTAAAGGGCAAGCGAATGTCGATTCGGCGTGATTGGAGGGGGGATTAGTACAGGATGCCTGTTAAAACGGAAGGGCCGGGGCTTTCCTACACGATAGGTCGCACCGGCCCTTCACTCGCGGCGGGTATTTTTTTGCTGGTCGCCTGCGGCCACAAAAACCGCAGACGAGCCGTTCTTTTCTATATAGTTAAGTCCCAAAATACCCACCGGTGTTACAGGAATTCCGCGGTTTTTTTGCGGATTTATCCGCCTCCCGTAAGGGACACCTAATGGTGTGTGGCGGATTTTTGAAAAAATTGCGGGAAATGTGCACCAGCCCAACCCTTATTTCCTCCCCTGCTATGCGCAAAGTAAAAGCTGCAGGCCAAAAACAGCCCACAGTTTTTACTCGCACTTTACAAAAAATCAACTCCTATCGTCGCCGCCTTAACATCATCAATCCGAGACCCAGCATCGCAATTGTTACCGGCTCAGGGACAAGCACACGTGTTTGTTGCACGTCAATCGACTGCGAATCTATTGGGGACATATCCCCATCAAACAGGATCAGTGTTATCTCGCCGACATTCGTCGGCGAAAGTCGAATGTCCTCCACGAGCTGACCTTCCAGCGGTCTTGGAATCCCAGGGGGCATAACCGGATCACTCAACAGAACAGCTATACACGGGTTCTCAACGTTGAGAAAATCCGTAATCCATTCCTCATATTCCCATCCTACCGACTTGAATATGCCTGGATACAAAATGTTTACTGTAGAAATATCCAACGTTGCCTCGTTTCCAACTGCGAGCCCCAAAAGGAAAACCGCTGCCACTTTGATACTCCCGTCGCCCCATAACCCGATGTTTAACTCCTCGTTGAGATTCATAGTAACAACCTCGGGACTTATCTCGCCATTCACAGTAATAAGTGCCTGTCCATTGGCTATGTGGGCCATTGAAATTACCAAAACCAACAATGATATGTTTTTCATTTCTATTTACTCCTGAAATTAACTATGGTTTATCTTGCTTGATTGGAATCTATTTTTACCAGTCAACAATTTTCTTTTTTCGCCTGACTGACCTGAAAACGGCCGTGGTGTGGAAACCTGCTTTATCGACAGCGGGCAAGCTTGTCGGCCGTTTTCTCTATATAGTTAAGTCCCTAAATACCCACCGGCGTTACAGGTTTTCTGCGGTTTTTTTTGCGGATTTTTGAAAAAATGCGAAGCAAAAGGCCCTTTTGCTGGATAAAAAACCGGCCTGTCGGTATTGACTCATTTAATTTCTTTTTGGCTTGTGTTAAAATGCGTCCGTGAAACGCTGCAGACAAAACATGTCCTTTGTTCTCATCGCGGCGATGGCCTTGGCTTGCACAGGGATTTTGGGCTGCGCTGGTGCGTCGCCGGCCCGGTCCGGACACATCTCGTGGCGGCAAACGGAAAATTCCCTGGCCCTGCTAAACGATGGCAATACTGTCTGGCAGTTGAATTACGACAAAAGATATGACAAGCCCTATTTTCATCCCATTGCTCTTGCCGACGGCACAGTTTTGACGGATATGGGGCCGGCCGACCACCCCTGGCACCGGGGATTGTGGTGGTCCTGGAAGTTCATAAACCGCGTCAATTACTGGGAGGAGGACCCAAAGACCCGCCTTGCGCCTGGTCGAACCGAGATAACAGCCGTCAAGCTCACGAAACGCCCGGATGGAAACGCCGAAGCTCAATTCACCGTTGAATATCACCCGCCGGGAAAGGCCGCGATTGTCATCGAGAAACGAACGCTGAAGGTAAGTCCGCCCGATGAAAAAGGCGTGTATCGAATCGACTGGACCAGCGCCTTTGCAGCGGCCGACAGGGATGTGTTGTTCAACCGCACGCCGATTATCGGCGAACCGTGCGGTGTGATATGGGGCGGCTACGCGGGCCTTTCCGTCCGCCTGGCCAAAGACGCCAACAACTGGCGGGCCGCCGACAGCGAAGGACACGTATTTGACAAGGAGTTCAATAACGCAAAGGCGAGATGGCTCGATTACACAATCCATGCCGGGCGAGCCGCCACTGAAGCCGGCGTAGCGATTCTGGACCATCCGTCGAATCCCCGGCATCCGACGCCCTGGTACGTAATTCTCGGCGATCCGATGAGATATTTTGGTTCCGCATTTATTTACAACCAGCCCTATACGCTTGCCTCCGGCAAGCCGCTCAAGCTGCGTTATCGCGTCCTTATTCATCCGGGACCAACGGACAGGGAATGGCTTGAGAAGCAATGGGTCGAATTCAGCAGGACAAAAAGGTGAAAATTATGAATGCCAGAAAATTGAACAGACGAGATTTTTTCAAACAAGCCGCGGGGACAATCGCATTTCCTTATATCATTACATCGGCTGCCTTAGGCGATGCGAATACCCCGCCGGCAAGCGAGCGGGTCGCGATGGGCCATATCGGCGTAGGAGGTCAGGGAAGCGTCCTGCTTGAGAATTTCCTGCAGATAAAATACGCCAAATGTGTCGCCGTCGCGGACCCTGTCAAACAGCGACGGGACAAGTGGGCCGCCAGAATCGGCTGTGCCGCTTATAACGACTTTCGCGAGCTGCTCGCACGAGACGACATTGACGCAGTCGTTATAGCTGCCCAGGACCACTGGCATGTACCCATAGCCATCATGACTGCAAAGGCAGGCAAGGATATGTACGTCGAGAAGCCGCTCGGCATCAGCATAGAGCACGATCAGGCCGCTCGCAAGGCGGTCAGGGACTACAGGCGGGTTTTCCAGTACGGCACCCAGCAGCGTTCCGACCGAAACTTCCGATTTGCCTGCGAGCTGGCAAGAAATAAATATATCGGCGAGATTAAGGAGATTCACGCCTGGTGCTCCGACGGCACGCCGGGCGGCTCAATCGCCGAAGAGCCGGTTCCGGCCGGTTTCGATTATGATATGTGGCTGGGACCTGCGCCGGTAAAACCGTTTAACCACGACCGCTGCCTGCGAAACGACACTTCTAAAGGAACATACCACATTTACGACTACGCCATCGGTTTCATCGCCGGCTGGGGAGCGCACCCCCTTGATATCGCCCAGTGGGGCAACAATACCGACAATACGGCACCGGTCCTCTACGAAGGAAAGGGCACACTGCCCGATGAGGGACTTCATGACACAACTTTACGCTGGGACATTAACTGCACTTATGAAAACGGCGTTAAGCTGCGTTTTATGAGCACCTCGGTTGCAGGCCCCGTCGTCCGCAAGTACAGGCAGATGAACGACCACGGCACGACCTTCATCGGCGACAAGGGCTGGGTGAGCGTTGACCGGAGCGGTATATATGCCCAGCCATCGGAACTGCTCAATATAAAACTCAAAACAGAGGATTTACATCTCTACGAAAGCAGCGACCACTACGCCAATTTTGTGCAGTGCGTTTTGAGCAGAAAAGACCCAATCGGCAACATCGAATCGGCTGCGCAGTCCGACTTCATCAGTCACCTCAGCGACATCGTTGTCCGCACCGGCCGAGCCGTCAAATGGGACCCCAAAAAGGAGAAAATCATCGACAACCCCGAGGCCCAGCGTTACACCTCACGCGCAATGCGAAGCCCCTGGACCCTGTAGAACAGGATTAATAACCGGATAATGGAAGAGACCGAATATGGGAAAAGTCAGCATAGGTATTAATCTGGAATTCATCAGGCACGCGGACAAGCCCCTCGAGTGGGGGCTGGACAAGGCGGCGGAGCTGGGCTTCGAGTACGTTGAACCCTGGGTGCACCTGGGCAGAGAGCTTATGAGCGAGGCCGGTTATTTCGCCACGATTTCAATGTCCGAGGACCCCATACGAATCAGAAAGCTCTGCGAAAAGGCGGGAGTCAAGCTATCGGGATTTTCCTGCCATACGCCGCTGTGCAAACCTGACGTAAGCGTCAATTACCTCAAGCAGGCGATTCGCTTCGCCGCCGAGGCGGGCGCTGCCGTCGTGAACACCGACGAAGGCCCCAAGCCCAAATGGACTACCGAGGACCAGGACTGGGTGCTGATGAAATACACGCTGACCGAGGCCGCGGCGTTTGCCGAGAATCGCGGCGTATTCATAGGTCTCGAATGCCATCAGCAGTACAGCAGGACCCCCGCCGGCCTGGACAAGATGTTCAAGTTAGTCAATTCCAAAAGTATCGGCATCAACTTCGATACGGGCAACGCGTATCTTGCCGGCGAAGACCCGATTAAGTGGCTCGAAAGCATTAAAGACCGATTAGTGCATCTGCACGCAAAGGACATCTCGATTCAGCACTCAAAGGCCGAACGCGGCAAGGTCACGGGCACGCCCTCCGGCTGTGCCTGTGGCGATGGTGTCATCGACTGGAAAAAGGTCGTCGAAATATGCAAATCCGTCAAATGCGACATCGTTCTGAGCGTCGAATGCGGCACGGTCGAACAGGCGGAAAAAAGCGCAAAGTTTCTCAAAAAACTGATGTAGTAATCCGCAGAAAAAGGGCTTTCTATTAAGTCGAGTCCATAATTTCCCCCTGGTTACAGTTTTTTTGCGGATTTTTGAAAAATTGCGGGAAATATAAAGCGAATACCGGCTTTGATGCCCTAACTAATCCTCACAGTGTTTATTTGGGTCGGTGCAATCGTATAGAATCCTGCCCCAGGTGGCTTTTACAAACCAGCGTAAATCACAATCGCAGTTATCACCGGGCTGCATACCCCAAGAGAAATTCGTGGGAGTATAGGCAAGTGTATGCGGGTCTGTCCATTTCCTGTATATGGCGTGGCCATC
>Ga0315284_10009581_pt1 | contig 13810 bp, 9 predicted proteins | sample YL17G09_16_MG_FD_203696 | JGI IMG/M metagenome (GOLD analysis project Ga0315284, IMG submission 203696) | Sediment microbial communities from Yellowstone Lake, YNP, Wyoming, USA - YL17G09_16 | ecosystem: Environmental > Aquatic > Freshwater > Lake > Sediment | place: USA: Wyoming | collected...
GAGAAAAGGTTCTCCTTCTTCGACGACGACGGCAGCAGCAGCAGTCGCTGGCGACGACGAGAAAGAGCTGCGCATGATCGTTCCTGGTGCGGCGCGGTGAAAATGAAAGAGAGAGAAAAAAAGTTTTTTGGGCTTGTGACAATTTTTGGATGCTTTTGCTTTCTCTCTCTTCCCTCCCCCCCCCCCGCTCTCCTCTCTAGTTGTTTTCCTGCCCTTCTTCCGCCGCAGTCGCTGCCTCTTCCTTTTATTCTTATCCTTCTTTCTCGTTCTCGGTCGTCGCGGCGGCGGCAGCAGGAGCAGCAGGAGGGGGCGGCGGAACCGAAACCGTCGTCGGCGCCTCTTCTTTTCCTTCTTCTCTTTCTTCTCCTCATTCTTCTCCTTCTCTTTCTTCTCCCTCTCCCTCGCCTCTGCTCTCTCTCCCGGCCCCGTCGGGTCTCTCCACCGCGGCGATCGCGTCCCGCAGCACCGTCACCTCGGCGAGCAGGGCCGCGATCGCACGCCGCTGCCTCGAAGACGACGACGAGGAAGAAGAAGGAGAGCAAGGTCGCCCGACGTGCTCCTGCTGCTGCTGCTGGCTCGCGTCGTCGTCCTCGGCGACGTCGTCGTCCTCCTCCCCCAGCGCCGCGGCCGCGAGCGCGTCCCTGACGGCGGCGACCGCGGACACGCGCTCCGCCGCGGCCCCCTCGGCCGCGGCCAGGGCGGACCCGGCGGCGGCCTCCTGGTCGTCGAGCCTGGGCCCGAAGACGCCACCGTCGGGGCCCGAGGTCAGGTGCGCCGCGGCGGCGCGCCGCCGGCGCGCGGCGACGTCGCGCAACTCGCGCGAGCAGAAGGCGATCCTCGCGTGGAGCAGCCTGAGGTCGTCCCTCGCTGCGGCGAGGTGCGCCGTCGCCGCCGAGAGCAGGGCGCGGCGGGCCGCCGAGGCCGCGGCCAGGGCGCGGAGGCGGGACGCCGCGGCGGCCCCTCGCTCGCGGGCGCCGGCGCGCGCGACGAGCTCCCCCGCCGTGGAGGCCGCCCGGCGCCGCGCGGCGGCGGCGGCCCCGGCCGCCTCGGCCCGGAGCGCATCGTGCTCCGCGGCGTCCCCGCTGAGCGCCGCCCCCTCTTCGAGCACGGCGCGGGCCTCGGAGGCGTCCGCGGCGGCCTCGCGGGCGCACGCGAGCTGCCTGTCGATGGAGTCGAGCTGCGAGGTCAGCTGCCTGCGGCGTGCCTCGAGCTCGGCGACGGCCTCGGCCGCGGCCGAGGCCTTCTCCTCGACCCGCGCGAGCGAGGCCGCGCGGAGGGTCGCGGAGGCCTCCGAGCGGGCCCCGACGGCAGCGGAGGCCTCGGAGGCCGCGTCCGCGTCTCGCGCGGCGGCGTCAGCGAGCGCCGAGAGAGAGGCCAGCGCCGCGGCGGTGGCTGCCGGCAGGGAAGAAGAAGAGGAAAGAGGAGGCGGAGGAGAGGCGGAAGAAGAAGAAGAAGGAGCGGATTTGCTTCCCCCTTGTCTCGACTCTGGCTTCTTTTCCTTGTCTTCGGAGGAGGAAGGAGCAGCGACAGTCGCAGCGTCGGCGGCAGTGGGATCTGGAGACGTCGCGCGAGGCGTGGCGCCCTTGCTTTCGGCTCCTCCGTCGTTACCACCGCCGCTTCCGCCGCCGTCGCCGCTCCGCGCGGCCGCCAGCGCCGCCCGGCGCTCCGCCACGGCCAGGGCCTGCGCCCTCAGCTCGAGAGCGGCCCCCGTGGCGGCGAGCCGCGCCGCCAGGAACGTCGGGAGGTCCTCGGTGCTCGCCGCGAGGGCTGGGTTCGGGGGCGGGGGAGGAAGGAGCGAAAAAGACACCGCCGACGCCGAGGCCGACGAAGAAGAGAGCAGCAGCAGCAACGAGTCAGCTGCTGCCGTCGTCGTCGTCGTCGAGGGCTGCGCCGGCAGCAAAGCAGACAGCGACAGCGTCGCCGCGGCCTCCCCCGCGGCCGCGGCGGAGGCCTCGCGAGCGAGCGCGGCCCCGCGAAGGGCCAGCGACTCCTCGTCGGCGTCGGCCAGCGCGCGCGAGACGGCCTCCGCCGCGGCCTCGACAACGGCGTCGATGTCCTTTGCCGAAAGAGAAGAAGCGGCAGCAGAAAAGGAAGAGGAACAAGCGTCTGTTTCGGGAAGGGCGCAGGCGGCTGCCGTCTCTGCCGCGGCGGTGACGCTTCGGCCCGTCTCCGCGACGAGCGCGGCGAGCTCGGCCGACGATGGCACTGACGACGACGACGACGACGACGAGCCCCCCTCGTCTCCCCCCGCCCCGCGCCCGACGCAAGCCCCGAAGAGCCGCGTCAGCATCCCTGCCTCGGCCTCGCCCCCGGGGGGAGCTCTCGCGAACGCGCGGGCGAGGTGCAGAGGGGCTGCCGAGCGCAGGAACGCGTCGCGGAAGGAGCAGGCCCGGCGCAGCTCGTCGTCGTCATCGTCTTCCGGCGGGGAGAGGAGGACGGGGGGCGACGGACCAGGGCGGGAAGAAGGTGGCGGCGAGGGGGTGGAGGAGGCAGCGAGAGGAGAAGCGGAGACAGAGGCAGCAGAGGCCACCGCCGCGGCCCCGCGCTCGAGCAGCGGGAGCCACTTTTCGACGAGCGAGGCGCGGGCCTGGACGGCGGCGGCGAGCGCCGAAGCTGCTGCTTTTGCTGCCGCTGAGGTGGAGGAAGAGGCGCTGTTGTTGCTGTTGCTGTCGTCGTGGAGCTTCTTCTTCTTCGCCGCTGCCTGCTGCTGCTGCTTGTTGTCGCTGTTTTTCTCTTTCTTCTGCTTATAGATCGTCGTTAAGGCCTCCGCGACGGACGCGGCCTCCCTTTCGAGCTCGGAAGAGAGGGCGGCGGTCGCGGCGAGGGAGGCGACGGCCGCGGCGGACGAGGCGGAGGGGCGCGACGAGGAAGGAGCAGGGCCGAGGGGAGGGGCAGCGCTTTTTTCTTTTTCGCTCCCTCCGCTGCTCAGTCTCCTGGGCGCCAGGAGAAAGAGCGCCCTCGTGGCCCCTCCGGTGAGGCGAGAGAGCCAGGGGACGCTACCGGAGGCGGCAGCAGCAGCAGCAGCAGCAGCATCAGCAGACGAGCCTTCCTCCTCCTCCGCCGGCGGCGGCGCGTTCCCCGAGGGCGAGGGACTCGGCTGGCCAGCAGCAACGACATTGCCCCCGTCTTTGCCTCCTCTCGCGCCCTCCGGAACGTCTCCAGAGACGCCTCCTTCTACCTGTTCGACGACCGCGGGCTCTGCTTTGGCTGCAGCGCCGACGGAGGGCTCGCCAGAGGGCAGCTGCGACGCGGTGTCGTCGGCATTTCGAGGAGGGCTTTCTTCGACGCCGGCCATTGGAAATCGACAAAAACGATTCGTTCCTTCTCTCTCCTCGCGCGAGCGCCCCTGCCTTTGTCTCTTATGCTCTTTTTTTTTTCTGCCGCCTCGAAAGACGACAGAAGAAAGAGGCCTGTGCGTCGGTGCAAGAACGAGACAAAGAGAAGAAGAGAGAGAGAGGAGGGCGTCACCCTCTCACTTTTGATGGAGTGTCGGAGCTCAAAAAAATGTGATTTTTTTGCTCTCGCCCGACTCTTTTCGCTCGACACTTCCTTCGAAAAAAGGGGGGAAAAAAGAGCAGATCGAAAAAAAAGCAATGCTTCTCTTTCGCTAGTAAGTCAGAAACGACATGCTCGTCGCATCCTACCTGGCCGCGGCGGCTCGCCGCGGCAGCGGGAAAGCGGTCTCGTTCCGCTCCTTCTCTGCTGTCGGTTCGATTTCAACAGGGAGCAGCAGGAACAAAGGCGGCGGAAGCAATACGAAGCAGCAGCAACGACGACGGCCATCATCGTCGCCGCCGCCGCCGCCTCTGCCCGGAAACTCCTCGGCGCCCCCGCCTCCTCCTCCCCTCCCGGTCGTCGTCCTCCTCGGCAGGCCCAACGTGGGCAAGTCGGCCCTGTTCAACCGCCTCACGGGTTCCCGCCAGGCCCTGGTGCGGGACACCCCGGGATCCCACGTCACGCGCGACTGGAGGGGCTCCGAGGCGGGGAAGCTGGGCGACCTCCGGTTTGAGGTCGTCGACACTTCGGGCCTCGAGGAGCCGGCGGCGACGAGAGGAGGGGGGCGCGGCAGCGGCAGCTCGTCTTCCTCTTCTTCTTCTTCTTCTTCGCTCGAGGACGGTCTGGGATCCAGGGCCGCGTCCCTCACCGCGGGCCTGCTGCGCTCGAGGGCCGACGTCGCGCTGCTGCTCCTCGACGCCAAGGACGGCGTGACCCCGGTCGACGAAGCCCTCGCTCGCTGGCTGCGGAGGTCGGGCGCCGTCGTCGTCCCGTCGCTGGATTCTGCTGCTGCTGCTGCTGACGATGCTTCTGCTTCCGCGTTCGACGCTGTTGCTTCCTCCCCAGACCCTTCCTCCTCGTATCCTCGCCCTCCCGCCGCCGTCTTCGTGGCGGTCAACAAGGCCGAGGCCGCGCGCTCCAACCCCGGGGTCGCCGCGGCCGTCGCCGAGGCCGGGCGCCTCGGGTTCGGCGAGGGCGTCGGCATCTCGGCCGAGACGGGCGAGGGGATGGCGGAGCTCTACGCCGCGCTGGCGCCGACGCTCGACAGGGCTGCGGCGAGGCTCCTCCTGCTGCAGGAGGAGGACCTGGAAGCGGGGCGCGGAGAGGAGGAGGAGGCCGAGCGGGAAGAGGGGGGCGAGAGGAGGAAGGGCGGCGGCCCGATGCGCGTCGCGATCGTCGGGGCGCCCAACGCCGGAAAGTCGACGCTGTCCAACGCCCTGCTGGGCTCTGAGAGGTCCCTGACGGGCCCCGAGCCGGGGCTGACGCGAGACGCGGTGTGGGCGACGCTGGAGTGGACTCCTCCGCAGGAGAAGAGGAGGGAAGAGGAAGGAAAAGCGGAGGAGGAGGGAGGAGGAGAGGAGGAGGGAGCATCGTCCTCGTCCTCGTCTTCTCCCTCTTCCTCTTCTTCTCGGCGCTCCTCTCCTCGCCCGAGGCCCCGGATCGTCGAGCTCATAGACACGGCAGGCTGGGACAGGCGCACCGCGAGGACGGCCTCGATCGCCAAAAGGAACGACGACAAGGACGACAACGACGACCAAGGGGGCGCAGGCCGAGGAGGGAAAGGATCCAAAGCCTCGACGGCAGCGACAACGGCAGCCTCCTCGCCTGCTTCTTCTGCCGGCCCCTCCTCCTCCTCCTCCTCCTCGCCTGCCTCGACGCTGCTCGCCCCGGCGGACGTCATTGCCGAGGCCATGCGCCAGACGGAGCGCGGGATCAACCTGGCGCACGTCACCGTCGTCGTCGTCGACCTCGCCGCCGCGGCGGCGCGTGCGAATCCCTCGTCGGCGGCGGCGGCGGCAGCGGCACCGGGGGAAGGAGGCGACGCGGCGGCGGTACCGCGAGCGAGGAGGAGGAGGAGGAGGGACGACGACGACGGCGCCGCTCCGCAGGTCCTCTCCAGGACCGAGCTCGCCCTGGCCTCCCGAGCAGCCGAGGCCGGACGCGCGGTCGTCTTCGTCGGCGCCAAGGCGGACCTGCTGCTGCCGCTGCCGGAAAACGGCGGCGGCGGCGGCCGCTCCGCCTCCCTCGACCAGAGCCCGGCCGTCGCCGCGGCGGCACGCGCCCTGGCCCTCGACGTCTCGCGCCGCCTCCCGCAGCTCGCCGGCGCGCCCGTGCTCGCCCTGTCGGCCGTCACGGGCGCCGGGCTCCCGGGGCTGCTCCCCGCCGTCGCCGGGGCGCACGCCGCGTGGGACGGGAGGGTGCCGACCTCGGCGCTCAACAGGTGGCTCGAGCGCGCCAGGGCAGCCGCGGCCGGCCGCGCGCGCGACGCCGCGGCGCGCGACCTGGCCAGGGTGCGCTACCTCACGCAGGCCTCGTCCCGCCCGCCGTCGTTCGTGGCGTTCGCGCGCGGGGGGACGCCCAGGGGCGGCGGCGGCGGCGGAGGGGGAGGGGGAGGAGGGGGAGGAGGGGGAGGAGGGCGAGGGGGAGCCGGGGGGGGCGGCTCGTCAAAGGTCGAGGCAGCCAAGAGGGCGGCCGCGAGGGCCGCCGACGAGCGCCTCGAGAAGATGCTCTCCAACAGAATCCGGAGCGAGTTCGGGATGCGCGGGGTGCCAATCCGCGTGGCGGTGCGCGGGCCCTCGCCGGCGAGTGGGGTCGGTGGCCGCGAGGGCGGTGGCGGTGGCGGGAAGAAGACGGATTACCGGCGGAGGAGTTGAAGAGGGGGAGGAAGGAAAGGGTTTGCAACAAAAAAAAAACGGGAAACAAAAAAACGAAAACAAGGACAAAAACAAAGACGCGGCCGTTTGCCGGGCGGGGGGCTTTCGGCTCATCCGCGCCTCGTCGACACACGCCGGCGTGCGACTGCCCGGCGGCGCTTGCATCGCCCCCCCACGAGGGGCCTCAAAGACAAAAAACATCTCCCTCTCTTCTTCTCTTTTCTCCTTCCTTTTTTCCTCCTCCTTCTTCTCTTTCTCCTCCGGCTCCTTCGCCGCCGCCGCTTTCTCCACCGCCGTCCGACGATGACGATCAAGAAAGAGAAGAAGAGGAGGAGGAGGAAGAAGAAGAAGACGACGACGACGACGACGACGACGACAACGGCCACAAGACCGCGGCGGCACGCGCCACTGCTTCGTTCGGCGGCGGCGCTGCCGTCGCTGCTGCTGCTGCCCTCGCTCCCCACTCCCCTTCCACAGCTCTGTCATTCTCAGAAGTCGCTGGCTCAACCCAAAGAAAAAGGTCTTTCACCGCTGCCGGGCCGCGTCCCTGTTTTGAAAAGTGGAAGACGAAAAAAATGGTTCGAAAAGATTCTTTTTGTCATTGTTTCGCCTGAATCTCTCCCCCCCGCGAAAACTCAAAAAAAACAAAAACTCACCTGGGGAACGTGCCGCGACGCAAACAGCTTGTCGCCGGGCTTCGTGCCGCTCAACGCCCCCGTCCCCGTGAAAATCTGCCTGCATCCGAGCAGTTGATTGAGCTTCCGGTTAGTCTTAGTTTTCCGCGCGAGAAGCCGGCCCTCGACCACCTGTGCGTCGGCGGCGTCCGCAGAGGTCAGCTGCAGCATCCGAGGCGTCGCGGAGCCGCCGCCGCCGCCGCCGCCTTCGGGCCTCCAACCAGCCGGCGGGCGGCGCAGCGCGTAGATAGTCACCGGGAGCGCCCCCTCCGTGCCGGTGCCTTTCCTGAGGGGGAGAAGCCCCAGATGCAGCCCCGTGACGAGGTCGGCGTTGAGGCGGATGGAGGAGCGGTCGAGAAAGCTCCTTACGATGCTCATGCTGGCCACGGCATAGCCGCCGCCAGCATGAGCAACAGGAGCAGGAGCAGCGGCAGCGACAGCGACAGCAGGAGCAGCAGCAGGAGCAGCAGCAGGAGCAGCAGCAGCAGGAGCAGCGACAGCAGCAGCAGGAGCGGCAGCGGTCGCAGCGGCGTACGTGACTCGGGGCCTTCCCGAGTTCGACCTTGCCGGCGCGGCCGCCGGCAGCGCACCTGCTCCGTCCCCCGCAGCGACGCAGGCGCGTTTCTTCGAGGGAGGCTCGTCTTGATTCGCGCTCGGAGCCGTCGCTTCGCCGCCGCCTGCGCCTGCCCTTCCTCCGCCGCCGCCACCGCCGCCGCCGGCCCCTCCTACTTCTCCTCCTCCGATCCCGGCCAAGATGCGCGTCATAGCGCTCGAGAACGCGATCAGCGTCCGACGGGCAAGGTCCGACGCCTCGAGCACAGCGGCGCGGCCGTCGGAGGCCGAAGAGGCCGGGAGATTCATTGCAAAGGCCTCGGAGTCCCTGGCGAGCGATGCTTGCCTCTGCTGGAACGAGGAGAGCGCCTCGAAGGCCTGTTTATGCGTTAGCATTTCGGGGGCGAGGGAGGCGGGGTCGGGGGGAGTCGAGGTTGAGTAACGAGGAGAGCAAGCAAGAAAGAAAAAGTGTGCCCGCACCGGCCGCCGTCGTCGTCGACAAGGACGGCGGCTGTTAAAGAAAAAGCCGCTCTCTGCCTCCACAAAAAAACAAGACCCCGTTCCCCGTTCTCTCTTTTCGCAGACCACTTACCTTCTCTAGCGTCAGCTGCTGCTCTGGCACTGCCATCTTGAGAAGAAGAAACGGGAAGGACGGAGAGAAAAAGAAGGAGAAGAAGAAGGAGGAAAAAGAGGCGAAAACGGACGTAATGATTTTTTTCTTTCTTCCATTTTTTTCATTTTTTTTACTTCTCCCTCTCTTTCTCACCCCAACAGATCGCTCAGTGCCGCCGAGACGTCGCCTCCATGCCGTCGCAGCGCTGCGCGCGCATCAGGCTCCGAAAACCCCATCGATACGAGCTGCGAGACGGAAGTCGCAGAGGGCTCGGCCGCGACGGCGGTACCGGCCGCTGCTCCCGCCCCACCCGCTGCCGGCGGCGGCGGCGGCGGCGGCGCTCGCCTCGCGACGCCCAGCCCGTAGCCGCCTCCCCCTCCCCTCCTCGCGGCAGCAGCAGCGGCAGCGTTCGCGGCAGATGGCAGCACGACGCACTCCTTGATGGGGGCCCAGCCCAGCAAGGGGCCCAGCATCCTCGCCGCGGCCGCCGCCGCCGGGCGCGGGAAGCGCAGCGAGGCGAGGCCGGCCGCGTCGAACCGCACGGCGGCCCCGGCCGCGACGCCGGCGAGCGCCGGCAGCCAGGTCCTCCCGAGCCCGCCGAGGAACAGCAGCTGCGCGGCCTCGAAGTAGAGGAAGTGCTTGTCCGTTATCCTGAGCCCTCGAGACGAAGAGGGAGAGGAGGAGGGAGAAGAAGAAGCGGCGGCGGCGGTGGAGGCGGCGTCGCTCGCGGGCCCGGCGAGGACGATCGACGTCGTCGCCGGCACGTCGAGCACCAGCGGCACGAGCAGCGAGAAGACGAGGGGGTAAGGCCCGAGAGCTGCTGCCGTCGCCGCAGCCGCCTTCGCCGCTGCTCCGCCGCCGCCGCCGCCCGCCCCCCGGCGGAAGAGCGCCGAGAGCAGCGCCCTCGCCGCCGCCGCCAGCGCCGCGCCTCCCAGCCCCCCCAGAGCAGCCCCGGAGGCCGCCGCTGCGGGCCCCACGGCCCGCTCGTTCGCTCGGCACTGGTAGAGGAGCGCCGCCCCGAAGATGAGCTCGCCAGCCGAGGAGAAGCCGAGCGAGCGCGAGAGCGGGCCCGCCGCTCGGATCCTCAGGGCCAGCGAGGCACCCCCTACGGCGAGGAGGAGGGCCTTGGTAACCGGGCATCCTCCGAGGCCTGGGGCGCCGCCGTTGAACATTGTCTGGGGGAGGCAGGAAAAGCGTCGAGAAGGAGGAGGTCGGGGTCGAGAAGGAGGAGGTCGAGGTCGAGAGGAGGAGGTCGAGGTCGAGAGAGAAGAGGCGTCGAAACTTGGTTTCGAATCGATGGTTTGCGATTCCTTTTCGCGTAGGGAAGAAGATGCTCTACTGTTCCCGCCAGTCACGCGAAGCGGACGGTCGGACGAGCCCGGGCCGCTGTGAGCGAGTAACGTGGTACAGCGAGCGAGAGAAGAGGGCGGAGAAGGGAAAAGAAAGAAGCAAAAAAGACTCGGATGCTAATTTTGTTTTTGATCGAGCGACGCGCACGAAAGTGAGAGAAGCAAAACCATCTCGACAAAGCCTTCCGTCTTGTCTCTTCAAGAGAAGCAACCCAAAAATAGAAGTCGATTTTCTTCTGACCCTCTTCTTCCCCTTCCCGCCCCCGTAGCACGATGGATCCCGCCGCCGCCGCTGCCGCAGAGTCGACTGAAGCAGCTCATGCTCCTCCTTGTGCTCCTCCTCCTCCTCCTCCTCCCCCCCTCTCCAGCGAAGACTCCACCCTCGTGTCCTCGGCCCTCTCCTGCCTCGCCGCGACTTCTGCCGCAGCTTCGGCTGCCTTTTGCTCTTCGCTCGACGCCGCCGCGGCGCGCGACGCCGAGCGCCTCGGGGCCTCTCGAGAAGCGGCCAAGAAAGCAGAGGACGTCGCAAGGAGGGCGCTGGGAGAGATCGATCGCCTGGCGGACGAGGAACAGGGCAAAGGCAAAGGCGCTGCTGCTGCTGCTGCTTCCGACGCTGCCGCCGCCTCGACCTCCGCTTCTTCTTCTCCTCTCCTCCTCGTCGTCTCCTCGGCCTCTGCGGCGCTCGAAGAGGCCACGCAGCGCCTCCGCGACGCCGACGCCGCCGACGTGGCTCTTTTGCTTGCGAGGGGCAAGGATCTCGAGGAGCTGCACTCGAGGGCCGTGGAGATCTGCTGCGGCAAGATGAGAGCGGAGAGGAACGGTGACGGCGGCAACGGCGAAAACACTTCAACTTCTTCTTCTTCTTCTCCTTCTCCTTCTTCTTCGCCCCTCCTCCTCGACGTCGACTCCGCCTGCCGCGATCTCGAGGAGGCCCTCCGCCAGTCCCGCAGGAAGATTGTCCTGAAGTACCTCTCGGCGATCGAGAGGGCAAACCTGCGGAGGGGGGCGGCCGAAAGGTCGCTCGTCGCCGCGGCCGAGGCCGTTGCAACCAGGAAGGCCCCCTTTGCGGCCCAGGCGACCGCCGCGGCGGAGCACGAGGCCACGAGGGAGATCGCCGAGCTGTCGCGGAGAGTGAAGGTGCTCCAGGTGCAGGCGGAGGCTGCCTCCGCTGCGTTCTCGCAGAGGAAGAAGGCGGCAGAAAAGGAGGCGGCGGCGCTCGAGGCAGCAGCCGGAGAGAACGAGGGCGCCGCCGCTTCCGCGAAAGAGGAAGCCGAGAGGAACGGAAAGCAGCTCCGGACCCTCCGGAGGGAGAACGAAACGGCCGAAGCGGTGGAGTCTGCGAGGCTCGAGAGGCTCGAAAAGGCGCTGGAGTCGTCTGCCGAGCGCGGGAGGGCAGCCGAGGGGGCGCGGAGGGTCGTCGCTGCGGCGCTCGCCGACGAAGCGAGAAAGGTGAGAAAAGAGTTTTTTGGGTTTTTTTTTTCCTTCGCTTTTTTTGAAAGAGGGAGAGAGGGGGGCGTTACCGTTTTTTCTCTTTCTCTCGTCTTCTCTCTCACGCGACACCACTTTCTCTTTTTTACAGATCGCGGCCATGAGGCAAGAGGATCTGCGAGCGCTGAGGGCGGAGGCAGATGCGGAGACGGAGGCAGCGGAGAGAGGGCGGAAGGAGAGCGACGCCGACGGCGACCGAGGCAAAGAGAGAGAGTAAAAAAGTTTGACCGTTTCCCTCCCTTTCTCTCCCTTGCTGTCGTTGCAAACGAGCGCTCAAGGAAAGAAAAAGCCTTCTGTTCTCTCTCTAACGGGGCGCCCTCTTCTTCCAAGCCCACTTGGGCACCGCCGTCGCTGCTCCTCCTCCTGCGTCCGAAGCCGACGCCGAAGTCGCCACCGCAGCAGGCGGCGGCGGCACGACCGGCATCGTCGAGCAGTAGGGCGCAAAGTCCAGTCCCTGGTAGGCCGCGTCGTTGGCGTTCTTGCGCGCGTGGAACTCCCACGCGTCGTCCGGGACGCGGGCTGAGGCCTGTTTTTGGGAGGGAGGAGGTTTGTCCGAGTTTTTTTTCCGTTACGGAAAAACGGTTAGGTTTTTTTGTTCTCGCCTGCCTTGGCAGGCAACGTCGAGGTTGCTGCGTCAACTTGCACCTAGGGTTCAGGCCGTTTTCCCCCCCCCAAAAAAAACGGGGACGAGACTCTTTTCTTTTACCGCGACAGTCCAGACGTCGGGGGCGATCACGGGGGCGTCTCCGAGGACGTCCTCGGGCCTGGTCTTCTTCTGGGGGGAGGCCATCGCGGGAGAAAGAAAGAGAGAGAGAGAGAGAAGGGGAGAGAGAGAGGGGAGAGGGGGTCAACGAAGGGAACAGGAGGGAACGAGAAGAGTGAGAGGCGAGCGAGCGAGCGAGCGAGCGAGTTTTTTTTTTTCCCCCGGCGGCTCAGCGCTCTCGCTCACAATTCGTCTTCTCCTGCTCTCTCTTCGCACGCGCTCTCCTCACGCCTTCGCGCGTGTTTCAGAGAAGCGAGGTTCGCTAGCTCCCATATCGAGCGAGACCAAAGGCACCGAGGAGCCTCATCAGCGAAGAAGCTTGCCCCATTCATTCGCTCCTCGCACCGACGCTCGCCGCCCGACGTCAAATAAAAACGTCGGAAGCATCGAGTCGCTAGCCGCCGCTCGCATTCGCCCTCCTTTTTCCCCGCCTCCTCGGCCCGCCCCGCCCTCCCGCCCCCACGAACAGCCACCATGGCTCAGGGCGACCACATCGAGCTCGCGCGAAAGCGCCACGGCCAGCGCATGGACCACGCCGAGCGCGCCCGCAAGCGCGCCGCCCGCGCCCCCAAGCGCGCCGCCGCCGCCGCCCGCAACACGCTCGGCCTCAAGGGCAAGATCCTCGCCAAGAAGAACTACGCCGAGAAGGCCACGATGAAGAAGACGCTCGCAATGCACGCGGCCCGCGACCAGAAGCGCAAGGCCGGCGACGCCGACGCCGGCAAGTCCGCGGTGCCCGCCTACCTGCTCGAGAGGCAGCAGTCTGACCGGGCCAAGGTGCTGAGCAACACGGTCAAGCAGAAGCGCAAGGAGAAGGCCGGCAGGTGGGAGGTGCCGCTGCCCAAGGTCAGGCCGATGGCGCAGGACGAGGCGTTCCGCGTGCTGCGGTCGGGCAAGCGCAAGGCCAAGGCCTGGAAGCGCATGGTGACCAAGGTCACGTTCGTCGGCCCGACGTTCACGCGCAAGCCGCCCAAGTACGAGCGGTTCATCCGGCCGACGGGCCTGCGCATGAAGAAGGCGCACGTCACGCACCCGGAGCTCAAGGCCACCTTCTGCCTGGACATCCTGGGCGTCAAGAAGAACCCCAACGGCGCCTCGTACACGCAGCTGGGGGTCGTCACGAAGGGGACGGTCATCGAGGTCAACGTCGCCGAGCTCGGGCTTGTGACTCCGGGCGGCAAGGTCGTCTGGGGCAAGTACGCGCAGGTGACCAACAACCCGGAGAACGACGGGTGCATCAACGCGGTGCTGCTGGTGTAGCTGGTCGGTCTGTTGGTCCCTGTATCGTTCGCTCTCTTTTTTTTACTTGTAACAACTCGACGTCCCCCCCTCCTCCCGTTTTTTTCCATGAAGTATCAGAAGAAGAAGAAAAATTCGCGGCCTCGACGATGATGCCGCTTCACTGTTTCGTCCGGCGTCGTTGGGCATCGATCGCCGCTCGAACCGTTTTCCCGTCGCGCCTTTCTCTTCTCATTCGCGACGATGCGGCCACCATCGTTGCCGCCTCATCCGAGCGCGCAGGACGCCCCGTCGTCGTCGAGCTCGGACGCGATAGGTACGGAAAAGAGTCTCGAGCAGAGAGAGCTCCAAAAAGAGAGAGAGGCCCTCAAGATATTCTGCTCTCCACTCTCTCACCCTCGACCTCTTCCCCTCCGATACAAAAAAATCCACCTCGCACCAGCCGCGGCCGCCTGCGCCGCCCTCGAGTCCGGCGCCCTCCGGCTCGCCAACCACCCCACCGTCGGCCTCTTCTACGTGCGCGACCACGTCCGCGCCTCGCTGCCCTCCGCGCTCGCGACCGCCCGCCTGCTGGACTCGCGAGTGACGGGAGAGACGAGGGCCGCGGCGCACGACGCCGGGGCGGCGTCGGAGGCCGTCGCGATGCTGCGCGGGGCCGCTCCGGGGGCGATCGAGAGGATGGACGCGGCGCTGGCGTCCGCCGCGGCCTCGCTGGCGGCGATAGAGAAGGGGCGGAGAGGGGGCGGTGGGAGCAGCGGGGGCAGCCCGTTTCCTCCTCCTCCTCCCCCGAAGCCTCCGAGGCCGGGGGGCGCGGGCCCGGGCGCGCTGCTCTCGTCGCTGTACGAGGCCGCGACGGGAGGCGGCAAGAAGCAGTAGGAGGAGGAGATGGAGAAAGAGAGAGAGATGGAGAAAGAGAGAGAGAGAGAGAGAGAGAGAGAGAGAGAGAGAGAGAGAGAGAGAGAGAGAGAGAGAGAGAGAGAGAG
>Ga0315284_10009582_pt1 | contig 13809 bp, 10 predicted proteins | sample YL17G09_16_MG_FD_203696 | JGI IMG/M metagenome (GOLD analysis project Ga0315284, IMG submission 203696) | Sediment microbial communities from Yellowstone Lake, YNP, Wyoming, USA - YL17G09_16 | ecosystem: Environmental > Aquatic > Freshwater > Lake > Sediment | place: USA: Wyoming | collected...
ACCCGAGTGCCCTATCTAATAACGCGATGCAGAGTGCAAGTATAAGTGGTTATGCAAAAGTTGTGCGCATCTTATTGGGAGATGAACGGGTTGTTGAAGCTGGATTGGACGAAGCTATACGATATGCAAAAAAATATGGGAATGCGGAGATTGTTGATTTACTTATAAATACCAAACGAAATTAAACGGATCCCATCAAACTATTGAAACATTGAAATATAATCGCATTCGGCCGGATACGATTAGCATTATATCATCACTCAACGATGAAATGAATAAGACCGTACTGAGCCAAATAAAGCTGGCCATCAGACTGAACCTAGACGAGAAGGCCGGACAGATCATCGAATCACATGGTGCGTACTTATCGAAGCGTGATATAGCCATCCTCATCCGGTACATGGATAAGCTGAACACACATCCGTACAAGCTGATCGAGTACATATACGGTGGATCGGCTTACGCGCGAAATGTTCCGCCTTCCACCAAAAAAAATTATCTCATGAGCTGCGCGAGTTTTAACGGCGATACAAACATGATGCGCTTTTTGTTGAATTGTCAAACCGATCCGTGTTTGCTGGATAACATTGTAATAAAAAATGCATGCCAAAATGGGCATGCAGAAATTGTACGCCTACTATTGGAGGATGGTAGAGCAGATCCGTGCACCGATGAAAATAGAGCCATACGATGCGCAAGTCGATACGGTCATACAGAGATTGTGCGTCTTTTGTTAGAGGATGGTAGAGCTAACCCGGCTGCAGATTCTAATGGCGCCATACGATCGGCGAGTTTGTGCGGTCATGTCGAAGTAGTACGCTTACTGTTGAATGATAGAAGAGTCGATCCGTGTGCAGAAGCTATACGATCGGCGTGTTGGAGGGGTCATACTGAAGTTGTGCTGCTACTGTTAGAGGATGGACGATCTGACCCCGGGGTGATCGTAATCGGTGATGGGATATGCGCTATTTTGACGGCCGTGTGGAGTGGGATAGACGAAATTGTGCAGCTATTGTTAGAAGACGAACGAGTCGACCCGGGCTGTTTGAACAATAGGGCCATCGTGGACGCGTGTACTAAAGGGAGAATGAAAATTGTGCAGACATTATTGAGCGATCCCCGGGTGATTCCCGGTGATTCTAATTCTTGTAAAGCTATACGCAAAGCAATCGAGGGCGGGTTTACAGAGATCGTACGCATACTATTAGAGGATGGTAGAGCCGATCCGAGTACTAAAGACAATAGAGCTATCCGATCGGCAATCCTTCACAACCATACAGATATTGTGCGCATTCTAGCGGCAGATCGTAGAGTTGTTGGAGCGGGGTTGGATGATGTGTTACAGTACACAAAAGATCTAGGCCGGCCGATCATGACCGATTTAATTATAAAAGCCATGCAGACATGAGGAGTGTTTGATTGATATGGTAATAAATAGATCCATTTTGTGCAAATGTTTTGTCGCGATATTTAATGGCGATATTTAACACTTAGACCCCCTGGCCACCCTGAAGGGATTACAGAGCAATCTAATGATGCACATCATTAGATTAGCCGGGGGTCTAAGTGTGGCCCATAAAACGGGTATGTAAATTGGGCGTGTAAAATGGGTACTGCAAAATAGATCCCATTAGATTGGGCTGCAAATATTGAAAGACAAACATTCTAGAGCATAGAACGTACAATCGAACATATTCAACACGTACCATGAGATGAATAAGGTCGTACTGCGCCAAATCAAATCGGCCATCAAGCGCAACCTAGACGAAAAGGCCGGCCAGATCGTATGCTCTAACGGGTCATACTTGTCGGTCAGTAACTATCGATCTCTGCTAGCGTACATGGATAAGCTATCCAAGTATCCTTGCAAAGTCATCGAGTACATATACTACAGATCCGCGTACAGACACAGTTCCAAACTAAATCTACACGTAAACCTAATTATGGTAGGGGCTAGCCGATCCGGATACAGTAGTACTGTACGATTGTTGATGAATTGTAGTACGGTCGATCGTAGCAAATATAATAATGCGCTTGTAACCGATGCGAGTACTTTCGGGCATGCAGAAGTAGTTCGTATCCTACTAACCGATCCGCGAGTCGATCCAGCCGCACAATTAAATCGGGCGATACGGGTGGCCAGCAACAACGGCCATGTGGAAGTGGTGCGCATCTTATTAACAGATCCGAGAGTTGAACCGGGTGTCGCGGAAAATTATGCCCTACGTCTTGCGTGCAGTAGCGGGCATGTCGATGTTGTGCGTTTGCTATTAAACGATAGCCGGGTAGACCCGCAATCGAGTGGAAGTATCGCACTACGGTACGCGTGCGAATACGGCCGTACAGAGATGGTGCGCATCCTATTAGAAGACGGTAGAGCCGATCCGAACGCAAATGGTTGTGTCGATGCGGCCAGCAGTCACGGATTTACAGACATAGTGCGGCTTCTGTTAGAAGATGGTAGATCCGATCCCGGCGCCCTTCGTAATGTGGCTATCCGTAGCGCATGCAATAAAGGCCGTGTCGATACTGTACGAATCCTATTGGCCGATGGCCGAGTTGATCCGAGCGATTTCAATAACCGGGCTCTGTCGAACGCCATAATCAGTGATCTGACGGATATTGTGCGAATTTTGTTGGCCGATAAGCGGGTAGTGGCTGCGGGGCTAAATGCGGCTCTATATGATGCAAAAATATGCGGTCGGCCCAAAATACTTGACTTGCTTATGGATGCCGTAAACGCTCATTAGAAAAACATTGAAATATAATCCCGTTCCATTCAATCGTACAGATTCTGTGGAATAAGCTAATCATCGCCAAGTACAGATGAGATGAATCAGATCGTACACCGCCAAATCAAGACGGCCATATTACGGGGATTGGATAATAAGGCCGGCCAGATCATACGCTCTAGAGGACAAGAATTGTCGAGGCGCAACATCGGGCAGATCATTATTTTCATGAGAAAAAAGAATAAGTACCCGTACGAAGTTGTTCAGTACATCTACTGCAGATCCGCTTACAGATACGAGTTCGATCCGAGTGCCAGTATCGATGTTATGCTACGAGTTTCGTGTGCAGAAGGATATTACGAAGTTGTACGATTATTATTGACCGATGGTCGGCCTAACCCGTGCGCATTAAATAACGATGCGATCCGCCAAGCTTGTTCGAGCGGTCATACTAAAATTGTACGGCTACTGTTAGAGGATGGTAGAGCAGATCCGTGCGCAAATGGAAATACACCCATACAATCCGCTAGTAGCCGCGGTTATGCAGAAATTGTGCGGCTATTGTTAGAGGATGGTAGAGCAGATCCGTGTGCAATGTCTAACGATTCCATAATATCGGCAGCCTATTACGGTAAGACAGAAGTTGTACGGCTACTATTAGAAGACGGCAGAGCTAATTCAGGCGTGATATACGGACATCATTCTGTACTTATGACAGCGGTGTACTACGGTCAGTACGAAGTCGTACAGCTACTATTGAAAGATAGCCGGATCGATCCGAGCTGTCTGAACAATCTACCTATCCTGAAAGCGTGCAGCGGAGGGAATGCAAAAATTGTACAGCTACTATTGGAAGATAGTAGGGTCGATCCGGATCCGATAAATGTCGAATATACGGCCATACGTAGAGCGATCGATGGTAGGCATACAGAGGCTGTGCGCATTCTATTAGAAGATGGGCGGGTCGATCCGGCAGCGGAAAACAATCGGGCAATCTGGGCTGCTATTCTTCATAATTATCTAGAAATTGTACGCATGTTAGTAGCGGACAATCGAGTCGTTAGAGCGGGACTAACCGATGTGTTGGCATTTGCCAAACGAGAGCAGCATTTTATCAGCGCCGATTTAATTACGGAAGCCATGCGGGGATCCGTTTGATGGCCCTGTTTTGTGTATCTGTTTAATCGCGATATTTAATGGCGATATTTAATGTACTTGGCCCATAAAACGGGCATGTAAAACAGCTGTGTAAAACGGGGCCTGCAAAACGGATCCCATTAGATTGGGCTGCAAATATTGAAAGACAAACACTCTAGAATAGACAACCATCGAACTTATGCAATACATCTCATGGGATGAATAAGGTCGTACTGCGCCAGATCAAGTCGGCCATTAGACGGGGATTGGATGAGAAGGCCGGACAGATCATACGCTCTAGAGGATCGTACTTGTCGAGGCGAGACATGTCTGACTTGGTGCGGTACATGGATCGCCTTCACAAACACCCGTACAATGTAATCGAATACGTGTACTACGCGTCGCCGTACAGAAACATAGTCGAACAAAATCTTCAGAGTTATGAATATTTTTTGCAAATGTGTGCATTCGGGGATACAAATATGGTACGTCTGATCTTGTTAGAAAATAAGGTCGATCCGGCAGCAGAATGTAGTAATGCGCTACTAGTCGCCTGTTCGAGCGGACATTCGGATGTCGTACGGATACTGTTAGAGGACGGCCGATCTAACCCGCGCGCGCTTTCTGATTCCGCGATTCGTTACGCATGTATGAAAGGACATTCGGATGTCGTACGGATACTGTTAAACGATGGTCGGGCCGATCCGAGCATTTGGGACAGCCTGGCGTTACGGTACTCTGTCAAAAATGGAGAAGTAACGATTGTACGCCTACTTTTAGAAGACGGACGATCCGATCCGAGCGCCGATAGTAATGATGCGATATACTTGGCGAGCATTGTCGATTCTGTCGATATTGTTCGACTTTTATTAAAAGATGATAGAGTTGTACGGGCAGGATTAAGTCGGGCGATGCATATGGCAAAATATTGTAATCAGAACGATGGGATTGTTTCTTTGCTTATGAAATACTTTGATGACCCCGTATAAATTAGACCAGTTTGATGGGATTCGTTTCATGGGATTCGTTTGACAGAACCTGTTTGATAGCGCTGTTTTGTGCAGGTCAAATGGTACGAGTCGAACGGTGTCTACAAAACAGCGCCATCAAATGCATCCCGTCAAACAGATACCATTAGATCGGGCTGCAAATATTGAAAGCCGAACATCCTAGAGCGGATAACCATAGAACTTATGCAACACATCTCATGGGATGAATAAGGTCGTACTGCGCCAGATCAAGTCGGCCATTAGACGGGGATTGGATGAGAAGGCCGGACAGATCATACGCTCTAGAGGATCGTACTTGTCGAGGCGAGACCTGTTTGACTTGATGCTGTACATGAATCGTCTTAACAAACACCCGTACAATGTGATCGAGTACATGTACTATGTACCCCCATACAAAGATATCTTCGAAGATTTTGTTCGAAGTCAAGCATATTTTCACGGGGCGTGTAGAGACGGGCATGCAAATGAAGTACGCTTGTTTTTGACGAAAGGATACAATTCGATCGATCCGGCGAAAGATGACAGCTACGGGCTACGAGCAGCATGTTTGAGCGGAAGAACAGAAGTCGTACGGATACTGTTAGAGGACGGTAGATCTAACCCGAGCGTGCTTTCTAGTGACCCGATACGGTTGGCGGTCTCATCCAGATTTCCAGATATCGTGCGCCTTCTGTTGAACGATGGCAGGGCAGATCCTAGTGTTCGGGATAGTTCGGCCCTATTGTGCGCTTGCGATAGCGGGGAAACAAAAATCGTACGCATGTTACTAGAAGACGGCCGAGCCGATCCGTGTGCATCTAATAATTATGCGATACGTGAAGCGAGCGCCGAAGGATATATTGATATCGTACGCCTACTATTAGAAGACGGTCGAACCGATCCGAGTGTGAAAAATAACGAAGCGCTACGTTCGGCATGTACAGAAGGACCGATCGATCTCATACGTCTTCTGTTAGAAGATGAGAGAGTTGTACGAGCAGGATTGAACGGGGCGAAACGTACGGCTAAACTTTTTAATCGGAGCTGTGAAATCATTTCTTTGTTTATGAAATATTCAGGCCGATCCGTGTGAATTGGAAAGATTTGACGGGATTCATTTGACGGGATTCATTTGACGGGATTCATTTGACGGGATTCATTTGACGGGATTCATTTGACAGAGCTGTTTTGTGCAGGCCGAATGGTATTGGGCGAACGGTGTCTACAAAACAGCGCCGTCAAATGCATCCCGTCAAATGCATACCATCAAACGGCCATGTTTTGACTTATCGATATTAGATTACGATCAGCCCGATCTACCATTGAATTCTAACATATGGGGGTCGGGCCCCTTTAGGGCAGGGGTGTAACCCCTTAACCATTTGTTGTGCCCAAATGGTCGGCAGTGTTCATGGCATCCCGCGAGTTTCATGGTAGCGGAAAACACGCCAGTGTTTGTAGCGGCCGCGGCGCGAGCCTCTAGTGGATCTCATCAAACATCCTCATCTGACACCCCCATCAAAACATTGAAACATTATCGCATTCAACCGGATACAATTATCATTCTATTACTCTATTACTACGATGAGATGAATAAGGCCGTACTGAGCCGGATAAAGCACGCCATAATACACAACTTAGACGAGAAGGCCAGTCAGATCATCAAACAACACGGTTCGTTTTTATCAAAGCGCGATATTTCGCAACTCATCCGGTATATGCTGGCTTATCAAAAATCACCGTGCGGGGTTGTGCGGTACATCTTGTACGAATCGATACATAGAAATAAGATTAGCAGAGAAGAGTACGATTACATCGTCAGAGCCGCGGGGATCGGAGGGTACGCTAATACGATGCGCATGCTATTAGGGGATGTGCGATTATCACGAACAAACCTGAAACAAACTATGGTGATGGCGAGTCAAAGAGGGTATGCAGAAGTTGTGCGCATACTATTGGCAGATAATAGATCGGATCCGTCTGTTAGTAATGATAACGCGATACGGTTGGCTAGCTCTAATGGCCATGTGGATGTCGTACGAATTCTGTTAGAAGATGGTAGGGCTAACCTGAACGCGAATGACGATGAGGTGATTTGGTGCGCATGTTCGGGCGGGCATGTAGATGTCGTACGTGCATTATTGGCAGATGGGAGAGCAGACCCGAGCGCAGATTATAGCCGCTCTATACGATCTGCTAGTTGGAAAGGTCATAGCGAAATTGTGCGCATGCTATTAGAAGACGGTCGGGTCGATCCATCAACCTACACTAATTCCGCGCTATACGGGGCTGTTCAACTAAAACTCATCGATGTTGTACAGATATTGATGTTAGACAGCCGAGTGTATCAGGCCGGATTCAACGGGCTGGCCAGTATCGCATGGAATAACGGTTCGCGAAATATCGTCGATCTGTTTGTTTCGTACGGAGCGCCAGCTTTTTGACGGCTATGTTTTGTGTATTTGTTTTATCGCGATATTTAACGGCGATATTTAATGCACTTGGCCCATAAAACTGCGGTGTAAAACAGCTGTGTAAAATGGGTACTGCAAAACGGATCCCATTAGATCGAACGGCAAATATTGAAAGCCAAACATTCTAAATCGGCAAACCGTCTGACTCTTAACACTACCCGTATGGGATGAATAAGGCCATACTGAGCCAGATCAAAACGGCTATAATGCTCAACCTAGAAGAGAAGACAGGCCAGCTCATCATACGATATGGATCGTATTTATCGAAGCGTGATACGTACTCTATCATTCGGTACATGAATAATCGCTGTACGTATCCGTACGAAGGTTTGAAATACTTCTTCTACAGATCGATCTATCGGCACGATATAATAGCTACCGGATCGGCAGACACTATTTTGCTGTGCGCAAGTAGTAGAGGTTTGACGGATGTCGTGCGGCTCATGCTAGGTCGTAATGCCGATCCGAGCATCGATGAGAGTGCAGTCTTACGTCACGCGTGTTCGGGCGGGCATACAGATACGGTGCGTGTCTTGTTAGAGGATGGTAGGGCCGACCCGAGACACAGATCTAATAACGCCATCAGATTGGCTATCTCTAACGGGTATACAGATATTGTACGGCTGCTGTTAAAAGACGGGCGGGCCGATCCAGCAGCATCTATGAACGAATCCGTACGAAACGCCTGCTACTGTAATCGCGCCGATACGGTGAGCGTCTTGTTAGAAGATGAGCGGGTTAATCCGGTCGGCAATAATCGCATTCTTCAAACTGCATGTTCGAGAGGATCCGTCGATATAGTACGAATTTTGCTGAAGGATTCACGTATAAATCCGGGGATCGGATCTAACGAATCTATCCAGTTTGCGTGCATGTATGGCCATCAAGACATCGCGCAGCTTCTGCTAGAGGACGAGCGTGTTAATCCGTACGATAATAATCATCAGGCTCTACGCGGCGCCTGTTCGAGTGGATTAATATCTATCGTGCGTATTTTGCTGAATGATGATAAAGCTTATCCGGGTGCAAAATCTAACGAATCTATTCGGAACGCGTGTCTACATGGCCATTTAGAAGTCGTACAGCTTCTGTTGGCAGATAATCGGGTAGATCCGGCCGATCTTGAGAACTGCGCTCTACGTAATGCGTGCCGTTCTGGTAGCGTCGAAATCGTACGGCTTCTGCTGGCAGACCCTAGAATAGATCCGGCGTATCCTAATAACGATGCAATGATCGATGCATGCAGATACGGCCAAACAGATGTAGTACGGGTCTTATTAGAGGACGGTAGGGCCGATCCGAGTGCCCAGGACAATTGGGCGATCCAGTATGTGTGCAAAATCAATAATAAAGAAATGATACACCTGCTGCTGGCGGACAAGCGGGTCGATCCGAGCGCTGGTGGACCGGGATATCGGTTGATCGTATATCTGCAAGAGGCGAATTACGCGTCTGTCATACGCATACTGTTGGAGGACGGTAGAATAGACCCGAGCGCTAATAATAATTACGCGGTCGAACAAGCCGTACTGTCTTTCCAAACGGATGTCGTACGAGTACTTGCCGAAGATCCGCGTGTCGTGAAAGCCGGACTGGGTAGAGCGCTGCGGTTCGGCCGGGAAAGAGGGTGTCTAGCCGAAATAATTGATTTGCTTATGAAAGCCATGGAAAGCTGATCTGTTTTGTGCATAAGTTTTACGGTGATATTTAACCGCGATATTTAACACTTGACCCCCTGGCGCCCCGTAAGGGGTGACAGAGCAATCTAATGATGTATATCATTAGATTAGCCGGGGGTCTAAGTGCGGCCCATAAAACGGGCGTGTAAAATAGCGGTGTAAAACGGGTACTACAAAACGGATTCCGTTAGATTGGGCTGCAAATATTGAAAGACAAACATTCTAGAGATGATGACCATCGAACTTATGCAACACATCCCGTAAGGAATGAACAAAGTTATACTGCGCAAAATAAAGCGAGCCATACTGCTCAACCTAGAAGAAGTAGCGTACTCTACGCTTTCATCATATGGTACGTACTTATCAAAAAAAGACTACAAGTCTATCATCGGGAACATGAACAAGATGCAAAAATACCATGGCCGTGTTATAAAATACATCTACTATGAATCGGTTTACAGAGACGAGTTCGACAAAAGCTTTATAGGGCGCGGGGTGTTATGTAAATCAATTTGTTTCGGATGGGCAGATTCCTTGCGATTACTTTTGGCGGACTACGGGCCGGATACGCCTAACATAGTCGATGGTTTGGATATATGGGCGTGTATTGGGATGGTGATGGCAGAAGCATGTAATAGAGGTCATACAGAAATCGTACGCATCCTATTGGATGATGGGCGGGTGAATTTGCAATGGATGAATCATCTTGCTATACGAAATGCGTGTAGGGCTGGCCATGTAGATATAGTACGCATGCTATTAGCAGATAGCCGAGTCTATCCGTGCGCGGCTAATACCGAGTCTATACGTGTGGCGAGTGCAAACGGTCATACTTCGATAGTGCGTATGCTGTTACAAGATACTAGAACGCGAGAGGACGGGAGATCAGATCCGGGCGCAGATAATAACGAAGCCATAAGGAGTGCGAGCGAAAACAACCGTATCGAAATAGTACGCCTTTTATTGGATGACGAGAGGGTCGATCCGAGAGCGCTTGATAGTCATGCGTTAAACCATGCCGCTCAACACGGGCGTATCGAAATAGTACGCATATTATTAGAGGATGGGAGATCGGATCCATGTGTACGGGGTTCTGAAATGATCAGCATAGCGTGTGCGTACGGCCATGTCGAAATTGTGCGCCTACTATTGGAAGATAGTAGGGTGGATCCGAGCGTAAATCATAACATAGCCATACGAGCTGCCGTCAGAAACATTTGTGTCAGAAACATTTGTATCGAGATCGTACGTATACTATTAAAAGACGAAAGAGTCGTCAAAGCCGGATTGGCCGAAGCCTTGCAGGACGCCAAAGACATCAGTACGATTTCGGTCAATTTAATTATGGAAGCCATAAAGAACTCTGTTTGATTTATTTTGTACAGATCGGATCTGTTTTGTGCAAATGTTTTACAGCGGAGTTTAGTGGCGATATTTAACACTTGACCCCCTGACGCCCCGTAAGGGGTGACAGAGCAATCTAATGATGCATATCATTAGATTAGCCCGGGGTCTAAGTGCGACCCATAAAACGGGCATGTAAAATAGCTGTGTAAAACGGGTACTACAAAACGGATTCCGTTAGATCGGGCTGCAAATATTGAAAGACAAACATTTTAGCGATGTGTGTATAGTTGAGTACATGCAACACAGTTCTGATGGGATGAACAAGGTCGTGCTGAACCAGATAAAGAACGCCCTATCACACAATCTAGATGAGAGAGCCGGCCAGATTATCGAATCGCAGGGGTGGTACTTGTCGAAAAAGGACTATGTATCCCTGATGACTTATCTTTTCACAAATGCAAAGTACCCGCCCAAACTCGTGTCGTACATCTGTTACAGATCCGCATACGGGTTAGAGCAGAAACTGGACAGATTGTCTTACATCATGGGTCAAGCGTGTTTCACCGGATATGCAGATACCGTGCGTATGTTTTTGGCGGATATTCGGATCGATCCGGCGTATTCGAATAACAGCTGTATGCGGTACGCGTATATGAAAGGGCATACAGAGGTTGTGCGCATATTATTAGAAGACGAACGGGTCGATCCGATCGCATGTCGGAATGATGTAATCGGGTTGTGTCGGAACGGATATGCAGACATACTACGCATATTATTGAAAGATAAGAGGATCGATCTGAGTATCCATGATAACAGACCTCTTTGCACCGCGAGTTTGTACGGTAATGAGGATGTCGTACGCCTGCTGTTGGCAGATGATCGGGTTTTGCAAAACGATATGTGGAAAGCCGTTGAAAATGCGAGATCAACGGGCCATATTGTGATCGCCGATATGATTATAGGAGCGGGTGCTGTGAAACGTGGAAAAAGATGGATAGATCAATAGTTTTAGCGGCTAGTGATACCCATCGTACGTGTACCATGGCTGAGGCTGTCGTGTACCGGTCTGTCTGACAGATGCATCGGGTGTGCCGGCCATTGGGTTGTATAGCATAGTTTCGGCAGATGCATCGTAATCGAATTTTTCTGTTTGCCTCTGTCTAACAGACGCATCGGGTGTGCCGGCGTTATATAGCATGGTTTCGGCCGATTCCTGCCATAAGTCGTTTTGCGGTTGGCGTGTGCCGGTCTGTCTGACAGACGCATCGGGTGTGCCGGAGCAGAACAGCATGGTTTCGGCCGATTCCTGCCATAAGTCGTTTCGTTTATTGATCCATACACCATCGAGCCCATCGTCTTGCCAAACCATACCAGAATCTGTTTCCTTTTGCCTCATACTTTTGGCGCGTTCGATCTGTTCGTTTTCCTGCTTGAGCTTTTCGATCGAATGCAGTAGCTTTTGTTTTTCCTGCTTGAGCTTTTCGATCGAACGCAGTAGCTTTTGTTTTTCCGCATCATCTGCCATCTCTTTCTTAAGAGCGGCGTTTTGATTTTGCAATGTCACTAGAGTCTGTCGGAGGTTTGTAATCGGATCGTTCTGATCGAACTGCGGTTGTGATTGTGTTTGTATTTGTGTTTGTATTTGTAAAAACACTTCACGCATCATCTCAAGAACTTCGGGCTTATCGATACCCGGAATATTGTGATACGAGTCGTGCATGATGTACAGTACGAAGTTGTCGGCCAGTATCTCTTCCGGATGGATGACGTACATTGTGTTGTGGCCGATCAGATCGAAGAATGCCGGCTCTTTATCGGGACTAATAATATTTGACGGGTCGAGTACGATATCCGAGTCATGCATGCTGTTTTGAATATGCTTGATCTGTACACCCATCAGAACGAACACCAAGTAGTCGAAGAACGATTTGTTGTGAGACGGATCGTATTCATTTTTGGAATACAGTACCGGCACGTACGGCATATAGATTTTGTTTTTGCCGGTCTTCAAAAGCGTGTAGCAGTCGATGGCCGGTGCATCCGGGTTCGTTATTTTTTGGTGCGCTAGGTCGCCTGGCAGATAGAGCGGTTTGTCAAGATGATGGTAGCCGATCCGTTCGTACATCCTGTTCCGCGCATCAGTATTGTTCCGGCTCCAGATGTGGAACAGCTCATGAACGAATGTCGTATACCATTTCGAACTATTTGCGCAGTCTTTGATTGTTTCACTAGATTGAGTAGTGGCTTCAGCCGAGGCATTAGCCTTGGCGTCACAAGGATCGAAACCTTTTTCGCCGATCTTTGGCTCAAACTTGACGGGCCGATTCGATGTGACAGGTAGGACGATCGTTGACATATTTCGGCAGTACGCAGCACCCGATTCGTCTTTCCCGTCTGTTAGAACGATGTTGATGTGTTCAGGCAGCTTCATCTTCGTAAACTTTGATGCGTACTTGGCCCCTACGTCTGTAATGATAGATGTGATGGCGGCGATTGAATTGTCATCCCAGTCGAGCAGGTGCGATTTGACGAAATCAAAATAGTCTACTACCGAACACGGTTCGGTTGTACCGATTCGCGATTGGACATCGAATTGGCATATGTACGATATAAATTTATCGTACTGACATATCTCTTTCAACGATTCGGTTTTGTCGAGCAGGTTGATGGTCGAGTTGACAAATTTGATCGATGCGGGCATTCTGATTGATGTAATGTGATTTGGTGAGAAATTAGTTATTGATGTTTATAAACACCGCATGATGTTCGGATTTCAATTTTTTCATAAGTAATTAGAGATCGGCATAGTTTGTTATGACTTCCGCAGCATCGATCGATTGGCCGTTTAACGCAAAAGATATGCGGCCGAGGAACCATTTATCTTTGTCTCTGAAGCCGGGATACTCATCGTCGAGCCATTCGAACCTTCTGTGCGATGGGTAGCTGTTCAATTCCATCATCTGATCGGATAAACCGGCATCTTTTTCAATGCCTCTTATCATCAGCTGCCGCCAGTCTTCAAGACTCATCGTATAAGTACCCGATCGATGGATGCCGGTATATGTGTCTGTGACTGTGTTATGGATTAGCCATTGACTTGCTGTTTCGTACAGAGATCCTTCTTCGTTCTCTGTGATTTTTTTATGGTGCAAATTACACGGAATCAGAGTACGGTTTTCGTAGCAAGCGCGTACTAGATCCGGTGCGTTAAAATTTCCGAGACCTATAACGGCCGGCCTATCCCAAAGATCGAAACGTGATACGAGTTCAAAATGGATGTACAGCATGCAGTCTACACTCAACACGCCGTCTGTCGCATACTTTTGTACGAACTCTCTGTACGTCGTGCCAAATTTCAAGGCTACCGGCTTACCAGAGAAAAATAGGTCTACTAGCTCATCTTGTGGGTTAGAACACTCTTCCATATAGACGTACATGTTAAACTTTCCAT
>Ga0315284_10009583_pt1 | contig 13809 bp, 11 predicted proteins | sample YL17G09_16_MG_FD_203696 | JGI IMG/M metagenome (GOLD analysis project Ga0315284, IMG submission 203696) | Sediment microbial communities from Yellowstone Lake, YNP, Wyoming, USA - YL17G09_16 | ecosystem: Environmental > Aquatic > Freshwater > Lake > Sediment | place: USA: Wyoming | collected...
CCAGTAATTGCAATCGCATGATTAATTTTTTTTCCAGTTAAAATGCTATAAATAACGCACGTTATCGCAGTTCCGGCAGATGGACCGTCCTTCGGTGTTGCGCCCTCCGGGCAATGAATATGAATTCCCTGCATTTTCGTTTTTGAAAACTTTTCCAAATTGCCCTCGATCTCGGCATCCGTTAACAACGACCACGCCAGCGTTTTCGCCACATTCATACTCTCCTTCATAACATCCCCCTGCATGCCGGTAAGTTTCAAATCAAAAAATCGGTCGCACGGAAAAAGGTGAGCTTCAATTGGAATAATGCCGCCTTGTCCAACCGCGTTTGCCCATAGCCCGTTGATTACACCAATATTAGAAACGGGTGGTATTTTTTGAACTCGAACTTCATGTCGCTCTTTAAAAAAATTCATTTTTATTTCTTCATTCGTTAGCGTGATGGGAAGTTCTTGTATGCATGTTTTGCTTTTAATGTGATGAATGTTCATCTCTCCAACAATTTCAAATAGAAGCTCTTTCAATTTTCGAACTCCTGGTTCACACGTGTAGCGTTCAATGATGTATTTCAGGTTTCCATCGCTAAACTGAATGACGTTTTCATTGAGACCCATTTTTTTATACATTTCTGGAAGCAAATAGTCACTGCAAATCGTCAACTTCTCGTCAATCGTCATGTGTTTAAATTTAATTCGGTGAATTCTGTCAAGGAGAATTTTGTCCACGGCTTCCGGATTGTTATACGAAAAAATAAAAAGCGCCTTCGATAAATCAAGGTCAATGCCAGTAAAATACTTGTCTTGAAAACAATCGTTTTGCGTCGAATCAATCAAATGCGTAAGAATGCCGATAATTTCGCGACCATGATCTGTGTTGCTTATTTTATCCAACTCGTCAATAAAAATAATCGGGTTCATACATTTTTTATCCATTAAAATGTCAACAATTTTCCCCCACGTTGAACCGACGTACGTGTAGTTGTGTCCTTCCAACGTGCTTCCGTTGCTAGACCCCCCCATGGCGATGAATGCAAATGGGCGACTCTCTCCATTTTCATTTGTTAAACACTTTGCAAGCCCGTATTTTGCCAAACTCGTTTTCCCGACACCCGGCGGCCCTTCGAATCCAAAACAGTAACCGCTCGATTCGCCAGTAATCCATTGTCCAATAATGCGTTCTATCTGTCGTTTCGCAGACGCGTGTCCGTGAACGGCCGAGTCCAACGTGGTGCGCACGTTTTCAATGTATTTTCCCATATTTTCAACCATTTTTAAAATACCGCCAACATTGCCTTGTATGTCGCTTATGTTCATTATAGGCGACTTGCATTCCATTTTACATTCGGAAATAATGTCTTTAAATAACTCATCAATTAAATCACCAATGTCTTTTGCGTGGCCCGAGTACGTGTGAGAAGATTCAAATTGACACGCACCATACAACTCTTTCATATAATTATCAATGCTCGTTTTTACAAGCGTTATTGTTTTTGATTTGTCGTTCTTTTCTGCACTCATATTCGCGGGTAAAACCAACTTGTGTTTTTTAATGAATGTTGTTATTTTTTGTAAGATTGTTGTAAATTCGCCCTTTTTTCGCTGTTTGTCATTCAAAATACCTTCAATAAATTTATCAATGTAGAGTAGTCCAATCGATTTAATACTGTCATTTATTTTGATGCACGAGTTTTTTATTTCCAACATGCTATTCGACGGATTGTGAATAAGCGAAACATTACCGACTTTTATAAACTCTTGCATGTCGTTTTTTATACACATGGTTGCGTAACCATCTTTTACTTTATTGCATTCTTCCATAATACTCTCCTTGATGTAGATGCCAAACGGAATTTTCAGCAACCCTTCAAGATACTGTCGCGCTTTTGTCGTAGTGTCGTCCGATTTTGATTTGATTTCGCGCAGTTTTATCATCGCCTTCTCTTTCACCGCGTCCGATGCTTTTAGTAAACATATTTGTTGTTCGAGCGTCATGTTTCCAGATTCATATTTCGATATCGTATTTGTATAAGAAACGGTTTGCTTCATTGCGTCTTTGAAATACTGCTTCGCATTCCACGGCAAACTGTTAAAAAGCACAATTTGATCGTTGGATTCCACTTGCGGATTTAGCTCGTTCGACAACATGTCATACAACAAATAAGACATATATCGAATGTCGTGCTCATGGGATTTTAAAAGAAACTGAACAATAGTTGAACGCTGCGAGTATAAATCCGCATTCATGAATTCTTTAATGAGCTGCGACGTTTGTTTTTGTTTGTTGGTAGTAATAAAAGTCATACTCGACAAGTATTTTGCATACATTTCATCATTTGAAAATACAAGCAAGTCCTTTAGAGTAAGCGATTTTACGTATTTTGTAAACGACTCTGTCATAAATTCGGGATCCTTTGGCACATTTTTCCACAATTCTGTCAATTTATTCGTTATAAACTTGGAAGAACTGCATTCTAAAAATACGTTGTCAACGACGCCTCCAATAATCAATGTTTTTTGTTGAACATAATTATGAATTGCAACCTTTATTCCAAAAACCCGGCTGTAAAATATTTTACTCGTTCTTGCCATGTCAAAACAATCCAAGTTTGACGATTTCTCCACAATGACGAAATCTTCTACAATTTTATTTTTTTGAATTAATTTATCATTTGTTGCACTTTTTTTATCGTTTTTCCAGGTTAACGACTTGAAATTTATCGGGTGAAAAAACATTTTTAAAACTTCGAATTTTTCATGATCCCAGTGGATTTCAGAATCGTTTGTAGTTGCCAGTGTTTTCATATGCTCTTTCCCGAATGTTACTTCAAGTAAATCATTTATATTTTGTGTACCATAGTTCCTAAAAATTGACGATAATTCACTTTTTATCAAATTTATTTCTTCCAACATTGATTTTGAACATACATCGCTTTCAATTACTTCTAAATTTTGATATATTTTTTCTAGATATTGAATGGAGATGGTTATATCATTCGATGTTAAAATATCTACCACTTTATAATTATGATGCGATAATATTGTGCGTTCTATCATTTCCTTCAGCTGTTTTATTTCAAGTATAAATTCTTTCTTTTCCTTTTCCTTCTCGTCTGTTTTGTCTGTTTTTATATCATGATCACCCCCCCCTTTTTCTTTCTCTTTTCCTAAAATACTTTTACCGTTTATTTTTTCATTTTTATCATGGTTACCAATTTTTATTTTCATAATTAAATCTTTACTTTATTTTGTATTTTATCTAATATTTATTATTAAATTATCTAATATTTATTATTAAATTATCTGTATTTATTATTAATATTATTATTTTATTTTTTTTCTTAATACTATATCCAAAGTTATTAAAGAATTGTAGATGTATATATATAACATATAACCAGTACCCAGCACTTGTAAAACGACATAGAAGAATCGCAATGGGCATTCCGTCTTATTTTCTACAAATTGTAAAAAAATATAATAATATTATTAAAAAAACTTCACTCTTAACGGGTTCTGTCGACAATTTTTATGCAGATTGCAACGGCATTGTGTATGATGTCATACGAAGCATTACTTTCGAAAATAAAAACATTGACGCATACGAAACGGAAGTTATAAATGCAGTATGTGAAAAAATTCAATCTTACATTGACGCGTTTCAACCAAGAGAAAAAATTATTGTGGCGTTTGATGGCGTCGCCCCCGTTGCTAAATTGAATCAACAGCGCGAACGGCGTTACAAGTCGTGGCTAACAGGCGAACTTCAAAAACGAATTGAAAAAAAAAGTGCGTCCAAAAAGGCGTCGTCGTCGTCTCCATCGGTCGAAACATCGACATTTTGGAACACGAGTTCGATTACACCCGGAACCGGATTCATGAAAAAACTTAATTCGCGCGTAACAGAATTCTTCAAGTCGAATCCAAAGGTGCTTGTTTCTACAAGCGAGGTGTGCGGCGAAGGAGAGCATAAAATGTTTCAACACATTCGCGATTTGGCAGATGAACATAAAAATAAAACTACGATCATTTACGGACTCGATGCCGACTTGATCATGTTGTGTTTGAATCACTTGCACATTTCTGAGCGCATATTCTTGTACCGAGAGACGCCCGAATTTATAAAGTCGGTGGACAACACGTTGGACCAAGCCGCCGATTACTACATTGACATTCCCGAATTGGCGCAATCCATCATCAAATACATGAACGGAATGCACGAACAGCAGAATCAAGTAAGTGCCAAAATCGAATTTCAAAGTGAAAAATGCAGAATGTTTGATTACATTTTTATTTGTTTCATGTTGGGGAACGACTTTATGCCGCATTTCCCCGCGCTAAATATACGAACTGGCGGAATCGATACGCTCCTTGACGCGTACCGTCAAACCATTGGTTCCAGTCCAGGCGAATACATTATTTGTTTCCACGAACCGTCGGCCGAATACAAAATAAACTGGACAAACTATAAACGATACATTGAATATTTGGCGGATCGCGAAGACGAGCTCGTTCGGAAAGAATACAAGCGTCGCGATCGAATGCAACAACTTCAGGGCATGCACTCTAGCGGTTTTAAAAGCGGAGGCAATAATTGCAGCGATGTTGTCAGTGAGTGGAGTAATGAAGAGCTGCCGGCCAGTATGGACGAATTCAACATGTGTCCTATGAAATACAGAGAAAAAGAAAAACAGATTAATCCGTTTACACAGGATTGGGAACAACGTTATTATAGTAAGCTGTTTCACATAAAGATTACCGCATCGGTGTGTAAAAAAATCTGCATGAATTACCTGGAAGGGCTGGAGTGGACATTCAAATATTATTCATCGGGTTGCATTGACTGGAGGTGGTCGTACAAGCATCATTATCCGCCGCTACTAAAAGATTTGTGTCAGTTTATTCCGGACACAAGGCACCACGATTTCTTACAAGTAATGGAACCGTGTCCCATTCGAGATGTTGTCCAGCTGTGCTATGTTCTTCCGAAACCCAGCTTGCAATTACTTCCGCGCCAAGTTCTCGAGAATCTGTCAAAGCATCCAAACTTTAGTTCCATGTATGCCACAAATCATCACATGAACTGGTCATTTTGTAAATTTTTCTGGGAATGTCATACCGAAATGCCTGAACTCGACATTCGCGAACTGGAAGAAATTTGTTTTTTATAATTTTTTTAGTTTTTACACCCTTGGGACAAAAAATAAAAACTAACAAATATTTGATTTTTCTAAAAATGGCAAATACAGCAATAAGTAAAATGCATAATAAATCATAATAGAATTAACAATCCAACACCACATACTCCCTACTACTGCGCGGTCATTCCTATAATTTATAAAAGTAATTATTAACGTAACAATAGCAAATATAATTCCAAACCATCTTTTTTCATAAATTAAACTAAATAGAAAGAAAAATAGCCATGTTATCGAAATAATTGGAGTAGCTCCAAAAAATTTCCAATCTAAATGTCCACTTTTACTTATTACGGAATGAATATGGGTTGTTGAAAATGTATATATAGAAAAAGGAATTGCTAGTAATAAATATAAAAATAATAGTATATTACGCAATTGTATGTTTGATTTTATCATCATAATACTGGCAATTGGTTGTAATAACAATAAAACGGTCGCCATAATAGAAAACAAATTGTTGTAAAATTTGTTATTGATATTTTTCCAAATAAAAAATTCTATTAGTTGTATAAATACAAAAGATGCGATGAATAGATAAATAAAAGTATTGTTCAATTCTTGAATTTTGTATTTGGTAAATAAATTGTTATAAATAACAAGTAATAATACAAAACTACTAAATAAAAATGTATTTAATGAAACATCCTCATTCCAACACATCACTATATATATATTATTATAAATATATATATATATATATATAACATTTACTAAATTTAATTTGTTTATTTATTATTTTCCGTATCGTATCTATAATAAATAAAAAAACTAGTAAATAAATAAAATCATTTTTTCTTTTATTTATTTATATATTATATAAATGAATATCCTTATTTATACACATTCTTGGTTTCCATTTATAAGTGGGGTTACTATTCGGTATAAGCAAATTGTAGATGGTTTAAAGTCGAATAATAATATCATTTTAATTAACCCATACAGTGATGAAAAATATGATGGAATCCATGTTATAAAAATAAAAGAACAAAACATTCCATCTATTTATTTAAATGATAATGAAACCAGAAAGGAAAATAAAGTCGCCAGTGTCTTACATTATCCGCAACTCTTCTTACAAATAAATCAAATATGTAAAAAATATAAAATAGACATAATTCATTGTTGTGGTCCTGACCCAATGCAAATACTATTAAAAAGTGTTGGCATTTATAATGATATACCACTTGTTGTTATGTTACACACGAATTTAATGAAATATTCAAATAAACAAGTTGGTTATATATCACAAAAAGTAAGTTTTTCATTTTTGCCAGAGTTATATGTATTACCTTCAAAGGCGCATTATGAGGAATTGATTGAAACAAAATTATTTCATCCATCGTATTCCTATTATATTATACCGCCGTGTGTTGATAGTAACTTATTTTTTAAAACTCAACCTTTAAAAAAAAAATACTGGACTAATGACAAAATACGACTTTTATATGTGGGGCGTGTCGATAAAGAAAAAAATATTGAAAACATATTTCACTCTATGGATGAAACCATGTCTCTTTGCATCGTTGGTAAAGGCGAGTGTGAATATAAAAAACATCTACACAATATTTCTAAAGATAAAAATATAGATGTTGTATTTTTTGGTATTGTTGATTCTAACAAATTACGGTACTGGTATTCTTCATGTGATATTTTTGTAATGCCTTCAAAAACCGAAACATTGGGTTTTGTCACGTTGGAAGCAATGGCGTGCCAAGCTCCAGTATGCGCATTTAATGAAGGGGGGTCTATTGACATTATAAAACATAAAATAAATGGATATTTATACAATAATAAAATTGAATTAAAAACATATATTAATTTGATACACGGTAATGATGAAATAAAAAATGAAATTATAAATAATGGTATTCAATATATTAAAAATAAAACTATTGAGAAATCTGTTCAAGGATTATTTTCAGAATATGAAAAATTAATTAAATAATATAAAAATATTTTTTATTATATAATATTTTTATACTTGTATTTTTATTATCCTACCATTTTGATGAAGGCATAATATTATTTATCTTTATATTTGAGTTGTATTTCATAATAAAGTTGTAAATTTCTTTTATAGCCACCTCGTCTAAGTATATAGAATTTAGTCCTAGATTTTTAAATTTATTATTAGAAACCGCCAACTCATTTGATTTCATTTCTTTCCGAGGGTTATCGATATAATTAATTATCACGTCATGAAATGTATTTTTAATTAATTCGGCAAGTGTATTTAATGTATGAGTTTCTGTAACTTGGTTAAAAATTTCAACTTTATTTGGTTCTTTTCCTGGATTTTGAATTGCCAATTCAATACAGTCCATTGAATTTTCGATATAAATAAATGCGCGAGTTTGTTCCCCTGTTCCATACACTGTAAGTGGTATTTTTGACGCAGCTTGCATTATAAATCGATTTAAAACTGTACCATAATCACTATCATAATCAAATCGATTTACAAGTCGTTCATCTAATAGAGTTTCCTTTGTATTCATCCCCCAAACGATTCCTTGATGTAAATCGGTTATTTTTATATTCCAATTTTTCGCATAAAATTGGAAAAAAAGAGCATCTTGAGTTTTTGTTAAATGATATATCGAACCAGGATAGGACGGATGTAATATTTTTGTGTCTTTATAATTACCTGACCCATCGTCCATTTTTACATTTACATACCCCTCTGGAATAATACTATTTTCGACAACGCCATAACCGTATACTCCCATCGTTCCCAAATGTATCAGTTGTATAGAACAGTCCACTTCAACAATTGCCGATAAAATATTATGCGTTCCTGACAAGTTATTATCTACCGTATACCTTGATGTTGTTCTTGTTTTCATGGAATAAGGTGCCGCCCTCTGTTCTCCCAAATGAATAATGGTATTTATCTTGTTCTCTCGTATAACAGATACCAATCTTTCATACTCTTTTGATACGTCCAATAAATAAAACGATATTGTCTTATTCGTTATATCTTTCCACGCGTTTAATCTTTCGTGAATCGAAACAATCGGCGTTAGTGATGTGTATCCTAAATCAATATCTATTTTTCTTCTTGATAGATTATCAACGATAATTACATTATACCCCTTTATCGATAACCTTAAAGATAATGGCCACCCACAAAAACCATCTCCGCCTACTATTAACACATTAGTCATTATTATTAATATTACTATTAAATATATTATTAATAGTAATATTAATAATATATATAATATAAATTTAGTAATAATATTATATATTATATTTTTATTTTTATACAACACTCTATTATAAATAAATATAATTAAATAATTTTAATATATAAATACATTATTAAGATTTATATACAAATGACTGAATCTGAAGTAGAGTCGCGCGTCGTAACATTTACGGGAAACCGGGAAGTTTTTTTACAACTTTTAAAGATCAATCCGGGTGTCTTCGTGTTTAAGTTTGGCGCAGAATGGTGCAAACCGTGTCAAATGATTAAGAAGCACATTGACAATGTTTCGCTCGTTGTTCCGAATAATAACACAATGTATATTTACAGCGTGGACGTGGACGACTGTTTTGACGTGTATGCTTATTTGAAACAGAAAAAAATGGTGTCGGGAATACCGGCGCTTTTAGCGTATAAAAAGGGGAATTCATATTTTGTTCCGGATGCGTCCGTTTCAGGAACCAACGAAACGGATATAAACAATTTTTTTAATACGTGCTTGAAAATGTTGTAATTTTTGTTACCGATTAAATATTTTACATATAATTTTTTTCTCGTATATTATTATAATAGAATAATTAATAGTATTTTTAGTTATAATGACATATCCAAATTTATCAGGTAAATGGTTACATAGAGCAAGATATTTATCAAATGCTGTTGAAGGAACCAAGCCATCATTTTCAAACATAAAGACAGTTTTGTTCGAAATAACCGTTGAACAAAAAAACCAGTTTATAATTATTGTAATGCCACCACATCTAGCAAGAGTCACACGCGGATATAGAATTGGTGTTTTAACCAAGGTATATTATAACCCAAAAAAATTTTACTGGAAAATCTCTATGGTAGATGATGATGATAATGGACAAAGTGATTTAACAATCGCTAAAATGAAGAATGGTAAACCATGTAAGTTAACTGGATCTTATGTTGAATCTGGTTACAGCGCATCGGATTCAGATCAAAAGCAAACAGTTGATAGTCAAGTATGGACTAGAATATTATAATCAGGTATTTATGTTATTTATTTAGACCCCTGTTTATTTCAAAATTTCGCCATTTTTATACACGTTGCATTTAAATTTTTGATTTGCAGGACGAGAGCATATTTCCGAGTTTGCGGGAGCGTTATAATACAAGAACGACGGTTTGTTTGCCATCAGGATGGAGGTTGAAAGAATGCCGACACCGGCTCCGATCAACGTGCTTAAAATAATCGCGTATCCGTTTGTGCACTCGTTACTCAACATTGTAACGCAATCAATAATGTAAAAAATGAAAACAATGGTTAATATATTATAATTCATTGAATTGTAAAACATGGGAACGGCTAAATAAACAAAAATAAATGCTAAAACTGCACTGTTCATGGATGAATTCGCATATGACGTTCCAGGCATGTTAAACACGTTGCATATCGGGTTTGTGGGAGCAACCAGCTTCTCTCCAAATGTTGCAAAACAAATAAAATAAATAATAATGAGAGAGAATAATGCGGCAATGTATATTATTCCTTTTATGTCGGAATTCGAAATACTAAGCAGAACTAAAAATACAGAGAGAAGGAGAGAACTAGAAACGGAAATTATTTTAAAAATATTTGATAAGTTAATGTCGATTACTGCCATTTTATTTTTTATTATTCTTTTTTATAGTTTTTTATGTTTTTTATCTATTATTATGTAATGTATATATTCATGTAATATAATAATTAATTTATATTTTAAAATCTATAATTTCATATTTTCGGATTTATATTTTATATTTGTGGATGCGTATTTGGACTTACGGACTAAATTTGGAAGAATTGACAGTCAACCATTTTTTCAAATCTAAAACTGAAGCGGACCTTTGAAATGAATTTGTCATTAATTTTACATTATGATCCGATTTTGACAACACTATAAAAAAATTGGAAATAACATTTCTTGTCACTGAATTATTATACTTGGACACGAATTCATCAAATGTAAATATCTTTTTTTTAGTTCTAACATTTACCTTATTATGAAAATGTATAAAATACATGCACAGTTCTTTCTTATTTGTTATTTTAGATTTATCTAAATGCTTTATTTCTTGTCTGGCGTGATCAGCACACTCTGGACACGGAAGATTATTACAAATGGAGATGAAATGGTCAATAAGTTGATCTTTTACTTCATTAAAATGAGTTGGTTTTAGTTTGAATGAAAGTGTGTGAAATAAATACCATATTGCAGGCCCCCATACACTTTTAGCTACCATTTTATTATATTTTTTTATATTATATTTTTTATATTTGATTCAGTTAAATTTTTTTTTATATATTTTCACCTTTATTATATTTATAATAAAATATTTTATAAATATAAATAATTATATATAAAAATATATTTTTAAAGAATTTAAACCGTATACGTTATTTCATTTAAAAATATATTTTTATAAAAAAAATATAATAAAATGCAATCAAAAAATTATATTATTCACGGAGATGCAGACGGAGACACTGAATTCGATTTCTTTGCTCAGTTAAAAAATATGTTGAGCCATTCTGAAGAAAATGATCATACCAATAATGCTGAAAATGAAAATGAAGACAACTGTTGTTTGTTGACAAAGGAACCGCTCCAAACTATTCACATTGTTTTGGCGTGCGGACATAAATTCAATTATGTCCCGATTTATCGGGAGGTTATTGCGCAAAAAACGATAGGATTATCTTCCACCGGTTATTATACTTCGCACTCACTAAGAAGAAATGAAATCAAGTGCCCATATTGCAGAAGCGTTCAAGATAAGTTGTTACCGTATTTAGAATTCGACGGAGTAAAAAAAATGGTCAACGTAAACCACCCGGCGAAAATGTCAATGCCAAGTCAACCTTGTATGTATTCTACAAACGTAAAATCTAAAAAAAGTGCTTCATGCAAAGAATGCGCAATAAATTGTCACAACGGAACATACGTTTGTAAAAAACATTATGAACTGTCTACGCCCGAATCATCATCAATAACAACAACAACAACAACAACAACATCCTCTATTTGCGGTGTAATTTTACGTTATGGAAAAAATAAAGGTATTCCATGCCCTAACCCGCCGTCGTGTCGCGTTCATTCTGCTAATAAAAATAACCAAACCGCCACCGTATAATAAGAAAAAATTGTAATTATTTCTATATAAAAATATAAAATAATATTTCTATATGTTTAATAAAAAATATATAGAAATATTATTTTATATTTTTATATATTTAAACTATAAGGACTCAGGATTCGATACTCAATATTATTTTTATTTACATATTTATAAAACGACACATAACTTATCAAGTTTTTTTAGTAACGTTATTACAAGTATTATAAACATAAAAAACAGCACGTATTATGAGAATGTAGTTTACTACGTTTCGAAAACAGGGGCGTATATTAGTAAAAGCGACGAATCCATTGTAAAAAAACTAAATAACAGCATCGATTATGAACCCGTCATGCTGGTTAGAACGCGTTCTAATTCCATTTGTTCGAATCCTCAAAACGACGACGATTATGACTATGATATAACGCCCGTTTCAACGAATTCTCACCTTGCGCAATATTTAAACCGTTATGAAACATACGAGTACAGCGAATGGATGCAATACGGGATTTTACCATCTCCGAAAAAATTTGATACATTAAGTGAATATCTTTGCAGTTTATGCGGAAAAGAAGATGAAAACGCACTGCACCACAACTATTATAGTGGATGCACGCACGAATCTGAAAAGATGGGATTCAACGTGTGTTGTTTGTGTAAATTCAAATTCGACCTCGTTATAAAAAAACGAGCCGAGTTAATATGGGATTTATTAGATAATAAAAATATAACATATTTTTGGGCTCCTAGAACTCGACGCGACCCTGTTACAAACCAGCGCATTTACAGCGGACCTTATTCGTATGAAAAATGGCGAGCCGTATCAAATTATGTTAGTTACATGACAGACATCACAAAGGGTTACCCGAGTAAAGAAAATACGCCTTTTATTTTTTGTTCATTAGAACAAAGCGTTGGTAACGTTAGTAAGTTAATACCTGTAGTCGACATTTTAAAATCCAACTATATTGCCTGCAGGTATGGAATATACGACACGGCATACGATCCAAATATACACGATCCGATCAACACATTGGAGCTATCGCCCGACGATAAAATTAATTTACGCTATTGATTTCATCTGTTATTTTACAACCACCATTTTATAATTTTTGGTTTCGGGCGGCACAATGTCGCGTATTTTATACACGGGTCCGTTTGGACCAAACCATTTACTAGGGTATACCACAAGTTTATTTGGATTCAAATTTATATATGATGCCCACCAGCTGTAACTGCTATTTGCAATAATATTATGATGACACGCAGACATTAACCAAAAACAATGCTCGTCGTCTTGGTTCGTTATAATGTGTTTATTCACGAGATTTCGAAACAGCGGCTCTTGTTGAATAAATTCGACATCATCTGAAAAAATCAAAAATATGCTTTTTTCTTTCGAAAAATTAGAAATTGCCTCCTCATAATACGCGGTGCCGAGATTCAGATGGATATCCGAAAGGGCCAAATAGTCGGTTCTTCGAACATGTATGGACACAAATTCAAGTTCTTGGACTCCTCCACGCTCTTTTTTGTCCTGTTGTTTGTCCTCTTGTTTGTCCTGTTGTTTGTCCTGTTGTTTGTGTTTGAAAGAATATTTTTCCAGTTCGTCACGTATCGCGTTTTTATAAGGATTGTGCAGCATGCTTATAAATTCGGATTTATATGCGTCAAAATACTTGTAGGACTGAAAGTATCCGTAAACGCAACTATGATTTCGACGATCAATGGTTATAGCATCATAAAAAAAATGCGGCTCTCGAAAAGTGATTCCGCTTTTTCTGTTATTCGCGCAGTCAATGTCGAATTTTTCAAATATTTTATAACACTGTATCATTCTTCGTTTAGCATCTCTCCACACATTTGGATGACAATAAAAACGCAACTTGAGTTTATACCTTTTGGATAATGCGAAACAAGTGGCGATAATAAACAAAACGTTTCCAAGCCCGCCCATCAAATGCGCCGTTACCTCTTTTTCTTCTTGCATTTATTTGTTTTGTTTTTTTTTCAATATTTTATATGCTTGTATTTATTAATTAATAAATAGTATTTAATTATAAATCATTTTTAAACAATAATAGAAAAAATGATTTTAAAGATTTAAAATTAAATATAATAAAGCGAAAATAACCTTTCAAATCATTTTATAAAAAGTGGATACAGCAATGGATACAGCAATGGATACAGCAATGGATACAGCAGTGGATACGGCAGTGGATACAGCAGTAGATACAGCAGTGGATACAGCAATGGATACAGCAATGGATACAGCAGT
>Ga0315284_10009585_pt1 | contig 13808 bp, 5 predicted proteins | sample YL17G09_16_MG_FD_203696 | JGI IMG/M metagenome (GOLD analysis project Ga0315284, IMG submission 203696) | Sediment microbial communities from Yellowstone Lake, YNP, Wyoming, USA - YL17G09_16 | ecosystem: Environmental > Aquatic > Freshwater > Lake > Sediment | place: USA: Wyoming | collected...
ACGAAGACAAAGTTACGTGGTGAACGGCACGCACGACTTGCGTTGGGACCAATACGACGAATGCTACGTCGAAGATCGTAGGGAATTGTACCACACGCATGACGGCGTGTTGTCGGTCACCGAGGAAGGCGACGGAATCCAGGTTGACAATCCTCTGAAGCGCATCTTCATCGAAGACGTCTTTGGAACCGTCGTCGGCAACGACCCGTACTCCGATCCCGGAAGAACATTATATCAGCGAATTCTGTCGATGCGGATGTTCAGCTCGGTCGACGACATGGAGCAGCCGCAGGCGGAACTCTTCGCTGTCGACACGGCACAAGAACCATCGTTGGCGGACAGTGTCGCTCTGGCTCGTTTGTTTCGGATCAAGTGTCCCACCGACGACGCCAAGCAGTACACTTTCGCGATCACGAAGGAGGGGCGCGTCTTCTTGAACATTCCGTGCAGCAGGGGAGACCTCCAATCGATAGACTTGGCCACTCTGGGCGGCGTGAAGGCGTTTCTCGGGGCCAACTCGGACAGGGTCAGCCTGAACTTGAAGACGGTCGGCGGCATCAAGCTCGATTTAGGGTCTTTCAAGGATGATTCGTCCGACGATCAGGACTCGGTGTCGGTCGACGTCACCTATCACGGAAAAATCAAGACGAACTATGCAGGTCTTCAAGGAAGGGAAACCATCATAGCCGGCACCGAGTACGTGTCCGTCGGCGGTTCGCATGTCGTCATCGCCGGCAGCGGACAGGTCATGTCGGTTGGCGGGGTCGCCGCTCTCGAGGCGGAAGGCCGGCGCGTCAATGCCGGCACTGGGGGATATGCCCTGCGCAGCCTCGGGTCCTATGATCTGACCTGTTTGGACAAGGCTTCGGAGTCGTTCGCGAGACTCAGGACGACAACCAATTATCTCGGATCTTTGAAAATGGTCGTGGCCGGCGCCGATACCACGACTGTGATGGCGGGCATATACGCCACGACCGTGGCTTCCGGCGCGTACGCCGTGACGGTCGGTGCCGGAAGCTTGTCGTTGACGAGCGGCGGCGCGGTGTCCTCCATCGCGGGGGCGGCCCACACGACGGTTGCCGGCGGCGCGATGACTGCCGCGGCAGGAGGGGCTCACACGACCATTGCCGGAGGCACCAACATGATGGTCGGTGCCGTGGCGATGATCAAAGCGCCCGTCGTGAACATCGGCATGACGGTGGTCGGTTGCGTCATGGCTGGAATTCCAGGACCACCCGTTTTTGCCAAAGACTATGTGACGGGTTTGCCTTTGTTAGGGATCCCCACGGCGTTGATAGGTCCTTGACATGCCTTTGGACCCCATCTCCGTTGGCGGAATAATTCGCGTCTCTCTGTTGTCTGCCGGAATCGTCGGAACCGGAAGCAGTCAGCTGTGTCTTGGTCTCACCAACGCGTTGTGCACGTACAGCAAGTCGGCGATGGTCGTCACCACGATAGACGTCGGCACGCTTGGGGTCGGCAAGGGCATCGGCGCCGGCGTCATTTTGCCGCAACCGGTGTTGGCTGCCGCCCTGGCCGCAAACCTGCCAGCCAACATGGTGGCTGGCTTGTCGGTTCCCCAACTTGTGCTCGGCATTTCGACCGGATACTCGATGGCTCTGATGACGGCGATCATAAACACCATGCACCCGTCCGTCGGCGTTGGGTCCGGAAAACTCCAAATATACCCGAACACAGCCGCAGCCATCGGCATCTTCACGTCGGCTTTCTTGGCTGCCGGAATGACTGGTCCGAGCGTTGTTCCTCTCGCCACGGCGGTCGCGCGAAGCCTGGATGCTGTGTTGCCTACGGCCATCGGAGTTGTTGTCATAGCCGGACCGCCGAACATCGTGCCGGGTGCCGGAGTGGGATCTGGAAAACTTGTCTGATCGAGAACGTCAATAAAGGGTATTGTCGAACATGAATCTGGACACCAGCGGAGCCTTGCTGGAAGGCATGCGTTTCAGCACCGGGAATAACGTGTACACATTCCCGCCGGACAATGCCATCATGGATTCCGGAGCCCTGAACACGATGACCGATCGCGCCGAGTACATGATCGTCGCGGATTCCACGGACTTGAGCAAGAAGGAATTGGGGATCGCCGATTCGGAACTCGTCTTCCGATTGTCCTGCAACGAGCCCGGCATCGCGAGGTTCGATTACGACAATTATTCAAACAGGTGGCGGCCTCTCCCTGGCTCCGCCCCTCGCGTCGTGGGGGTCGTGTCGAACGATTCTCGACCGACCATCGCTGTTCCGAATCCCGCGAAAGCATCGGTGGCTCCGTACGATTTGTATCTGGACGACACGCCTCGCACGTCTTTCACGCTGTCGGTGATCGGATCAGCTCCATTCACCGACCCTGGGTTGCTTCCGGGCAGGACCGTGGAAGTAAACGAAAGCGGCGCGCTGAACTTCAGTTTCGACATCGTTTCCGACTTCGCAGACAAGGAAGTCACGTACACCGGGCAAAACTTCACGCCTCGACTGAATGGTAAGGGCGACATCGGCACGCTTCCGGACACGGCGACGATGTCTTCATCCCCGGATTACCGCATTTTCATGAATCCGCGCCCCGCGTCGGGCAACGTGCCCTGCATCCGCATCGGATATGGTCCATATCTTGTCGCGGAAGAAATCGCGACAGAGGCATTGTTATCGTCCCCGCCTTCTGGAACCGTGCGCTGGTCGGCCGACACTGGACGATTGAAGTTCGCCGCGGAAGACGCGGCAGTGCATGTCGGTGAAACTATTTACTATGACGGCATCTATATCGGAATGGGGCAACTCACCCGATATTCGGTGACGGTGACTGGCGGGACGTTTTTCTTGGCGGCCGCCATTGGCACGATCGATTCGCAGCGCTTTGTCGTGTTCGCGGACAAGGCTGGAAACGCCAGACATTATTTCAGCATCGTTTTGGGACACGGCGCCCCCACTAGTTCTCCGTCGTCTGGGTCATGCTATCTTGACGCCGACACGGGCATTTTCTATCTATCTGCGTCGGACGCAACAAACTTCGCGACGTGGGTTTTCGGATGCGTCGATGCACTCCTCATGATTGGCGCTCCCGGAGTCGGGGTATTGATGCGCAGATCCGGGGTGAACGATTCTGGCCCGGCGTCGGTGGCCGACTTCAAAGTCGTATATGAAGTCGATCAGATGCTGTCCGACAACCTGAATTCGGCTCCGTTCATGATGCTCCCGACAGTGCCGTTGGTGGATGGCGACTTGCGATTCAGCGTCGACTTGGGGATCGGTTCTTTCGTCGGGGATCTTGCCGACTCCGCGGATCCGACGAAGAAAGGTCCTGGTTACATGTTGGACCTGGATCTCAAACGACTGAAGTATACGTATAGGGCGACGCCCAGGGCGATTCGGATCAAGAAAAACCAAGCTGCCGTCAAACTCGAAGGGGCGGCGCTAAGCAGCCGCGGCATCGAAGTCAAGAGGGACGGAGTTCTGCTGACGACGTCGGACTATGATTTGGATCCGACCACTGGCTTGGTCGAATTCGTCGAACCAGTTGGCGAGGGGGAGGTGACGGCAGTCGACGTGTCCGGAACTGCTTCCGGAAACACGTTCACGGCGACGACGACCGTTTTTTCGGACATGGACGTCAGCAAGCGTTTGCTGGTTTCGGATGGAGACGACTCCGGCATTTACGACATCGTCTCCGTCAAATCTTCGCAAGAGATCGTCGTGTCTCCCTCTTTCGCCGTTGCGGGGCAAATCAGTGCGTCCGTCAGATCTACCGACGAGATCATTGCGGATAGGATGTGGACGCCCGTGACGCATGTTCCGAAAAAGTTTTCCCTTCTCAGGAGCTCGGACGGGCCTTCTGGGGTGTTCGATGTCGTCGCTGTCGACAAATATGTGGTCAAACAAAACGTGGGACAGGTCAGTCTCGTTCGCCCTACCCTGCCAGGCGAAGCCGTCAAGATCAACTACACATCGCTTGATTCCACGGACGAAGGGGTGACGACGACCTCCACGCAACGCACGGAATTCGCGTTGTTCAAAATCAGTCAAGAAGTTCCGACGTTCGCGGTCGGGTCCAGGATTTTGGTTTTCAATGCGGCCGGAAAGACCGTCAGTCTGGACCGCCAGATGGTGGTGTATGTGGAAGGAATCACGCAAGACTCGGCCGATTACTCGTTCACTGCTCCCGGGACGATCACGCTCAAGAATGCAGTCGAAGCCGGACCGGTGACTATCGATTATTGGGTCCAGGAAGCCAATGGCGGCGAGACGACCATCGATCTGCTTCACACGCCAATAGACTACGACGGACTAAAAGTCGCCGGTCCGGTTCCTGGTCAAGCGCCAGGGCAGTCTGAAATATATGTGAGCGGAAATCAGACATCGACCCTCCGACCGCTCGCAGCATTGTTGCTCGAAGATCAGGACATGCTGTATGTCGTCGCATCGTCATATGACGCGACGACGGATTTGACGAAAGTCACGTTCAACCAACCCGCCGTGCAAGACAGCACGGTCATCAAGGTGACAGGCATCATCAACTCGACCAGACCCGCGGGCTTTTTTGTTGTTCAAGCATTCAGCCAGCCATACCTTGTTCCCGAAACCAACGCGGTAGAGATTTTCACATCCGGAACGAATTCCGTCAGGATTCACACGGACGTGACCGTCGCATATAAAGCCGGGATCGTCATCGATCTCGACGGCGATCCCTATTGGGTGCGTGGTTCGACATATGACTCGGCGACAGACGTCACCACGGTCACGACGGCATCCGGGGCGAGGCGAAACTACATCACTTCAACGGTGAAAAGATCCATTCGCCCAGTGCTCGACGCGTCTTCGGAGTTTTCCACCTCTCGCCCTGCCCACATATCGCGCGGCTTCGTGTTGGCAAAGATGGGGTCTTCGTCTTCGGTTTTGCAAGAAGGCGTGGATTACGACCTCGGAGACGACGGCGTCATCAAACTCAAGACGAACATCTCCTTCGGGGATGTGTTGCGCGCCATGTATGTAGCGCGGGTCATGCAGCCCGCCGGCACTGTTTTTGAATTCAACTTCGCGCATGAAATAGCGCCAGATGAGACGAACGGCCTGGCCGGACAGACGTTCACTGCACACTACAACCTGTTTGCGCCAGACGCGTTCTTCTACTGTGTCGAAACTGTCGTGTCGATGTTGCCTGATGCCAAGGCTGCCATGATGAGCAGTAATTCGGCAACGCCATCCGGCCCGAACACGACAAGCATGCCGTCACAGAAAACCAAGGATGCAGGTCTTCCAAGCCCATGGTTCGACAGTCGCCATTATAACAATCTGGACGTCGTGGTGCAGAGATTCTTGTTGTTCTACCATCAGCTTATCGATCTGTACGAGAACGTGTTGCAGTTCATCGACGGCCGTCTCGTCGGCGGATCTTCCGGCAGATTCAGATATGACGGAGTGGTTGGACGGGTTGTCACGGACAATAGTCAAATAGCCAACGACATCGACGACGCCGCCATTTTGTACTACGACATCAGCATGTCGTTTCCGCCGTTTTCGACGGTGCAGACGCCAGTATATGGCAAAATGTCGGACACGAACAGCCTATCCAGGATCTTTCCAACATCTAAGACCGGGTCCGCGTTCATAGGGGATACGACGAGTGCCACGAGCGGTCAACAAGTCGGAAGCTTCAAGATAAACAACATCATGTCGACAGGAACCACGACGACCGCCCGATCCGTGGCTTTCTTCACGTCGGCTTTGCCGATCACGGGAGGCATTCAGTTCACCATCGACGCGTCCGTGGATGCTCCTCAAGTCATCAAGGCCCTCGTGGGAGAGGACGTGAGCGATGCGGGAACGAACGGAGACTCGGCTTCCAACACGCCTCCGTTCGTGAAGGATCAGAAGATTCAAGTCTTCGACTGGACCGGCACCGTGCTTTTGACGGAAGGAACCGTTGGCGACATAGACCCGACATATCCGTTCATCGTTCCGGTCGTCGGCGCTTCCACCACGGAACAAATTGGAAGTCTGGTTCAGACGCCTGCCAACTTTGATGACGGGAATCCGGACAATCTGCAGAACAGGTATGCGCCGGGAACGGATTATCTGATTTCGGCCGATACTGGACAGATCATATTTTACAAAACACTTGCCCTAGTCATCCCGCCGACACCGCCGAATCATCCATTGGTGGGCAACGAAATCATCGAATCCTCGATGGTCTTCGGCAATGCAAACATCAAGCCGGAGCGCATTCCGGCCCTGGATGGTAAAGAACTGAACGATTCTGGGCGCCTGATGATCCCTCGAATGCGTCTAGTTTGCGAACTCGTGTTCTTGATGAAAGAACTAGATTTGATGAAATTTGGGTTCGGAAAGTATTCCGGCACCGGTCTGGTTCTCACCGACACGACGCTGTCCGGATCGTTAAATGTCGGGAGCCCCATTCAATTTGTGGATGGACCAAACAATGGCTTCTCCACGATCGTCACGGGCACGACAGGTACTACGATCACTTTGCAAGCAGCTCCCCCAATGCCGAATCCGTCGGGCAGCAATTTCGTCGTCGGGCAATGGTCGAACTTCGGATCAGTTCTTTCCAACGAGCTCACGATCTTGAACAACGAGCTTTCTGTGCTGGAATCGGTCATGGACATGCTCGGAACGGTGATCCGATCCGGGTCTGGTTCCGCGACTTCAACAAGCGTGTGGGAAGACTCGGTTGGAGACCTGTCAGGCACCGACGGCATGCTGTTGAGGGTCACGAACGGGGCGAGCATCGGCCTTTATCTGATAGACTCTTCAGCCGCGCACTCGGTGACCCTGGATACGACTTATCCTCCGCTCGTCATAGGATCCGGATCGTACACGATAATTGAACCATGGACTTTCTTGAAATCTGTCGAATCCCAGTTTGTGGCTGACTTTTATCGAAAGACTCTGACTTTCCGGTTGGCCACGGCACTGTGGGCTGCTTCTCCGTCTGAAGCGGACGTGGTTGAACGGGTCGCTACCATCGAACAAAGACAAAGCGACCTTCAGGCTGTGATCGGGGACTCAGGCACGCTCACGAGTCTTCTTCGGAGTGGCGACAATCTTTATGACACGAGGTATTTATGGATCGACCAGAGAACCAACAAGGAGAACGGGTTTGCCCAGATGCAGACGAAGGCATTCTTCCGGGGAGTGGACCTGCTGGTGAAGACGGCGGAGGGGCAGCGCAAGGCGTTCATACTGGATGTGATAATCCAGTCGATGTGACGTCTGCTTGGATTCACGGTCAGAGGCTGGCCCCAAATCCTGCTTTGAAAGATTTTTTGATGACTCTCCGTGGCGGTCTTGAAAAGATGATCGACGTGGAGAAGGCGAAGCTTGAAGAATATGTTCAAGCAAAGAATCGGATGGGTGGCGGCTGATGGCTGAATCGTCCTGGACCAATCTGAAGATAAACGTGGACCCACTGGCGGCACTGCGGCCGCCGCTCAAGTCTATCCTCAGCGTCCTGGAAGCCATCGAATCGGTTCTCGAAGCACTGTTGGCGCTACTCAAAGCGTTCATGCTCGACCTGTTGAATCCGATCAGAGCCCTAATCGCATTGTTGCTGGCTGCCATTCGCGCGATCTTGAATCAGATCAAGTCGACAGGGTTCGCCGTTCTTCTGGTACGTCCCGATTTTCGCAGATCGGACCTCCGCGGCGTGTTCAATTCGGTGTCTGGTGGATACCAGGCGTTCGAGTCCAAAGTCATGGGGAAATTCTATGACGAGGCCGACCCGTTCCGACCCCAGTATACCGCGGGCATGAATGCGGTCATGGTCATTTTCTACATCGGCGCCGAGTCTCCGGGAGACTTGATGTCCGAAATCATGGCTTTGCTCGATTTGCTCAAACATCCGATGGACGATGTTGGCGTTGCAGCTCCTGTCGGATTGAAAGTCAGCGCTCCGTCGCAAAGCGGGGACCCGGCTTCTCAATTCTGGAAACTGTTTCAACCGTCCGACGCTAACAAGTCCCTAGTTTTGGAATGGAAAATGCCGACGTCTGCGGCCGGCATAGCCTCGCCGACTCTCGTCGGTCAAATAGCTTCATCCCTCCCGAGTTACAATCTCGGACAAAAATTCCTTATCGAACGCACGACGGACGAAAACCCAGCAGGCGAACCTGTGTATGCGAAACTCGAGTCCAAGACTCAAGGCGCACGGGTGAAAAAAACGATCCAAAAGTACAACGTTCCATCGGCGTCGACGAAGGTCGCCGTCAAAGAGCGCAACGGGGGGAGGTATAGATTCTTTCCAGTTCGGAAAAAGGCTGATAACTCGACATATCTTGGCGGATTGACAGGAACCTATCGATATATCGACACGCAATTGGAAGAGGGAAAAGCCTACCGGTATAGAGTTCGAGCCTATCTTGGGACTTTGGACGACGCATATGTGGATCCGTCCATCAAGACCGTTGACGATGCCGCAAAGAAGCTCATCAAGCAGGACGCCACGAACGGATGGATCGTGAACTTCGGCAAGAAAGTCGTCATGGGTAAGCCCAGCGCCGTCGTGCGCGGATATGTCCCGCCGCAGGTGTCAGCCGGTGAAATTTTCGATATGTACACGGATCTGATGAACGCATCTTTGGCCGCGATTCTGCTGAATTTCGAGCTTCCGTTCCCGTCGGCCACCGACAATGCTACCGTCCTTGAACAAAAGACCGGATGGGGGACGCTGTCAGCGCTGGCCGGCCCTATAGGATGGCAAAAAATCGGTCATGCGAAAGCTTCGGTATTCGTCAAACAGCCATTCGTGAAGCCCACCATACGTCGCGTCGTCAATCCGGTGCTTGAAAAATTGCGCAAGCAGGCCCAGTTGATCAAAAGACTCTCGAAGATGTGGTCTTCTGGCGTGAAGGAAACAGTTGAAAAGATTTTAGGACAAGTCGGATATACTTTTTCGAATAGCGGAACGACTCCGCCGGTGGCGTACGACTGGGGCCTGTTTGGACTGATAGGGGATGTGACTGACGCCAAGCAAAAGCAGATCAATGCCTACTTGGCGAAAGAAGACCCGGATTATTCGGCGAAGCCGAAATTGTATGCTGGGCCCCTTCCGGTTAAAGCGGGTCTTGGCGCGGTATATGTCACCGTGCAGGAACGAAGTGACCTTGCAGACTTTTTGCGACTGGCAATGTCCGTAAACGATCAATCAGCGAATTATCTTCAATGGTATTCCATCACCATCGGAGACTTGTTCCCCGCGCTCGTGCCGTTTTTGTTCGATTTTGAACAATGGATCATACAGCTTCTCAAGGCGGTCGAGAGCGCCCTCAAAGAGATCGCCGACATCATAAACACTTTGATCCAGCGGGTCCGGGACCTTGAGCAGCTGGTCAAGGCCATTATTGCTTTGCTGGAGATGCTGAACATCGATCTGACGGTCAGCGCCCTGTCCGTGAGCGGATCGAACGGAGTTGACGACTTGGTTCAAGGGCTTTTGACGTCTCAAAACAAGCCAGGCGACAAGCCTTTCGGACTTCATGCCGGGTATGTGTTCACGGCAGGCGGACCTGGACCTGGGTTCACGAAAGCTCTGGAAGCTTTGAAATTCCTCGTTACTGGGGGGAAGTTGAAATAGGAGCTACCATGGCGTTCAATTTTTTCGGAACTTTCACCCGGGCTCAATGGTATGACTTTCGTGATTTCATATCTGTGCAACGAACCGAACTTGAAGCCCGATCTCGGTGGTTGAAGGCGGAATTGACCAGGACCGGCCAAGTCGAATGTGCATACGCGGATGATGGAACGCCGCTTTCATTCACCGCTTCGTCAAAGAGTTATATCGGAAAGCTGTTGCTGGCGTATAGGATGCTTGGCGGCATCCCAGAGAACGACATGCTGCTTCGCACCAGGGATCAGGTCGTCTTTTTGAACCGCGGGATAGACCAGGATGATCGTCCGCGGTATTCAAACCAGAGGGTCAATCGTGGCAGCCAGAGATTTGACAGGTCTCTCGGTCTTGCCGTCGAAGACCTCAAGAAATGGCAACTGGAAGCTATCAAAGTCAAGAGGGAACACCTCGAGTTCAAGATAAAGCGTGCGCTCGATTATGCTGACCAGCTACAGCAAGAATATGACATGATAAGCAGCCTTACCGGTTTTGCCGTGGACGATCAGATCATGAGAGTAGAAACCACGATAGAAGAACCTGGTCGGTTCAATGTTCCGTCTGGCGTCGGGGATCGTCATGGTCTCGGGGTCGGTCCTCCCGGTGATTTCACAGATCCGAATGCTCCGTTCGATTCGGCTGCGGAAAATCAGAGAGTTCCTCAAGGAAGCGGCTGATGAGCTACGATTTTGCTTTGCAAAAACTATGCAGCCACGAGATCCGAATGGAGACCGGACTTTATGACGGAACCAGGGGGACCGTCAGTTTTAGAACTCCTCCGTCAAATCAGCGCGTCGGCGTGTGGATTGACGGAGTGAACGTTCCTCCGATGGGGCTGTGGTCTTATGCGACTTTGATCTTCACGAATTCCGGACCATATCGCATTCGTCGGGGAGAGAACGACCTGATCTATATGCGAGTCGGAAACGAACCACCGTCTTTCATCCAGTTGCTGACAGGAAATGTTCGAGCATCGGACTTGGTCAAAGACCTGGCGTTGAAGATTCCTTCATTGGTGTTTTCAGTGCAGCGGGAAAGGGTCATGATCCAATCGCGCATTCCCACTCGGGATGCGGCTTTCTCCTTCATGGATCCGCGGTGGACCGACAAGACGCAATCGCTTCCGACCACGGCTCGCGTCTTGGCTGCCTATTCCCGACTCGGAATCGTTCCTGGCAGAATAGCGGCGGGTAGGCAATTGTTTCCTTCTTGGACGGTCGAGAAAGATACGCTTTCCTCTTGGGACATGGATAGAGTCGTTCAATTCCACGGCAAGATTTCAAATCAGAGTCCCTTGGTTCAAGTGAGCTATGTCACGCATCCCACATATTGCAGAAGATGCGGAGGCACGAAGGTCGAATTTGACTACAATGTGATGGGGAGCACATACGAGAGCATCGATGGCGTCGACTTGTTGGCGCAGGAGTTTGACAAGTTCCTGTTCACCAGATTGGGATCCCACTGGAAATGGACGTGGCTCGGATCCAAATTGATAGACAGGATCGGCGGAAAGGGAGCCACCGCGTTCACGACCGTGAACGCCATGTTGTCGATGGACGTGAACCAGGCGTTCATCGTCTATCAGAACATAAAAATGCAGCAGAGTCAGAACACCCCGGCGCAGCAAGTTACGGACGAAGAATACCCCATGTCCATGCGAGCGGTGAACGTTCAAACGCTGCCAAATGATCCGACCGTGGCTCTCGTCGGCATAACCCTCGTGTGCCGAAGCTTGAAACCCATCACGTTGAAACGAATCGTGGGCAACCCGAACCCCTACACGATAGGGGCTAATTTGGGCTTGGCCACAAATCCGAGCTTTTTGCTGAGGGGGTGACGGCCAAGCTTTAATGAGTATCGTAGGATACACATGGCCACCACCCCCAAATTGAACTACCCGGATGGCTCCGGAACGACCACGAAGCTCACGGTCACGTCGAACGTGAGCGAGATGTCGTTTACCGGAACGATTGACGCGAACACGGTCGATATTCAAATCGACGTGAACGGGGCCGGATTTGTCTCGAATCCAACCCTTGTCGAAATTTCCGCGGGCACGTTCAGGGTCCCAAACTCGTCGAGTCTCCCGAACGGCATGCCGTTCGAATACGGCGATAACACCCTGCGGCTGAGGGCGGTCGACCTGAACGGGAGCGTCACTCCGCCCGCCATAATATCGGTCTCCATATTCACCGATTCCGAAATCGGCATCTCGACTCAGTCCCCGACCGGCGTCGTCGTTCAGCGCCGGGCGAAATCGGTCGACGTTTGTTGGTCCGATATCATGACGGATACGGCCAGCGGCTACAACATGTATGCGTCGACGGGGGCTGGGGGGACCGGATCCGGATACTTGAAAGTCAATTCGGACATGATTCCGATCGACACCCCGAAGATGTCGGATTTTTACGAGAGTCCGATGGGGAACTTTCAATATGACCTGAGCGACACGGACGGCAGCAGCGACTTGCAGATCGTGACGGACACCACGAATCCGAGCACGGGAGCTACCATCGAGCGAAAGTCCGTGAACTGGGTCTCCTTGGTCGGTCAAACCAATTATCGTTTGTCCGTGGACTTGACTGCCAGAATTCCGCTCAAGAGATTCGTCTTCAGTCACGACCGCTCTCAAGGAATTGGTAACGGGATCCTTAACTCCGACGTGTTTGCGACTGTCGGGAGCGAAGACCCGCTTTTCTACGTCATCACGGCCCTATACTTCGACAAGACCACCGGAGAGTATCTCGAGAGCGGATATTCTCAAGAGCTTTCTGCCGCGCCGTTGCCTCTCGATCAAACTGTTCGCGGCATCAATATGCGCACTCAGGCCGTGGTCGCTCGCGAATACATCGGGGAGGTTCAAAAAACCGAGCCGACCTTGTCGCTCATTCCGGGATCGACGATTCGCGAGATTCACATCGAACCGTTTGCGAATGAGGCTCAACGGATATACTTCTTGCTTGATTTCGTTCATCGGGCCAAGTCGTTCACCGCTTTGCTGACCATCGACGATCCGAACCAGACCGGAACCAGCATTCCGGTCGACAATTCGCAGTACAAGATCGGGCTCAGATCCGCGTTGAACCTGGCGGACAACACTGTTGTACAAAATCTCATCGACGGTTCTTTTGACTCGCTCGCGCAAAATTTCGGCACTCCCAGACAGGGGGCGCGTGCGGCCACCGTCGTTCAGACCTTTTACACGACGACCACTCCGACGAGAGACTTGCTCGTTTCGCAGAACGCGACCGTTTCGTCATCCACGGACAGCACCGCTCCCCGTTTCGTGTCTCGCGGCGCCGTGTTCATGTATGTCAGCAGGGCGTCTCAATATTGGAACGTCGAGAAAAGTCGGTATGAAGTCAAAGTTGAAATGATCGCCGAGTCTCCGGGTTCCGTGGGGAACGTGTCAGCTGGTTCCCTCGACACGATCGTATCCGGCGCATCCGGATTCAGGACGGTGAACGAGGGAGCCGCGGATTTCGGCAGAGACACGCAGAGCAACCTCGAACTTTCAGAGACGGCGATGCGGGCGCTCAGTTCGCTCGACACCGGTACGGAAGGCGGATATTATAAAGCGGCCGTCGGGGTTCCCGGAGTGCTTCAAGTCAAAATCGTGAAATCAGGGGACCCGTTCATGATGCGCGATTGGGACTCGATGCGTTTGAAACACATCGGAGGCAAGGTCGACATTTACGTGAAGGGCGTGATTGAACGCACGATCACCGAGAGTTTCGCTTTTCAGTTCACGACTGCCAAGAATGTCAGATTCGAGGTCATCGATGCCACGAATCTCATCTTCCGAGCGCTCGATTCGCGCCTCAATCAGTCGAATCCGATCCAGGAGATGTTGAACAACCCGTCGCAGAATCTCGGGCTGCGGAATCACTCGACTTCTCCGACCAAGTCGTACGATTTGACCGGCGTGGTCGTCATCGATTATAACACCATCCAGATCAACACCGCCATTCCTCAGCCTTCGACGATGTTCGACGACTTTGTCGAAGGAGATTACCGATACAGGAGCAACAACAAGTTCGTCGCTTCGGTCCAGCCGATTCGTCGAATCGCGTCCGTCGCCGGGGAAATCTCCGGGACTCTTGACGCCACGCTTGGCTACGACTTGTACAAGACGCAGGATCCCTTGCTCGAAGTGGAAAGCGCGCTCGCCAGCGAT
>Ga0315284_10009589_pt1 | contig 13807 bp, 8 predicted proteins | sample YL17G09_16_MG_FD_203696 | JGI IMG/M metagenome (GOLD analysis project Ga0315284, IMG submission 203696) | Sediment microbial communities from Yellowstone Lake, YNP, Wyoming, USA - YL17G09_16 | ecosystem: Environmental > Aquatic > Freshwater > Lake > Sediment | place: USA: Wyoming | collected...
GGAGCCCCTCGACCAGTTCTTTCGCGGCCAGCGGATTGATGAAACTGGCGGTCCCGACGGCCACCGCCGTCGCCCCCGCCCGCAGAAACTCGACCACGTCCTCGACGAACTGGATCCCGCCCAAGCCGAGGATCGGGATGCCGCGCGGCCCGGCCACCTTCTCGTACGCGCGGCGGACCATGTACAGCGCGACCGGCTTGATCGCCGGCCCCGAGAGGCCGCCCGTCACGTTCGAGAGAACCGGCCGCCCCTTCCACGGGTCGATCGCCAGGCCCCTGAGCGTGTTGATGAGGCTGAGGGCGTCGGCCCCGGCGTCCACGGCCGCTGCGGCCGTCACGGCGATGTCCGTCACGTTCGGGCTGAGTTTGACGATGAGCGTCGCGCGACACACCTTCTTGCGAACAGCCCCGACAAGCCCCGCCAGGACCTTCGGATCCACGCCGAATTCGATCCCGCCCTCCTTCACGTTCGGGCACGAGACGTTCAGTTCGATGGCGGCGACGCCCGGCTCGGCGTCAAGCGCGCGGGCCACCTCCACGTATTCGGCCCCGGTCGAGCCCGCCACGTTGACGATGACCGGCACGTCCATCGTGGCCAGCGCCGGCAGTTTCTCGCGGATGAACGCTTCCAGGCCGACGTTCGCCAGGCCGATGGCGTTCAGCATGCCGGCCCGGGTCTCGGCGAGGCGCGGCGGCGGATGGCCCTCGCGCGGCCGGAGCGTGATGGACTTGGTCGTCACCGCGCCGAGGCACGAGAGGTCGTAAAACTCGGCGAGTTCCTCGCCGTAGCCCGAGCACCCGGAGGCCGTCGCGATCGGGTTGCGCATCCGCAGCGCCCCGAGCGTCACGGCCAGGTCGATTGCTTTCTCGGTCATCGCTTCGCAGCCTCGTCCCAGACCAACTCACGGGCCTCGACGACGGGCCCATCGCGACACGTCAGCCGATACGTCCATCCCTTGTCGCTTGCGGGGTCCTTGCGCTTGTGGACGCAGGAAAGGCACAGGCCCGCCCCGCAGCCCATCCACCGCTCGAGCGAGATCTGGCACGGCACGCCGCGCTCCAGCGCCACCCGCGCCAGGTCCCTGAGCATCGGCCCGGGCCCGCAGCCGTACAGCGCCACCGGCCGGCCGTCCCACAGGTCCTCGAACCATCGGCGAAGGGCGCCCGTGGTGGTGCCTTCGAAGCCCGCGCTCCCGTCGTCGGTCGCGAGGATCATCGGGATGGCGTCTTCGGCGAACTCCTCGACCGCATCGGTAATCTCAACGTGGCCGTGCGTCGGCCGCGCCTTCCCGCGGAACCTTGTCGGCATGTCCTCGCGCGCCGCGGCGCCGAACACCGCAAGGCACCGCTTCCCCGCCTCCGCCAGATGGTCCGCCAGGCCGAAGATCGGCGCCATGCCGCACCCGCCGCCCACAAGGACGCACAACCGGTCGTCGGCCGGCGGCACAAACCAGTTGCCCAGAGGACCCACGAGGTCAATCGTGCTTCCCACCGGCCGCGTGCCGAGGAACCGCGTCCCCGGCCCGACCACCCGCACCAGGAGGACGAGCCTGGCACCCTCGCCGCTCCAGGAGACCCGCGCAACGCTCAGCGGCCGGCGGACGAGGGGCCTGGCGCGGCCGAGTTCCAGCCCCGTCGTCCGCGGCCAGGCGCCGTCTTCCCAGTCGAGGACGCGGCCGTCGGCGGTTTCGAGGCTCGTGGGGTCCGATTCGCACAGGACGTTGACGAACTGGCCCGGCAGGCTTCGCCAGTCGGCCGGCGCCCCGAGGACGAGCCACGCAAAGTCGCGCCCCGCCAGCCGCCGGTCAAGGAGCGGCAGCCCAAGCCGACGCGGCGGCGAGACGTCTTCGCCCGTGGTGGCCCCTCTGGGCTCCATGGCCTTGTGCCCCGGAAAGGCGGTTCAGCGCCGAGCGATTATACCCGCCTCGGGCGAGATTCAAGGTATTTCCCACCTTCGCAGCCGAACCCCCGCTTCGTCCCTTTTCGCTGGACGCCGCGGCCGGTCCCAACTAGACTTTGATCCCTTCCGAGGGGACTGCGGCCCACCGCATGGCGCAGGAGGGCCGCATGAGGTCGTCCATGCCCGCTCCAGACCGCCCGACCGTCGCGCTCGTCAGCCTGGGGTGCCCTAAGAACCTCGTGGACTCCGAGCGGATGCTCGCGAACCTCGCGCTGGCCGGTTTCATCGTGACGGACGAGCCCGACGGCGCCGACCTGGCCGTCGTCAATACCTGCGCGTTCATCAACCTGGCCCGCCAGGAGTCCGATGCCTTCCTGGACGACCTGGAGGCCCTGAAGCGCGCCGGCCGCCTCGGCCGCATCGTCGTCGCCGGGTGCATGGCCCAGCGGTACGGCCGGCGGCTCCTCGAGCGCCACCCCGGCGTGGACGCCATCGCCGGTCTCGCCGAGCGCGACGCGCTGGCCGACGTTTGCCGCGCGGCCCTTGCGCGCAGCAAGCGGGCGGCGACGGTCGTTCGTGTGGGCGGCCACGCGGCAGCGCCGCCGGACGACCGGGTGCGTCTGCGCCTTACGCCGCGCCATTACGCATACCTCAGGATCAGCGAGGGGTGCGACAACCGCTGCGCCTACTGCACGATCCCCGAGATTCGAGGTCCGCTCCGGAGCAAGCCGCCGCGGCAAGTTCTGGCGGAGGCGGAAGAACTCGTCGCCGACGGCGCCCGCGAACTCGTGCTCGTCGGCCAGGACACCACCGCTTACGGCCGCGACCTCGGCGGCGAGACGCTCGCGGGGCTGCTCGCGCGTCTTCGCCGGGAGGCTGGCGCCGACTGGATCCGCCTCCTCTATGCCCACCCGGCGTCGTTCTCGGATGACGTGATCGCAGAACTGGCGCGCGGCCTGCCGCTGGTGCCTTATGTGGACCTGCCGCTCCAGCACGCCGACGACGCGGTCCTTCGGAGCATGGGCCGCCGCGTCACGCGGGCCCAGGTCGAGGCCCTCATCGCCCGCCTCCGCCACGCGGTGCCCGGCCTGGCCATCCGGACGAGTTTCATCGTCGGGTACCCCGGCGAGACCGACGCGGCATTCGAGGGGCTCCTCGAGTTTATCGGGAAAGTTCGCTTTGACCACGTGGGCGTCTTTGTGTACAGTCGTGAGGACGGGACCCGGGCGGCGGACCTTCCGGACCAGGTGCCGGAGGGCCTGCGGCGCCGGCGCTGGGACCGGCTGATGCGGCTGGCGGATCGCCTCGGTTGCGAGGCCGCCGGGCGGCGCGTCGGCGAAGTGCTCCAGGTTCGCGTGGACGGCCCGGCGCATGGACACAAGGGTTTTGTGGCGGCCCGCCACGCCGGCCAGGCGCCGGAGATCGACTCGGTGGTGCTGGTGGCCGAGGGCGCGGCGGGCCCGGGCAACGCCATGGCGAAGCCGGGCGACGAGGCGGCCGTGCGGATCACGGGCGCCGACGGGATGGACCTGGTGGGCGAGGTTGCAGCCCAGGGGGCGCCGCCCCGGGGCATCGAGTTCGGAGGACGCGACCAGTGAAGCGCCAGATACCCAACATGCTGACGGCCAGCCGCTTCTTCATCGCGATCGGCTTCTTCATTCTGCTCGGGCTGTACGACCCCACGCGTCACGGCGCCTGGCTGATCGACGTCGCGACCGCCATGTTCCTGGTGGCGGTGATTACGGACGCCATCGACGGCACCATCGCCCGCAAGATGGGCTACGTGACGAACTTCGGGCGGGTGGCGGACCCGTTCGTCGACAAGATTACGATCTGCGGGGCGATGATTTTTTTCATCGGCCGGCCGTTTGCCGACATCTCCGGCTGGGCGCCCTGGATGCTCGTGGTCATCATCGCCCGCGAGTTCCTGGTGACGGGGATGCGGGGCCTCTCGGAATCGGTCGGCTCGGCCTTTTCGGCCACCTGGGCGGGCAAACTCAAGATGTTCATCCAGTGCATTGCCATCGTATGGACGCTCGTGTATATCGGCCACTGGACCGAGCCGCGCGTCGAAGGCTGGCGGCTCGTCGGCCGCGACATCGCCATCTGGGGAACGGTCTTCTTCACGGCCGCCAGCGGTCTGATCTACTGCAAGCGCGCCTACCACCTCTTCCGGATGCCGCCGGCGGCCCAGCCACCGCAGTAGTTCCTCGTTCGAATGGGCCTGCCCGGCACGACGTTACGGCGACCTCCCGGTCGCCGCTCGTTACAGGAAGTGATTCAGCAGGTAAACCGTTAAGATCGTCAGCACGAGCGCCAGGAGGCCCGCCAGGACGTCGTCGGCCACGACACCCCACCCGCCCGGCAGGCGCTCGACCTGCCGGATGGGCGGCGGCTTCAGGACGTCGGCCACACGGAACCAGACGAAGGCGATGGCCAGAGTCGCCCAGGCGTATGGCTTCCCCGGCGGCCAGTCCAGGTGCACAGACCACGCCGCCAGGCCCGCGATCATCATCCCGATGACCTCGTCCAGGACGAACGGCCGGGGGTCCTTCCGCCCGAGCAGGTTTTCGGTTGCGCCCGCGCTTACCACGCCGACCGCCACCAGCGGGAAGATGGCGATAAAGAGCGCCCACCACGGGCACCCGAGGCGATAGAGGCCCCCCAGCGCCGCCGCCGTCGCGAGCGATGCGTACGTGCCGCTCGGCCCGCGGATATGCCCCAGGCCGAAGACCGACCCGACGGCGACCAGGAACCGGTTAAAGACCTTGGCCATGTGTTGTCCGAACCCGGGTCATAGGAAAGTGAAGTACGCGAACACGGCGCCCGCCAGGGCGATGCGGTAGATGCCGAACGCCAACAGGCCGTGCCGCGTCAGCCACCGGACAAACCCCTTCACCGCCAAGGCCGCCACCACGCCGCTGACCACGAGGCCGACGAGGATGGCGGCGGGCCCCGCCGACTCGGCCAGCACGTGCCAACTCTTGAAGCCTTCGTAAACGGTGGCGGCTCCAAGCGTCGGCAGCGCCAGCAGAAAACTGAACTCCGCCGCCGCGCGCCTGTCAAGCCCGACAACCAGGGCCGCGACGATCGTGATCATGCTTCGCGACGTCCCGGGCCAAAGGGCCGCGCACTGCGCAAGCCCGATTACGAACGCCTGCCACAACCTCACCTGGCCCACGTCTTCCATCCTGGTTGCCTTTCGGCGGCGCCAGAAGAAGTGTTCGACGGCAATCATCAGGACGCCGCCCACCGCCAGAGCCAGGGCCACCGTGAGGGGGGCGAACAGGTTCTCCTTGATCCAATGGTGAAAGAGGAGCCCGACCACCGCCGCCGGCAGGAACGCAATCGCCAGGTTCACGAGCAGCCCCCGGCCGATCCGGTCGCGGCCGACCAGCCCGCGGGCCATCTGGGCAACCCGTTTCCGGTAAAGCCCCAGCACCGCCAGGACCGCTCCTAGTTGGATGACGATGTCGAACGCATCGACGGCCGGGACTTTTTCGAGTTGGCGGCCCATGGGCCCGCGTTTTTCGCTGACGCGGCTCAGACCCATCGCGTTGTTTGCGAGAATCAGGTGACCCGTGGACGAGACCGGCAGGTACTCGGTCAACCCTTCGATCACGCCCAGGACAGCGGCCTCGGCCGGCGAGATCCGCCCGGCCGGGATCGTCGCCGATTCAGGCCCCCCGTTCGAGCCGGCCGCGGCGGCGGCCCCCGCACACCCGATGCACAGCACGACCCCCACTACCTCTCGCATGTTCATGCATAGCGCCCTTGACCCGGCCCTCAAACGTCGTCTACTATGCCAGACCGGGCGCAGGAGTGCCAGCAGAAACCGTGCGGCCACCGGCGCTTGACAGGCGCCCGGCGATACGATAGGGTCAGGCCGCAGGCCGCGATGGACCCCGGACCCCGGAAATCGCATGCCCTCGCCTGTCGAACTCATCGTCGGACCGGCGCGAAGCGGCAAGGCCGCCCGCGTCCTCCGTGCCTATGCCGACGCCTATGCCAAGGCCGAGCCCGGCCGATGCCTCATGCTCGTCCCCACGACGACCCGCCGGCGCCTGACCGAAAGCCGCCTGCTGGCCCTGCAGGAGCGCGGCGTGCTGGTCTCGCCGCAAATCCTGACGCTGCCGGACCTGGCCGACCGCATCCTGACGGGCGAGGGGTCGCCCGTCCGGAGGATCGGCGAACTTGCCAGGCGACAGATCATCCGCGAGTGCCTGGCCGGGCTGGACGCCAAGCAGGCGGCCGTCCTGGGTCCGGCGCGGCAGACGCCGGGCCTGGTCGAGGCGCTCGACGCCCTGTTCCGCGAACTCAAGGCCGCCCGGATCGAGCCGGACGCCTTCGGCAGGGCGCTCGTCGGCGGCCTGCGGTCCGACCGCAACCGCCTCCTCGCCCACCTCTATGCCGCCTACCAGCAGGCGCTCCGCCGGCGCGACGTCTATGACGACGCCGGGCAGTTCTGGCACGCTGCGGCGCTGGTGGCCGAGGGCCGCTTCGGGCCGTTCAAGGATCTGGCGATCCTGGCGGTGGACGGGTTCCAGGACTTTGCACCGGCGCAACTCGACATGCTCGATGCCCTCTCCCGCAGGGCGTCCAGAACGCTCATCACCCTGGCGTGGCAGCCCGACCGGCCGAAACTCTTCGGCGTGACCGGCCGCACCCGCGAGCGCCTGCGCGAAACCTTCGGCGACCGGCTGACCGAGACCGTTGCCGACGATCCCGGCGACGGCCTGCCGGCGGATCTGGAACGGGTGCGGCGACGCCTCTTTTGCCTCGTGCCGGACGGCCCGCCGCCGAAGGCCCAGGGCGCGGTCCGCATCATCCGCGCCGCCGGCCGCACGAGAGAAGTCGAGGAAGTCGCGCGGCAGATATCAGACGTCCTGCGCGCCGGCGCTGCCGGACCGGCGTCCATCGCAGTCCTCGCCCGGTCGCTCGAGTCCTATGCCCCGCTGGCGCGCGAGATCTTCGCGCGGTACGGCATTCCCGTGCGCGTCGAGCAGCCGCGCCGCTTGAGCGATTGCCCGGTGATCCGTGCGGCCATGGCGCTGGTGCGGCTCCAGACGGAGAACTATTCATACCGGGCGCTCGCGCGGCTCATGGAGTCGAACTACTTCTCGCCCCAGGCGTTCGGCGCTGATGCGAAGACGGCCCGCTGGGCCGTTCACCTCGCGCGCGAGGCAAACGTCTGGGAGGGTCGCGAGCGGTACGCCCAGGGCCTGGAGTGCCTGAGAAACCAGTTTGCCCGCGCCCTGGAGAGGCAAGGCGATTCGGACGACGAGCCGAGCATCTCGCCCGAGCGGGCCGCCGAGCGGATCGCCCGGATCGATGCCGCGCACGCCATGCTCGACCGGCTCTTTGCGGGCCTCGCGATGCCCGAGAAGGGGACACGATCGGACCTCGCCCGGCGGCTCGGCGACATCGTCCGCATGGCGGGCCTCTGGTCGGCGGCCCAGGCCGACACCGACCCGATTCGCAAGGCCGCCGACCTCAAGGCCCTCTCGGCCTTCGAGGACGTCCTGGCGGAAGTCGCCCTCGTGGACGAGGGCCGCCCCGACGAGGTGAAGATCGGCGAGTTCCTTGCCGAGGTCCTCCAGGGCCTGAGCCTCGCGACCGTGCCGGCTGAGGAACCTGCCGACGCGGTCGTCGTCGTCATGGACGTCTTCCGCTCGCGCGCCCTCCGTTTCGACCACGTCTTTCTCCTTGGGCTGGCCGAGAAGATGTTCCCGAGGCGCGGCCGGCAGCACCCGTTCTTCACCGATGCCGAGCGGCGCGACCTTGCAGAGCGCGGCGTCAGGCTCCAGGACTCCGGCCACGACGCCGAGCAGGAGATGCTGCTCTTCTACCTGGCGGCGACGCGGGCGTCGCGGACGCTGACGTTGAGTTACCCGTCGCTCGACGCCCAGCGGCGGCCGGTCCTCTCGAGCCATTACCTCCAGCAGTTGGAGGAACTCTTCGCCCCGGCCGAGGACGGCGGCACGGGCTTGCCCGCCACCGAAGTCACGACTCGCGACCTCGACCTTCCGGACCACCGGGCCCGGACGGAGCGCGACCTGCTGGCCCTTTCGATGTTCCGGGTCTGGGGACCCGGCGAGACGCCCGACATGGACGCCCGGATGGCCGTCCTGGACGCGTTGGTGTCGCGGGGCGACGCGGCTGAGGCGGCGCTGGCGGGCCTTGCGGTCGAATGGGAACGCGAGCACGGCCAGGCGTTCGGCCCGTTCGACGGGGTGCTCGCCTCCGCCGACATCCTTGAGGAACTGTGCGAACGGATTCCCGGCCGGATGACGATGAGCGCGCGGCGGCTCGAGCGGTTCGGCGCGTGCCCGTTCGCCTTCCTGGCGGGCGAACTTCTCGGCCTGGAACCGATCACCGAGCCGTCGCGCGATCTCGGGCCCCTCGACGTTGGGTCCATCTACCACGACGTCCTCGAGCGGTTCTTCACCGCCCTGGTCCGGTCGAAGGAACCGGGGCCGCAACTCTCCGAGGCGACGCGCGGCGCGGCCATCGCGCTGCTGGAAGAGACCGCCGACGCCTGTTTCCGGCGGCTGGAAGCCGGCGGCCGCGTCGGATCGCCCGCCCTCTGGAAGGCCCAGCGCCACAAGATCCTCGACGACCTCCGGACCTTGGTGGGCTGGCAGATCACCGCCCGCTGCATGGCCGGCTGGCGCCCGGCGCACATGGAGATCTCGTTCGGCGCCACCGGCCCGGGACCGATAAGAGCCCCCGGCCGCGCCGAACCGGTCGCCATCGAGACGCCGCACGGCACGCTCCGCCTCAGAGGCCGGATCGACCGGATCGACCTCGCGGCCGACGGCGACGGCTTCCAGGTCATTGACTACAAATCGGGCTCCTCGGCGCCGAGCAAGAGGCAGATGGTCCAGGGGACCAGCCTCCAGTTGCCCATCTACGTCTGGGCCGCCAGGGCGCTCCTGCCGGGCGGCGAGCAGGCCGGCCTCGCGCGGGCCTTTTTCCTCCCGATCCGCAACCCAAAAGCCAGCGGCCTGATCTCCTCGGCTGCAACGACGATGAACCCGGGCGGCTCGCTCGACCCGGCGCTCGACCGCGCGCGGAAATACCTTATCAACTTCGTGGAAGCGATGCGGATGGGCAAGTACCCCGTGTATCCCCGGGCGGAGAACGGGTGCGGGGGATACTGCGACTTCCGCGAGATCTGCCGCTATGCCGAATGGCGAATCCGCAGAAAGTGGGAGGCCCACCCCATCCCCGAACTCGACATCCTTGCCGACGATCAACCCGGCGCCGACGAAGACGGCGACGACCAGGAGGACTCGTGAAGACCGTCCCGCCGCCAACCAGCGCGCAGCAGGCCGTCATCGCGGACCTCGGCCGCAACTTCTGCGTGACCAGTGGCGCGGGCTGCGGCAAGACGCGCGTCCTGGTGGACCGGTACATCCGCTTTCTGGAGGAGTATCCCGACCTCCTGCTCGATCAACTGGTCGCCATCACGTTCACCGAGAACGCCGCCGCCGAGATGCGCGACCGCATCCGCGACGCCTGCCGCGCCAAGGTCGCCCAGGCCCGCGACGCCGGCGACCGCCGCGCCATGGACCGTTGGCTCTCGCGGTACTGGGACGTCGACGTCGCGCCGATCAACACGATCCATGGATTCTCGGCGTCGCTGCTGCGCTCGTGGCCTATCGAGGCGGGCATTGACCCGAACTTCGGCGTCCTGGACGATGCGGGGGCAGCCCTCCTGGCCGAGGAAATCACTGGCACGACCATCGAACGCCTGCTCGATGCGGACGATGAGGCCATCGCGGCCGTGCTCGAGCACTTCCAGGTCGCGGGACTTCGCGAAATCCTGGTCGAGATCGTCCGCCAGAAGCGCGAGGCTTTTCACCGCATCGCGGGCGCGGCCTTCGCCCGGAGCGACGATGAAATCCTCGCAGACCTGAAGAAGGCCGTCGGCGAGCGGGTCCAGACCGCCTGCCGCAACACCCTCGACCGGCCTGACGTCGCTGACGCCGTCCGCGCGGTCCGCGACCTCCGCGGCGAAGCGTCGGACAAACTCGAACAGACCCGCTCGGCCGTCGCGCGGCAAATCGAACAGTTCCAGAAGGCCCGGACCGCCGATGCCGCCGCACGCGCCGCCCAGGAGATGACGGCCATCGGTCTGCGAGGAGGCAGCGTCAAGGCGTGGCCTTCAAAGGAGGTGCTCGATGCGGCCAGGGGCGCGCTAAAGACCCTCCGGGACGCCCTCCGGGAGACCTACAGCCGGTTGCCCGCTTTCGACGCGGAGGTCGAGCGGCAGCACCTGGCGGTCGCCCGCGCCCTCTACAAGGTCGCCTCGGCTGCCATCGCCGCGTACGACCTGGCGAAGCGCGAACGGTCGGCCCTGGACTTCGAGGACCTCCAGATTAGCGCCCGCGACCTCCTGCGTGCCAGCCCGCGGGTCCTCAGTACGCTCCGCAAGCGGTTTCGGGCGGTCCTTGTGGACGAACTCCAGGATACGAACCTGCTTCAGTTCGAGATCGTGGACCTGCTGGCCTCCAGCCCGGGGCGGCGAGGCGCCCCTGCCCTCAGGCCGGGCGCGGTCTTCGGCGTGGGCGACCCGAAACAGTCCATCTACCGCTTTCGCGGGGCCGAGTTCGAGGTCTTCTACCGGGCGCTCGACCGCGTCGGGCCGAAGGGCCGCAAGACCCTCCGCGAAAGTTGGCGCCTCCATCCGGGCCTCGCGGCGTTCGCCAACCACGTCTTCCCGCCGCTGATGGGCGAGATGTACGAGCCGATCGAAGGCATGGCCCGCCAGGTCAACGAGGCCGTCGCCGAGTTGCTCCTCGTCGTCAACCCGAAGGACCCGAAGGGCTTCCGCTCGGAGGAGGGCCACACCGAAGAGGCCCGGGCCCTGGCCGCGCGGCTCCACGAAATCGTCACGAAAGGCGAGGTCCGCGTCTGGGACCGCGCCCTTGGCGAGGCGCGGCCCGCCCGGTACGGCGACATCGCCATGCTCCTTCGCCGAACATCGCATCTGCATGCCTATGAAGAGGCGCTCGAGCGCCAGGGCGTCCCGTACCAGATCGTCGCGGGCGGCGGCTTCTACAAGCAGCAGGAAGTGCTCGACGTCATCCACCTCCTGCGCGTCCTGGACGACCCCTCCGACGATCTGCACCTGGCCGGAGTTCTCCGGTCGCCTTTCTTCGCCGTGAGCGACGAGGGGCTGTACCGCCTTCGGAAACTCGGCGGCACGCTGCTCGACGCCGTCGTGCGCGCCGACGAGGCCGACGGCCTCGACGCGGAGGACCGCCGTGGCCTCGTCCGGGCTGCGCGGCTCCTGCCGCAGTGGGTCGCCGCCAAGGACCGCTCGGGCCTTGCCGCGCTTATTGACCGCGTGGTCTTCGAATCGGGGTATGCGGCATCGGCCGTCGGGCGGTTCGGCGGGGCCCGGGCGTTCGCCAACCTGCGGCAGATGGTGGAACTGGCGCGACACTTCCAGGAGCAAGGCCCCTACGGCCTCGGCGACTACATTGATTACGTCTCCGATTTTCTCCAGAGCGAGATGCGGCAGGAACAGGCCCCGACCGAGGAGGCCGGCTCGAGCGCCGTCCGCCTGATGACCATCCACAAGGCCAAGGGTCTGGAGTTTCCGATCGTGGTCGTGCCGGACCTGGGTTTTGCGCGCGGCCCACGGACGGATTCCTATTACATCCACCCTGGCGCAGGGCTGGCCGTTCGGATGCGCCAGGAGGATGGCAGCCGCCAGGTCTCCAGCGCCCTGGCCCTCGCGCGGGCCGACGACGCCGAGGCCGATCGCCAGGAATCCTTCCGCCTCCTCTATGTTGCGGCCACGCGAGCGAAAGATTTCTTGATGTTTTCCTCGCATCTGTTATACAGAAGTGGCCCACAAGCAACTTGGCTGACCGTGCTGCTGGATCGCCTCGGCGCAGATCCTGAGCAGGGCAGCCGGGCGGTTGCCTTCCCGGGGGGGCACGTCGTACAGATGAACGTCCTTTCGCCTGTCAGCCAGACCGCGCAGCACGGCAGGCGGCGCACCGGACCACGAGACATTTTCGAGGGCGGGCGCGTCGCCTGGTCGCGGCTTCATGCGCGCAGCGAGACGCCTGCCGGGCGGCGGGCGCTCGGCCAACTCGCCGTCTGCGAACCGCCGCCGGGGGCCTCGCCGCTTCCCCGGCGCCTGGCCGCCACCGCGCTCGACGTCTACCGCCGCTGCCCGAAACTGTACTGGTGGACACACGTCCTCGGCCTCGAGGCGTGCGAGCCTGCCGAGCCGGCCTCGCCCGAGGGACTCTCGCCCCGCCAGTGGGGCCTCCTCGCGCACCGGGCGATGGAACTGGCCCGGTCTGGCGATGACGAGCACGTCCGCGCCGCCGTCGAGGGCGCGCTGCGCGAACTCGCGCGCGCCGCCGACAAGGCCCGCACAGCCCTCCGCCCGAGGATGGCCGACGCGCTGCGTGCCTTCTGGCACAGCCCGCTCGGACGGCGGGTCGCCCGTGCAAGGACGACGTATCGCGAGATGCCTTTCCTTCTGCGACTCGACGGCACGGAGATCGCCGGGACGGCCGACCTGCTTCTGGAAGACGCGGACGGCCGATGGGAACTCGTTGACTACAAGAGCGGCCGCCCCGAGGCCGATCGCGCCGCCAAGGCCGCCGAGCCTTACCGCCTGCAGTTGGGGCTGTACGCGCTGGCCGCTAGCCGCCGGATCGGACGCGCGATCGACCGATGGACGGTTTACTTCCTCGGTTCAGCCGTTACGCATGAGCATAGCCTGGCCGCACGCGACCTGGAAGAGGCAGAGAGAGACGCCAAGCGGGCGATCTCGGACATGGCCGCCGGCCGATTCGACGCCGGCAACCGTCAGACGTGTCCGACCTGCCGCTTCCGACCGGTCTGCGGCGGCTAGTTCACTTGCACCTCGCTGCATGAAGGGGGGACGGCCATGACCTACGACTTTTCTGCTCTCAAGTTGCTGCGCAAGAGGAAGAAGATGACGCTCGCCGCGCTCGGCCGAAAGGCCCACGTCAGTTCGATGGTCCTGTCGAAGATCGAGCGGAACTGCGGCAACCCGGAACTGAAGACGCTGGACCGAATCAGCCGCGCGCTCGGCCTGGCAACCCACAACCTCCTCTCGCTGGCCGAGCGCCGACGCCCGACGGCCGCCAAGGAAGAGGTCCGCACCATCCTGAACGGCGCCTCCTGCCGGTTCGTCAACCTGGAGGGCATGCGCCTCCTCTTCGTCAAGGGCGACAAGGGCCACGGCGGAGGCGATCCCGAACTGCACGAGAACGACCACGAATACTGCTTCGTGCTCGACGGCCGCATGAAGGTGACGGTGCGCGGCAGCGAGTACGAGGTGGGCGCCGGCGAAGGCCTGTTCTGGGACTGCATGTTCGAGCACGAGTGCCAACTGCTGGAGCCGACGACGTTCATTTCCGTCGTGGCCCCGAAGCGGCCTTGACCCGTCGGGCTACAGGCCAAGCGGCGCCACGGCCCTCCGCACGGGCCTAAAGAAGCGGCCGGGCGCCCTAAAGCCCTGCGGCCACTTCGTCGCGGAGGCGGCAGACGCGATCGCGGATCTCGCCATCGGCCAGTTTGGCGGCGACGTCCGGAGGCAACACCTCTCCCCGAGCGAGCAGGACAAACGTGCGCTCCACATACGCCAGGTCGGCCGCCATGTCCGACCGGGCGTCCTTTCTGACGTCCGCAAGCCGCTCCGCGAGGGCCGGCGCCTCGGCCCGCGCCCTCGCAAGTGCGGCCGCCTCGTCCTCAGGGTCCGCCAGCACCAGCCGCACCAGGACGTGGTCGGCGTCGGCCAGCACCGGCTCGGTCCGTCTCGCCCAGTCGCGGCGCGACGCGTAGTCCATTCCGGCGAGCACCAGAAGGACGATGCCGGCGGCGGCCCCGAGAGCCAGCGCCATCCGCC
>Ga0315284_10009593_pt1 | contig 13804 bp, 12 predicted proteins | sample YL17G09_16_MG_FD_203696 | JGI IMG/M metagenome (GOLD analysis project Ga0315284, IMG submission 203696) | Sediment microbial communities from Yellowstone Lake, YNP, Wyoming, USA - YL17G09_16 | ecosystem: Environmental > Aquatic > Freshwater > Lake > Sediment | place: USA: Wyoming | collected...
ACCCCTTACCCCTTACCCCTCCCTCACGCCCGCCGCCGCCCGCATCCTCGTCTCACGAACCATCGCCAAGCTCAACCGCAATCTCTGGCTCGGCCCCGACAAACCCCTCCTCGACTCCTTCCAATCCTTCCTCACCCCCGACGCCGCCTCCTCCGCCCTCTCCGACTCCCTCGCCCGCCTCGAACTCCTCAAGCTCCAACTCCGAACCCTCGACGCCTCCGTCTTCAACCTCGCCGACTCCGCACAAATAGCCCAGCAATTCAAAATCGAATCCGGCCCCGCCCAGCTCCTCTCCATCGACGGCACCACCCGCCTCGCCTACCACTTCAACTCCTCCTCCGATCCCCCCGTCGTCCTCTCCTACACCTTCCGCTTCCCCAAAACGTACCGCTTCAAAGACCTCCACAAACTCGTCCTCTCCATCCTCCCCGACAACTCCTGGCACACCCTCTCCGCCACCCTCGACGTCCAAAGCCACCGCTGGACCACCCAACGCCCCACCTACCTCGCCATGCGCCGCCCCATGAGCATCCTCTTCCAGCCGCCCACCTTCGACGACACCACCAACCGCGCCAAACTCTGGATCCCCCTCGCCATCGACGACCACGCCCAAATCACCCCCAACCCCGACCCCGCCTCCGCCACCCTCCGCCTCATCCTCTCCCCCCGATCCACCGCCGGCGCCATCTACGGCAAGGTCCAACGCAATTACCTCCGCGCCTTCCTCTCCGGCCCCTTCTGGATGTACCTCCTCAACTCCGTCATCCTCGTCGCACTCTGCGTCGCAGGCTGCTGCTTCTCCGCCTCCTTCGTCGCCTACGCCTTCGCCCGCCTCCATTGGCCCGGCCGATCCGTCGCCTTCCTCATCATCCTCGCCACCATGATGCTCCCCGCCCAGGTCACCATGATCCCCTCCTTTCTCATCTGGCGGTTTGTCGGCTGGTACAACACCCTCAACCCCCTCTGGGTCCCCTCCTGGTTCGGCATCGCCTTTTTCATCTTCCTCATGACCCAGCAAATGCGCACCATCCCCCGCGAACTCGAAGAAGCCGCCCGCATCGACGGCCTCAACGCCGTCCAAACCTGGTACTACATAATCTTGCCCCAGGTCAAGCCCGCCCTCGCCGCCCTCGCCATCATGGCCTTCCAAGGCGCCTGGAACGACTTCATGGGCCCTCTGGTGTACCTCCGCGACCAGGCCAAATTCCCCCTTTCCCTCGGCCTCTTCGCCCTCCGCATTGACCCGACATACACCGCCGACTGGTCCATGATCATGGCCGGCAACATGCTCATGACCCTCCCGGTCATCCTCATCTTCTTCATGTTCCAGCGCTACTTCATCCAAGGCCTCACCATGACCGGCCTGAAAGGGTAGAGCGGCGTTCGCTTCGGCGTGGCGGTCAGTTTGTAGTGCGGGCTTCAGGCCGTTTCAAGCGATGACAGGCTCCGAGACGGGCTGAAGCCCGCACTACAAACCAGCCACGTCGGGTCTACGACCGCTCCGCCGAATCCGCACAGCCTCACCTCCTATTGCCCCCGCCTCCGTTGCCGACCATCGCTCTGAACCCCACCAGCGCGCAAACACCGGGCGGCCAGAGGCCGCCCGGTGCACAAGATGATCCTTTCTTTGGCTTTGCTCCCAATTCAGGCGCGCCGCAGGTTCCTTCGCAGCAGACCACCACTCACGATAACGCCCATCAGGCTCATGCCCATCCATCCGGCCGCAGGCAACGGGATGCAGTACGAGACGCCGGCCGGCAGGTATAGGTCCACACCGCTCGGGCCGCCGAAGTCCTCGTAGAACTGGACCTCAAACGGGTGCATCCCTGCCGTCAGGGAAGCTGAGTTGGTTACCGACCATGGCCCGTGCGGTCCGCCGTTGTTCACTACAAGAGAACCGTCGATGTACAGCAAACTGCCATCGTCGGAGTTGAGAGTGAACGAGTAGGTCCCGTCGGCCGCCACGTCCAGACAGCCGGTGATGTCCGCACCGAAGGCACCCAGCCCGAATGGATGCCAGGCATACCCGGTGTTCGTCGCGAACATGATGTCCGGCGACGTGAAGCTACCGACGAGCCCCGAGTAAGGCGCTCCGCCAGTCGAATAATCCCCAATTCCGGAATACACGTCGACCGTCACAGCCAAAGCGGCTGGTCCTGTCACGGCCGCCAACAGAGCAAAGCCCACAAACGTACGACACAGCAGTTTCATCATGACCTCCTACAGTTGTGATGTGAGCACTTCGAGGTGTTCCATTCTAAAGCGATTCACCCACTCGGCACGACGCCGAGAGACCTCAAGGTACATTATGGACGCGTAAACCGCAGAAGGCAAAAAGAATAAAAAGAATCCCGATTAATCTCCACTTAAGAGCCATGTCGCTATGTACGAGAGCACACAAGCAACCGGCCGAGTCTGCACAGCATCGCCTCCTGACTCGCCCCCCCTCGCCCAGCGCTACTTCATCCAGGGCCTAACCATGACCGGCATGAAGGGATAGAGCCCTTCCCGCAACGCCATCTCAAGCCTAGCCGAGGTCGATACCTGCCCAGACTGCCCATCTTGCTTAATTTACCTTCGCGATCTTCCGATCTGATTCTTTTTTCCCCCCTTGCTTTGCCTGGGAGGCGCGGTATATTTTCCCTTGAAGTAGTGTTGCGGTGCAGTGGGTAGGCATTTCGTGCTACGTGGGTTCATGTTCCGCGGGGCGTGGAGGATTTTACGATGCTTCGGATCTTACTCTTCGCAGGGGTAATTTTTGGCCTGTGTCTGGTCGCTTCAGCTACAACGCTCAACTATCCCGATTTCTCTAGCACAAGCGGGCTCACACTGAATGGCAACGCGGCAACGCCGGTAACCGGGGACGGCACAGTGCTTCGGCTGGCCTCGGCAGGCGGGGTCACGGTCGGCAGCGCCTTCACGACCAACACCATCAGCGCCGCCACCTTCAGTACCGCCTTCAATTTCCGCATCACCGACCCCGGAGGCAGTTTCGATGGGACTGACTTCGGCGCCGATGGCCTGACCTTCGTGGTGCAGTCGGCCGGTCCCAACGCCCTTGGCGACGCCGGTCAGGCGATGGGCTACTCTGGAAGCCACCTCGACCCCAACGTTGTGGGCATTGTTCCCAGCGTCGCCGTGGAGTTCGACACCTGGTACAACTGGGAACACGATCCCGATTCCAACCATCTTGGCATTGACCTCAACGGCACCGTGGTCAGTGCCGCCACCGTGGCCGTCACTCCCAACTTTGACGACGGAAACCTCTGGCATGCCTGGATCGACTACAATGGCACCACCCTGGAGGTGCGGGCCAGCCAGACCGGCGTCAAGCCGGCTTCTGCCCTGCTCGCCTACAACGTCGATATTCCCGGTATTCTAGGGCAGGACAGCGCCTACGTTGGGTTCACTGGCGCTACCTGGGCTGCGTGGGGCAATTACGACGTTGTGAGCTGGACGTATTCCGACACGATCGTTCCGCTGCCCACCGCAGGTTGGCTAGGCCTGGGCCTCGTGGGCGCGTTGGCATTACGCCGTCAACCGCGCAGCTTCTGAGATCGAAAGCGGAAACGGTGGATCGGGAACGCAGGACCAGTAAGGGAGACGCTGTGCCGGGTGCCGTGGCCACGCTTGCGTGGCCATGCCTTTGCCACCGGCGGATGCCACCGCGTCCTCCCTCGTGTGTCAAAGCCTTGTAGGGTGGGCCTTGCCCCACCACCCCCTCCCCGCCGCGAAGCGACCTTCTTCCGCCTCCCCCCGATAAACCAACGCCTCAGCCACCCGTTCCCGCAGGCCCGGATGGCCGAGGCGCCTTCACATTCCTACCGCTGTTTTCAACTCGCTTTCCGCCGACGTCCCGCCGCCCATTGCGACGGGGCTTCTCTCCACCCCCTCAAACCTTCGCGTCCGCCACCGGCGCCACTGCACAACCCAGCGACGCCTGCGGACAGCAAACCGTCACCTTCACCTTCGGCTGCTCCACCACATCCCCCCCACCCTCCAATTCACCAAACCGCGCCCCCACATTCTCCGCCGTCAACCTCACCCACGTCCCACCCCTGCAATCCGTCAATTCAATCGGCTCCGCCAACGACTTCGCATTTGCCAACACCCACGCATACGTCTTCGCGAACGCCAACTGCCCCACCGCCTCCAGCGGCGTCCCGTGCTTCTCCACATTCGCCTGCACCTGCTCCAGCGTCAGCGGCCCGACACAGTCCACAATCTCACACGTCCCCACAATCCGCCCCGTCCCCGCCCTGATCAACGCCACCCGCCCCCTCAGCTTCGTCGGCAACCCCTTCAATTCCCACGTCTTCTGCCCCGCCAGAATGCGATCAATCCACGACGACTTCATGATAAGTCCATTCATAACGATTCCTTTCGTTTCGTTCTCTGTTTTTCGAGGTTACATACCCTTCGGCGGCTTACGCCTTCCACAGCGGCAGGAGGGACCACTGCGCAAAACCTCACGCAGCAATCCCGGCTGGTTCGGATATCATACCTCCCCCCCACCCCCACCTCCAGCCCCGCCACCCCCAATCTTTCCCATACCGCACCATCCCAGTACGCTTCCCTCACCGATTCCCCCGCCGACACTCCGACACTCCCCCCTTGCCCCCAACCCCTCACCTCTTACCATATCCCCCATGACCGACCCCACACACACCAACACCCTCTCCCCCGACCTCCTGGCCATGCTCCGCTGCCCCCTCACCCACAGCCCACTCCGCCAGGACGGCGACTTCCTCGTGGCCGAGGTCGGCGGCCTCCGTTACCCCGTCCGCGATGGCATACCCGTCATGCTCATCGAAGAAGCCAAACTCCCCCCCCCGTTCAAGACCCTCGACGAATTCAAAGCCCACTTCGCCAACTCCATCGCCCGGTAGCTCGTGAAACGCCTCACCCCTCGCCCTCACTTGCCAAGCCCCGCCATCCCAATGAAACTGGCGCCATGATCCGACGTCACGCCGGCGGCCTCTTCCATCTCATCACCCAGCACGACCACGCCCTCCTCAGCGGAAAGCTCGCGGCCCACTTCGGCAACCCCCGCTTCGCCCCGCCCGAGCCCCGCGACCAGACCGTCGCCGCCGCCTCCCTCCACGACGCCGGCTGGACCCTCCACGACGATCAGCCCACCCTCGACGACAACCGCCTCCCCCTCGATGTCTTCCAGACCCCGCTCGAATTGGCCCTCCGCGTCTGGCGAGCATCGGCCGACAGAGCCGCCCAGCAGCCCGACTATACCCAGCTCCTCGTGAGCCTCCATGTCCTAACCCTGTCCTCACTGACCGTTTCCCACCCCCATGCCCGCCGCGAACTCTTCGAGCTGAACAAGTTCCAACAATACGAGATCGAACGGCAGCAGACCCTCCGCAGCCGCCTAGGCCTGCCCACCGACGCGCCCCTGCGCCTCGGCCTGGCCCAGGGCGATTGCCCCCTCGAAGAACAACAACTCCGGCGAAACCATTACCTCATCCAGTTCTTCGACCGCATCAGCCTCGCCTTGTGCTGCACGGATAACCCCTCCCCAACCTGCGACGGCATCGTCCCAGGCCCGGGCAGACTCCCCGCCACCCTCCGCCTTACTCGCAAAGCTGACTGGCTCGTCGCGGTCGAGCCTTGGCCGTTCGACCAACCCAGGCTCTCCTTCGCCCTGCCCTGCCGATCGCTCCCGGCCCAGCCCTTCGACAGCCAGGACCCGTTCCGCCACCTCTATGCCCACACGCCAACCCACGAGATCGAGATCACCGTCCAAACGGCCTGACGGCTCGTTCCTGCAGCGCCCTGCCATCCCATGGTTTGCCCATCGGCTGATCTGCCCGATTCGCCAAGGCGCCCGCCGCCCCACATTCCGCCGATGACGTGCCAAGGCGCGCGCGATATCATCACCTCCATGCGCCTCCCACTCTGCACCTCGATCCTCCTTCTCGCCCTCGCCTCCGCCTGTTCCACCTCCAAGCAGACCTACACGGTCGACCTCGTCAACAAAACCCCCCTCGCGCTCTCCGTCGGCCTGATCAAGACCGACGGACCCATCGAGGACGGCTGGACCTCCCCGGAACAGATCGCCATCCGCGCCCCGCAGTTCTCCGAACGCAAGTGGGGTAAGCCGCTCCAGCCCGGCCAGTCCATCACCATCGGCCCCCAATCAGGCACCTTCGGCAACGGCCACGCCGTCCTCCGCGTCTACGTCGGCGATGTCCCCGTCTCCGCTCTCATCGCCTACAGCCGCAACGACCCCGGCCGACTCGATCTCCACCTCTGGCCCGGCCGATGCGGTTTCGTCATCGACATGCCCGGCGGCAAACTGCAGGCCACCCCCATCGAGACCACGCCGCCGCCCCAGCAGAACCCCTCCCCACCGCCTCGCCCCCAGTCCCGCTGAACCCGCCCCCAGGAGGCTTCCTCCGTGCCATCTCACCCACACGGCCAATCGACCTCGCCCATGCACGCCCGCTCCGCTGTCATCACCCTCAGCGACACCCGCACCAAAACCTCCGACATCAGCGGCCAGCGCATCATCGACCTCCTCCTCGCAGACGGACACCACCTCGCATTCCGCCAGATCATCCCCGACGACCCCCAGCACCTCGATACCCTCCTGAGCCGCCTCGAATCCCGACCCGACATCGATCTCATCCTCGCCACCGGCGGCACCGGCATCTCGCCACGAGACAACACCGTCCCCGTCTTCGCTCGCCACCTCACCACCCCCCTCCCCGGCTTCGGCGAACTCTTCCGCATGCTCTCCTATCAGCAGATCCACAGCCCCGCCATGCTCTCCCGCGCCATCGGCGGAATCGCCAACGGCAAACTCCTCTTCGCCATGCCCGGCGCCCCCGACGCTGTTGAACTGGCCATGACCAGGCTCATCCTCCCCGAGATTCCCCACCTCCTGCACGAGCTGCACAAGTAGCCGCCCCGTTCGCACGCGTTCTCATCCCCCAAAATAAGCGTTCACCACGTACTGCTGCATCATTCGCTGCGTGTTGAAGAACGACCCGTTCAGCCCGATCGAATGACGCATCATCTCGATGAACCCCTCACGATTGGCGTAGAACATCGGCATGATCGTCTTCTCGAGCTTGTCATAGAGGCTCGCGGCGTCTCGATCGCGGTCGCTCACCTCGCCGACGCTCCCGTGGTCCGGCCCGATCGCCCACCCCGTGATCCCCTCGATGTGCCCTTCGATCCACCAGCCATCCAGCACGCTGAAGCTCGGCACCCCGTTCAACGCCGCCTTCATCCCGCTCGTCCCCGACGCTTCCCGCGGCACCTCCGGCGTGTTCAGCCACACGTCCACCCCCGCCGTGATCAGCTTTCCCAACTCCATGTCGTAGTTCTCCAGGTACGCGATGCGCACCTGCCCCTTCAGCTTGTCGCGGGCCTCGATGATCCGCTTGATCACCTCCTTGCCCGATTGGTCCTGCGGATGGGCCTTGCCCGCGTAAACCACCTGCAATAGGCCGCCCTTGCAGATCGCCCGCAAACGATCCACGTCATGAAACAGCAAGTCGGCCCGCTTGTACGTCGCCGCCCGCCGCGCAAAACCCATCGTCAGCACGTCCGCATCCATCCCGATGTTCGTCCCCCGGTTCACGTACTGCATCAGCCGCTTTTTCGCGACCATGTGAGCATCCCATACCTCGTTCTTCGGAATGCTCAGCGCATATCGCAACGCAAAGTTGTCCTTCCGCCAGTCGGGCACATGGCTGTCAAACAGCCGCTGAAACGGCTCGCTCGCCCATGTCGCCGCATGCACCCCGTTTGTGATCGACTCGATCACGTAGCGGGCAAACATCAACCGCGACACCTCCCCGTGTTCCTTTGACACCCCGTTCACGTACCGGCTCAGGTTCAACGCCAGGTACGTCATGTTGAACAGCCCCTCGTGACACAGAACGCTCTGCCAATCCACCCACACCTCCCGGTGCCCCAGCACCCGGCGGCAAAGGTCAACCGGGAATTGGTCGTGACCAGCGGGAACCGCCGTGTGCGTTGTGAAAACGCACTGGTGACGCACACCCTCCACATCCTCGCGCGCGATCGCTTTCCGCCCGGCCTTCGCAGCCGTCTCTTCCAGCAACTCCAGCGTCAGCAACGCCGCGTGCCCCTCGTTCATGTGGAAACGCACCACCTGCTGGTATCCCAACGCCCGCAGCATCCTCACTCCCCCGATCCCCAGAATCACCTCCTGGCAAAGCCGGTAATACGAGTCGCCGCCGTAAAGATAATGCGTCAGCGCGCGATCAAACTCGCTGTTCTCCGGCAGGTCCGCGTCCAGAAAATAGACCGGAACCACCGACCCGCTCACGCCGTTCACCTCGTACTTCCAGCACCGCAACGCCACCGTCCGCCCCTCGATCGTCACCGTCACACGCTGCGGCATCTCCTTCACGAAATCGTCCACCGCCCACTCCACAGGCTCCTCGTGCTGCCACCCGCTCCCGTCCAACCTCTGGTAGAAATACCCCTTGCGGTGCAGCAGCGTCACCGCCACCACCGGCACCTTCAGATCCGCCGCCGCGCGGATCGTGTCCCCCGCCAGGATCCCCAACCCCCCGGAATACGTCGGCATGCCCGTTTCCAGCCCAATCTCCATCGAAAAGTATGCGATCGTCGGCTGATCCGCCATCTACCGCTCCCTGCTCCCCGATCCTCAGACACCCCGGCAATGTGCCATACTCCCCAGAGGCTACTGCGTATCACGGATTGAGGCAAGCGATTCCTTCCCCTCGGACGTCGCACCGCCGCCCGGGAAAACGCGGACCGGCCGCCTCTCCGCCCAAAGCAGCCGGTCAATGGCCTGTCCCGCCTTTCCGCGCTCGATCACACGGCCGCCGCCTGCGCCAACTCCTTCCGCCGGTCGGCCATCTGCGCCTTCAGTCGCATCAGAATTGAGCTGTGCATCTGGCTCACGCGCGACTCCGACAGATCCAGCGTCGCCCCGATCTCCTTCATCGTCATCTCTTCGAAATAATAGAGAATGATGATGAGCCGCTCCGCACGCGACAGCCCCTTGGTGATCAGTTCCTTCATGTCTTTCCGCTGGATCTCCCGCACCGGGTCCGCTCCACGCTTGTCCTCCAGAACGTCGATCTCCCGCACGTCCTTGTTCGAGTCCGTCTCGAACCATTTCCGCGACAGCGACACCAGCCCCACCGCGCTCGCGTCCTTCGCCATCTTCTCAAACTCCCCCATCGAGATCTTCAGCCGCCTCGCGATCTCGTCGCTCGTCGGCGTCCTCCCGAGCTCCACCTCAAGCTGCTTCGTGGCCCCCTCCAGCTTGTGCGCGCGGCTACGCACCAGCCGCGGCACCCAGTCCATCGAACGCAACTCGTCCAGGATCGCTCCACGGATCCGCGGCGCGCAGTACGTCTCGAATTTCACCCCCCGCTCCAGATCGAACGCCGCTATCGCGTCCATCAACCCGAATATCCCCGCTGACATCAGGTCGTCCAGCTCCACCTCGTCCGGCAGCTTGGCATGGATACGCTCTGCGTTGTATCTCACCAGATGGAGGTAATACTCCATCAGGTAGTTTCGCAGCGACTCCGACCTGGTTCCCTTGTACTCGATCCAGACGTCCTTGATGTCTCGAGGTTCGCGTTTGGCCATAGCTCTCTGCTCCCGATCCATGGGTACGACTTCGCTGGAATCGGCTGCTCCGCCAGAAGGACAGACGGGCCTCGCTCGCGGCGCGGCATCAGACGCCAATTCCGTTTATCGGCCGCCAGTCTCCACTTTCGTTCCAGAATTCCTCAACTTTTCCCCTTCAGCCTTAACATTCTCCTCAACCATCTTCCTCAACGTCAGACCCAAAACCAGTCCGATAACGAACGTCCCCGCCATCGCCACCAACGCCCGCAGCACCGTCGTTGAGAAACTGTTCTCCATCTCCAGACCGATCAACAGGCACATCGCAAAGGCGATCAGGGCGAAACTCGCTGCAACCCGATATGGCATAACGCTCTCTTCCCGGTGCTCGCTCCTGAGCCACCCGGATTCTCACCTTCTCAGCCACCGCCCGATCCGATCGAAGAAGCCTCCCGGATCCCGATGCGCTGCCACCCCACGCTCCAGCCGCGCCGCAAGCTGCGCGATCCCCTGGCTCGCCGGGCACCGCGGCCACGCCAGCACAAACGGCACTCGCCGCCGCACCGCTGACGCCACCGACTCGTCCGCCAACACATACCCCGCGTCCAACACGCTCATCCCCAGAAACTGCCTGGCCACCTTCGCCACTCGCTCATACACCGTCCGCGCCTCCGCGCCCGAACGCGCCAGGTTCACCAGCAGACTCATCCGCCGCTCCATCCCGTCCCGGCTCACCACCTTGATCACCGCATACGCATCCGTGATGGCCGTCGGCTCCGGCGTCGTCACCACCAAAACGTGCTCCGCCGCTCGCGTGAACGACAGCACGTTCGGGCTGATCCCCGCGCCCGTGTCGATCAGGATGATGTCCGCCTCCTGTTCCACCTCCGCCAACGCATCCACCAGCCGCTGCCGGTCGTAATCGCTCAGGTCCGCCATCCGCGCCAGCCCCGACGCGCCCCCGATCAGCCGGAACCCACCCGCCACCTTCACCATCACCTCCCGTAGCTCACGCTTGCGGGCAATCACGTGCGCTAGGTTGTAGGGCAGCTCCACGTTGCACAATACGTCCACATTCGCCAGCCCAAGGTCCGCGTCCAGCAACACCACGTCCTTCCCCGCCGACGCCAGTTGGATCGCTAGGTTCACGGCAATGTTGCTCTTGCCTACCCCGCCTTTCCCGCTCGTGATCGCAATCACCTCGGCCCGAGGCCGCCGCATCGCCAGCGTCCGAAGCTGTGTCGCCTGGTCAACCAGAGTCATCATCCACCCCCCGTCCTGCCCGCGGGCTTCCGGTCCCCGACCTTCGCGCCGCCCAGCGAAGTCCCCGGGTCTCCCTGCTCGGACAGAATCAACTGCGCCAGCCGACGCCCGCGACCCACCTCGATGTCGTCCGGAACGTCCTGGCCCGTTGTCACATACGACAGCGACTTGTTCACCTTCCGGATCACGTTGAACACCACGCCCACGTGCACCGCTTCGTCCAGCTTCGTGAAAATGATCTTGTCCACCCGCACCTCCGAGAACCTCGCGATCGCTGACTCGATGCACGCCTGGCTCGCCGTGCTCGACAGCACCAGGTGGACCTCGTCCGGGCGAGCCGCCGTTAGAAAGCTCTTCAGCTCGCTCAGCTTGAGCGCATCCGTCGGGCTACGGCCGGCTGTGTCGATCAGCACGAACTCGCAGTCGCTCATCGCCGCGATCGCGCTCCGCAGCTCCTCCGGCGACGCCACCACCCGCAGCGGCGAACCGATGATGTCCGCGTACTTCTTCAACTGGTCCACCGCCGCGATCCGGTAGGTGTCGATCGTGATCAGACCCACACGCCGACGCTCACGCAGCTTCAGGTTCGCCGCCAGCTTCGCGATCGTCGTCGTCTTCCCCACGCCCGTCGGACCGATCAGCGCCACCACGTGCGCCCCCGTCGCCTTCGTCCGCACAATCGGCCCCGCCACCGGCAGCATCCGCTCCAGTTGCTCCGCCAGCTTCTCACGCATGAACACGCCGTTCTTCAGATGCTCCGGCCGAACGCTCGACTGCAGGTTCCGCACCATCTCCCCAGCCAACTCCTCCGCCACCTCGTTCTGAATCAGATGCACGTAGTGCTCGAAGAGGTCCTCCGGGATCTGCGGCGCACGCTGCGCACGCGTCTCCTTCACCAGCTCTATCACCATCTCTTTCAGGCTCCCCATCTCCTCCGACAAACCGATCAGCGCCACACTGCTCGCCACCGGCATCTGAAGAAGCTGCTGCGCCCCCGCACCAGCACCCCGCGCCGCCCCCGCCGGCACAGCCCCCAACGGCCGCCCGGGCCGTGACGGCGCCGACGGCCCCGAGGCCCTCTGCAGACCGCCCTGCATCCGCTCCGAGGCCGTGATCTCCACCTCCTCGCGACGCTTGAGCCCCAGCCACTTCCGCTTCTGGACCTTCCGCGTGTGCAGAATCACCGCGTGCGGACCCAAGGCTCGCTTCACCGCCTGAAGGGCCTCTGCCATTGTCGGCGCTCTAAACGTTCGCAGATCCATGCCTCACCCGTTCATCCCAACCAGCGCCACCGCTTCCACGGCGACCTCCGGTACAATCTCGTTGTATGCCAGCACCGCCGTATGCGGCAACGCCGTCTCGATCATCCGCCGCAACACCTGCCGGATCTGCGGGCTGCACAACACCACCGCCTGACGCCCCGTCTGCGTCAGCTCCGCCGTCTTGCCCGCGATCTGCTGAACAATCTGCTGTGCCGTCTTCGGCGGCATCGTGTTCGTCATCCCACGCTCGCTCCGCTCGATGTGCCCGTTGATCAGATCCTCCACCGCCGGATCGAGCGTCACGCACCAGATCCGATCCCGGTCGTCAACGTACTGCTTGCAGATCGTCCGCGCCAGCGCGTTCCGCGTATACTCCGTCAGCACATCCAGGTCCTTCGTCCGCGACGCGTAATCCCCCAGCGTCTCCAGGATCGTCTCCAGATCCCGCACCGGCACACGCTCCCGCAGCAGGTTCTGACATACACGCTGCAACTCCACCGGCTTGATCAGCGTCGGAATCGTCTCCTCCACCAGCGAAGGCACACGCGCCTTCAGATTGTCCACCAGGTTCCTCGCCTCCTGCCTCGTCAGCAGCTCGTGCGCGTGCGACTTGATCACCTCCGTCAGGTGCGTCGCGATCACGCTCGTCGCGTCCACCACCGTGTAGTTCAGCAGCTCCGCCTGCGCCCTCTGAGATTCCGTGATCCAGTACGCCGGCAATCCGAACGCCGGCTCCGTCGTCGCCTCCGCCCCCGGAATCGGGCCCGCGCTGGCCCCGCTGTCCATCGCCAGAAACTGCTCCGGATACGCCACCCCGCGCGACACCGTCTGACCCTTGATCCTCACCAGATAGTCGTTCGCCGAAAGCTGCAGGTTGTCCCGTATCCGGATCGGCGGCACGATGATCCCCAGCTCCGTTGCGATCTGCCGCCGGATCATGCTGATCCGGTCCAGCAGGTCCCCCCCCTTCGATGGGTCCACCAGACGCACAATCCCGTACCCGATTTCCAGCTCCATCGTGTCCAGGTCCAGCAGCTTCTCGACCTTCTCAGGCTCCTTCCTCGCCGCCTTCTCCCGCTCCTTCGCGGCCACCACGCCCGCCGCTTTCCTCTCGTTCCGCGTCAGCACATACGCCAGCCCGCCACAGCACAAACCCACCGTCATCAGCGGTATCTTCGGCAAATCCGTCAGCGTCATGATCGCCAGAAACGCCGCCGTGATCGCCAACGCCTTCGGCTTGGACAGAAGCTGCCCCACCATGTCCTCGCCCAGGTTCGTCCGCCCGCTCGCGCGCGTCACGATCAGGCCCGACGCCAGCGACACGATGAACGCCGGCACCTGGCTCACCAGCCCGTCCCCGATCGTCAGCGTCGTGTACAGCGTCAGGCACTTCATCGGTGGCTGCTTGTGCAGCACCATCCCCACGTACAATCCGCCCAGGATGTTCACGATCACGATGATGATCCCCGCGATCGCGTCGCCCCGGACGAACTTGCTGGCGCCATCCATCGCTCCGTAGAAATCCGCCTCCTGCGTGATCTCCGAACGCCGTTGCCGCGCCTGAGCCTCGTCGATCACCCCCGCGTTCACGTCCGCGTCGATCGCCATCTGCTTCCCGGGCATCGCGTCCAGCGTGAACCTCGCCGCCACTTCCGATATCCGCGTCGCGCCCTTCGTGA
>Ga0315284_10009594_pt1 | contig 13802 bp, 16 predicted proteins | sample YL17G09_16_MG_FD_203696 | JGI IMG/M metagenome (GOLD analysis project Ga0315284, IMG submission 203696) | Sediment microbial communities from Yellowstone Lake, YNP, Wyoming, USA - YL17G09_16 | ecosystem: Environmental > Aquatic > Freshwater > Lake > Sediment | place: USA: Wyoming | collected...
ATAATAAAGGAGTTACTGGTCCACTTGAAGCCCAACTACTTAGTTTCCCCAGAAATAAAAGATGGGACTGTATTGACGCCACAGCATACGTCGTTAAGTTATTGGAAGAAGGTGAAAGATATTTCTTCGCTAAAGCTGAGGGTGCAACAGAAGAAGAATTTAAGGTGAAAGATGACGATGAGGATAAATTAGAGTACTATCCAGAAGACAGTGACTATGGTGATAATATAGTGAAGAAAGGGTTATGGCAGTCAATATGAAAATAGGCGATAATAAATTGAAGATGTCATCTGGAGAAGTCAGGAAGTTTAAATCTGAGAAAGCGAGGAATAACTTTGAGAGAGTGGCTCAGGCTGTAAAGCATGGATGGAAGCCAACACACCATAGTTGTCCTTGTAATCCTAAGTTCGATAATCCAAATAAGTACTAGAATGATTGCTGTGTTCAAATTTTGAATATAGGGAGGTAGTATGGGAGATCTTGAAGATATCGAAAAGATGGTAAATAAAAGGCAGAAGGTTCAGGAGTCATTTTCAAAGGGAGCTCAGAAAAGTGGACTAGCTCCAGTTGATGAAAAGCCTGTAACACCAGGACCTAAACTAGAACCTAAGGATGTTGAACCTGGTTGGCGTAAAAAGATTGGTGATCTATTCGGAGGTAAGTAGTGGCGGAACAGGAACTTTGGTACGCAGATCAAGGACCGCTCATATTTGATGATGCCTATGTTGGCTGGTACGACAGTTATCCACTACTGCCGACACGAGCTGCATTACTCAGTCAGGCATACGTTACTGATGCTCCAGTCCATGACTGGGAAGTAGTACGTAAAATAGATTTGGCAGGTGCCGGAATTAGTTTTGAATTAGCTGCAACTTTGGGGACTTTATGATTTGTCTAGATATTACTGATACTTTAGAAGGTGGAGCCAGTGTAAATGCAGTAGTGGACTATACAGTTCACGGATTGGTTAGTGGAGTTTTTACTAATATTGCTCAGGGACAGTTAAGTAATACTGATCCATCAGTTCTATATACTACTGCTGCGGCAATTAGTATTGTATCAGTTGTCTTTGTTAATACTCATACTGTTCCAGTAACAGTGAATCTCTATTTGGATCCAGCTAATGCTGGAACTCCAAGGAGAATGATACCTAAGAATTTGTCACTGGGTATTGGTTACAGTATGCACTTTGATGGAGCTCGGTGCACTATTTTAGATGCAAGTGGTGGTATAGTGTCTGGAGTAAATATTTCAGATACTGCCTATGCTGCAAGCTGGGATGGAGTTACAACTATTGCTCCAAGTAAGAATGCTGTCTATGATGCAATGGTACAAGCTAATGTTATAGGCCTAAGAGTGGCTGATTCACCTACTTTTACTGGTGTTACGGCAGCTACTTTTAAGATGACAACTGGAGCTGGTGCTGGATTAGTTGCAACATCAGATGCTGATGGAGATATTAGTTGGGCAGCTGGTGGTGGAGCTCCAGGTGGAGCTGATACACAGGTTCAGTTTAATGATGCTGGAGCTTTTGCTGGAGATGGTGGATTAGTCTGGAATAATACAGCTAAGGAACTGAAGGTAGTTAAAGCAGCGATCGGAGTTACTCCTGGAGATTATGGAGTTGCTCTTGATAATACTACAGCTGCTGGAGCTGGTGCACAGCAGTATAGTCCAGCACTAAGATTTAGGGGTAGAGGCTGGAAGACAGACGGAGCTGGTGCAAGTCAGACAGTTGACTTTCGTGCTTATGTGATTCCAATACAAGGAGTATTAGCACCTACTGGAAAATTTACGCTAGAGTCCTCAATAGCTGGTGCTGCGTATGTTGCTGCTCTATCGATTTATAGTAGCGGAGTGATAGAGATATTAGGTGCTATCCAAAGTACATTGTCAGGAGGAGATGCTAGGGGTATAGGTGCTATAGATCTCCAACTGACAAGAACTGCTACTACTCAAGTTCCTTCTGGCGATGAATCTGCTATTTTAGGTGGGCATGGAAATACAGTTACCGCAACTACTAGTGTAATTGTAGTTGGATCTAGATCCACTATAACTGGAGGATCTGTTCACTTCATCGGCAGTGGAGACTCCAATATTATCAATGGAGGTAGTTCTGCATACAGTGCCATTGTGAATGGTCAAACTTGTGTTATAACAGGTCATGCTTGTTTCATAGGAACAGGAAGTTACTTAACGATTGCTAATGCCTATAATGTCCCAAATTCTGCAATAGTATCAGGATACTGGCAGAAGATAACTATGGTTCCATACGCATTTATAGGTAGTGGTTTTGGCGGACACTGTTATCTTCCAGGCCAGCATTCTCACGGTGGAAACGCTTGGGCAGATGTTTATGGAACTTGTCAGCATTCTAGAGTTGTTGGTAAAATAGAGACCACAAATGCAACTGCAACTGACGCGACTTTATTTAATGGGTCGTGGGTTCCAATTACTTTATGGCTTAATAGAACATATCAGTTTACTGTACGAGTAAGTGCTCGTCAAGTTGGTGGTAGTAGTGGCACTATTGGAGATAGTGGAGTCTGGATATATCGGGGTGGTATAAAAGTGGCAGCAACTGTGGGGACTACTCTTCTGATTGGAGCTGTTGCTGAGGAACTAAAACTTTTGGATGCTGCAGCTGCGGGATGGACAGTAGCATGTACTGCTGATACTACAAATGGTGCATTAACAGTAACATTTACTGGTGAAGCAAATAAAGCTGTGCATGTTACTGTTGTCGTTGATTTTGTAGAAGTTGGATAATTGCTGTATACAAATTTTGAACAAAGGAAAATGGAGAGAAGATGCCACCTATTATTAGAGTTCCTGGACAGATTGGATACAAGGGACCTATTGGTAATTTGGACTATGAGTATCCAGTAGTTGATAATGACAAACTAGATTTGAAGCCTGGTAGTGAACTTCATGCTAGGATAGTCAGCAATGTTATGAATAGAGCTCAGGATAGCTATGGTAAGATGCAGAGGCGGCATCCAACCTGGCAAAAGCTTGATCAAAACTTGACTGCGTATATTACACTGGATGAGGAAGAAGAAGCTGTTAAGGCTAATGATCCAAGACGTCCGGTGTCTATCGTAGTGCCATATAGCTATGCTACTCTCGAAACACTATTGACATATTTAGTTAGTGCATTTTTAGACAACCCGTATTTTAGATTTGATGGAGTAACTGAGGAAGATACTATTGGTGCCATCATGCTAGAGAAGGTAGTGGAGATGCAGGCACTTAAGTTTAAAACTGGTCTATCGTTACATACTATGTTTCGTGACAGTTTGATATATGGCTTTGGTGCAGTATCACCTATTTGGGCTCAGAAGACTGGGTGGCGTACTACTAGAGATGCTAATGGAATAGTCGAGAGAAAAGAAGACATACTATACGAAGGTAATAAGGTGCTGAATATCGATCCTTATTTATATTTGCCTGATCCAAGTGTACCTATTCATGATCCACAGAGAGGTGAGTATGTTGGGTGGTTAGATCAGACCAACTATATGTCACTACTGGAAAGTGAAGTGACTGCACCTGAGGGAAAGATATTCAATGTGAAGTATCTACGTGGTCAAGATGGGCGATCATGTCTATTGTCAAAAAGTACTGGTCGTGAGACTAAGTTTGGTGGAGATATCCGAGGTCCTGGTGATACATTAACTCAGACGAGTAATCCAGTAGACATAGTCTATATGTATGTTAATCTCGTTCCGAGCGACGAGGAGTGGAAATTATCATCTAAGGATGAGCCTGAGAAGTGGCTGTTTGGTATTGCTGCTGACTCAATAGTTGTCATGGCTCAGCCTATTGATCTAGATCATGATATGTATCCAGTGAATGTCTGTGCACCTGACTTTGATGGATACTCTATTAGTCCAATAGGTAGACTCGAACTAGTGTATGGACTGCAAGGTGTACTTGATTTCTTGTTCAGTTCACACATAGCCAATGTTCGTAAAGCTATTAATGATATGCTGGTAGTTGATCCATACCTAGTGAACATGAATGATCTAAATACGCCTGGTCCTGCTAAACTGATTAGAATGAGAAGAGCAGTCTGGGGTCGTGGAGTTCAGAATGCAGTTCAGCAGTTGGCTATTACGGATATAACTAAGAATCATATGCAGGATGTAATGAATGTAGTTATTCCACTGATGCAGGGAACTAGTTCTGCTGTTGATAGCTTGATGGGAGTTATGAAGTCGTCTGGTGAAAGAGTGAGTGCAACTCAAGCTCGTGACACTCGTATGAGTGCACTTAGTCGTTTGGCAAAAGCTGCCAAGATTGCTAGTATAATGACTATGTATGATTTAGGCTACATGCACGCTAGTCATACTCAACAGTTCATGACTCGAGAACTGTATGTTAATACTATGGGCAGACATCAACAGATGTTGGAAGAAGAGTATGGTGCTAAGAAAGGTATGAAAGTAACACCTGACCAGTTGAATATCAACTATGATGTTCTGATCCATGATGGCACTGTTGAAGTTGGAGAACATGTAGAAGCATGGATTCAACTATTTCAGATTCTAGCAACACAGCCAACTATTGGACAAGGCTTTGATATGGTTAGAGTATTTAGACACTTGGCCAGAATGATGGGTGCTAAGAATGTCAATGACTTTGTTCAGAAGGGTGGAGCAGTTAGTATAAGAACTGCTCAGGATCGAGAGATTCAGAGTGAAGTTAGCAAAGGCAATATGAAACCTGTTAGTCAGGTAGCTGATATGCAGCCAGGAGGTAATTTAGTTTGAAGGCTAGCAAAATACAATTTGAAGAATTTAGCAAATCGTCTGTATGGCAAGATCTTAAAGATCTACTTAGAGCAAGACGAGATAGTATTAGAGACGATCTTGAAGAAGGTGTGAAAGCAGACGTTAGTCCAGATATAGAAGTTAGAGAGTGCGCTAGGATGAGAGGTCAAGCTGAAGAGTTGAAGTTCATAATTGGCTTACCGGAATTCATAGTTAGTAACTATGATAATTTAAGTGAGGAGGAGGTTAAGAATGACTGAAGGTGCGGGCGAAGGAAAAGGGGTAGAAGCTGCTGTTGAGGCAGCTATCGTAACTAATCAGAGTGAGCAGATTGGAGATCTTATTTCCAGTTATACTCCAAAAGCTGATGCAGAGCCTGTTGTGGAAGGTGCTGAAGCTGAAGCTGCTGCAGCTGTAGCTGCGACTGAGGCTGAAGCAGCGGCAGCTGTTACTGCAGGTGGAGTAGCTAAAGTAGCTGAAGTCGCTGGTACAAAGGATCAGGAGATAACTGATCTCAAGGCCAAGATTGCTACTATGGCAGAGCAGATTGCCAAAATTGGTAAGCCAGCTGATGCTGTGGTAGAGCCAGTAGAGAAGCCAGTTGAGTTCAAAGGTGACTTCTTCGATAATGCTGATGAATATAATAAAGCATTTGAAGATCAAGCTACAATGAATAAGGTACTATCGAAAGTATCCCGTGCTACAGCGCAAATTATTTTATCGAATTTGCCTAAAGTAGTTACCAATCTGGTAAAGTCCCAGGTTGAAGTACAGTCCAACATCAAGGAATTTTTTACTAGTAATAAAGATTTGGAGGCACATAGACAGTTCGTTGGCTTTGTGTCTAATGATCTAATGGGAAAGAATCCTGATTGGACAGTTACAAAACTATTCGGTGAATTGGGAAAGGAGGTGAGAACAAGGATCGGTTTAAAGCAGGTGGCGGATAAAGGTGGGAAACCGTCTGGTAATCCGAGAACTCCTGGAGGATTTGTCCCTCCAAAAGCGGGCGGTTCGAGACAGTCAGCTGCTAAACAAGAGGATCTCACTGCTCAGCAGAAAGAGATTAATGACCTGATCGACTAATTTAGCAGAGGAGGAAGTAAATGAGTGAAGGTTTGGATAGAAAAATCTATACATTTTTCAGGAAGCACACAGTTGACTGGCTCAAGATGGTAGGTATTAGTACTGTTGTGGGCGCTGAGACTGTCGATGTCCTGACACGCAATTCAGTTGGAGATATTCTCAGTTGTAGTGGACTGGTGAAGCCGACTGATGCAACTGATGGATATGCTAAAGGCTGTACGTTCATCAAGACAGATGCAGCTGCTGGTTCCAAGTCTATTTATGAAAATACTGGAACCAAAGATAGCTGTGTGTTCAACTTGGCTGGTGAGGAAGTTCCTGGCGATTTGGTACTGACTACGAACAGCATGTTAGTTGGAGTTGCTGGTTATGGTTCAGCACTGGCTATTGCTACTAACTCACTACCTGGTCGAGCAGCAGCTGACGTAGTTGACATAACTATAGCTCAGGCTAGAGTTCTTGGCCGTATTACAGGTGGCAGTCTTGGTGACATTCAGATTTTAAATGAGCATGTTGATGCAGCTGCGGCTATTCATCTATCAAAGATAGATGGACTACTTACTACGGCTGGATTCTCAATTACTGGAAGTACTTCTCCAGCTCTAGTACTCACTCCAGTTGCAGCTGGCGCCGGTCTCAAGATTCATACTCATCAGATGACTGGTGCAACATATGACTATGCCAATGAGTTCAAGGGTGAGTGTGTCAAAACGTCCAGTCTCCATGACGGTATCGCAGCTGATTATCATCTAGCTGCAAGTGGTACCACTATTCTACGAGCTGTTAGAGGTTCAGCCTATCTAGATACGGGATTTACAATGTCTGGGGCTCTTGCAACTCAAAGTTGGCTTGCTGGAGGAGTATTTTCTGCAAATGTAGCTGGTATACTGAATGGAGCTGGTGTTTGTATAGTCGGTGCATATGGTGAGATTTCCTCCTGTAGTGGGGGTACGCTGACAGCTGCTAAGTATGTAGCCTCACTTTGGGGAAACTCAACAAGGCTGACTACTCTTTCATCTGGACTATCGGCGTTACTACTCCTGACAAACTGGGGTATTGCAAGTACTGACTACGGTATCAGAATAGAGAACACTGGTACGTTAGTAACTGGTATTGGCTTTGCTGGAGCCTATACAGGTAACGTAGTTGATTTCTCAGGTATTACCTACGTCCCGACTGGGTCAGCTGGACCTTGCCTGATTAGATGTGGGTCTTATAATGTTCCCCTTGCCAACAATGTAGTAGATCAGTCGGGACTGATTAGACTGTACATGCAGACTTCGGCGGATGGCTCAAGCTATGATAGAGCAATATTCTCATGCCTTAAAACAACTGGTACGAAGGGTATTATTACAACTGCGGGTTTAGCTGAAGTTCTTACAGATGGAACAGGCCCTGCTAACGTCAAGGGTTGTGAGTTCATAGTTGATTTGCATGAGACTGGTTCCAATCTACCTGCAAGTGGAATTGCCTATGGTGGCTGGTTCAAGATAACAGCAATAGATGGTGCTACAATTAATGCAACTGCAAGGATCGCACCTCTATGGTTGGATAACCAACTATTTGGAGTTAATTCTGCTACCTGTCTTGAGTATACAATCTGGAGTACCACTGGTGGAAATCAACCAAGAGCATGGGCTGGATTTGGTACAACTAGTTCAGGGTGGAAGCAGTTGTTCCATTTTGATTCTACTATGGCTGCAGTGTCACCCTTTGTAGCAACTGGCTGTGTTATGGCTGATGGCGGACTAAATGTGCCTTATTTGAAGGTACTGATAAATGCCACACAGTATGGCATTCCACTGATAGCGATCTAGAGGTGAGCTATGTCAAATTACAAGGCAACAATGGTCAAGAGTCAGGCTGGTGGTTCTAGTCGAATAGTTATGTATCTGACTAGAGAAGATCCAAAGATAGCCTATGATGATATTACAGCTTATGCAAATATCATCTTTGGGCCTGGGACTGAATTAAATCCTCACTTTGTTACAGTAGAGGAAATGCCAGTAGTTTAACAACTAACCAAATTGAAAGGGAGGGCTCCAATGTTACTGACTATCGGTGAGAGATTACATTTGTTGCAGAATATTCCTCCAGCTGAAGGAAGAATGTCAGCTATCAGACTAGTACGAAAGTTCAGGGAAGAACTTAGTATTCACCCAGATGAGATGGCCGGAATAAATTTCAGAGAAGAAGCTGGCATGGTGAGATGGGATCCATCTTTGGATGAAGGAAAAGAGATAGAGACTGGTGAGTTTATTGACAAGCTGATTCTCAAAACTCTTGACCAGATGGAGAAATCTGAGCCACCTAGACTCAAGGAAGAGTTTATTTCACTATACGAAAGACTGGGGTTTGTCAGTAGCGACAATTGATCTATGTTCAATTTTTGAACACAGCAATGATTTATAAGTACATGCCTTAGTCCCTGGGCGATTCAGGGACTACTACGAAAAGGAGGTATTAATAATGGGAGTTTCTGGTACTTATCAAGGAGAGAAGATGGCTCCACTGTTTGCTGGTAGAATTATCTACAAAGTGCCAGCAGCACCGGCTGTCAATGTATTGAAGGGTGCAACCAATATCACTACATTGACGCAGTCGCTCACCCCCACGACTCAGCCTGTCATGCCTAGAAATGTGACGTTGACTATGGTCGATACCACTCCATCACTCACTGGTGGAACAATCACAGTAGTTGGTATTGATCAGAATGGCAAGTCAGTTTCTGAAGTACACACCTATAGTGTAGCTGGACTCTACACTGGTGCTGTAGCATTTGCCAGTGTTAAGTCAGTTAACTGTGCACTGACTGGTACGTTCACTGGTGCTGGCGATGAGACAATGGCTATTGGAGTTGGAGACATCTTTGGTCTGCCAGTAGGTATTAATGGCAAACTGGAAGAAGTGTTCAAGTTCATGCACGCTGATGCAGATGTTGCTGTTGTACCGGCGAGTATTGACAGAGTCAATGGAACCTATAATGTGCCGAACGCACAGGTTTCCAATGCAGATCACGATCAGGGATTCTTGTATACTTATAAGTCTCGAGTCCCACTGGAATAAACTAAGTACATGGCGTGCTACAGGCCGATACTGTAAGCTTGGAGAGGAGATAATAATATGGCTTTTCTTGGAATGAGGGGAACTGGAGACTGGGCTGTTGATGAACGGCCTAAAGCGTGGAGAGAGTTAATTCTATTTCTCTATCCAAATGGAGATATGCCCTTGACAGCAGTACTGTCAAAGATGGGTGAAGAATCCGTCCCAGATGCAGAGTTCAACTGGTGGACCAAGAAACTGCCCGATCAGGCAGGTGCTGTGACTGCGATCTATACTGACTCATTGCTGACCACGTTATATGTTAGTGGTGCAGTACTTGGGGCCACACTGTATGTGAAGATGGCTGAAGCTGTAGTCAAGGAGTTCAGAGTTGGCCATCAGGTGTTACTTCGTGATGCTAGTGATTACTCAGTTGACGTCAATGCTAAGGTCATAGCAAGAGTGGCCAATGGCGCTAATAGCTATTTAACAGTTAAACTGTTGGAAGCTGATGACAACGGCACTGGAGCCGTTCATGATCTGAGTAACTGCGATCGTATCTTGATCATTGGTAACATCAATGCTGAGGGAGCTGTTATGCCCAGTGCTATTTCATACGATCCTGTGAAGTATAACAACTACACACAGATCATGCGAACTCCACTGAGCATCACTCGTACTGCTCGCCTGACGAAGTATCGCACTGGCGACAAGTACAAAGAGATGAAGCGTGAAGCGCTCGAGCTTCATGGAATCGAGATGGAGAAAGCCTTCATCTTTGGTATCCCAACTGAGGGAACAGGTGACAATGGCAAGCCGGAACGTACGACTGGTGGATTACTGTGGTTCATCAAGAACTATGTTCCTCTCAACGTCAATGACTTTGCGTTGAACGTTGACTATACTGGTAAAGACTGGACTGATGCTGGTGGTGGAGAAGATTGGCTGGATGCTTACTTTGAACAGCTGTTCCGCTTCGGATCAAGTGATAAACTTGCACTGTGCGGAAGTGGAGCTATTCTTGGTATCAGCAGACTGGCTAAGAGTGGTGGTCACATGAACTTGACATCTACGACAACCTCGTATGGTATTAAGGTCATGGAATGGATCACTCCCTTTGGTACAGTCTATCTGAAGAATCATCCCCTGATGAGTCAGGAAATTAGCACCAGGTATTCGATGATTCTGATCGAGCCCAAGAACCTGAAGTATCGCTATATCACTGATACCACATTCTATGGTGAAGGCGATGCAAAGCAAGCGGCTCCTGGAACTAACGTCAACAGGAAGGACGCAACTGATGAGGAGTTCCTTACCGAGTGTGGAATGGAACTGCATCATCCTGATGTGTTCATGTACTTGAACGGAGTTGGACAGGATAACAATCTGCCGTAACCTAGTATCGTAATACACTGGGGACTAGTCTAAGTAGGCTAGTCCCCTATGTACAAATTTTGAACGTAGGGAGAAATAATGTCACTATTAACTGTTAGAAACATGTTTGTTGAGATGACTGGACGTAATGATCTAGTTGCCAGTGGCATCGCCCTTGGGGCTGATAACTTCATTAATGAAGGTCAGCGTACATTAGATAGAATGATGGAAACTGGCAAAGGTGGAGCCAGATACTTTGTTGATCTGGATCTAAGTCAGATACTAGTTCCACTACCTAATTGCCGTGCTGTCAAAAAAGTATTTATTGGTAGTGGCACTGAACGTACTGAATTAACTAAACAGGGAATGAGTCAACTGAGGGAAGATTATGCAGATGAAACATCATTACTTACAACAGGACTACCTGCATACTATTGTCCTGTATGGGCTCGGCCTTATCCTAATATTATTACTGCTACAGACTTTAATCAAGCTTGGCTTCTCAATGATATAATTGAGTCAGGTCATGAGTCATTTAATGCAATACTTATTATGCCTCCACCTGATCTTGATACCTATACATTAGAGGTATGGGGACTATTCCATAGTGATAAGTTAATCAACGATGAGGATGTCTCGTATTGGACTGAGGAACATCCATTGCTATTAGCAAAAGCTGCTGCCTATCAGTTGGAGTCTACATATAGAAATACTGAAGGCATGAAAGATATGATGAACGGAATTGACTTCGATATGAAAGGTATTATTAGTGATCAAGTTGAAGAAGAGATTGCAGAAATAGATCATATGGAGGGCTAATCATGGATGCAGATGTTAGTAGACATGAGGATATAATAAATAGACTTGTTAGAAAGGTCAATGCTAAAATGGCTGTTGCACATCTAACAAGATTTGGTACACACGGCTATATTGCTCAGTCTGGTGAGGATGGAATATTATTTAGAGATATGTTTCCAGTTGCAGGTAAGATTACTTATGTCTATCTGTTCATTGGCAATGTAGACGTTGGAGAAAAGGAGAAGAAAGTTGCTGAGTTGCTGATAGCTATTGAAAGCAAGAACTCAGTGACTGCGACCAGGGGAATTAAAATTGTAGAAGGTATGCATGAGGCTATAGTTAATATTGCTATTAGTGCTGGAGACCGTCTGTTAGTTAAGTGTGATAAGCCATTGAAAGATGTATGGTTTGCACTGGTCATTGAGCCTACTCCATACTTAAAAGCACTTAATACGGTTGCTGCAGTCGATGCACTTGAGGTAATCTCATGAGGGAATATTCCTTTCCATATACTGAAGGTATAAATAAAGGACTTAGGCCAGAAGCTAAGAATCCTCGTAATAGTGGATACTTAACAGAAGCTTATAATGTTAAGATGGGTAGAATGGGTGCTGAACCATTTGTTGCACTTTCACAGAATATAGTATCACCTTGGGGTACTCCATATGATCCAGTATTTGAAAGTGAGCATACTCCACAAATATTTGCTACAAGGGCAGGTAACTATCTTTGTGACCCTGATGCTATCTATAATCTTGGGTCTAATTTCTTACCTCCAGATGATGGTTTTGGAGGTTATGAAGTATATCTTTGGTCAGATAATAGTTGGTATAATGCTAACTGGTCATTAGCTGACTTTGGTCAATATCAGATTTGGTGTGACGCAAAGCATATCTATGAAGCTTTTCCACATCTTGGATATGGACTAGTAGTTACACTAGACTTTACCAGTACTATTCCCTATGGAATAACTGAGCATTATCTAGTTGGTAGACTCCTAATCTATACAGTAGCTGCTATGGGTGGTAGACTATTTCTAACTGGACGTGTTGATTTCTTTGCTCCATCAACTCATGGCGGAGCCTATGTACAGTCTGATTATTTAGTTAGAGATAAAGTATTCTGGAGTCGCGCTGGTGGAATGGGAGCAGCTGACATACTTAGAATAATTGAGTTATTTAGTGGAATAATGCAGACTGGTAGTGAGAGTGATAAACCTGGAGCTGGATCAGTTACAGTTCCATGGTCTGGTGGAGTTGAAGTACTAAAGGCACTTGGTAACAAGATGATGGCCTATGTGCGTGGATCTGATTTAAATTTACTGGGAGTGCCAGTGGGCGAAGGTGGTACTGATAGCTTCTGGAGTGGGCAAGGTGGTGGAGTGGCTGCATTAACGCAGTATACTAGTCCATATCCAACCTTTGGTGTAGATGTTATTAGAGAAGTTGGGGTACCTGGATATTGTAGACCAGTAGCTGGAGACGATAAGCGTCATGTGTTTATGGATGTAGATGGAGTTCTCTGGACTATTGACGCTAATATGAAATTGGATAGACTGGGATATGAAGAGTTTTTCTATCCATATTTAAGTAAAGGTAATCCTCCAGATTACTATGCACCAGGTGTCTATATCTCACATGATCCAGTAAATGATGATTACTATATCCGTATTGGAGGCGGAGCTGGAACTGCATCAGTATTTAGTAAATGCTGGCTATTATCAAAGAATGGACTGAGTGAAGTATTTCAGCAAGTTTCATCTGTAGCTCCAATGACTAATATGACTGCTTCTCCATATCTTCGTACAATTCAAGCTATGTGTAAACCAGCTGGTACTGATCTAAGTGCGTTTGCCTGTACCGATACAGTGGACATGGGAACCAGAGGTATTAAAACTATAACTGGTCTGGAGATTGGAGCTTCTAATGTTACTGCTATGACAGCTAATGTAGACTATAAGTACCAGACCAATGAAGCTTTTACTGCTAGTACTCCAAAACCTATTCACAGGAATGGTACTGTTACACCTATGATAGCTGGAACTGATTTTAGAGTCAGAGTCAAGTCAATTAACTATGTCGATTTCGACCTTGATTCTCTAAGTATTAGATGGAAACTTAATGATAACAGAATGATTAGGGGGCTCCATGAATCTACATCTTCTAAAAGTTTTCCCAGATCAACTGGCTAATAATTGGGAGAGTTTTCGTTCAGCAATAGAAAAAGCATTACCTCCCACAGCTGACTATAAAGTAGAAGGTAGAGCTACTAGCATACTGCAATCTCTACTGGCTGGTAGACTCGAATTACTACAGTTGTATGATCAGAATGATGATGGTACTGCCAAGGAAATAGGTATAGCAGTTGTTGGAGAACTTGACAATATAGACTATACCAGCAAGGATTTACTGATCTACGCAATCTATGCATATGATAGACTATCTAGATCAGAAGTGCTAGGTGGGTTTGAATTGTTAGTTAAATATGCCAAAGGACTTAATTGTGATGCTGTTGTTGCATATACTAATATACCTAATCTTGTGAAGTATGTTAAGAGAATGGGCGGTCAAGGTGACTATACTTTCATAAGACTAGAAATCTAAAAGGAGACTAAAATGGGCGGTAGCGGCGGTGGTAGTAGTGGGAAAAGTGACTGGCCTGATTATATGAAGACCTATCATGGTCAGTTCCTTGGTGAGATGGATGCATTCTTAAATACTGCTCAGG
>Ga0315284_10009597_pt1 | contig 13799 bp, 10 predicted proteins | sample YL17G09_16_MG_FD_203696 | JGI IMG/M metagenome (GOLD analysis project Ga0315284, IMG submission 203696) | Sediment microbial communities from Yellowstone Lake, YNP, Wyoming, USA - YL17G09_16 | ecosystem: Environmental > Aquatic > Freshwater > Lake > Sediment | place: USA: Wyoming | collected...
GGGGGTCTCCAGAAACGTCATGGCCGTCTGGTTGAGGAAGAACGTGTTGCGTCGCAGCGACGCCTCTTTGGCCGCAGCAGCCTTGTGTGTTCGGATATCGCGCAGAATGTACAGCGTGCCAACGCCGGTAGCCGCGTCGTCACCCAGAGGAGATGCAGACACGGACACCGGGATGGGGGTGCCGTCGCTTCCAGTGATTTCGGCCTCAAACATGCCTGTCCCCGTCTCGGTGGCGGTGGGGTCGGTTCTGCGCGAGGTCGACGTGAATCGGGGGCGCACCTGCGAGAAGTGCATGGCACTGAGCTGGGTCTCGGAGAGTCCGTACAAGCGGGCCGCCCCCCGGTTGACCCGTTCGATGATTCCCTCCTTGTTGACAAGAAGCAGGGCGTCGGTCATGGTGTTGAGAATCTTGTCGGCGGCCAACTGCGGCGTCAAAGACATGAGGCCATAGCGGCGAACGCCCCAGCCAAGTGCCACGCTTCCGAGAAGGAAACCGGCAATCGTGAGGTCGGGCAGTTTGTACCCCAGGTGCGGCAGCAGGCTCTGACACACGTAGCCCGACAGCAGGACCGGGAGCGTTCCGAGCATGAAGAATGAGGCTTCACGCCTTCTCTGGCGAGTCACTCTCACGCGGTGGATGGCGGTGCTGACGAATGCCAGAGTGGTGAGAGTGGCGATCCAGATGCTCATGGCATTGACCCATGCGCTCTGGGTGATCATGTGCCGCCAGCCCCAGTGCGTATGGACGGGTACCGGATCGGCCCACCCGAGCGCAACAATGGTCCAGTAGTAGGGAACGAGGATGTACGAGGCCGACAGCAGCGTCCAGGCTGCGAGTGGCGTGCGCAACCATCCCACGTAGTCAAACACCAGATGAAGCAGCAGCGCCAGCGTCAGAGGCCACAGCAGCAGGAGTCGGCCCAGAGAGACCACACCCTCGACGCTGCTGGCGTTGACAATCCAAAGCTGGAAATGCGCCTCGATTGCCAGCGTGCATGCGAGCAGGGCGAACAACCGGTTGTGTCTGCCGCGGGGGTTTCGCGCAAAGACGAACCCGCCCATGGACAGAGCCGCAATAGTGGCGGCGAGGTAGAAAATGGCGAAGACATTCATTTCAGCGCGGCCCCTCGAACAAGACCCTTGATGTACCCACACAGTATACCATCCCCCGGCATGTCCGGTAAAGCCCGGCATTGGCGGGTCCATCGGAAACGCCGGCATTGACAGGCGACTGGTGGGCTGCTATAATCACTTCGGTTGGTCACTCACGGATCCCCCGTCATCCACAACTGTCCAGAAGTGCGCCCCACACCTATGCCACACCCGCCTGCCCGCATTCTGGTGGTCGATGACGAAGAAGTCATGCGCGACGTCATCACCAGCGCCCTGGAGAAGGAAGGCTTCACCTGCGTGCCCGCACCCGGCGTAACCGAAGCGTGCGCTAGTGCGGAGAAGCATCGGTTCGACCTGGTCATCACCGATCTTAACATGCCGGGCCGCAACGGCATCGAGCTTGTGAAGCACATGCGTCAACACTATCCGGCTACCGGTGTGCTGGTGGTGACCGCGTTTCCCGATCGCGATCGGGTGCGGATTATGGAGGAACTTGAGGTTGACAACCTCATTGTCAAGCCGTTTACCATGGGTCAGCTCCGGTTCACCGTGCTGGGAGCGCTGGAGAAGCAGCGCGCAGGGGGGCATGGGACCTCCGCAGACACGGTCGAGAGCAACGGGTGCGGCAGCGAGTATGGCCTGGTGGGAACTTCGACATACATCAGGCGGCTGCGCAACGAGATCCGGCTCATGGCCTCAGGCGACTTCCCGGTTCTCGTCACGGGTGCATCGGGAACCGGTAAGGAGATTGTTGCGCATGCAATCCACGAGAACTCTGCCCGACGCTTCCATCCCATGATCGCGATCAATTGTGCAGCCATCCCTCGCCATCTCGAAGAATCCGAGTTCTTCGGCTATGTCAAGGGCGCATTCACCGGCGCGCATTCGACCAAGCTGGGCATTCTGGAGAGTGCCGATCGGTCAACGCTGTTTCTTGACGAGATAGGGGAGTTGTCGCTGGAGGTGCAGGCCAAGCTCCTGCGCGTTCTGGACAGCGGCGAGTATGTGCGCGTTGGCGAGACGACGCATCGCAAAGTCGACATTCGAGTGATGAGCGCGACCAATCGCACCCTCGAGGAGATGGTCGGGCAGGGGACATTCCGCAAGGATTTGTACTACCGACTCAAGGGTGCGTCGGTGACCACGGCGCCTCTTGGCGAGCACAAAGACGACATTCCGCAGTTGGTGCACCACTTCATCGGCATTCACAATGCGCGAAAAGACATCACTGCCGACGCCATGGGGTCTCTGATCAACTACTCCTGGCCGGGCAACATCCGGGAGCTGCGACACACGGTCGACTTGTTGTGCAACGCAAGCAAGGGGCTCAAGCGAATCAACTCGGCAACGGTGCGCAGCGTGCTGCGCCTCCCCGACGATGCTGGGAGCGGTGTGGCCTTCTCCGATGCCAAGGAGGCATTCGAGAAGACCTATTTCACCTCACTGCTCCGAAAGCACAACGGAAATGTGAGTGCTGCGGCCCGCGAGGCCGACATGCACCGGCCCAACCTCATCCGCAAGCTGAAGGAGTTGGGCGTGGTTGCGGAGGAGTTCCGCGAAATCGCCGCGCAGACACACTAAGCCGCCGAAGGCGGAGAGGCCAGACGCCAGAGGCCAGAAGCCAGCCGGAATCACGGGTGACAACTGCGAAACATCTACGCAAGAAACGTAGTAGTTGCTGACAAAGAGTCTGAACCGCAGACAGCTCTCGCCCTGATCCGGCCACAGCGGGACGAATGGTCGCCGCGCCCTAGCCTCACCCCTGCCGCTCCAGCTCTCTCACCCAGGCCACAATCGGCGCGATGTTTTCGATATTGACGTGGTCGTAGTCCGCGCCCAGCAGTTGCCTGATCGAGGGGTCCTTGCCGTAGCGGATTGCGAGGGCTCGGACAACCCGCTGCGGCAGGGGAAGCGCGCCCGCGCTGAAGCGTCCTGGCAGGTGAAGGTATGTGGTTGACGAGATGATTTTCTCCGGCAGACTCCTCATGAGCACCTGGTACTGGTAGCCGGTGTCATTCGGTTGGGTTCCGCTCACGGTGAAGAGAAGCACTCGCTTGCCCGACATGAGTGGCCAGTTCCGGCGTATCCACGCTCCTGCGCTGAGGAACCCGGTGCGCACATTGCTGCCGATGATGATGGGATCGAACCCCGGCAGATGCTGTGGCGTGAAGTTGGGGATACTTTCGACCTGGTAGCCGGTCTCGTTGTGGATCCAGTCGGCGTAGGCTTTGGTGCTGCCGAGGTTCGACTTGTAGAGAATGAGTCCGCGCATGTGTGTGTGCTCGTGGGCTGAGGCTCGACAGCAGTACCGCGCCATCGGACCCGGTCGACGACTGAGAAGATACGTCATCCGGTGGTTCTCGGCAATGCGAAATCGCGGGCACAATAGTGACCGCGGCAGGCTCGTAGTGAGGCAGATGGTATTTTCCTGACCACGCGTCAATCGGCGGTTCGCGTGCTCAGTCCGCAGCACACCTCAAGCGGGAGGCATCCTTGAAGACGGTTGTTGTCATACTGCTCATCGTGATTGTGGTCTCGATCGTTCTGGCGCGCAAGAAATCCGATGTATCGTGCAATGACTTCTGGAAGAAACGCGCGGACGGCGCATTCGTGATCGATGTTCGCTCGGCACAGGAGTATGCGTCGGGGCACGTTGACGATGCCAGAAACATACCTCACGACATTATCGGCGCGAAGATCGACTCCCTGACGTCCAACAAGACCGCGCAGATACTGCTGTACTGTCGCAGCGGGAACCGTTCCGGCGCAGCCAAGCAGACTTTGGTGGGGCTGGGCTACTCCAATGTGGTGAATGCCGGCGGGTATGACGCCCTTGTGGCGTGCAAGCCTGCGAAGTAGCGGCGGAACCCAGCCCTCGGGTCTGACGCTGTGACTGATCCCCGACATGGCATCGACGAACGACAACAACCCATCCCCAAACTGGAGAACCGCAATGACGTTCACACTGCAACCCGGTGCCAGCGCTCCCGACTTCTCACTTCCTGCGACCGACGGCAAGACCTACGCCCTCAGAGATTTCTCGGCGGCCAAGACTCTCGTCGTCTTCTTCACCTGCAATCATTGCCCGTTTGTCACAGGATCCGATGAGGTGACACGGAAGACGGCGGAGAAGTACGCGAGTGCGGGCGTTCGCTTTGTTGGCATCAATTCCAACAGCGAGAAGACGCATGCCAACGACGATTTTCCGAGCATGGTGGAGCGGATGAATGCGCAGAAGTTTCCGTGGGTGTATCTGCGCGACAAGTCGCAGGAGGTGGCGCTGGCATACGGAGCGCTCCGAACGCCGCACTTCTACGTGTTTGACCAGGCGCGCACGCTCGTGTACACCGGCAGAGGCGTCGACAACCCCATGGACACCGGCAAGATGACGGTGAACGATCTCGACCGTGCATTGTCCGAGATCACCACGGGCAAGCCCGTGAGCGTGCCCATGACCAACCCGATCGGCTGCAATGTCAAGTGGGAAGGCAAAGACGCGCACTGGATGCCGCCCGAGGCGTGCGACCTGGTGCGGTGAGGCGTCGAAGGCGTGCGCGGGCGGAGGATGAGGGAGGGCGCGTCGTCGGCGCCACATTCCGCCCCGGAAAGACGTTGGGCGGCGGCGTCTGTACAGTCGCCCCGCTGCTGTTCTGATTGCTTGTCACTCCGCACTCCGCACTCCCCACTCCGCACTCCGCAATTCCTCACATTCCGTCAATAATTCCGCGCAATGATTCGGCGATGTCCTCCGCAGTCGGGGTGTCGCCAACCAACCCTTGTCGCTGCATGTCCCTGATGGTGAGGGGGGCGCCGAACGTGACCGACGCATCGAGCCCCGGCGCGACGAAACGGGGCAGATGCTCTGCCGGCCAGGCTCTGAAGCTGCCGCGAATGCGCACTGGCACTACTGCTGCGTTGGTCTCGAGCATCAGAGTCCCCACTCCTGGCTTGAATGCGCCCATTGCGCCCGAGCGGGTGCGCGTGCCTTCGGGGTGGATCACGAGGTTCATGCCGTTGCTCAGAATGTGCCGCGATGCAATCAGCGCCTCCACAACGTCACCTGTGCGTTCGATGGGAATGACATTGCTGCGACTCAGCACGGCCCACAACGGGCTCTTGCGGAGCTCCGACTTGCCGAGAATGAAGGTGCGCCTGCGAACGGGCCACGGAAGCGCATCGAGCAACCACACGCCGTCAACCAGACTCGCGTGATTGGCAACAAAGATCACCGGTGAGACAGAACCTGCATTCTCAACGCCGCGAACCTTGACGTGCCAGAACGTGCGACCGATGGCGCGGGTTGCCGCGATGGCCGCCTGGAGAAGCGCGCTGTTATTCTCGGCCAGATGCAGCCGCGCTGCCGGGGCAGTGGCGAGCTGTTGACGAATGCCGGGAGCAGTCGTCGGCACTCCGGTATCTGCCGCTGCCCGCAGCTCACGGGTCAGGTTCACCGCGTCGCCCAGCGTCTCCAGCTTGAGAAGTGCCTCGGTGGGCACGGAGAGGTGAAACGTCTCCTCTATCATGCACACCAGGTCCAGTGACTTCAGCGAATCCAGGCCAACGTCCAACTCCAGGTGCGATCGTGGCGTCAGCGTTATGGACGCGGCACGCGGCACGGAATTCCTGAGGAACTGCGCAATCGCCTGGAACTCTTCGGTATCGACAAGGGCCGATTCCAGAAACGACAGCGGAACCGCCGCTCCCTGACGCGATCCGCCCGATCGCTGCGCTGCTTCGTACAGGGCCTTGATCTCAGGCTTCTTGAGCTTGCGGGTGCTTGTGCGCGGCAGCGGCTGGTACTCCACCGCGAACTTCGCAATCTTCTTGTAGGTGGGGAGCGATTGACTCATGCGTATGAGCTCGTTGGCAATGATCTGGTGCGCCTTGTCGGGTTTGTTGGCACGGCGAGTATCACGGTTCGGCACCACAATTGCCGTTACAACCTCGTCGCCGTTTTCGGTGGTTCCGAAGACGCCCACCTCGTCAATAAGCGGAGAGCTCTGAAAGTACTCCTCGAGTTCGTCGGGGTACACGTTCTTGCCCGAGTTGAGGATAATGACGTCCTTCTGACGACCGGTGAGGTAGAGGAACCTGTCTTCGGTGACCCGGCCCAGGTCGCCGGTGTGGAACCACCCGTCTGCGTCAAAGACCGCCCTGGTCGCGTCTTCATTGTGGTAGTAGCCGGAGAAGACGGTGATGCCCCTGAACAGCACCTCGCCGATCCCGTCAGCACCGGGCTTGTCGACGCGCATTTCGTTTTCGGGAAACACGGGGCCGACCGATGCCTGGAGCGGGCGCGTTGCCGGGCAGAGCGTGATTGGGCCGAATGTCTCAGTCAGGCCATAGCCTTCCACTATGTCAAATCCGAGCAACCGGAATCCGTCAAAGTAGCTCTTTTTGAGTGAGGAACCCCCCGAGACGATGAGACGCAATCGGCCCCCGAAGTTACGGTGCACAACGCCGAACAGCGCACGTCGGAAACTCTGCCCCAGCACGGCGCCGAGTGTGGTTGACACAGCCGAAAGCATCGCGAAGAGAGTTCGGGCCGCACTTCCCTTCTCCTGCACGCCACGCCGGATGTTGTTGTACAGCGACTCCAGCATCTGCGGCACGGCGGGAAGAATGCTCACGTGCATTTCCCTGACGGCCGCCACAATGAGCGGCCCCTTGATGACCGGGACGAACACCACGCTCATTCCTGTGGTGAGTGTCACCGCAACGCAGGCGGCAAATCCGTAGCAGTGGTGCAGCGGGAGCACCGCAAGCATCACATCATCGGGCCCAACCCGCATGCGCGGCACTGCATGGTTGTGGACTGCCGTGAGTGCCCTCTGTGGGAGCACGACACCTTTTGCCTTGCCGGTGGTGCCGGAAGTGAAGATCACCACGGCTGGATCGTCGGGCGCGAAGGTCCCAGCCAGTGCATCAGCAGTGGGATCTCCGCTACTCAGAATCGACGCAAACGACTCGGTTCCCTCGGGTGACGATCCGTCGAGTATCACGACCTTCTTGATGAAGGGGAACTCGCGACTGAGCGTGACAAAAAGCGAGGCATACACGGGGGAGCAGAACACCACACGTGCTTCGGTGATGCGGATGATCTCGCGGATTTCGGCCTCGGGCAGGTTCGGATCGATGGGCACTGCGCAACCACCGGCCAGCACAATGCCATGGTGCGCAATCACCCATTCGGGGATGTTCTCGCCAATGACCGCTGCATTGACTCCGCGCCGGATTCCTGCCGCGGAGAGCGCGGACGCAAGCGCGTTGAGATCGCGGCGCACATCTGCATACGTCCACGACTGGTAGACGGGCCCTCGCTTGATGTGAAAGCAGGAACGTGACGCATTCGCGTCGAACGAGGCTCGTAAAAGGTCTGTATAGACGAGGTGGTTCATTGAGGCATCCTCGGGACTAAGCAGCGGGTTGTGTGGGTTGCCGTAGTGCGGGGCTCCGGCGCGGTTATACAGAAGATACTCTTTTGCCGGCATATCCTTGCGCATGGGACACCTGCGAGAGGTATTTTACGCCCCATGAACACAGACATACAAACACAACTCGACCAGGCACACAAGCGCATCGCCGAACTCGAAGCCGCCGAAGCTGAACTCATTCGCGTGCGGGAGGACCTGCGCAGGACTGAGTCCAAGTACCGCGCTGCCTTCGAGTACACGGGCACGGCAATGATGGTGATTGAGGAAGACACCTCCATCTCCATGGCCAACCATCGCCTTGAGGAGGTCACGGGCTGGCCACAGGATGAGGTGTCGAAGGGCCGCAAGTGGAGCGAGTTTGTTGCTCCCGAAGAGATGCCTCGTCTTCTGGGGTATCACATCAAGCGCCGGACCGACCCCTCGTCGGTGCCCAGCGAGTACGAAGTGCTTCTCAAACATCGATCGGGCGAGTGGCGCAACGTGCTCATAAGTTCAGGCATGATTCCCGGCACAAAACAGGCGCTTATCTCCGTGGTTGACATAACCGACCGCAAGCGAATGGAGCAGAACTGTATCAAGAGCGAGCGCAAGTACCGCGAGCTCGTCGACAATGCCAACGACATCATCTACACGCACGATCTGCAGGGCAATTTTACATCGTGCAACAAAGCGGGTCTCAAGGCGTACGCCTACTCCATCGATGAGATGCTCAAACTCAATATCAGCAGTATCGTCGACCCGACTTCGTTGAGTGTGGCGCTCAAGCGTATGCGCGAGAAGACGACCGACGGCAAAGATGCCACCGTTCCCTACGAGCTTCTCACCCGCTCCAAGCACGGCGACCCGGTGTGGGTTGAGGTGAGCACGCGCGTTGTCACCGACGAAGACGGCAAGCCCGCCGGCATCCAGGGCATCGCGCGCAACATCTCCGACCACAAACGGGCGGAAATGAATCTGGTCGAGAGCGAACGGCGGTTCCGCGAGACCGCCGACATGCTTCCCACGGCCATCGCCGATCTCGATCTCGACCTCAAAGTGATCTACGCGAACAAGTGCGCGATCGAGGCGTTCGGGTTCACGGAGACCGATGTGGCCGCCGGCGTGTTCCCCCGCAATATCATTGCCTCCGACGACATCGACCGTGCGCTCAAGGACATCGGCAATGTGCTCTCCGGGCAGTACGAGTACGGGGCCATGCGGGAGTTCCACATGGTGCGCAAGGACGGGTCGTTGCTTGACATGGTGATAAACTGCTCGCCGCTCACCACCGACGGCAGGCCGTGGGGAGTGCGGTGCGTGTGCTTTGACATCACGCAGCGCAAACAGATGGAAGAGAAGAAGCTGCGCCAGGCTCAGGAGGCCACCGAAAAGGCGAACCGCCTGGTTCGCGATCTGCGCACCGAAATGGTCGAGAAGGCCTCATTCCGCAATATGGTGAGTCGCAGCCCGCAGATGAAGCAGGTCTTCGATATCCTCCCGGAGATGGCGCAGACCACGGCAACGGTGCTTATTGCGGGCGAAAGCGGTACGGGCAAGGAACTCATTGCCAGGTCGCTGCACGAACTCTCCGAGCGCAAGAGCAAGCCTTTTGTTGCCATCAACTGCAGCGCACTCCCCGACACGCTGCTGGAGTCGGAGCTCTTTGGCTACAAGGCCGGGGCGTTTACCGACGCGAAGAAGGACAAACCGGGTAAGTTCGCCCAGGCCGAGGGCGGAACGCTGTTCCTCGACGAAATTGGCGATATCTCTCCTGCCATGCAGGCGAAGCTTCTGCGCGTGCTGCAGGAACGCACCTACGAGCCGTTGGGTGCGACCCAGACGGTCAAGGCGGATGTGCGCGTTGTGGCTGCCACGCACAAAGACCTGCCTGCCCTGGTCAAGCTGGGAACCTTCCGCGAAGACCTGTTCTATCGCATCAAGGTTCTCAATGTCAAGCTGCCGCCGCTGCGCGACCGCCGGTGCGACATTCCGCTGCTGTGCGATCACTTCATCGGACAGTTCAACGCGCGCTATCACAAAGAGGTGCGCGATGTCGGCCCGGAAGCGCTCAATGTGCTGCTTGCGCACCAGTTTCCCGGCAACATCCGTGAACTGGAAAATATTGTCGAGCACGCCTTCATCTTCTGCAAGGGCGCCACAATTGAGCTGCACCATCTGCCCTCCGAGCTCACTGCCGAACTGACTGCGGCGCAGCGACGCAAGGACCTTGGGGAGATCAAGGACTTTGACGAGCTGGAGCGTATCTACCTGCGCAGCGTGCTCGATGAGGTAGGTGGCAGCAAGATCAAGGCCTCACAGCGGCTTGGCATCCACAAGACCACGCTTTTCCGCAAGCTGAAGAGCCTGGGCATGGATTGACCCCGCCGTCGGTGTCCGGCGCCGATCGCGCGCCTCGATGCTGTCTGGCTCGGAGCCACACCGCCGGATCGACGGTCCGCGCCCACAACGAAGCCGTTCAGGGACCCCAGCCACCACCGAGGACCCCACCCGTGATACAGCCCGACCAATCGCAGATGACAATCTCCCGCAATCCCGCAACGGGCGTTGAACTCGGACGGTTTGCCGTGCATGACAGTGACCACGTCTTGCAGGTGGTGAACGCTGCCCGTGCAGCACATCGGCAGTGGGGGAGCGTGCCTGTACGTCAACGCGTGGCCCACTTGCGTGCAGTGTGCACCTGGTTTGCCGACCATGCCGATGAACTTGCACTCACCATCTCCCGCGAAAACGGCAAGACCCGCACCGATGCCATGGCGGCGGAGGTTGCTCCGGCGGCAATGGCCGTTGACTACTACTGCCGGCACGCTCCACGGCTGCTGCGCGATCGGTCTGTGGCTGCGGGAAACATCGTGCTTGCCAACAAGCGCACACGGGTTGTTCGTGTGCCCTATGGCGTGGTGGGCGTCATCTCTCCCTGGAACTATCCGCTGAGCATTCCGTTCTCCGAAGTCGTCATGGCGCTGCTGGCGGGAAACGCCGTGGTGCTCAAGGGTGCGTCGGTGTCGCAGGGCGTGACTCGTGCGATTGTGGAGAGTCTTGATGCAGCATCGCTTCCCGCGGGGCTCTTCGCGTGCGTCAATATGCCCGGACCCACTGCTGCGCGGGCCTTGCTCGATGCAGGCATCGACAAGCTCTTCTTCACCGGATCGACCGCGTCGGGCAAGCAGCTCATGGCAGAGGCCGCGCGCACCCTCACGCCTCTGGTGCTGGAGCTGGGCGGCAAGGACCCTGCGCTCGTGTGCGAGGACGCCGATGTTCATAGAGCCGCAGCGGGCATCGCGTGGGCCGGACTGCAGAACAGCGGTCAGTCGTGCAATGGCGTGGAGCGCGTGTATGTGCACGAGCGCGTGTACGATGCCTTTCTCGCGGCCCTCAAGCCGATTGTCGAGGGCCTCCGTGTTGGATCCGGCCAGGGCTTCGACGTCGAGATGGGGGTCATGACCACCGAGGCACAACTCGAGACGGTGAAGGCGCAGGTCCACGATGCCTTGACCAGGGGTGCCAAGATCCACGCGCAATCGCCCGCGCCGTCCGATCCGTCGCTCCGCAACGCGCACCCGGCAGTTGTGCTGGTTGACGTCACCACCGACATGCTGGTGATGCGCGAGGAGACATTCGGCCCGCTGCTGCCAGTGGTGAAGGTCGCGTCGATGGACGAGGCCGTGGCCCTCGCCAATGACTCTGAGTATGGCTTGACAGCGTCGGTGTGGTCGCGCGATGCGTCACGAGGCGAGATGCTTGCACGTCGCCTTCGTACAGGCGTGGTGATGGTGAACGACCACGGCCTGTGCCACGGTATGTGCGAAGTTCCCTATGGCGGATTCAATCAGTCCGGGTTCGGCCGTACCCATGGCGGCATCGGCTTTGACGAGATGAGCCAGGTACAGGCGATCGTGCACGACATTCTGCCTGGTGTCAAGCGCAACATGTGGTGGTATCCGCATTCTCAGGCGGTGCATGACGCGCTGCGGGGCGGCATTGACGCGCTCTACGGTCGCGGCCTTGCTCGTCGCGTGCGGGGGTTGGTGCGACTGGCCAGGCTGGTGCCTCGGTATTTTTGGTGAGGGCCGGCGTGACTCCTGCGTCAAATCGGGCGAACGCGGGTCCTCGTCGAGGTGCTGTGCCTCAGGATTTGCTGCGGGATGTGAGGGCCACAAGTGTCGGTTTCAACCGGCTCGGTTGGGCAGGCGGGGGCGCAGTACCAACGCATGCGCCTCATGGTTGTTCTCGCAGTCGTGCTTGATCTCCCGGAAGAACGAAGTGACGCGATCCTTGTCCTCTCCAAGCATCTCAAGTCCCTCATCGACTGAGTACTTCTTCCTGGGAATGTAGCACGACTCCCGCTCGTCGGGCTCGTAGACGATGTGGCCTTCCTCGTTGACCCAGAACGGATACATGCGGCATACTGCCGGGCGGTGCTCTCCGAGCGTGCAGCCGACACCGTGCTTGAGGAACACGCACTCGCCATTCTCGCGCGTGCGGGTATTTGTTTTGTAGTAGAACTCACCGTGCTTGAGAAAACTGTCAACCCACCACTTCTCGTGACCTTCGACGAATTCGCGGCCATACTCACCGGCAATGACAAAGTCTTCGGGATTGTGTCCGAGTGCCGTGATGCGCTCGATGTCCTTGACTGTCAATGGCACGCTGCTACCGCGACAGCAGCTTGATCCGGGATTTTCGTCAATGCATTTTTTGCAGACATGGTAGAAGACTTCGTTGCCCGTGCTCACGAGAGACGCTCCTGAAGGAAAAGGGGATCGGGAAGGCCCATGTAAAGTAATCACTTCCCCGTGAGTTGCGCAATGGTGAGGGTGCTGGAGCCGTCGAGTCCCCCTTTCAAAGGACGATCCCTCTGCAGGGTTGCATTCTGCGTGGAGATGCGTTATATTATGTTTATAAACAAGGTAAACATTGTCGACATTGCCCCAAAATCATCTGAGGAGGGCCCATGAAAATTGCTCCCAGTATCACCGCACTGATCGGCAACACGCCGCTGGTTCAGATCCAGAAGATGGGCATCAGCCAGTCGAAGGCTCGCATCGTGGTCAAACTCGAGTCCTTCAATCCGCTCTCCAGCGTGAAGGACCGCATTGGTCTGGCCATGATCGAGGACGCCGAGAAGCGAGGGTTGCTTACCAGGGATTCGGTGATCGTCGAGCCCACCAGCGGCAACACCGGAATCGCGCTTGCCTACGTGGCTGCGGCAAAGGGATACCGCCTCATCCTGACGATGCCGGAGACCATGAGCATGGAGCGACGGAAGATTCTCAAGGCGTTTGGCGCTGAGCTCGTATTGACTGATGGTACAAAGGGCATGAAAGGCGCCATTGCCAAGGCCGAGGAACTCGCCGCGTCAACGCCGCATTCGTTCCTGCCGCAGCAATTCAAGAACCCGGCAAATCCCGAGATCCATCGTCGCACCACTGCCGAGGAGATCTGGAACGACACCGACGGCACATTGGACTTCTTCGTTGCCGGCGTGGGTACCGGCGGAACCATCACGGGAGTCGGTGAGGTGCTCAAGAAGAAGAAGCCTGGCGTCAAGATCATTGCTGTTGAGCCGGAGACCTCTGCCGTTCTTTCCGGAGGCCCGGCGGGCCCGCACAAGATCCAGGGCATTGGCGCCGGTTTCGTTCCGGACGTTCTTGACAAGGGCGTGATTGACGAGATTATTCGCGTCAAGGACGCCGATGCCGGCTCTACCGCCCGCGCGCTTGCCAAAGACGAGGGCATGCTGGTGGGCATCTCCTCCGGCGCAGCCATGTGGGCCGCGCTGCAAATCGCCGCTCGCGACGAGAACCGTGGCACGCTCGTCGTAGCGCTGCTGCCCGACACCGGAGAGCGGTATCTCAGCACGTGGTTGTGGGACGACCCGGCGTAGGCGGGCGCTTCGGACGAGCTGATCTGATTTGTCAACAACGACTGCACACACATACCATCCATGCACGAAAGGGACCAGACCATGAGCACCAAGCCACTCCGATTCGAAACACTCGCCCTGCACGCCGGACAGACCATCGATGCCACGCTCGCGCGCGGCGTGCCGCTGCATCGGACGACCTCGTACCTGTTCAAGAACACACAGCATGCGGCCAACCTCTTTGCGCTCAAGGAGCTCGGTAACATCTACACGCGCCTGATGAACCCCACCACCGACGTTCTGGAGCAACGGGTCTCCCAGCTCGAAGGTGGAGCCGCATCGGTTGCGGTGGCGTCGGGCACCTCAGCCATCTTCTACGCGATTATCAC
>Ga0315284_10009598_pt1 | contig 13799 bp, 10 predicted proteins | sample YL17G09_16_MG_FD_203696 | JGI IMG/M metagenome (GOLD analysis project Ga0315284, IMG submission 203696) | Sediment microbial communities from Yellowstone Lake, YNP, Wyoming, USA - YL17G09_16 | ecosystem: Environmental > Aquatic > Freshwater > Lake > Sediment | place: USA: Wyoming | collected...
ACAGCCAGCCGCTGGCGTTACCGGGTGACGATTGCGGATTTCGGAATTCAAACGTCCCAGGTGCTTGAAATCCGCAATCCGAAATCCGCAATCCGAAATTGCTGTCATTAGGGGTGTGGCAGGATCAAGCGCTGTAAGCCACAGGGCGGAGCTGTCTAATTATGATTGAGCACAGCCTCAGTTGGTACGCGGCTTACACACGACACCAACATGAGAAAGTCGTGGCCAATCTGCTGGTTGGTAAAGGGATCGAGGTTTTTCTGCCGCTTTACCCGGAGCGCAGCCGGTGGGCCGACCGCATCAAGGTCCTGCAAAAGCCGCTGTTCCCATGCTACGTCTTCCTGTATGCTGATTTGCGGTTTCGTTTGGCGATTTTGCAGACCCCAGGCGTTCATTTTCTGGTGGGAGGCAACTCCGGTCCGACGCCCATTCCGAAGGAGGAAATTGAGGCCGTTCAGCACGCCCTCGAGAGCCGGCTGCTGGTAGAACCTTATCCGTTCCTTTCGGTCGGCGATTGGGTCTGCGTCAAGGCCGGACCGCTGGCAGGCATCGAAGGGATCCTGGTTCGTAAAAAGAGCGCGCAGCGCCTAATTCTCTCTGTCGAGATGCTGCAAAAATCCGTAGCGGTGGAGCTGGACGGCTACCTGGTCGAACGCGTCGATCGTGCGCGATCATATCGTAACTGGCCCGGCGTGCGGGTATCTGTTTCGAGGCGGGAGGGCGCTTCTCCAATCCGGTGATCGGTCGCTCGGCGGGGACTGTTTGCCCGGGAGACGCCTTATCGACCTCGGTTATAAGCGAACCCATGATGTGGGAGCCGAGATGCGGGCCATGCTCCAGGGCCTGGCGAGGTTCCGCGAACGTGTCCGGGCAAAGTGCGCGCGCATTCCCCCGCGGGTGGACCTAAGACCGCTGCAGATCTGATTGAAAATGTCGCTGCTGGCCCGTTTCCGCAGGGGTGTGATGGCGATCGTTTCCGCTCAGCTCTTGAGCACCGTCGGAAATCTTCTCCTCGTGCCCTTGTTCCTGTCGCGCTGGTCCGCGGCTGTTTATGGGGAGTGGCTGGCGTTGTTCTCACTGGTGGGCTACTTGTCTGCGCTCAGCTTTCCTAATATGGCGGCGAACGTTCGGCTGACGCAGTGTTACGCGCGCAACGAACTTGAGGAGTACGCGCGCTGCCAGCACTCCGCTATGGCCGCTTTCCTTTGCCTGGCAGGGGCGGGCACCCTCCTGTTGGCCGCGGCCTCCTGGTTTCTGCCGATTCCCTCCTGGCTCGGGCTGAAACACGTCTCCCGCTTGGACGCATTTTGGGTCACGGTCTTAATGGGCAGCCAGGTGTTGTGGGCTGTCCCCATGGGACAGCTCAGTATGATCTTTCAGACCACCGGCGACCTGGCAAAGACGATCTGGATCATGAATCTCCAGCGTTTGGTATCGGTGCTCTTTGTCGCCACCACACTGATGCTGGGCGGCGGCCTGAAGAGTGCGGCATTGGTTCAGTTGGCTCCTGTGTTTGGCGCGGGTGCCCTCATCTGGATGCACCTTTCTCGGACACGGCCTGTTTTGCTGCCGGGCGTCTCGAAGGCGAGCCTACGGATCATGCGGGAGCTGGTGCAACCTAGTCTCTTTTTCCTGATGTGCCTGGTGGCCTTGGCCGTATCGCAGCAGGGCCCCGTGATGCTGATTTCGTCCCTCCTCGGTGGTGTTGCAGTAGCGATTTTTGTGACCTCACGAACGCTTGCTCACGCCGCCAAGCAACTGGCAGCCGCGTTGTACAACAGTCTTTGGCCTGACTTGACGAGAATGAAGGCACGGCAGGAATACGACAGGCTTCGTTTCTTCTACCGCGTGCAAGTGATCGGCACCGGGGCAGTCTGCGCCGCGTTGGCGGGCGCCCTTTGGTACGAGGGCGGCGAGGTGATCGCCACCTGGACGCGGGGAAAGCTGGAGCCGGACGTGGTGCTCCTGCGGCTGCTGCTGGTGCAACTGGTTCTTCAGGGGCCTTGGATGGCTAGTCTTGCCCTCACGACCGCCATTAATCAACACGCAAATGCCTCGCGGCTATATTTGGCGTCGAGCCTGCTTGGCCTGGGCGCCGCCGCCCTGTTGGTTGGACCCATGGGACTCAGAGGCCTGCCGATCGGGCTTATGATAGGCGAGGCCCTCGCCTGCTATCATTTTGTCGTAAAGGACGCATGCAAATTGATTAAACTGCCGTACGGGCCCTTTGCCCGGCAACTGTGGCGAGGAACCGCTGCGGTTGGCTTAATTACCTTGGCGGCAGGCTGGCTGGCTCATTACCTCGCGTGGGGCCCCAAGCTGTTGCGATGGGCCGAAGTTGGAGGCATGACCTGCGTAGCTGCCCTGTTGTCTTCCTGGTGGCTCTCCTTCGACGCTCGTTTGCGCGCTGCCTTCGCCGAGCGGCTGTGGCCAGCGGACGGGCGCCGGCGTCTCGCAGCAGCCCTCCTCGGACGGTAGAAGAATGGTAAAGGAAGGGTACTTGCTGCACCACGCGAGTAACGCACTAGACTCCAGCTCGGCGGCAGCTATGGCTGGCTCTGTGACGCCACGCGAGCGCCCCTCGCCTGTTCGCCCTCAAAGCGGTTTCGCCCGCGCCCGCTACGTTCGTGCTTGTTGGCTGCTGGCGTTTGGCGGCGTCTTTGTGGGGGCAGGGCTGACTCTGGCTGAGGCCCCGCTTCAGGGGGCCGGCATCGCCATACTATTCATGGCGCCGTTGATGTTGAGCTTGGACGCCGGCCTCATGCCCGAACTCTGGATGGGACCCTGCAGCGTCTACTACCTGTACCACCTCCTCGCCTATGGGGTCGGACCGGTGGGGCAGGTGCTCCTGGCGGGGCAGCTGAATGTCGTGGGACAGGTGAATGTCGATCAGAAATACTTCGTTCCGGCACAGTGGGGTGCTGTCCTCGGTCTCTTTAGTTTCGCGGCCTGCTATCCCCCGGTCTTTCGTTTCGTCTCGAGGCGCGTGGCGGCTGGGCGCAAACCCCCGCAGGGCGCGTGGGCCGTTGACATCAATACTGATGGTTACGGTGTGCTTCTCGCTGTGGTTGGCTGCGTCCCCACCGTATTAACGTACCGTTTCGGCATCAGCCGGCTGATTGACTATAATCCCGTTTCGATCGAGCGGGCCACATCGGCAGCGGCCTTCCAGTTCACGATTTATGCCGGTCTTTTCTTTCTGGCGCGTTCGGCTGGCCGCAGAGGGGGGCGGTGGCTGGCCCTCTGGCTGTCCGCTCTGGCTGCACTGAGCGCCTATACAGTCTTGGAAGGCTCGCGACTGGCGATCCTGCAGGCGCTGCTCGTTTCTGTTGGCGGCTTCAGCCTCGGTGGCGTGAACAGGCGGAAAATTCTGCTATGGGGCGCCATCATCCTGTTGGCCTGTGTGCCGATACATAGCATGGTTCGATTGTATCGAGATTCCTTCCGTGGAGGCGCAACGCGCCTCAGTGATCGGGCGGGTGAATTCCGCGCTTCCTCCGAGGAATTCCTGTCCTCGAACAGGACCGTCGGCGACGTTTTGCTGGCACTACTTGAAAGGCTGCCGCCGGAGTCGGCCGCGGCGGTTTTCGAGCAGACCCCACGACCCATGCCCTATGCTGGGCTGAGGGGTGTCGGCGACGTCATTTACGTCTGGGTGCCTCAAGTCATTTGGCCGCAACGGCCGGATCTCGGGGACCACAATGAACTGGCCATAGAGTACGGAGTGCAGAGACGCGGCGGCACAGGCGCGGTTTTCCCCGCCGTCGGTGATGGGTATCGCAGGGGAGGATGGCTCGGAATCGCCCTGCTCTATGCTTTTGTCGCTTCCTGCTTGGGCCTCGTGAACGGAATTTCATGGACCGGCAGATACCGCCCCGAATTATTGGCGTTACTACCCGTGGTCATGGTCAGCTCGTTTGAAACCGGGATGGTGACTCTGGTGAGTGCCTGCTATACAATGCTGTGGACTTTCCCCAAGTACCTTGCCTTTTTTTGGTTCTTGCGGGTTATAAGCGGCCTAATACTTCGAAAGAGGGCTCACCACGCCGCGATGGGCCAACGGAGCCGCCGGCCATAGATCGCCGCACGGTCCTCCCAGAGGGGTTGTTATGTCCCGCAGCCTTTTCCCGGCAAGTCCGCGCGGGACGTCGCTGTCAGCGGCAGGGCAATGGGTTACACAGTCGCGGGCGTGGAAGAGTTCCAGTTCCATTGATCATGCGGATTCTTCTGGTAGGCACGGGGGAATTCTACCACGTGGGCGCTTTCTACAATAAAGGGTTGCACGCGCTTGGGATCGAACACGTCTTCCTCGACGATTGGAAGTACAAGCAGAGACTGAACCGTTCCATTGTCCATCGACTGGTGTACCGAGTGCTGGGCGGGGGGCCGCTTGGTTCCCGGGGATTCAACCGGCAACTGCTGCAACTGGCGCGCGACTACCGTCCCGACGTGCTGCTGGCCGTCAAAGGCGATCCTATATTTCCGGAGACTTTGGCCCAGATCAAGAGGCAGACGGGCGCTGTCCTCGTCAACTACGCCACCGATGACCCATTCAGTCCCGTCGTCAGGACAAGAGACGTGGTGGATACCATCCCGATTTACGACCTGTACGTTTGCACGAAGCGCGCCATCATGGACGACGTGCGCCGGGCTGGGTGCCGGGAAGTTACCTATCTTCCGTTCGCCTACGAACCCGCACTGCATTTTCCAGAAGCGCCGGCGACAACGGAAGAAGCCGAGCGGTTCCGAAGCGACGTGGTTTTCATCGGCGGCGCGGACCAGGACCGTGTTCCCTATTTCGAAGCGCTCCTAGACGGTGTCCCCGGGTTGCGCCTGCATCTGTACGGCGGCTACTGGAAGCGCTACCCCCGGCTGCGGCACTGCTACCGGGGGTTTGCGCTCGGGCGTGACTACCGCCTGGCCCTCGCGTGCACGAAGGTGGCCCCCTGCCTGGTTCGTCGCTCGAATCGCGACGGCCACGTGATGCGCAGCTTCGAGGTGCCTGCGTGCCGCGCTTTTATGCTGGCCGAGCGAACTGAAGAACACTTGGACCTGTTCGAGGACGGAAAAGAGGCGGGGTACTTTGGCACACCCGAGGAATTGGTCGAGAAAACTCGCTCTTACTTGACCGACGGGGAGGGCCGGGCCCGGATGGCGGAGGCGGCGTTCCAAAAGGTGCGCCGCGGGAAACATACCTACCAGGACCGCCTCCAGTCGATTCTGGACATTGCATCGCAGTTGCACGTCTGAATCGCCAGCACCGTTTCAACAGGCTGCGTGGCAACCAGAACATCCTACAGGCTGGTTAAAGCCTTAGCGACACCCAAACTCCAATCGAAGAGGAATCGATGCGTATTCTGATCACCGGTGTGACGGGCTTTATCGGGAGCCACATCGCGGCCGCACTCGAGCGCGACGGCGAGCACGAATTGTTCGGGCTGGAGCGTTACGTGACCGGCCGCTATGTGCTGGGCGGCGAGAGGACAATGAAAACGCTCTTTTGCGACGTCCGTGATGCCTTCGCCGTGCGGCGCGTCGTGCGTGAGGTGCAACCGGAGGCGGTGATCCATTTGGCCGCCATTAGTGCTGTTTCCTACAGCTACGATCACCCCAATGAGGTTTTGGAGGCGAATGTCCTCGGAACCGTTAACCTGGCTGAGTCTTGCCTTCGTGAGGTCGCGCACTTTCGTCAATTCTTGTTTGCGTCCACTTCGGAGACTTTTGGGAATGGGCCTTTACCCAAGACCGAGGAGACAAAACAGTATCCAAACAGCCCGTACTCCGTCAGCAAGAAGGCGGCCGAAGATTACGTGTTGTACATGCGGGACGCGTACGGTTTTCCCTGCACCGTGTTGCGCCCCTTTAACACATACGGCCGCAAGGACAACACTCATTTCGTGGTCGAACGCTGCATCGTCCAGATGCTGAAAAGCGACAAGGTCAAGCTGGGCGATGCCACGCCGCTGCGGGACCTGCTTTACGTCGAAGACCACGTGAGTGCCTACTTGAGCTGTATTGCCAACCCCAAGGCCCTCGGGCAAGTGTTTAATGTCGCGACGGGTCGGGGCACCACCATCCGGGAACTCATCGAGATCCTGGCGGGTATCACCAACTTCCGGGGAGAACTTGTCTGGGATGCTATTCCACGCAGACCGTTGGATATCCAGGAACTGATCGGCGATTCCAGCAAGGCGGAACGGGTGCTCGCTTGGCGGCCGGAATTCGGCCTGGAAGAAGGGCTGGCGCGCACCGTCGACCATTGGCGGCGCAAACTGGGTACCTCGGCTGTCTCGGCGGCACACTAACTCCGATTGCCTACGTCATGCGCGTGCTTTTCCTGGTTCCGGATTTGGTCAGCATCGGCGGAATTCAGCGGTACTGCCGGCTGGCAGTGGCGTCGCTGGATCGTTGTTTATCGGAGCGAGGAGGCTGCTTGTCGGTTTTCAGCCTGAACGACACACCTCCGCCAAGACTCGCCGAGGAGTTGCGCGCTCTCAGGTCTACCGAACTGGTCTATTTTTCAGGCCGTCGTGTCGCATTCCTTCGCAGGTTCACGTCGGCCGTGCGGGGCAGTACCGCGATCATCTATGGGCTTCTCGGCTTCGCTCCGATGACATTTCTCGCGACCCTTTCAGGCCGGCGGCGGCCGTCCGCCCTGCTGCTGTATGGCTTGGAAGCGTGGCAGTACCGAGGCTATCTTTACGCACGGGCAGTGCGCCGGATAGACAACTTCATCTCGATCAGCCGGTATACGCTCGAGGCATTCCGTGGCGCTTACGGACTTTGTCCGGGGCCCGGCGATATGGTGATTCCCAATGCGGTGAGCCCGGAACTTGTCAATGCCCAGGTCATTGCCGACTCCCAGCCGTGCGCCTCGCCCCGCCTTTTGAGCGTCAGTCGCTTGGCCGCGGGCCACGACGAGCCCAAGGGCATCGACCTGGTGATCCGCTCCCTGCCGTCGCTTCTACGACAATTTCCCGATCTCGTCTACGTGGTCGTCGGCGACGGCGGCGACCGCGTCCGCCTGGAGGGCCTTGCCGCATCCCTGGGTGTGCAGCACGCTGTTCGGTTCCTGGGATTCGTCTCCAACGAGCGATTGGAGCGGGAATTCAGCGGATGCAGCCTTTTTGTCATGCCCAGCACAAAGGAGGGGTTCGGCTTTGTCTTCATTGAAGCGATGGCCTACGGGAAGCCCGTGGTAGCGGCACGGGCAACCGCCGTACCCGAGGTGGTCGACCACGGCGAGACAGGTCTGCTGATAGAGCCGGGCAACGTGCAGCAACTGGGGGAATCGATTTCCCTGCTGTTACGTGACTCCGTGCTTCGTGACAGGATGGGGCGAGCGGCTAGGCAAGCAGTCGAGCGGAGATTTACTTACCAGAAGTTCCAGGAGAAGTGGCTTTCAGTTTGCGACTCCCTGATCCGACCACCAAGAGCGTGAGCGCACGCCTTTCCCGCCAGTGATGTCGTACTGCGGATCGGTGTACCGGCCGGAGAAATCGCGCGGCGAGGCTGCGGCAGCCAAGTTGGCACGCTTGCGCCGGGCATCGCGGCGCGCGTGGCCGAGGGCGCTCCAGCCGCAGGCTGGTTGTCCTATCGGCGATGACGATCCTCCTCATCACTCCCTATTTCCCTCCTGACCGAAACCAAGCGGCCATGATGTACAGTGGACTGGCGGCCGACTTGGCCACAAGGGGCCATCGCCTTCTGGTGATCACCGGCCAGCCGCACTATGCCGCTGAGGCGAAGCGCGGGCGGTTGCGGCTGTACAGCACGGAAAGGAGCGGCAACGTCGCCATCGTCCGTATTTTCGTGCCGCGATTGAAGCGACAGTCGCTCTGCAATCGCTTGCTAGTGCTGGCGCTCTTCAATCTCCTCGGCTCGCTTTACCTGTTGCTCGCGCCAAGGGCTGACGTCGCGCTGGTTACCAGTCCCGGCATCGAAGAATGGCTGATGATCTGCATTGCGCACTGGAAGCACATCCCGTATCACTTCCGAATCCACGATCTGTATCCCGAGATCGCAATTCGTCTGGGCCTGTTCGGGCCGGGAGCCGCCAGCACCGCGTTGATTGGCTGGGTGGAGAACAAAGCGATAGAATGGGCCCGCACGGTTTCGGTCGTCACCAACGCATTCAAACAATACCTTGAACGCGCCGGCATACCGGCATCCAAGATCGCTGTTGTTCCCGACTGGGTGGATACCAGCCACATTTTCCCTTCTTCCCGGAGCAACGCCTTCTCGCGTGAGCATGGGCTGGACGGGAAATTCGTGGTGATGTACGGCGGCAACGTCGGCCTGTCCCAGAACCTGGAGATCCTGGTGGAAGCGGCTCGCCTTCTCAAGGATCACAACAACATTGTCATTCTGATCATCGGGGAAGGGGCGGCCAAGGAAAGGGTGTTAGAGCTGAACACGGCCTACCGACTGAAGAACGTGATTTTTCTGCCCTTCCAGGCGCCCGAATCGCTAAATGAGATCTACGCTGCCGCGGACGTCGGCTTCGTCTCGCTTCGCCCGGGGCTCTCTCCCGAATGGTGTCCGGCCAAGACCTATACCATCATGGCCAGCGGCAGGGCGGTGCTGGCCGCTGTCGACGATGGCAGCGAAACCGCTGCGCTGCTTTGCCGCACCGGCGCGGGCGTCTGCGTCCGGGCGGGCGCGGCCGAGCCATTGGCGGACGCCATCCTCACTCTGGCCAGAGATCGAGAAGGGCTGACCGCGCTCGGGACAAGGGGCCGCGCCGTCGCCGAGGAGAAATACTCGCGCTCGGTTTGCACCGCGCAGATCGCTGCCCTGCTCGTGCAGACGGCCGCGTCAAACGGAGAACGATGAGGATTTGTTACGTGGCGCTGGGATTCCTGCCCGCGGTCGATCTCGGCGGTCCCATCCTTAACGCGTACCATTTGACGACCTCACTGGCTCGACTGGGGCATCGTGTGACCGTCTGCTGTGGGAATCTTGCCAGCAAGGACGCCAAATTATTCAACGGCCCGCGGCGGGTTAACTACGAGAATGTTGACGTCATCTATTTCAACACACACAAGTTGTTCCCTGTAGGGCTGCGCTCGTTCGGCGTCTACGTGTGGCCCGAGCTGTTCTCTTTCTGCAAAAGGGAACTGCCTGATTTTGACCTCGTTCACCTGGACGGGTACCGCGACTTCCCGACGCTGGTGGTAAGCCATTACTGCAGGCGTTACGGCATTCCTTACGTGATCCAAGCCCGGGGCACGCTGCGCCGCGCCCATACCAGCCTGGCCGCCAAAGGCCTGTACGACCTGCTGCTTGCCCGCAAGATTTTCGACAACTGCGCCTTGTGTATTGCTTCTTCCATGACCGAGCGGGAGGATTACAGGCAGTTCCTGAGGGGAGCGACGCGCATCGCCACCATCCCGAATGGCATCGATATAGCCAGGTACGCCGCGCTGCCCGACCCGGGGCAGTTCCGCAAACGGCACGGTATCCGCGAACGCATCGTCATTACATACCTGGGACGCATGCACCCGATTAAGGGAATCGATGTGCTCGTCCGCGCATTCGCGCTGATTCGGCGTCGGGAAGAGGCGCGAGTGGCCATCATCGGACCTGACGAGGACTACAAAAAGGACCTTGTGGCCCTGGCGCGGAAGGAAGGCGTCCTCGAGTCCGTTTCGTTTTTCGACGCGCTGGATGGAGATGAGAAGCTCGAAGCCTACGTGGATTCGGACGTGGTGGTCTACGCGGGCGCTTCGGAATCGTTCGGCATGGTGGCGATCGAGGCGATGATGTGCGGAGTTCCCGTGATCGCGTCCGAAGGGACGGGCTGCGGCGAATTAGTGGATCGCTTCGGCGCGGGCACCCTCATTCCTTACGGCGATGCCAGGAGAATGGCCGAGGCTATCGACTCCATCGTCGCCGATCCGGGAGAGGCGAGGAAAAAGTCGGCCGAGGCGGGCCAAACCGCGAGACAGCAACTGGCTTGGGGCGCCATTGCAGCCCGGTACGAGGAGGCATATCAGACCGCGGCCGGTTCCCGGCCGCATAGGTGACAGATGCAGGCGGTTCCGACAAGCGTGCAAGCGACCGGCCAGCCGGATGCAGCGCTGGCGGCTCCGGTGGTCATTTTGACGTCCTTCCACAGCACTTACGGCGCCCAGGTGCTTCGCTCTGCTTTGCGTGCAAAGATGAACGTGGGCGCCGTCATCGTTGAGGCAACGCCCTCGCGAGGCAGTTGGAAACAGATTTATTATTACCTGCGCAAAGGTCGGCTCTTTTCTGTGCTTGTCCGCGTCTGCGAGGTGATGGTGCTCGCTCTGGACGATCTCCTGCACCGCCGTAAACGGTTGGAGTGGGTGGAGGAAGCCGCAGCGGCCACAGGCGTCTCTATTGAGTGTGTCGGCAGCCTGAATCACAAGGACGCCCATACGGTCATCCGAAGCTACAAGCCGGCCATCGGCCTGATCGGCGGAACCGGAATCCTGTCCGCTAAAACCTTGGAACTCTTCCCGCAGGGCGTCATCAACGCCCACCAGGGCATCCTGCCTCAGTACCGGGGCAATTACTGCAATCGTTCCGCGTTGTTGAGCGGAGACCCGACCGGCGTGAGCGCCTATCTGCTCGATTCCAGGCTGGACAGCGGGCCCGTGCTGGAGTCCCGGGTTGCGCCGCGGCAGGCGGGCGAACCTTTGCCGGCTTTCGAGCGGCGACTGACGGCCCTGGGTGCCCAGTTTGCCGTGGAGGTTGCCTGCAAGTACCTGCGGCAGCAGGCGGCGCCGAGGGCGCAACCCCCCGGCCTGAGCAAGAGCTGCCATATGCTGTCCGCCTGGCAGATGCTCAGGCTTTATCTCTTGCTGCGAAGGCAGGAGCGCCTGAACGATGCCCGCTCCAGTGAAACCACGCTCGCACTTCCCGCCGACTGCTTCGAGAAAGTCGCCTGTGTGCTGTGTGGCAGTACCGAAACCGACGTCCAGACCAGGGGAACAGGACACGCCAACATTGCTCGCTGCCGAAAGGACGGCCTGCTTTTCCTGAATCCACGCCCGCGGCTGAACGCTATTGCTGCCCATCGCTCCGGGTTCGTTCGCAACGATAATATCGAGTGGTTCACAGCGTTCCGGCACGCGGCCTTGGAACGAGAGGCAAGGCCGGTGCAGACCCTTAAGGCGGGCGGCGCGCTGCTGGATATCGGCTGTGCTACCGGCACGTTCTTCGAGTTCTTCCCGCGCGACTGCTGGCGTCTCTATGGCGTGGATACCTCCCACACCGGCGTGGAAATCGCCCGGGAACGGTACGGCGCCGAGGTCGTCTGCGGGACGATCCGGGATGCGCGGTATGCGGCGAAATCCTTCGACGTCATCAGCGTGTTGGATACTCTCTATTACGCACCGAACCCGCTCGAAGAGCTCAACGAGATCGCCCGCGTCCTGAAGGATGACGGCCTGCTCGCCGTAGAGATTCCCGGCCACAACTATCGCGCGATTCGGGAGAAGGGGCCGATGTGCTGGTTGCTGGACGGCGTATGGAGACGCAATCTGGCCGACTACAATCACCTCTATTTCTTCTCTCCGGACACGTTGCGGCGTTTATTGAGGGAGGCCGGTTTTCGCGTCATCCGGATGTGCCTGGAGCCGGCGTCGTTGAGCCGCGGAGCGATCAGCACCCTTGTGAACGCTGGTCATTTCGCCGTGGCCCGCCTGCTGTTCTATGCGACTGCGGGACGGGTCTCGATCGCAGGCAAGGAACTCTATCTTGCCGTGAAAGCAGACTGAGGTGGGAGGCCGCCAATGCATGCGCTGCCGCCAGCCACACGGAGGCTCCGGACGGCCCGGCCACTGCCGCCGCGCCAGGATCAGTCCGGACAGAACCGTTGACCGCCGAGGAATTTGCTGCGTTCTGGGGTGTGCAGGGGCACCGGATCATACGGACGGCCAGTTGTTTCTGGTACAACGTTGGCCCCTTGTCGTTTTTGGGCATACCGTACCACCGGGATGTCTCTCCTTCGGCGGGCGAACTCATGGAGTTGTTTCTGCGGGGACCGGCCGCTATTGTCCGCTTCTCTGGGGAGGCCCCTCCAGCGAATGGCGGCCTGTTTGTTTGCTCGGATCGGGGGTACAGCCTGGTCTCGCTCGACAAGAAGGCGCGCAACCAGACGCGCCGGGGGTTGGAGAATTCTCAGGTCAAGCAAGTTGACTTCACCTATCTGGCGAACGCCGGCCACTCGATCAACCAGGAGACGTTTGTACGTCAGGGAAGACACCCGGAGACGATTCCCGAACATCGATGGGTGCGCTACTGCAACGCCGCCTCCAGGACGCCGGATATCGAGGCGTGGGGTGCGTTCATCGGTGGCGACCTCGCCGCCTTCGTGGTCACCGCATTGGTCGAAGACTGCTTCAGCATCCTCCATCAGGCGTCGCGGACCTCATCGCTTTCCTGCTATCCGAACAACGCGCTGACCTTCGACGTGACCAAGCGCAAACTCGCTTGTCCGGGGATCGCGTATGTTTCCTACGGATTGAAATCCGTGGAAGATACTTCAAGTCTGGACCATTACAAATTGCAGATGGGTTTTGGGGTTAGACCACGCAGCGACCAGATGGTGCTGCACCCATTGCTGCGCACCGCTGCGCGGTACGGCGGGCGGCGGTTCGTCAGATGGATGGCCCGGTGCTACCCGGGCAGCGATCTGTGGCGGAAGGCCACCTCAGTGCTGGGCGAGCGGGGGATTCCGGCCGTACACGAGAACCACGCTAGCGCGGCGGCTGCCGTCCCTGCGGACCAGGTGCATCACCCCACTACCCGCGGTTCGTAGGCCATCAGGCGTATGGAGACTTCACCGTTTATTCCGTTCCACCGGCCCTCGATCGGCGAGGGCGAGATCGCGGCGGTCGCGGAAGTGCTCCGGTCCGGCTGGCTGACGATGGGGCCGAAAACCAGGGAGTTCGAGCGGGCCTTCGCCGGCTACATCGGCTGCAAGCACGCGGTCGCCGTTAATTCCTGTACGGCCGCGCTGCACTTGGCGCTCGACGCCATTGGCCTGCGCCCGGGTGACGAAGTGATCGTGCCGGTGAACACGTTCACGGCCACCGCCGCCGTGGTTGCCCACATGGGCGGCAAGGTGGTCTTCGCCGACACGCTGGCGGAGGGCTTCAACATCGACCCCGCCGATGCGGCCACCCGGGTGTCGCCTCGAACCAGGGCCGTCATCCCCGTTCACTTGGGCGGCGAGCCGTGCCGGATGGACGATCTGGGCCTACTGGCCGAGAAGCAACAATTAGCCGTTATCGAGGATGCCGCTCACGCTCTTCCGACCGAGTATCACGGCCGCAAGATCGGGACGATTTCCCCGCTGACGGCGTTCAGCTTCTACGCCACCAAGACGCTCACCACCGGTGAGGGCGGGATGTTGACCACCGAGAACGAGGCGTTCGCCGGCCGTGCTGCGATGATGCGGCTGCACGGCATCAGTCACGACGCGTGGAAACGCTACACGCGCGAGGGCTCGTGGTACTACGAGGTGCAGGAAGCCGGCTTCAAGTACAACATGACCGACGTGCAGGCCGCCCTCGGCCTTTGCCAACTCAAGGCGGTCGAGCGGTTCCGCGACGTCCGGGAAGCGTACGTGGCCCGCTACCGGGAATTGCTGGGAGATCTGGGCGAGATCGAGTTGCCGCCGCCACCGGGCGACGGCGTCCGCCACGCCTGGCATTTGTTCATCATCCGCCTGCGGCTGGAACAGCTTGCCATCGATCGCAACCGGTTTATCGAGGAACTGTCGGGGGCGGGAATCGGCACAAGCGTTCATTTCATTCCTCTGCATC
>Ga0315284_10009599_pt1 | contig 13798 bp, 4 predicted proteins | sample YL17G09_16_MG_FD_203696 | JGI IMG/M metagenome (GOLD analysis project Ga0315284, IMG submission 203696) | Sediment microbial communities from Yellowstone Lake, YNP, Wyoming, USA - YL17G09_16 | ecosystem: Environmental > Aquatic > Freshwater > Lake > Sediment | place: USA: Wyoming | collected...
CTGCTCCATCTTGTTCTTGTGCACCCCCTGGTCCGTGTAAGGGTTCTGCCACAGAATCTCGGCAAAGAACAGGCCCTTGTTCTGATAGTCCGCGACCGTGCCGTGCTCGTAGTCAATTACCTTGCGCACGAACGTCTGCGCCTGCGTCACGTCGCTCACCGGCGCGCGGCCCACGCTCAGGTCGGCATACAGGTCAATCGAGTCGTCCACCTCACCGAATATGCTGTTGCCGTTCGCGTCCCACGAACCGTCAAGGTCAGCGAAATAGAGGTCGCAGGGCAGCGAATCCTCGCGCTGCATTGAACCCCACTCGCAGTTCATCGCAAACGCCTTGCGGAACGGCACGACGTTCACGTCTCCGGCCAGCAGCACGTACTTCACGCCCGAATCCGGCAGGGTCTTCAGGTAATTCCGCACCTGCTCGGCCTGGTCCCGACCCGGATAGTTCGCATACATCCACTCGACGGTCCGAACCACCGCCGGCACGCCCTTCTGCGTCTTCCAGTCTGCCAGCCGCTGGAACACCGAATCGTACCCCTCGCCGGTGACAATCACGTACTCAAGAGAGCTTTCGGCTGACGGCTGACGGCTCACGGCGTCCGGACTTCTAGCTTCTAGCTTCTGGCTTCTAGCTTCTGACTTCGTCCGTCCCTCCACCTCAACCTTGACCTTAACCTCCCGACACACCTCCAGCCTCTGCTCCGCCCCGACATATCGCACCGGATAGACCAGCACTTGTACGAACGTGCTCTCGCGCGGGACATGACCGAAATGCCCGGCATTTCGGATCGTGTCCCAAGCGGTCCTGTAACTGGTTCCGGTCCAGCGGGCAGGTGACGCGGGATAGGGTGTGTGGGACTCGTAGATGGCCGGGTTGGGCGGAGTGACTTCAGCCACCCCCGTCCCCCGTCCCCCGTTCCCCGTCCCTTGCATCAGCACCTGTTGCCGTTGCACCGGAAACACATTGTGCGTTCCGGGCAGCTTCTGCCATTCGCCGGCCTCAAACACCACGCTTGTGACCCGGCAGCGTCCGGCCAGGGCAATCACGACCGGCTGAACCGGCAATTGCGGCGCACCCGGCTCATCCGTCACGTCCATGTTCTCGCCGAGCACCAAGTCGTAGCGCGGGACATGACCGAAATGTCCGGCATTTCGGATCGTGTCCCAAGCGGTCTGAGCACCTGCAAACTGCCCACTGCAGACTGCAAACTCGGTCCTGAACTGCTGTGGGCTATACCTGAGGTCAGTGACCGACATGCCTGCATGGGCGAGCGAAACGCCAAGCACAAGCAACAACAGCCGCACGCGGCCTCCTCGGGGACTGTCCCCGCACGGGGACTGTCCCCAAAGACCCGGGAGTGGGAACTTCATCAAAAAGCCTCGGTAAGATTATAGGTGCTGATACGCTAGGACACAATAGAAGAGCCTGCGGCCGGGTTACGGTTCAGTCGGCCGCGGTTCCGTGTTCGTCGTTCGGGGCTGGCGTTCGACGGTTTGACAGGGGCGGGCTTAGGACTATTATGGTCTTGTGAAAAGGACTACTATTCTCCTGTTGGGGTTGGGTATGGTTGTGCTGTCCATTGCCGGACCGTCGATGCGGGACGAAATTGCCCTGCGCGACTCGCTGAGCCGGGTGCACCCGAGGATGCGGGCAAGTTGGCTGCGCGAACGCGGGCTGGACGATTCGTACTATACGACGTTCAGGAAGCCAGACAGAGACAGTCAGGGGTTACGCGAAATCGGCCGTTGGTCGTACGGCCCGTCGTATGACGTTGACGGCAGGGTCACGCCGACCGAGACACTGGTGGCCCTGGCTCGCGGCTCCGGCGTCAGCCTGCTACGCTTCTCCCGTGCCGACTCGATGCAACTCGAACTGCTTGCCGACATCAACGCACCGGGCCTGCTCAACCGCGTCTGGGTACGGGACACGCTGCTCTACGTCGGCTCGGCTGCGGGCTTGGAGATATGGAACATCGCCAATGAGCGCAACCCGTCCCGGCTCTCCTGGATTCAGACCGCGCTCAACGACTTCGACGTGCAGGACTCCCTTGCCTACGTCATCGGCGCGGACGACAGCTTCAAGGTCTACAACGTGGCCGACCCTCAGAACCCGGTCCTCCGGGGTGCCTGCCGGGACTCGGGTTACTTACTGTCAGTGACCGGCAACACAGCCTTCCTTGCCGACCGCTGGGGTCTGTATGTCGTAGACATCACCAATCCGGCTGGGCCTCATCGCATCGGAGCATGGGGTAGTGCGATAGAAGGGGTCAGGGCGAGAGGGAGCTTGTGTTACGTGACCACGTTCAACCCCAACCAGCCGGGAGACATCACGTTCCGTGTCCTCGACGTTACGACCCCGGCTAACCCGGTGCAGATTGGCTCGGTGGATTCGGCGGGTGGCTACGACCTGCACCTGATTGACACGCTGGCTTTCTGCTCTGGAGACCAGTACGACGAGTTCCGCATAGTCGCTGTGGCAGACTCGACGCACCCTCGATTGGTCGGGACCGGAAACGCGCCGGGGGCCAACTGGGGCGTCTGGGCTAACGCAATCGGAAGGGCGGCTTTCGTGGCGGGGCGCTCAGAAGGTCTATCAGTCTTCGATGTGGCGAACCCGGCCGCACCAATCCGCGACACCGTTGTGCTTGCGATGGACCAAGCCGAGGACGTTTCGGTTCAGGGAGGCCTAGCCGCAATTGCGGAGTACGTTTCCGGCTTGGTGTTGCTCAATGTACAGGACCCCTCGAAGCCGGCTTATCTTGGCCGGTACGACACGCTGGGTGACCTGCCCTATATGGAATCGGCCGTGCTTGCGGACTCGTTTGCCTACGTGAGTTGGCCGGTCGAACGACTTCAGTCGGTGGACATCAGCGACCCAACCCATCCGGTGCGCGCGGGAGTCTGCCAAGGCATGTTCGGCCCACCGCAAGACATGGTCCTGCGCGACAGCTTCGTCTACAACGCTGAGGGTCGTCGCCTCCAAATCGTCAACGTCGCCCGGCCGCGCCAGCCGGTGCGGGTGGGGAGCTGCGTAGCCGGGGACGCAACTTCCCCTGGTATTTGCCTCGTGGATACGCTGGCATACGTTACCAACGTACCGACGCAGGTCATCAACGTCGCCAACCCGGCGAGTCCTCAGGTAGTCGGCGAGTTTGGGCGCAGCGCCTGGAATATCCGCGTCAGGGACACGTTCGCCTACTTGGCCTGCGGCACGCTTGGGCTATACGTATTCAGCGTGTCGAATCCGCAAGCGCCGTACCGTATTGATTCGCTGAGCTTCGGCGAGTCCGTCTATGACCTCGTCTTGGCAGACTCGTTCGTGTACGCTGGGTGCGACGACGGAGTTCGCTTGATGAGCCTAGCCGACCCCGTGCACCCTACTGTCGTCGGTTTCCTGGCAACGCCGTACCTGGTGTGGCGGATGACCTACGCGTCGCCATACGTCTACGCGGCTTGCAGTGAAGCCGGCGTCTGTATACTGGAAACGTTGCCGGTCGGGATAGCTGAGCCGGATTTGCCCGGCACTCCGCCGGCTTCGTCGAACACATACCTCAAACCGTCGCTGGTCAGGGGCTTTGCGTGGGTACGCCAGCGCCAAGGAAGCCTTGCCGTGCCCGTGGTCTACGACCATGCCGGTCGCGAGCAGGTCATGCCTCATGGCTGCGAGATGCGCGAAGGACGTTGGACCAAATTGGACATGCGGGGCTTGCCGACCGGTGTGTACTTCGTTCGGTTCCTTGGCGATGCAGCGACCGAGGTCGTGAAGATTGTCAAACTTTAGGAGGAGAACATGATCGCAAGAACGACTCTGGCGCTCGTGGTGACTACGGCGCTGGTCTTCGGGCTAACGTCCGTATTTCATGTGGGTCCGGTCAAGGCTGCGTGGTCTGGATGGACGCCCAGCGACCCGCAGTACAACCACGTCAGCGAGGTCCTAACCCTGAACGTAGACTCCTTGGGACCACCGGCCTATACCCAGCTCTTCGTCGGCCTGCAGCAGGGGAGCGGGAACTACGAGGTGCACGTGCTGTCGTATCCCGGCGGCGAAGAAGACCTAGCCTACGCTTCGGCACAGCCGCCGAACTCTGACCACAGGTGGCTGAGGTTCGACCTGCAGATAGACCATCCCGACTCCTTCGCCAAAGGCCGTCGGTACGAATTCAGATGGTCACGCGCCAGTGGCGCACGGATTCAGTTCTATTACAACTACTGTGCGCCGTATGATTCGATGATTGCGGCAGAAGAGCTTGACAGCGGCCCGGTTGGGCTGAGAATAGCTTAGGAGTTCTGCTTGAACCTGACACGGCCCGTCCTGCTGGTTGCCGCGCTGGTGCAGTTGGCCGGCGCTGGCATGATGGACCAGATGCTGGTACACGACTCGCTGCGGGACATCGAGCCGTGGCTTCGTCCTCGCTGGCTGGCGGCTAGAGGGCTGAGCGACTACTACGCGGCGCATAGCTGGAAGCCGGCAGCGGACAGCGGTTTGGCCTGCGTGGGTCGTTGGAGCTACGGTCCCTCGGTCAAGGTTTCGCTGCGCACCACAGCCGACGACACCATCGTCTGCTTGGCCCGTGGCTCCGGAGCTAGCATCATCCGTTTTCGTTCCCAGGACAGCCTGACGCTGGACCTGCTGTCTGACATCAACTGCAACGGCATCGTCAGCCGGGCGATTATCAGGGACACGCTGGTCTTCTGCGGCATGTACGAGGGTGGCACGGGTATCGAAGCATGGGGCATCAGCGACCCGACCAACCCGCACCGACTGTCCTACGTTTACCTGCCGCCCATCATGGATATTGCTGTTCAGGATACCTTCCTCTACGCCACCGGCTACGTGCAGGACTCGCTGCGCATCTTCAGCGTTGCCGACCCGCGCAACCCGAGACAGGTTGGTGCCTGTTCTGACTCTGGCTTTCCGATGTGCGTCTCAGGCAACTACTGCTACCTTGCCGACCGTGGCGGCGTCAACATCATAGACGTCAGCAACCCGGCAGCACCGTACCGGATAGGCAAGACCGGCGGAGGCGGAATCGCGCTCTCGGTAGCTGTCCGTGATACCCTCTGCTTCTTTGGTGTCGATAACAGCACCTTGCAGATATACAACGTCCGCAACCCGGCCAGCCCGTCCTATCTCGGTTCGCTCAGTGGCACCCAGCCGGCTGACTTGTATCTGCCCGAGACAAACGACACCGTGCTCTACACCTCGACCTTCGAGATAGTGAACATCGCCGACCCCAGCAGTCCGCGTCGGGTCGGGCTGGTCTACCCGCCTGGTTGGGAATACGGTGTGACTGCCGTGCCCGCGCTCAACTACGCACTTGTGGCGGACCACTTCGCGGGCCTCGTAGCTGTGGACATCGTGAATCCGACGCAGCCGAGCATCGACACAACCCGGTTCGCGGCGGACATGGCGGAGGACGTGGCGATTGACAATGGCCGGGCGTACATTGCAGGCTACCATGCCGGGCTGCAGATTCTGGATGTCATGACCCCGAACGCCCCGACGTTCCTGGGCAGCTACGACACCGTCGGTACGCGACCTGACATGGAGGCGGTCTGTGCGAGAGACTCGTTCGCCTACGTACCCTTCTACAGCAGAGCCTTGTTCCGTTCTGTTTGCGTGTCGGACCCGCGCCGACCGACCTTAGCGGGAGTTGAATCGACTGCATACGATGCAACGGATATGGTCTTGCGCGATACGTTCGTCTACAAGGTCTCGCGCAGAAACATGCAGGTTGTCAACGTCGCCCGTCCGCGTCAGCCGGTGCTGGTGGGAAGCTGCGTGGCAGGAGACGCTACGAACGCTGGGATCTGCCTCGTTGACACGCTGGCATACGTGACCAACGCACCAACCCAGGTTATCAACGTTGCAGACCCCACACACCCCGCAGTCATCGGTGAGTTCGGAAGGGGAGCTTGGAACGTCCGCGTCAGGGATACGTTCGCCTATCTGACCGGCAATGACGGACTGTACATCTACAGTGTTGCCGACCCCACTGCACCACGTTTTCTCGATTCGGTCAGCGTTGGTCAACCCGTGTACGACCTCGCTCTAGCGGACTCGCTGGCCTATGCTGGCTGCCAAGATGGCGTTCGTCTGCTGAGCTTGGCAGACCCGGCCCATCCGGCAGTCGTCGGTTATCTACCGACACCTTACTTGGTATGGGGTATGGAGTACGCACCGCCTTACGTTTACGCGGCCTGCAGTGAGGCTGGCGTCTGCGTCCTTGAGACTACGCAGACCGGCATGGCCGAAGGAAGCTCAAGGATGCTCCGACCGCTCTCGCTGCGGGCGTTGCCCAACCCGACATCGGGGATGCTGCACCTGGAAACCGACGCTGCTTGGTCCCAACCGCCCAGCATCTCCGTTCGGGACGTCGCGGGTCGGACCGTTCAGAACGGACCTGCGGAGGCGCACTCGGCACGGGCATTGTCCGCCGACATTGCCAGCCTTCCTGCGGGTGTCTACTTCATTGAGCTGCGCACAAGTACTCAGAGAGGAACAGTCAAGATCTGCAAACGATAGGAGGTTAGGATGCTGGTAAGACGGTATTGGCTACTGCTCGCGTTGGTCGCGGCAGGACACGGTTTGACGTCGGTTTTCCACACCGACCCTGTCAAAGCACAGTGGTCTGGTTGGACGCCGGCGCAACAGCCGTACAACTACGTCAGTGAAATCGTGACACTGAACGCTGACTCGCTCGGTCTCCCGGGTTACTGCGAACTGTTCTCGGGTCAAGGCGGCGGCGCAGAGTTTCAAGTGAACGTGTACTCCTACCCGAATGGGGTCATTTCTCTGGCCAGCGGCCACAGGACGGAAGTCCGCAATGACGTATGGGTACGGTGCACCCTTGATGTCGCGTATCCGGAGTCCCTGGTCAAAGGCCGGCGCTATGAATTCCACTGGTCGCGGGCCAATGGCGCACGGATTCAGTATTACTACAACTACTGCGCGACGGAGTACGACTCGATGATTGTGCCGGGAGAGGACCAGCCGCCGCCGCAGCCCCTCCGTCCGGCGCTGGCGATGCGGTGCTTCGGGCGATTGAACTCCATCACTCCAGAGTGGTGGAGCATTGTTCCGGGTTGTCCTTGGGACAGCTCGGGATGGCTCAGCACGTGGCGTGAGAGGATGGAGACGCTGGCCGTGAAGCGCGCCGATTTCTCAATCTACTGGAACGAGATCGAGACCTTGCCGGGCTCCTACAACTTCGCTCCAGGCGGTCACGATATCAGGGCGCACCAGTTGCACGGTCTGCTGGGGTGTGTTTTGGACGCCCGGCCACAGCTCTGTCCGGACTGGGCGAGTTCGCGCGTGGAAACCAGCGGCGAAACCTGCCACTACTGTGCGCCGCGCAATCTGGATTCCACGGGCAACGCGAACTACTGGGCGCGGTTCATCAAGCAGGTGATTCAGCACTACGATGACGACAGTCTGCACGATCTGCACGACACGATTCACGTCTGGACCGGATGGAACGAACCGAATGACACATGCACGGACCCCTCTCTACCCAACACCGGGTGGTGGCGGCGGCCGAACATGCCAGGAGTCTACGACAGTTTGGGACCGGGCGCGCGACCACTGTGCTCTTTGTACGTGCGGCTGTGCGAAGTCACCGAGTCGGTGATTCATCACAGCGGATTGACCGACCACGTAAACGACAAGTTCCTGATTGGCTCGACGAGCCGCGTGCATGCGGCCGATTCCGGCGTCGTTCGGGGCGACACGTGGATTTGGATGTGCTACGACATTGCCACCCGCCAGAACGGCCCCGGTATCTTCTGGGATGGTGTGGCGGTGCATCCGTATCACGACTACGCGGATTTCAATGCCGAGTCCTACGAGGCCGATGCTCGACGAGTACGTGAGATAATGCGGGAGTTCGAGCACAGTGGGGAGGTCTGGAATGAGGAACTCGGCTGGGGATACTCAGTGGGCGCCGAGAGGCAGGCGCGGAACCTGGCAGAGGCCTTTGTCGTTACGAAAGGGTCGGAAGCATCGCCGGAGGGCTGTTACGACGGTATGATGTGGTACACGCTGCTGGGAACCCACGGCGATGAAGACCTCCAGCAGATATTGGACCCAGGGCCTGAAATGACGCCCAGACCTGCGTTCCACGCGTTCGCGCAGTTGACACACGCCCTGACCGGCAAGCGGCTCAATGGTAGGGTGATGACGGGCGATGCGGCGAGGGACGATTCGGTAAGGATGTATGAGTTTGAGAATCCGGCCACGCTAAAAAGGACCTGGGTGTGCTGGAAGAACGGGGGACAGGGACAGAATGGGGTCAACGTCGACTTGCCCGCAACGGTTGATACGCTCACCACCGACAGCCTCGCCTATTCCCCGCCACAGCAGTCAGGAATTGTCTATGCCGATGTGGACGGTTGGCTTCCGCTGACCTTGGATGAGCGTCCTGTGTTCATTTCGGAAGGAGGAGCAGTCAGTCGGCCGGACATGGTGGTGGACAGCGTGTGGAGCGTCCCCGGGCTTCCAACGCGCGGCCAGCCTGTCATGCTATGGGCGAAGATCAAGAACCTCGGCACCGACTCGACAGGCACCGGGTCACCTAACTTCTACCCGAATACGAGCGTGCGGTTCTACGTGAACGGCAGCTTCTTAAGTCTCACGGACTACTTCCAGAGCATTCCCGTAAACGGCACGGTTGTCGTGTCCGCGAGCGACTACTGGACTCCATCTGCGACCGGCCCAGTGTTGGCCAGCGCGACCGTAAATGAACAGCAGTCCTACGTGGAACTAGGAACCGACGACAACGCCGGTTACCGTAGGTACAACGTCGTGCGCTACCCGACCGGCGTGGTTGACGTCGTGGTGCCGCCGGGCGGGAAGACCGACGCGGCGCTGCTGCCCATGCGGCTGACGAGCCATTCTTGGGAAACGGACTCGATCTCCGGGCAGACCCCGGCTGATAGTGCCCGGATTCTCTTCGCCTGGTATGGACAAAGAGACAGCGTGGTCCATGCGGCAGACACGACCGCATGGTTCCCGTTCCGCGCGGATACGGTGCTTCAGTTCCCGCGCGGGTGCGGTAGGTTCAAGGTGTATGCGCAATTCCGCGACAGCGGTGCCAACGATAGCCCCGCCTATCCTGACTCCGCGGACACGGTCGTGGTATTCGATTCCGTGCCGGCGGTCGGCAGCATCGTCATCAACCACGGGGCGCGGTTCGCGCCGAGCGCGACCTGCACGTTGCGGCTTGCTGCCTATGACTCGGCATCAGGCGTGGGCTGGATGCGCTTCTCCAACAGTATCCCGCGGAATCTGGTGCGAAACGGCGCGTTTGCGCAGACCGACGGTTCTTGGAGCTTCTACGGTAGCGGGAGCGGGTACGACTCAAGCCTCCAGATGGCAGTGCTGGCGGTCAACGGACCGCAGGAGTGCCGGGCACGGCAGTTCGTGCCGGCTGAGTCCATCACCGCCCATTTCGGGGATTCGTGCGTGCTGGAGGCAAACATCCTGGCCCACATGCACGGCGGCACGGCATCCGGGAACGCGTCGTTCTGGTATTGGCGGACCCGTACCAATCCCAACCTGCATGACACGATGTGGACTTCCATCGCGACCGCGTCGTACTCAGGCGACGTGATTTCGAAGACCGGACGGGACAACCTGTCTGCCCGGTTCCTGCTCGCTCCGCCAACCTCGTATCAAGGGTGGGTCTGGCGCGGCGGGATGGTGAAAGTGAAGGCTCAGGGAGTCAGTGGTGGGACCGGCAAGGTCTGGGCCGACAACGTAGCTTTGCACCCGTTCCAGGCTCAGTCGGGCTGGGCGTGGTGGGGCACCTACGACACGCTGGCCGCGTGGGGAATGGGCAGTGCAGCCGGCCAGCACGTCATCCGGGCGCTCTACCTCGACTCCGCCGGTACTGAGAGCGGAGTTGCCCTTGCCGACACCGTCATCCTCGACCCGACAGCGCCGGCCGTGCACATCAGCGTGCTACAGACCGGACAATACGTCAGCGATACGGTAGAGATAACCGGATGGGCATACGACTCGGTCGAGGTCCCGGGCGACACCTGGTTCGCGTCATACCGGCTGCAGTACAAGAATGCAGTCTCCGGCGACTGGCAGGGGATTGACCCGGACTCGGTCTCATACACTCCGGTTTACTCGGTCCCGGTGTCCGGTGTGCCCCGGCACCTTGGGTACTGGAGCACTGACTCGCTCCCGGACGGGGACTACTACCTCATGTTGACCGCCACCGATTCAGTCGGCCATACATCGAGCTGCACCACCTGGGTCGTCATCGCCAATGACAGCTCAGGCGACGACTTCCGCGCCGGGCCGCCGGGCGGCGGGTCAGGCCTCGGCGAGGGGTCGATCTACATCGGCTCAACCACCGGCGAGGTGCTGCATTTATCGGAAGACTTGGACTCGCTTGATTGCTTCAGCGTCACCGACTCCGGCACCCAGGCCTATGTGACTGCTATCCTTGAGGTTAGCGACGATAGCCTGCTCATCCTCGATGCCCGCAACAAGCGCATCCACAAGCTGCACCGCAACGGCCAGAACCGGAGAAGGCTGGTCTCGAACCTCTCCATCCCGGCCGGGGTCACGAGAGACGAGAACGGCAACTTCTGGCTCGTGGACAAAGGCATCCACAAGATAGGCAAGTTCCGCTCAAACGGTACTCTGGTCTTCACCCGGGGAGGTCTGGGAGCGGACTCGCTCCACTTCTACTCGCCTGAAGCCATTGCGGTCAAAGGCAGCCTGGTCTATGTGGCGGACACCAAGAACGACCGGATAGCAGTCTGGGACACCAGCGGCAGCTTCACAAGAACTATCAAGGGCGACTTTGAGAACCCGACCGCGGTCACAGTCACAGATTCAGGCTCAATCTACCTCACCGACGGTACTGACGGCAAGCTCAAGGGCATCAACCCGAGAGGCGGCAGCTTCCTGACCATCGCCGAAGCGAACGGCAGCCAGTTCCAGGGGCTGGTGCTCAGTGAGAACGGGCACAGCCTGTTCACGCTGGCCCCGCAACCGAATACAGTGCACAAGCTCCGCATCCGGAGTGACGACAGCACGCCCGGCGGCCAGCAGTCGCAAAGCAGCCTCAACCTGCCCAAGCTCCTGAACCTGGCCCAGCCCTTCCCGAATCCGGCCAGGTCGAGGCTCAACATCAACTACGCCTTACCCAGACAGACCCGGGTCAGTGTCAAACTCTACGACATCGCGGGCAAGCTCACGACCACTCTCGCGAGCGGAGACAAGAAGCCGGGGTACTACAACGTCGTCTGGAACCGGCAGGACGCCAAGGGTCGCACCTGCGCCTGCGGCGTCTACTTCTGCGCACTCAGTGCAGAGGGCAAGCGCTTCACTCGAAAGGTAGTGCTGACAGAATAGGAGACGGAGCAAGGGCGAGAGGGAAATAGAAGGCAGCCGCCCGGTGAGAGCCGGGCGGCTGCTGTCTTTCGCAGCATCTGCGGCCGGGACGGAAGACTGACCTTCCGGCCGTCAAAAACATCGGCAAATGGCAGGTGTTTCGGGACCGCCCCGACTCAGGCTTGTATCCAATACAGGATAAATGCCAACGGGCGGGTTCTCGCGCATATCTGCCTCTGGCGTAAGGCGTTATGCGTCGAGCATCGAACTCAGAGCCCCACTCCCGGAGCCGCTCCGGGGGTTGCCCTCTGAATTGCCCTGTGAGTTGTCTGGTGAATCGCTGTCCCGATTGCCCTCGGAATCGCTTCCCCGGTTGCGGTCCCGGTTGCTCTCCGAACTGCCGCCCCTATTGCTCTCTCCATCGCTCTACCCGTTGCTCTACCGGTCGCTCAGACGGTTGCGGTCTGAGTCGCCGTCCGAGTTGCCGTCCTCATTGCTCTCCCCGTTGCCCTGGCCGTTGCCCACCAGATTGCCGGGTAAATCACCTCCCGAGTTGCCCTCCGAATTGCTCTGTCCATTGCCTCCCCGATTGCAGGGTCAGTAATGTCCCCTGCCGGGTGTTCGAATATGCAATGGAACCACCCAACCCGCACCAACGTATTAGACTCATCCCGGCCGAAGCCGGTTTCGCGGCCCGCAAGGACGGTCTTGGGGACAGTCCCCGTCCGGGGACAGTCCCCCTGCTACCGGAGTTGTTCGAGGGCCTGTTTGGCCTTGGTGAAGGACGGGTCGAGCTTGAGGATTTGCTGCCAGCGGGCGTGGGACTGCTCGACCTTGCCTTCGTAGTATTCGCACAGGCCGAGATGGAACATCGCCAGCGTGAACGTCGGCCTGACTTTGAGCGCGCCTTCGTAGTAGTGCCGGGCGCGGGCATAGTCCTGGCGCGACAAGGCAATGTTGCCGAGGTTGTTCCACGCCTGCAGCGAGTACGGGTCGCGTTCGAGCTGGATTTCGAAGTAGGCGGCGGCCGAATCGAGTTGGCCGGCGTTTGCGAAGACGTTGCCGAGTTCGCCGTACGCGTCGGCCTCGGAAGGGTGGAGCATGGTCGCGGCTCGGGCCGCACGCACGGCGCCGGCAAGGTCGCCCATACCTCCAAGCATCGTCGCCTCAAAGGAGAGCACGTTGGTCGCGGAATCGTGTTCGAGCGCCCTCCGTACTTCCGCGAGCGCTTCGGCGTTCTTGCCCTGCTCGCGCAGGCCGAGTGCGGCGGCGAAGTGGTTCTGGCCCAGGCTTGCTACCCGTCCCGCACCGGCAAGGTTGGCGTTGAAGAGGAGGAATGCGGCGAGGGCGATGGCGAGCGCGATTCCCCGCTCGCGCCCGCTGAGTCGGACGAGTCCGACCAGTCCGACAAGTCCGACGGAGGCCAGGATGGCCGCGATCGGAATCATCGGCATGCGGTAGCGGCTGGTGACAAAGAAGACGACAAACGAGAGCGAGTACGCTGCGACAAGCAGGTACAGGGGCATCAGCCGGCGCCAGTGCCGGCGGGCAAGCCAGACCCCGGCCAACGCCAGCGGCAACAGGATGCCGAAGGGAAACTTGAGGAACTTCGAGTTGAACAGCAGGAAGTTGATGAACGAGTAGCGCTTGACCGCGTACAGGTTGCTGTCGTTGCCGACCTCGTAGCCCGCGAACCAGAGGAAGGTCTTGCGCAGGAGCAGCCCAAGTGCCTTGCCCGGTTGCTTGCGCCAGAACTCGAGCCCCTTGCCCAGCCAGTACCGGTCAATCTCCGCGCCCTTCAGCGGCCGGCCCGCGGCTTCTTCGGCCAGCACCTTGACGTCGTCGTAGCCGCCCCACCAACTGGCGCGCGTTCCCGGGGCAATCGCGGTCACGCCGTCCGACTCCGGGTTGTTGCCGATGTAGAAGTTCGTGCCTGCCTGCCACGCAATCGGCACGAACTCGCGGCTGACGACGTAGTTGCGAATCGTCACCGGCAGGATGACCAGTGCCGCCGCTCCCCAGACCTGCGCCAGCCGCAGGAAGCCGACGGCGAGTCCTGAACGACGCCGTGCCGGCTTGGGACACGATCCGGATTCGCCGAGCCGAATCCGGTCATGTCCCGCGCCAAGGAACAGCCAGACCGGCAGCAACGCGAGGAACGCGAGCACGTTCGGCCGGGCTACCGCGGCAAGTCCGAACACAAGCCCGGGCAGCCACCACTGACGGTCCGAATCCCGGCTGCGCAGCAGGAAAACAAACCCAAGCAGCAGAAGAAACGTCAGCAGACCCTCAAGCAGCAGTTCGCCGTCAAACCAGATGGCGAGAGGATAGGCAGCGAGGACGAAGCCCGCGGCTCGGGCGACGCCCTCGCCGGGGCGATTGCAGATTGCAGATTGCAGACTGCAAATTGCAGACTTGGGACTTGAGGCATTGGTACTTGATTGG
>Ga0315284_10009600_pt1 | contig 13796 bp, 13 predicted proteins | sample YL17G09_16_MG_FD_203696 | JGI IMG/M metagenome (GOLD analysis project Ga0315284, IMG submission 203696) | Sediment microbial communities from Yellowstone Lake, YNP, Wyoming, USA - YL17G09_16 | ecosystem: Environmental > Aquatic > Freshwater > Lake > Sediment | place: USA: Wyoming | collected...
AGAGCCAGAACACTATCTTTGGCCCTTACCGCTATTGCACCGGTTATTGATCTATTGGGGGTATTCCGCCAATTCTTGATTCTTCCTTCAGTACCATGAAGAATTTTGAATTAGGCAACAGCCTCATTAGCAGACGATAATGCCACAACATGGGGTTTTGTCACTGCATCATCCGTTTCTGAATCTCCTGCAGACGCTGCCATAACTTCGGTTGGAAGTGCCGCATTCTGTATTAATGCAGATGAGGAGGTAATTACTGAAAATGACTCAATATCGAGCGGTGTACACCTCGTGCAATATTGGGCAGATATTGCAATAAACAATTTTGATGATGCCAGTGATACGGTACTGGGGAATATTACTGTCGAATCTGAAGGAGAAAACATTACCAGTGTGGATTACACAGACGAACCTGAGGTTACGGTCATCTGGAATCAGACCCATGCGAAGTGGATATTCCCCCTGGACACGGTTGTTAATGAGGGTAAAGTAAAATCAACCTGGTGGAAAACGAATTACTATTATTCACAGTACATTCCCATGAGAATGAAACGATCGATCAATCAAACCGAATTTTCTTCTGACGGGTATCAGCTTGTCGCATTCAATGTGACGTTTGAAAACAAGACCTGCGATTATATCTGGGGAACCTTTTTAACAGAGAAATCCCCGAAAGAATTTGTTGAGGCAACCCTCCTCTATGAAACCTTTACAACCGATGCACCGATTCAATCTCATAATCAGACTGGTGACCCACAGCATCAATTTACTTTTTATCTCGACCTTGACCAAGTCGTGCTGGAAAAACCCTACCAGTTTTCCATGGTCGTCAAGGTGAATGTCACCACAGGAGATGGTTCACCGGTGAAATATACTCCGCGTTGCTCAATCGGTTTGGGAAAATCTTGGGGTTCGGGGGATATCGGAACGGGATATTCCGTAAGTATGCCTTCCGGGGCTCTCCCCCGGCATGCTCACTCTGCATCAGTAACCACGAACGTATCAAACTCCTGGATCTATTCCAATAGTTTCATCCAGAAAATGTCATTCGAGGAGGTATGCCGGAAGATGAGCAAGAATAAGATCGGGGTATTCCGGCCATCTGCACATACGTTCTACTTGAAAAACGGAACAACAACAACTTCAATCAGTTGGGGAGCAAGCACGGATCTACCGGTAACCGGAGACTGGAACGGGGATGGCAGAACCGAAGTGGGGGTATTTCGGAACTCGACCCATATGTTCTACCTGAAAACGGAACAACAACAACTTCAATCAGTTGGGGAGCAAGCACTGACCTGCCGGTAACCGGGGACTGGAACGGGGATGGCCTGTGGGATGTCGGGGTGTTCCGGTCGTCTTCCCATACATTCTATCTGAAAAACGGTACGAAAACAACCACGGTCAACTGGGGACTCAGCACGGACAAACCTGTCACCGGAGACTGGAACGGGGATGACAGAACCGAAGTGGGAGTATTCCGGAACCCGACCCATACATTCTACCTGAAGAATGGCACAACAACCACGGCAATCAGTTGGGGAACAAGCACCGATCTGCCGGTTACCGGAGACTGGAATGGGGATGGCAGAACCGAAGTGGGAGTATTCCGGAATTCGACCCATATGTTCTACCTGAAAAACGGAACAACAACAACCTCAATCAATTGGGGACTAAGCACCGATACTCCGGTTACCGGAGACTGGAACGGGGATGGCAGAACCGAAGTGGGAGTATTCCGGAACCCGACCCATACGTTCTACCTTAAAAACGGAACAACAACAACGGCAATCAGTTGGGGAGTAAGCACTGATTTACCGGTGACCGGGAAATGGTGATAAAAATAAATTTTTCTGTTTTTGCATTCACCAAACTAAATTGTGGCGTATATCAATCTCTTTGAAAACGGTTCCAATATTATTATCGGATGATTGCATCCTTATGCGGTAAAAACTGCCATTTCCACATCCCGAGCCCGCCAGTTTATGCCGGTAGCTTTAGCGAGTTTTTGTGCCATATAACGGGTCCAGTGGATCCACTGCAGGTAGAATGGAAAATCTCTCATAGTTAAGGTCGTATTGGTCCCTTGCCGCATAGGATTGGTACCCCCATCCCTTGCGATCTGCCAACAGAACGCGAATATGAACTTAAAGAAAAGTGGAAGATCCGAAAGAGAACGTATTCTGGGACGTGATGTATCAGGATCTTCCTAAAATTATCAACTATTCTGATGAAACAATAAAGGCTGGCAAGGCGCCGGCGCATTGCGGCACGTTTATATTTGATATTAATATATTTACCAGTGCTCTGAGAGGGTTTCTCGTATTTGGGGGTCACTGAGCAGATTCCATTCATTCAGTGCTTCTCTACTATGACAGAGCATAAGCACTAGGAATGGTGCTTTCAGTGATTTCGAAAAGGAAGTGAAAAAAACATGAACAAGAAGTTACTTACAATCGCTATCGCGCTGGTGATTTTCGTGATAGTCGCTACACCGGTTTCGGCAATACCAACAAAAAGTCCTTTGCCATCTGGAAATTCCAATCCGCAAAATTTCCCCGCCGGTAGCTCTTTGATGGTTGAAGTTCCGGCATCCTATATCCTTCCAGGGCCGGAAGGAACCAATGTATTCACCGAGGATTTTTACCGGAATTTCCGGGATGACTGGCCGGGAAAGATTGACAACAGCAAACCTGATCCCTCGCTCATTTATCAGGCTCAGGTGAATATGCTCACCCAGAAACTTCAGGTTGAAGGGAAATCCCCCGCTGAGATCAGCAAGGCGATTGAAGCCTTGGGTATACCGGCAGATTGGGCCTACGGTCTTCCGGCACATGGGACTCCCAAATTTCCGGTGTTTCTCGTAGATTTCTCGGATTATCCTCACTATGCCAATCAGACTATTGCTGAAGTAGCCTCCGGGTTCAATGGCCCGGGATACAGCTCAAAATATCCGTACAGCTCATTACGGGGCTACTATTATAATTCCTCCAACTACCACCTGACCACGACCGGATATGTCTATGGCTGGTACAGGGCTGCCCACCCACGGAGTTATTACACATCAAATCCGTCCCTTCTGGTAAAAGAAGTAACGACTGCCTATAACCCGGCTATAAACTTTAGCCAATTTGATTCTAACGGTGATGGTTACCTTGATGCCGTGTTCATCAAGTGGACAGGACCCAATACCGGCTGGGGGTCAACCTGGTGGGCATGGCAGGGTGGCTCTTTCGATTCTACCTACGTCCTTGATGGAAAGAAACTGCACAAATGGGTCTGGTCATGGTATGGCGGCTGGGGAACTAATGTTAATCACCAATATTACCCGAGAGTGGACATCCACGAATCGGGGCACCTCCTCGGACTCCCGGACCTTTATGACTACACCGGTACAACATACCCGAAAGGGGGAGTTGGCGGCTTCGATATGATGGATGCCAATTACGGTGACCACAATGCATGGAGCAAATTCATGCTCGGGTGGACAACTGGAGCGTTGGTGCAGACCCCCGCTGAAGCTGGCAATTTTACCATGACGGCCGGTGGTTCTCCGTTCTTTGTCGGGCCATGGCGGTGGGGCAGCATGGGAGAGAATTACGTGGTCCAATACGTGAAAGGCGGTGTCGGGAACTATCCGGCAGGATATCCGAACGGTGTCCAGATCTGGCACGTGGATTCCTCACTCAACGTGGCTGGCACCAGTTACAACTTCAGCAATTCCGACGGCCCCCACAAGTACCTCAAGCTCATGCAGGCCGACGGGCTTGAACATATTGAAAATGGTGGTGCAGGTACTGCCGCAGACTTCTATGTGCCCGGCAAGAGCTTCACTCAGACATCCAATCCCAACAGTGACTCGTATTACAATTATGGCGTGCTAGCATACACTCCCTACTCGTACACAACAACACTGTTGAAGGGAGATCACACCGGCGTCTCAGTGACAAACTTTAACCAAACCAGTGTATCCACAATGCGCGCCAAATTCAATGTCATACAACCTGTTACAGCCAAGCTCACCTGGACAGGAACACGTGACATGGATATAGGAATTCAGACGGCCTCAAGTGATCCGATCTCCATGACAGGCACTACCTTTGCACCCGAATACCTTGTGACCTACAGCAGAATGGGTTCGATACGAGGATTATGGGGATCAAAGCTGGCGTTTGATGAGAATTACGGTGGAGCATCGTACTATCCTGAAATTATGATGGGAAGGAATCTCCAGTTCGAAACCCTCTACTGGTATTATGTCCAGATACCCGGCGGAGGATCCTTGGCCGGAACCGGTGCAAAGGTTCAGGTCTTTAAGAATGGTGTTCCTGCTCAAACATATACTGTACCGGCAACCGGTACCAAATGGTGGGTGTTCTATGTTAATGGAAATACTGGAAACGTCTATGGGTATAACGTTACTTGGTCACCAGGATCTATGTTGACTGCACAAAATGGGGTTCTGCCGCCGGTATCCGCAGCAGATCTTGCAAGGCCCAAAGAAATTGCAGCACCCATATCCATAACCGGACTCAGTCCGATCAACAAGTAACCTTTTTTTCCGTGTAATTGTCCGGGATGATTACCTCCCTCATGTCGTGGAATTGTACGCAAGTATCCCATAATGCCATTTATAGTATAAAAAACATTAAATTTTTCGACTTGATAATATTCTGATGCCGCCTCACTGTCATACGGGGACTGTCATTGAAATTATTCCTCAGATACTGGTAAATATACTCACAATCCTGTTTTGAGGCATTCACAAACCAAGAATTGCTTTAATTTTCCCGTATTATTACAACAAAAAACAAGTTTGCGGGACCAGAAAATTTCATGGACTCATTTCTGCCTGTAACTAAATGATTTCGTGATATCGGCCGAGGGATGAGATATCCTGGAAAGTGACAAAGTTATTATGCATATAACTGAGAGTATTTCTGGTGAATGCAATGAAAAAAGGAAGTGCACTTCTGATAGGAATCGTCATATTGCTGATGATATGCACATCCGGATGTATTTCCAATGAAAAAGGTACTTCAGGTGGCACGGTAACGGTCACCCCGGTACAAGGAAAAACCGTGGAAGGTAATGGGACAATCTGGTACATTTCCCTCTCTGGCGGCTTCTATGGTATCCTCGGTGACGATGGGAATGATTATTATCCCGTAAACCCTCCTGATGAATATAAGGTTGATGGTCAGAGGATTGCTTTCAAGGCAGTTGTAAAAGATAAAACGCAATCAACCCCGGAATGGGGTATACCCGTTGAAATTTTATCTATCAGGAAGTTACCTGAGGGAATTGTGAATGTAAGTAATGAAGAGTTTTACCGTAAATTTAAGGATATCCCACCCCCTGGGATAAACATTTCGGGTGGAGGGAATACACCCGTGCTGACAGATACAAACCAGATACCACCTCCTCTTAACCGATCCGATGAGAATAATTAATTTTGGTGATTACTCAGTACAAGCCACTGAACTATAACCAACTAAGACTTGGAGCAGATCGTTAAATAAATCACGGTCTCTGTGGTTGTATCTGAATTCCAGTTCTTTCAAGTAGAGAGGAAATTTCATGGGATCCACACCATGATATTTCATCAACCGTTCTTTGGCAAAGGACCAGAAACCTTCGATACCATTGATGTAAACTTTACCATTAGCGAACTTTTTACCGTGGTCAATGCGTCTGTGTTTGAATCCATATGAGACGAGTCCGTTATAACTTCTGAACCGGTCGGTGTAAATCAGACTGCCTCGCTTAACCTTTTTGATAGCTAATTCCAACAGAGTATCTCCCTTCGCATCACCGACAACTTCGACCTTCCCATTCTCTCCACCTTGGACACTGTCCTTTAATGCAGGGCACCAGGGCAGGATTAAAATCCAGGTTCAGGTAATTGTCAATTATCGAATTTTTCTTGCAGCACCAGTAAGTTTCCATGATCGCAGCTCTGCAATTGTTATCTCGCATTTTTCGCATCCATCTTTACCCAATTATGACATCTGGGGCAATGTACCTTCACGGGTTTATTTGATCTTTCCAAACTGGCAGAGAAGTGGCGGTTCGCAACGGGAAGTTATGTGTTTTCATCCCCGGCGGTATCGAACGGTATCGTTTATATCGGGAGTAACGATAAGAACCTGTATGCAATCGATGCGGCAACCGGAAAAGAGAAGTGGAGGTTTATAACAGGAGATTCCGTAGATTCATCGCCGGCGGTGTCGAATGGTGTCATCTATGTCGGGAGTATGGATAAGAACTTGTATGCAATCGATGCGGTGACTGGGAAGGAGAAGTGGCGTTTTGATACGGGAAATAAGGTATTATCGTCCCCGGCGGTGTTGAACGGAGTCGTCTATGTTGGGAGTCATGATAAAAATCTGTATGCAATTGGTGCAAGGAAGTAAGACTAAGCTGTCGAATAAGATAACTGAACTCAAATAAAAAAGTAAAATGACTACTCGCGGTGTATAGTTGGTTTATTACAATGCTTTTGGAGATTATTGATAATGCCAAGAAGAACGATCTGGTGAAGGCGACCTGAAAAATGTAGGATAACGATTATTATTGTGTAGAATGCATTTTCTCTTTATGGGAATTTTTGATTATTTACCAGAACAATTAGGGATAGGGGAGTACGAAATTATGTTTGGGAAGTGTCCGAATTGCGGGTACCCAGACGCACAGTATAAAGTTTTCTCACGCATGTATGCAATAACCTGTAAAAAATGTCGCTGTACCTCAAATATTTATCGAAAATGAAAGTGAAAAGAAATACAGGCTGTATATGGCAAAGACGCTAATTTTTGAAAATGATATAATTTCCTAAAAGAGACGTTTTGCTGGCTCCAATTTCTATTTAGAACATAACCCAGTGACTGTGATACTGCCACTATCTGGAATTTCCGGGCAGAAGGCATAGCAGTGAAGATCCGTAAACTAACGAAGTCTTTATCATTAGAAAGTATGAAACTCAAAGCATCGATCAACCAACGTATCTGAGATAGAGGGGAGGCTTGTAAATGGTAAACTATGGATATTATTTAATCTTGTTTCTGATGGTGAGCTTGATTGTAGGAATGGCACCAGTGGCCTCGGCCCTTGCACCAGATCCTTATTTCCCGTATGATGAACTAATGATTCGTTTCAATTATACCCCTCTTGGTGCCATTACCGGCTTTGCAGTTATTAATGAGATTACAAACAGGGGGGGAGCAACCACTGATCTGCCGGTGACCGGGAAATGGTAGAAAAATATCATCAGAAATTACCTTTTTTACCTAAAGATTTCCAACAGAACCTCAATGGAGAAGATTGACGATATTACTACAATGTTCCCCATGGTCGGTATTACTCCTTGAGAACAAATACAGAACAGGGATCATGGAATCTTACGAGAAGCGTACAGAAGTGTCCCGTTGGCAGATTTCAGATATTGGGGTATGGTTGTATCGATTTATTACGGCGCTCTCTCAAGAATATAAAGTTTCCCCTCATACCGGAGGATTTAATCTTATAGTTTCTTACATGATAGAATATTCAGAACAGCATACAGTACGTAAATTATTATTAACGATTGACCAATAGTGGTTTAAATAATAAAAATGGGGGGATATTCGATGAAATTTTCCGTAATAGTTATCACGATTATTATTACTTTGAGCTGCTTTGTGACCATAGCTGCTGCATCCGATCCTCAATGGCAGATCAGCACCGTGGACTCCACCGGTGATGTAGAAGGATATACTTCGCTGGCGCTGGACGGGGCCGGCAACCCCCGCATCAGCTACTATAACTATATCTTCAATGATGGTGACCTGAAGTATGCGAAGTGGACGGGAACAGCGTGGGAGATCAGCACCGTGGACTCCGGCGGTGATGTAGGACAGTATTGCTCAATGAAGCTGGACGGGACCGGCAACCCCCATATCAGCTACTTCAACTTTACCAGCGGTAACCTGAAGTATGCGAAGTGGACGGGGACAGCGTGGGAGATCAGCACTGTGGATTCTGCCTGGAATGTGGGATCGTATACATCCCTGGCGCTGGACGGGTCCGGCAACCCCCATATCAGCTACTATAACCAAACGCTCACCGGAAACCCGAAGTTGCAAGGTGACCTGAAGTATGCGAAGTGGACTGGATCGGCGTGGGAGATCAGCACCGTGGACACCGGGGGTGTGGGATTGTATACCTCCCTGGCGCTCGATGTCTCAGGCAACCCCCGCATCAGCTACTATGACTATGGCAACGGTTTCCTGAAGTATGCGAAGTGGACTGGATCGGAGTGGAATATCAGCAACGTTGACACCATAAATGATGTAGGACGATATAGCTCATTGAAGCTGGACGGTTCAGGCAATCCCCGCATCAGCTACCTTGACTTTACCGGCGGTAACCTGAACTATGCGGAATGGAATGGGTCGTCGTGGCAGATCAAAATCGTTGACTCCTACGGGCTCGTGGGGTCTGACACCTCCCTGGCGCTGGACGGGTCCGGCAATCCCCGCATCAGCTACTATAACCTTACCGACGGGAGCCTGAAGTATGCGAAGCGTACGGGGACAACGTGGGAAAACAGTACTATAGACTCCGGTGGTGATGTGGGATTGTATACCTCCCTGGCGCTGGACAGGTCAGGTAATCCCCGCATCAGTTACAATAACCATACCGATGGGAGCCTGAAGTATGCCGAGTTTGTTGCCGCTCAAACCAAGATCGGTGTATTCCGGCCATCTGTTCATACGTTCTACCTCAAAAACGGAACAACAACAACTTCATTAAATTGGGGAGTGAGCACTGATCTCCCGGTAACCGGGGACTGGAACGGGGATGGCAGAACTGATGTGGGAGTATTCCGGCCGTCTGCTCATACGTTCTACCTCAAAAACGGAACAACAACAACTTCAATAAATTGGGGAGTAAGCACGGATCTGCCGGTAACCGGGGACTGGAACAGGGATGGCAGAACTGATGTGGGAGTATTCCGGAACTTGACCCATACGTTTTACCTGAAAAACGGTACGAAAACAACGACGGTCAACTGGGGACTCAGCACGGATATTCCTGTCACCGGAGACTGGAATGGTGATGGCAGAACCGAAGTGGGAGTATTCCGGAACTCAACCCATACGTTCTACCTTAAAAACGGAACGACAACAACAACTTCAATAAATTGGGGAGTAAGCACTGATCTGCCGGTAACCGGGGACTGGAACGGTGATGGCAGAACCGAAGTGGGAGTATTCCGGCCGTCTGTTCATACGTTCTACCTTAAAAACGGAACAACAACAACGGCAATCAATTGGGGATTGAGTAATGATCTGCCGGTAACCGGGAAATGGTGATACATTTTTTTTGTGATTGCTTAATTAAAGGCAATTTTATCAACTAACCGTAAATGACGAACAGGAGACGAAATCAAGTGAATTGAGACAATGACATCGGAGATAAGGAGAAGGCTGAACAGGTTTTACATAAAAAAGGGGTGTTCTCAGACGATAGAGTGCCTGTCCGTTCATCCTCTCAACCCTCATTGTTCGATCTGAACCGACATTTTTTTAATTTTCATTCTATCTTATATTTCTTTTTTTTAACGACACAATAAAAATCAGAATAATAATGTACAAAAAAATGAACCGATTAATAGATTTGGGTCAATGATAGATTATCCATTAAACAATTGCGCTATTCATGTCGGTACAGTTTGAGAAAAAAGGGGGAATGAATTGATGGTACAACAAGACGGTCGGGTATTGTTCTCTAGGTCTGCATTGTTGAATGCCGGTAACATGGTGACGGTTTTACGTAACATTAAACATCTGTTGATACGTAGTATCGTCCCTTCTGTTCCTTCGGCTCTTACCCGCCGGGTGAATTATATAACCCCGAATGAATATTGCGATCGGAAATGTACCGGGCTTGTGAAGGTATGAGTACTATTCGGTATTGTTTGTTTCTCTTCGGTCTTGTCATGCTTTTCGGCTTCGCGAGTGCCGCACCAACGCCGTTTGCAAACTTCACCGCTTCACCAACATCAGGTTCAGTTCCTTTGGAGGTCCAATTCACCGATAAATCGTTGAACACCCCCTCCGGCTGGGCATGGTTCTTTGGTGACGAGTCGTACACGGGGCCCTGGACGCGGTGGAACCCGAGTTCCGGGTGGACGGAAAGAAGTTTTCACAGCAGCGTGGCGATGGCTGACGGCAGCATCGTCCTGATGGGCGGTTATGCTAGCAGCGGCAGGAAGAATGACACGTGGCGATCAACGAGTAACGGCAAAACGTGGACGTTGATGAACGCGAGTTCCGGGTGGTTGGCAAGAGTTGGTCACACCAGCGTCGCGATGTTGGACGGCAGCATAGTGCTGATGGGCGGTAGTGGCCCCGGCGGCTACAAGAATGACACGTGGCGATCAACGAGTAACGGCACAACGTGGACGCGGGTGAACGCGAGTTCCGGGTGGTCGGCTAGAAACGGTCACAGCAGCGTGGCGATGGCTGACGGCAGCATCGTACTGATGGGTGGTTGGGACAACGGCGGCTTTAAGAATGACACGTGGCGGTCGACGAATAACGGCACAACGTGGATAAGGGTGAACGCGAGTTCCGGGTGGACGGCACGATACGAACACAGCAGCGTAGCGATGCCGGACGGCAGCATCGTGCTGATGGGCGGTTGGGACGGCCGTGGCGAAAAGAACGACACCTGGCGGTTAACGAATAACGGCGCAACATGGACGCGGGTGAACGCGAGTTCCGGGTGGTCGGCAAGAAGCCAGCACAGCAGCGTTGCGATGGCTGACGGCAGCATAGTGCTGATGGGCGGTAGTGGCCCCGGCGGCGGCTATTGGAATGACACGTGGCGGTCAACAGACAAGGGTGCAACGTGGACGCAGCTTCCGAATGCCGGGTGGACGCAAAGATCCCTTCAAAGCAGCGTGGCGACGCGTGACGGCAGTATCGTGCTGACCGGTGGTTGGAGCGGCGGTTATAAGAATGACACGTGGCGGTTCATGCCCGCCAGTTCATCGGCACCGAACCCGATCCACCCCTATACCACGCCGGGGATCTATCAGGTAGCGCTGCAGGCATACAATGCCGGCGGGTATAACAGCACGCGGAAGGTTGGATATATCACCGTGACGAATCCGGCGGTTCATCCGGATAAGATCGGCGTATTCCGGCCCTCCGCTCATACGTTCTACCTCAAAAATGGAACAACAACAACTTCAATCAATTGGGGAGTAAGCACGGATCTGCCGGTAACCGGAGACTGGAACGGGAATGGCAGAACCGAAGTGGGAGTATTCCGGCCGTCTGTTCATACGTTCTACCTAAAAAACGGAACAACAACAACTTCAATAAATTGGGGAGTAAGCACTGATCTGCCGGTTACCGGCGACTGGAACTGGGATGGCAGAACCGATGTGGGAGTATTCCGGAACGCGACCCATACATTCTACCTTAAGAATGGGACAACAACAACTTCAATAAATTGGGGACTCAGCACGGATCTGCCGGTAACCGGAGACTGGAATGGGGATGGCAGGACCGATGTAGGGGTGTATCGTCCCTCAGCTCACACGTTCTATCTCAAGAATGGTACTACTACGGCAATCAATTGGGGAGTAAGCACCGATACTCCGGTCACCGGGGACTGGAACGGGGATGGAAGAACTGAGGTAGGAGTATTCCGGCCATCTGTTCATACGTTCTACCTTAAGAATGGCACTACAACAACGGCAATAAATTGGGGAGCAAGCACTGACAAACCTGTCACCGGGAAGTGGAGTTAAAATACAATCAAAAAATATTTTTTTCAGGTGGATAGCCTACAGAAACGCAATAGCTGGCGGCTGGTCTTTGACCCTCTGATTCTTGCTTACAGGATAATCATCTCACCGATGCCCCTATTCTGATCGCATTTTTTATCATGAAATCAGGCGGATAAAGCCACGATCCCAGCAGGAATTTGGGGAGTCTGATACATTGGAACCGTCTCTCAAATATAAAACTCAAATATAAAAATAGGTAGACTTAATTATTAGTAGCAGAAACCGACAAACTCTGAGGTATATATGAACGGAAAATATCATCCATCATGTCTTTTATCAGTACTGCTTCTGACATGTATTGTTGTATCACTCTTGGTAGCCGGGTGTATCCAGCCGACTACCGCTTCTGACAAAAAAGCATCCTCCGCCACCGAAACTCCTACGACAGCCCCCGCAGCTCCCACAACAGTTGCCACATCCAAGACAACACCTATTCCTATGCTCACTACGTCCTTTAACCAGTACTCAAATTCCCGGTATGGATTCAGCATCGATTATCCCAGTGATTGGCAGAAAAACGAGCTGAACAAACTGGAGCCGGAGATTTCCTTGACCCGTTATAATGTAGTCGAATTTTATTCACCATCGTTCGTACGGTGCAACACCGAGAAGAGCAATTGTGTGAATGTCAGGTCTGAAGTTAAAATTGAAGTTGATACCAATCCGGTTTCAACCGAACTCGATACGTTCTTTGTAAAGGATGTGGCACGAATCACTACTGGGAGCGACGTTGAAATTACCAAACGTAATGCAATGTTCAAACTATCAGGCACCAAGGCGTACCGGTTGGACTATAATTTCCATTCGGATATAGAGGAAATTAATGTGCTGAGTGCCTATACGATAATAAATGACAAGGGGTACATCGTTACATTCCATGCCCATGCTCCTGAGCGTGAAGAGAAGATCAACCAGTTCGATCAGTATTATAATGATGCGATGACCATGTTCAGTTCTTTCAAAGTCAATGCAGGGAACTACAAAACCATCTGATGTTTCTTTTTTATCAGCACAATAAGACTCTCCAATCAGAGAGTGCTATGTAAAAACACGTCCCCACTTGCCCGCATTCATAAACCCAATCAACCGGAACGAACCGACCGGCAACACACTAACAGATCCGTTGCATAACCATTCCCCCCATCAACCGCGAGATCCACCATCAGACCCGCAATGGCGGGGCTGTCGTCAATGCTGGATGGGGGCAATCACCGAATTAATTCCGATTATTTTATATATACCGGTTGATTATTACCTCCTCATCCTAAGCCATTCAGAGCATTATGTCGAGATAGTTCCGTTGACCCAGCTTGTATGGTCTTCCCGTCAAACCTTATGATTCACGAATTGGTATAATAAGGGAATTCAAACAAAAGAAACGAGGATTCAGAAATGGAAAAAAGAAAGCAATTAGAAAAAATATGTTGTATTGCATTGTTGTTAGTCATTCTTCTGGCGATGGTTTCACCGGTTACTGCAATATCAGCATCTACTGACAGTGATTTGCTAAATTATTTAGACACCCTAATTGATCCAGCCAATTCAGAATATTTCAACACTAGCTGGCAAATCAGCAAAGATCAATACAAAATTATGATTGCGGCATTAATTTGGGGTGAAGGTAACAAAGCAGGGTATACTGCACATAGTATTTACGTTGATAAAAGTGGGATAAAGGGAAAAGGGGATTGTCTTGATCATTCTGATCCACATCTGTACAATAAATTCTGGTTCTCTTCGGGAATTGGCCCCTTACAAGTTGACAGACGTGGTTTAACTTCTGATCTCTGGAGTTATTGGCCTACAATTAAAAAATTAGACTATAGAGGCTGTTGCCTAATTCAAAATTCTTCGTGGTACTGAAGGAAGAATCAAGAATTGGCGGAATACCCCCAATAGATCAATAACCGATGCAATAGCGGTAAGGGCCAAAGATAGTGTTCTGGCTCTC
>Ga0315284_10009601_pt1 | contig 13795 bp, 13 predicted proteins | sample YL17G09_16_MG_FD_203696 | JGI IMG/M metagenome (GOLD analysis project Ga0315284, IMG submission 203696) | Sediment microbial communities from Yellowstone Lake, YNP, Wyoming, USA - YL17G09_16 | ecosystem: Environmental > Aquatic > Freshwater > Lake > Sediment | place: USA: Wyoming | collected...
CTGCACGTGGATGACGTGCCTGATCCGGCGGAGACCAGACCCAGGCTCATAGCCGCGCTGGAACAGGTCATTACCAAGGTAGAGGAAAGGCCCGCCAAAAAACACGGCATAATGCCAAGCTGATAATAACTTAAAGCTGAAAACTCAAAAGTCAAAACTGATTACTGACTACTGAAAACTGGGAAGATAAGGAACGATTTGCTGTACATATTCAATGGGCCCGATGATTTCACAATAGCACAGGAACTGGATGCCATAAAAAAGACGGCCGGAGACCCTTCGCTTCTCGTCACCAACACGTCGACGCTCGATGGGGGGCAGGTGGCGCTGGACGAACTGCGGGTAGCCTGCGAAACGGTGCCCTTTCTTTCCGACAAACGGTTGGTCGTGGTCTACGGACTGCTTGAGCGTTATGCGCCGCGCCAGCCGGGTCGCGCCGCCCGTAAAGTTGACAGCACTCCTTACGAGACGTTTGGCGGGCTTATCAACGGTATCCCGCCGAGCACGGTACTTGTCCTTATCGAAAACGGACTGAGGGAATCAAACCCGCTATTTAGACTGATAATCGGGAAAGCCAGTGTAAAAGCATGCCCCTTGCTTAAAACGCCGCAACTGCGCGAATGGATTGGCGCCCGCATCCGGGAAGAAGGTGGCAGTATCTCACTCGCGGCAATCAGTCTCCTGGCGCGCATGGTTGGCGGCAACCTGTGGGTCATGTCCAGCGAACTGAGAAAACTGGTGCTTTATGTCGGTGAGCGCCGCATCGAAGAAAATGACGTGAAGACGGTGGTGAGCTACGTACAGCAGGCAAGTGTTTTTGCCATGGCGGATGCCATAGTTGAATTCGATTTGCAGAGGGCCGAGACCTTGCTCCAGCAACTCTTGAACGAAGGTGACACTCCCACGCAACTGCTTGCCATGTTGAGCCGCCAGATGCGCCTCGTAGTGCGGGCGCGCGACCTGAGACAGCAGAGAGTCCCAGAATCCGAAATACGCTCCCGGTTGGGTCTGTCTGCGGACTGGCTGGTGCGCAAAACTCTGGAACAGGCGGGCCGCTACACCCTGCCGCGTATTAGACAGGTCTATGAACAGTTGCTGGAAACAGACCTCGCCATCAAGACTGGCAAGTACGAAGGCGAGCTTGCCCTTGTGATACTGATTGCCGAGCTATGCCAGACGCAAAAACCGGTGGCGCAACCGCAAATGCAGAGGGTGGCAATCTGAGCAATGCCCGGCAAAATGGCGCTGGTCGATTTCAGCAGGTGCCATCCCGAGGACTGCGAGGACGGTATCTGTCCCGCGGCAAAGATTTGCCCGCGCAAGCTGATGAGGCAGGAAAAGCCTGGACAGCCGCCTATGACCGACCCGGTAGCCTGCCGCGCCTGCGCCGATTGTGTTCGCGCCTGCCCGGAAAAAAGCCATCAGAATTGTGACGCAGTAAAATGACGAGAAACTCGGTTCCCGGGTCAATTACCGCCGAAGAAGAAAACAGGGCGAAGCGGGAAACACGGGATGCCCTGAAAGGCTTCACAAAAAAGCCGGGCGTTCTGATTCCCATTCTCCAGGCGGTCCAGCGGCGTCTTGGCTTTCTGCCGCGTGTCGCCATGGAAGAAATCGCAGTGTATCTGGACTTGCCGCCCGTGGACGTTTACGAAGTCGTCACGTTCTACAACCAGTTCCGCCTCAATCCGCCGGGTAAACACTCTGTCCGTGTGTGCCTGGGCACGGCGTGCCACATGAAAGGCGGTTACATCACGCTGGACGCATGGGAGCGGCGGCTGAATATCAAGCAGGGGCAGACCACCAATGACCGGGAGTTCGACCTTGATACGGTCGCGTGCGTGGGCTGTTGCACCATGGCGCCGGTCACCGTGGTAGATGAAAAGCCGCAGGCAAAGGTGGAACCTACCAAGGTCGATGGCCTATTATTGGCGTTCCAGCGGGAAAAAGAAACCGGGGAGTCGGGTAAATAGTGGCTATAAAAAGACAGCCCGCGGTCAGAAGCCCATTTGCCGGGCTGAAAAAGGAAGCCGCGACGCACTGGCAAGAGCTTATGAAAGGCGGCAGGCCGGTTATCATGGTGGGCACGGCTACCTGCGGACGGGCGGCGGGCGCGCTTGATGTGCTTTATGCTTTAAGGGAAGAGCTGAAACAGCAGGGCCTCGATTACCCCGTCATCGAGGTCGGATGTATGGGGCACTGCTACGCCGAGCCACTTGTCATTATCAGTAAGCCGGGTAACCCCGCCATCTGCTACGGCCGTGTCAATCCTGTCATCGCACAGCGCCTGGTCAGGGAATACATCCTGGGAGATGACCCGTGCCTGGAGTTTGTGCTCGCCGCCATGGAGCCGAACGAGCTTGTGCCGGGCTTTCAGGACTTCCCACGCGCCGCCTACGAACAGAAAATGCTGCTGAAGAATTGCGGGCACATTGACCCGCTTGATATTGGGCAATACATCGCCAGTGGCGGGTACAGTGCGCTGGAGAAAGCGCTCAGGCAACCGCCCGCAAGCATCATCGATGCCGTGAGAAAGTCCGGTTTGAGAGGCAGAGGCGGCGCTGGTTTTCTTACGGGTGACAAATGGAGCATTTGCCGCAAATCGCCGGGCCGCCCGAAATACCTCATCTGCAACGCCGATGAAGGCGATCCCGGCGCCTTTATGGACCGCGCCATCCTGGAGAGCGACCCGCACTCCGTCATCGAGGGAATGCTGATTGCCGCCTATGCGGTGGGCGCGCGTTACGGCTACCTCTACGTCCGCGCCGAATATCCGCTGGCCGTGGACCACGCCCGCATTGCCCTAAAGCAGGCAAGGAAATCAAACCTGCTTGGCCGACATATTCTGGGCAGCGGTTTTAATTTTGACATAACCCTGTTCGAAGGGTCAGGGGCATTTGTCTGCGGCGAAGAGACTGCGCTGATCGCCTCGCTCGAGGGCAAACCCGGCTTGCCCCGCCACCGCCCTCCCTACCCTGCCGTTTCCGGCCTCTACGGCAAACCGACCGTCATCAACAACGTCAAGACGCTGGCGTTCGTGCCGCACATTGTTATGAATGGCGCGGGATGGTTCGCGGGCATGGGCACCGAAAAGAGTAAGGGCACGGCCGTTTTCGCCCTCGCCGGCAAAATAGTAAGCACCGGGCTGGTGGAAGTGCCCATGGGCACCACCCTCCGGCAGGTAATCTTCGATGTGGGCAGTGGCATTCCTAACGGCAAAAAGTTTAAAGCCGTGCAGATAGGCGGGCCGTCCGGCGGGTGTCTACCGGAATTGGTGCTGGATTTGCCAATCGACTTTGACTCGTTGACGACCGCCGGCGCGATGATGGGCAGTGGCGGTATGGTAGTCCTGGACGAAGACGACTGCATGGTGGAGATCGCCCGCTATTTCCTTGAGTTCACGCAGAAAGAGTCGTGCGGCAAGTGCACGTTCTGCCGCCTCGGCACCCGACAGATGCTTTCGATTCTTGATGACATCACGAAAGGTAAGGGCAGGATAGAGGACCTGGAGACGCTGGAGAGGCTGGCCGAGGATGTGAAAGCCGGTTCCCTCTGTGGGTTGGGCAAGACTGCGCCCAATCCGGTGCTGACCACCCTGCGCTATTTCCGCGATGAATATGAAGCCCACATCCTGGAAAAGCGGTGCCCGTCTTTAATGTGCCGCGACCTCACGGCCTATTACATCCTGCGGGACAAGTGCGAGCGGAGCTGCGATGCGTGCGTGGGCACCTGCACCGTGGAAGCCATCTCCCCGGATAAAAAACGCATCAAGGTCATCGACCAGGACAAGTGTATCAAGTGCGATACCTGCCGGGTTGCCTGCCCGCCGCAATATAATGCCGTTATCAAACTCTCGCCTGTGACCATGGTGCCGGCGAGGAACTAGCATGGTCCGAGTAGGCTTATGAGAAATGTAACCTTGACCATAGACGGTAAAAGAGTGACCGCGGCCGCGGGAGAAAAACTGCTCTGGGCGGCGTTGGACAACGGCCTATATATACCCAACCTCTGCGGCCTGCGCCAAAACCCGGAGCCATTGACTGCCTGCCGTCTGTGCTGGGTGGAAATCGAGGGTAGAAGTGGACTCGTAACCGCCTGCACTGAACCGGTAACCGATGGTATGGTCGTTCATACGAAGGGTGAGCGTGCGCTCCGGTTGGTGAAACGCGGCTTCGAATTGCTGATGGCATCGCATGCCCTCGATTGCGGGAAGTGTCAGAAGAACGGCGACTGTGAGCTACAGAGGATTGCGCACCACCTGCATGTCAGTCTCAAGCCGCGCGCTCTGCGCAAACTGGTGAGAGACTTGCCTGTGGATGACAGCCACCCGCTTTTTGTTTACAGCCCCGATAAGTGCGTCCTGTGCGGCCGGTGTGTTTGGACATGCCGGCGACTGGGAAACACCGTCCTGGGATACTCTCACCGCGGGTTCATGAGACGGGTTGCCACCTTCGGGGACGCCCCGATGGGCGAGTCGGCCTGCGAGGGTTGCCTGGAATGCGTCAGAGCCTGTCCGACGGGCGCGCTGGTGCCGAAACTAACAGCAAACGACTGACAGCCCTCACCCCGCATCGGGTACGGGGCAAGCTTTGATTCGAAATCCACCACCCAGCCGGTATTCAGAGTTTTGTGCCGTTGGCGTATAATGGTGCCGTGGCTCAAATCTTCATCGGCACGTCCGGCTGGTCTTACCCGAAGGGCGAAGGCACCTGGAACGGCTTCTTTTACCCGCCTGGCACCACCAATGAACTGGAATATTACAGCCAGTTCTTTTCCACGGTGGAAATCAACAGCTCGTTCTACCGTCCGCCCAACCCCGGTTATGCCTACAACTGGGCGCGGCGCGTGCCCGCCGGCTTCCTGTTTGCGGTAAAACTCTGGCAAAAATTCACCCATCCCAAAATGTATCGAGAAGCCACCGGGGAGACCGCCGCCATCTCTCAGGAGGACATCGAACTTTTCAAGCGGGGCATCGAGCCGCTGGTCAGGCAGAAGAAACTGGGGGCATTGCTGGCACAGTTCCCACCCAGCTTCAAGAATGATGACTACGGCCGGCAAATTCTGGGCGCCGTCATCAGGCACTTCGGCGAATACCGGCTGGCCGTCGAACTGCGGCACCGTTCCTGGAGTGATGACGCCAATACCGCTGCTCTCCTGAAACAGCATGACGTCGCCTGGGTGCAAATTGACGAGCCGAAATTCGCCTCATCGGTGGCGTCCGAGGTGCCGTTGACCGCTGATATGGCATACTTCCGCTTCCACGGGCGGAACGCGGAGATGTGGTGGAAGGGTGACGTGGAAACCCGCTACAAGTACCTCTACTCTCCGGAAGAGATGCAGGAGCTCGCCCGCAAAATACAGGCAGCGGCTCAGCGGGCATCGCTCCTTTTCGTATTCTTCAATAATCACTGGCAGGGTTACGCGCCCCGCAATGCCGTCGATTGCCTGAGGACGCTCCAGCTACCCCTGAAAGACTTTACTGCCCCGCTCGCTGCGCCGCTGGAAAACGGGCAGGCAGGCGGGTTGTCCCCGTCCGTTCCTTAATGTAAGATACACGTGGAGAATCAAATGGTAACCGGACCCATCAGGCCGCCCTCGGAAGCGCACTCACTGCTCATCCGCGTCACGGAAAACTGCCCGTGGAACCGGTGCGAGTTCTGCTCGGCGTTCAAGCAGGACAAGTTCCACATCCGCACGGTGGAAGAGGTCAAAGAGGACATCCTCACCTTCCGCCGTGTCGCCGATGAGTTGACCGCCTGGGCGAAGCAGGTGGGTTCTCCCCTGAGCCAGGTGGCCGTTGCCAATGACATATCATGGCTCGGCGACGACGGCATCACCAGCGCCTTTTTGCAGGACTCGGATACGCTCACCATGAAGACGGCGCCGCTTGTCGAAATCATCGAGTTCCTGAAGCAGACCTTTCCCACTCTTGACCGCATCTGTAGCTATGCCCGGGGCAAGACACTGTGCCGCAAGACCGCGGAAGAGTTGGCGCAACTGCGCAAAGCGGGCCTGTCCCGCCTGCACATCGGGCTGGAGACCGGCGATGATGAACTGCTTGCCTATATCAACAAAGGCGCTACCTCGCAGGACATGATCGATGGCGGCAAGAAGGCAATGGATGCCGGGTTTGAGGTCTCGATGTATGTTATGCCCGGGCTGGGTGGCAAAGAGAAGTGGGAACAGCACGTCCAGAACACCGCCCGCGTCCTGAATGCCGTCAACCCGCACTTTGTCCGCCTGCGCAGTTTCCACGTCCTGCCCGGCACTCCCATGTTTGAAAAAGCCATGCGCGGTGAATACCATGTCCTGACCATCGAAGGCGCTCTTGCCGAAGTGCGCAGCCTGATCGGACTGCTCGATGGCCCTTCGCAGGTGGTCACGAGCGATTACGCCTGGAACTATTTCATGGGTGATATCGATGGCAAACTGCCGCAGGACAAGCAGAAATTGCTGAGGGCATTCGATGACGCCATCGATTTCTGGCGTCGCCGCGGCGAGCCGGCGCGCAGTCCCTTTTTCAGTGGCGTCCGCAGGTCTGAAAACTGAGAGGTGGTGACATGAAAGAACCTGTCTCAGTGGCAGTGTATTCGGACTATATCTGACCCTGGTGCTACGTGGCGGCGGTACGCCTGCGCGGGATAAAAGAAGAGTACGGCGACAAAATCAATGTGGAATGGCACGCCTATCCCCTCGCCGTCCAGCCCAGGGCAGAGGCGCGCATCAGTGAGCACAGCATTGAGGGCCGCCAGCGCGCCGGCCTCGAGCAGGAAGGCATCTGCTTCAACCCGTGGAACGATGATGTGCCGTATCCGGTGACCAGTATGCCGGCACTCCGTGCCTCTTACTGTGTGCGCCTCCAGAGCGCGGAGGCGTTCGAGAAACTGCACCTTGCTATCTTCAAGGCTTTTTTTGACGAGTGCCGCAATATTCAGGAAGAGAAACTGCTGTTCGGCCTGGTGAAAGCAACCGGGGTCGATATGAAGCGGTTCCGTGCCGACTACAAAAAAGCCGCCGTCGACGAAGAAATTATGGCCGACCACCGTTATTACACGGAGAACTTCCTGGGGTGGGGTATTCCGCTGGCGCTGGTTGGGGATAAGTTTCCACTGGCCGGGGCGGTGCCCATCGAGATGTACCGGCGGGCGATAGACCTGTGCCTGGGCAAGAAGAAAAGCGCGGATTAGCAAGCTGATGAGGAAATGGTTCAACGCATTTCCTCTCCCTTTCGTAAAGAGCCTGCCCTGGTTCCACCGAGTCACCACGAGGTGAGCTTGTCGAAGGGGAGATTGAGAGGGATTTCAGATTCGAAAACCCCCTTGACGGCAGGCGCTGCCGTTTCCCCCTTTGTCAAAGGGGGAGGTGAACGGAATAACACTTTTTCAGCACCTTGTTAGTACTACTGCGTTAAGTACCAAAAGTCAGCTTTGAACGGGTTGCTCTCTTGAACTTTAATGACGGTACATCGAAGCAAAAATATATGTTGGTTTGTTTTGCCAAATGCAACATAACGTAGTAGTATTAGTGCCCGGTCGCGTAAATCTGTCTACACGCGAATCCGAGGCGCATATGGCTGACCCGAGGTTGTCCGAAAGCGTGACGGCCTCATGCTCCTGCGTTCTTCCTCTTTGAAAAATACACCACATCCGATCTCTCGTAGCCCATCCGTTCAAACACCGTCATCGATACACCGTTGTCGGCTTCAATCAGGCCGGCGATGATGTCCAACCCCATCGCACCCAGGCGCCGCTCCGCTTCAGTCACCAGCCGCCTTGCCAGCCCGCACCGCCTGAACTCCTCTGCCACAGCCAGACGGTTCAGCCATCCTTTTCTGCCGTCGTGCGTGGCGAGAATCGTGCCGACAATTATACCGCCCACCTCTGCCACGAGGAATATGCTCCGCCCCCTTTTCGTTTCTTCCTCGATGCGCTCGCGGCTGTCCCGGCCCTGCGGACGGTAGGGCAATTCCGCCTCACGCCAGAGCTCAATGACGCGGTCGTAATCGCTCATGCGGAACGGTCGGATTCTGATTTCAGCCGCGCTCACGGCTTTCTCACGTGGAAGTGCAGGAAAATGGCGCCGGTATTGCGCCAGCGCTTGAACTCGGGTTGATCGCGGCACAGTTTTGCCGAGGGGCGCGGCTCCTGCAGTCTCTTTATGACAAAACCGGCCTCCGCCAGCGCATTGACATAGTCGGACAGGGTCTTGGGGAAGTAAGGGATGGCAAAGGGCAGCACGCCATCGTCCGCTTTCGCCGCGGAGAATTTCCAGCGTTCGACATAGTGCTCGGTGCTGAAGTAGTGCGCCTGCACGAGCTTGACGGGATTGCCTTTCTCGTCCTTAATCCAGCCGAAGCCGGTTGTCATAAAGCAAGGGTGGGAGATGCTGAAAAAGAAATCCCCGCCGGGAATGAGGACCCGGTGAATCTCTCTGACCGCCCCGGCAAAGTCCGGGCTGTCCATCATGGCCATGAAAGACACGGCGGCTTCAAAGGAGGCATCCGCAAAAAGGGAAAGCCGGGTGAAGGAGGCAATCTCATACCGGATGCCGAGTGGCTCCTGCTTCTCCGCGGCGTGGGCATGGGCGATCATCTCTTTCGAGATATCGATGCCGGTCATATGAGCGCCCTGCCTGGCAAGAATTCGCGTGTTGTAGCCCTCCCCGCACCCGGCATCCAGCACCTGTTTGCCTTTGAGGTTCCCGATAAGCTTCAGGAATGCCGGGTTGTTCAGGTGTTCGCGGTACATGTCCCAGCCTTTGCGAACGTGGTCAGTCCAGACGGCCGCATTTTTATCCCAGTGCGCCGCCACCTCTGCCTCGGTGATTTTGCGGTCGCCCATCAGGTCGAGGTCGAGACTTGCCACGCTCTTGTTCGTCCTGTATCTTGCCATTTGTTTCCTCTTTGGGTGTCATTATGACGAGTGCTGGAGGATTCGGCGCCGTTGAATAAGTCCATCACTCTTGCAGGGGCACGGGTGAGAAGCTTTAAGCTCTTCGTTACGCTCAGAATAGCAATTCACATTTTAGTACTGAACTTGTCTGACTTTTGGCTTTTGGAATTTGAATTTATTCCAGTATGCTTCTCGCAATCACTACCCTCTGTATCTCTGAGGTGCCTTCGTACACGCGCGGCTGGCGCACCGCCCGGTAGAGCCGCTCCACTGGCATTCCCCTTACCACGCCATAGCCGCCGTGAATCTGGAGGGCTTCATCGACCACCCGCCATGCCATCTCCGTGGCGAAGAGCTTTGCTATTGCCGACTCCCTGCCGACGCGCTCCTGCACCTCGTCTCTCAGCCAGGCGGCCCGGTAGACCAGCAGGCGGGCCGCGTCAATCTGCACCGCCATGTCCGCCAGCTTGAACTGCACCGCCTGCAGGGCCGCGATCGGCGCGCCGAAAGCCACCCTTTTCTTGGCGTAGCTTACCGCTTCTTCGAAGGCGCGCTGGGCAATGCCGACCGCTGAAGCGCCGACCGACATCCGCAGGAAATCGAGCGTGCTCAATGCTACCCTCATTCCCCGCCCCGCTTCCCCCAGCAGATTCTCCTTCGGCACACGGCAATCCGTGAAGGTCAGCTCGCCGATGGGATGGGGTCCCATCAGTTTCATTGGTTTGCCCTCGAATCCGGGCATGCCCTTCTCTACGATAAATGCAGAGATGCCGCGACTGCCGGTTTGGGTGGGGTCGGTGCGGGCGAAGGTCACATACGTCTGGGCGAACGGTCCCACGGAGGCAAAACACTTGCCGCCGTTGAGCACATAATGGTTGCCATCGAGCCGGGCGGTCATCTTCATGTTAGCCACATCTGACCCGGCGTCCGGCTCCGTGAGCGCAAACGAGCCGAGCGTTTGCCCGCGGGCGAAAGGCGGCAGGTACTTCTGTTTCTGCGCGGGCGTGCCGTAGGTAGTGATGGGGAAAGCGCACAGCGCCATCTCGGCGAAAAGTAAATCCGCGTGCGTGGAGATGCGGCTCAACTCCTCGCGGACGATGCAATTGCGCGTGGATTTCATCCCGATTCCACCATACTCAACGGGGACAAGCAGGGAGAAAAGCTCCTGCTCCGCCAGCATCTTCGCCACGTCCCAGGAGACCTCGTCAAGCTCATCCACTTCCGCGGCGATTGGCGCCAGTTTGCTTTCCGCGAACTTCCTGACCCTGGCTCTCAGCATCTCCTGCTCTTCATTAAAACGGAAATCCATATTGAACTCCTTCGCCAGCCATCAGACGTCAGCTGTCAGTCTTCAGTTTAATACTGATTGCTGTTTACTGAATGCTGATAGCCGATAGCTTTCAGTGCTTGAAAATGATACCATAACGGCGCCTCCGGACGCCATTTCAAGCGGTTCAATAGCCCGTTGGTACCGGGTTCGAGGCTAATCAGGCTCAAATTCATCAAAAAATAGGCACAAAAACACGCTCAAAGCTATTGACAAACGTGCGTGAGTTGTTTTAGAATCGACTTCAAATAGAGAAAAGGAGGGAGTACTGAATGCAGGCGTATTGCGTCAAGTGCCGCGCTAAGAAGGAAATGAAGAACTCGAAAGCCATTACCATGAAGAATGGCAAACCCGCAACTCAGGGTGTCTGTCCTGCCTGCGGCACCAAGATGTTCCGCATCGGCAAGTAGTACTTTACCAGGACCTGGGCTAGAAGCGGGCACTATCGCAAGATAAGCGCCCGCTTTCTTTTTAGGCAGGGCATTTCACCTGTGGCTTTTGTTACCAGAGCTTACCCGATATATGTAACATCACATTGCCCATCATCATACTCAGCCCGCTCCAATTGCTGACATTCGCATAGCCTCCGTCCTTGGCCGGTTAGTAAAGTCTCTCAACCAATGACTGGTTATTGAGGATGTTCTTTACCAGTTTGGTGCCATATTTTCACAGCCTCCCCCAGCAAGTTAAAATAGGCAATGAACCTTTTTGCTCTTAACTGCATATAATTATATAGTGATACCGATGTCAGACCTCATCCACAAGTGGCAATCGGGGGATATGACTGCCTTCGAGTCTTTATTCAAGGCAGTACGGCGGTCTTGTCTTTAAAACCTATCTTATCACAGGCAATAAAGAGGATGCCGAGGATGTGTTTCAGGATGTTTTCGTCTCGGTGTGGAAATCACGCCGCTCCTTTAACCCGGAGCGGGGGAAGCTCACATCCCAGTTGCCCATCGGGGTCTTCTCGCGTGCGTTACGGCAGATATCAACGGCGAGCTCAGGGTCCGAGCTGGCGTCTGAAAGCCGGGCACAATTCTCGAAGTCAGGGAACTTCGAATCGAAAAACCCACGGCCCGGTCAGCCGTTTGATGTCACTGGCCTTTCCGCCAAAATCTCCGGTCTGGCCGGCTGGGCGTTGCGGCCGGAACACCAATTCGGTGACGGTGAGCGTCCATTCACCGGGTCGATCAGTGAAATCTCCCGGGAAACCTTGTAAGGAGTAAGATTCACCGAGCCAAGTGAACGACTCTCGAACCGCGTCCGGATTCGAGTTATCAGCAGAGCCACCGGAAGGTTGCAGAGACGAGAGCATCAGCGGTCTGTTCACGTTATCTTTGTAATCATCGTAGAAGCGGAAAACGGCTCCCGTGGCTGCGGGGGTAATAATGACTTTCTCCAATGTGATGGGCACACCCGCCGCCTCGGTTGTCTGGCCGACAATGACTGTCTTCCCGGCATGGAAGGGCAGCGTGAAATTGAAGACGAACGGACCCCACGTGGTATCGCTTCCCGCAACTGTAGGCGAATCGCCCACGGTTGTTTCAAACCTGAGGTTGAGTTCCGCAGGCATGCCTTCTACTACGGAAGCATCGAAAGCCGCCACAGCCGTGGTCTCGGCAGGGTGCCAGTCCAGGAGGTTCAAGGTCGGCACGTAGCCAAGCCCACCCATGCCGGGTAGATCCTGACCGCCAACCAGGGAGAGCTCGCGGGCATCAGGAGAGTACCTCGCGTTCCGGCCCATAACAGTGTACCCGATAAGTACAGTGTTGGAATCCGCATATCCCTGCTCAAGCCTGACCGTGACGCCATCGATCGTATGACTTAAGTCCAGCTTAACGACCAGGCCGGCTTTCTCGACATCCGGAGCTAGAGTCTGGAAGAACCCTCCCATCAAGGATATAGCTGCATAGGCTGTTCCACCAACGAGTAGAATAGCCAGCGGCACAAGTGCCCAGGCCAAACGGGTTCGTGGAAGGAAGCCGAACAGTCGGTGGAGGCGTTCTTGATCTCCAAGTCGCGACACTACACCGCCCAGCAAATTGCAGGGTGGCTCTACCTGTTTAACCTCTGCATCAAAGAACTCCCGAATTTCTTGCTCAAGCCTTTCTCCTTTCATCAATCTACCTCCTCCCTTACATCAATCACTTTGTTGCCGCGGAGGATATCCTCAAGACGGCCCAGAGCCCGGTTCAAGCGCGACTTGATGGTCCCCTCGCGGCATCCCATCGCAAGTGCGATCTCGGCTATCGTAAGGCCTCCGAAGTAGCGCAATACGACTGCTTCCCCTTGTTGATGGGGCAACATCCGCAAGGCTTTCCTGACAGTTTCGCGAATCTCATCACGCTCCATCTCCATTTCGACCCCGTCAGCGCCGTCGGTCAGCTCAAATGCTCGCTCAATAGGCACCGTTGGCACCTGTTTCTTCCTGCCTTGTTGTTTCACTTCGTTTACCAGAATACGGACAAGCCACGCCTTCAGTCCATTCTCGGTACGCAGAGAAGGCAGATGCTTCCACATCTTCACGAGTGCTTCCTGCACTGCGTCCGCTGCCAAGTCACGATCCCGTGTCATCAAGTAGGCGGTGCCAAAGAGCATGCTCTCGTACTGCTCGGCAATCACACGAAAAGCTTCTTTGTCGCCAGCCTGGCAGCGCCGGATAGCTGCCGCTTCCTCCCACTTATCCAATAGGACACTGCTCCTTGAATGTATCTTCACCTAATAAGATGCAGTTCTTGCTCAGAAGGTTCCATACCACGAGTAGTACCGTCCGCGGAAAGATAGCTCGACTGAGCACGTTGGGTATTCGCCTGTCATCTTAGGAAGCCCTAGAACCTTTGTCAAGGGGGTGAAGGGCTTCCTGGGGGCTGATATTTTCGAGCCTAAAGAAAAGGGGCTAATCCATGTGCCGGATGGTCGGTGCCAGACGGATAGAAACCTGGTGCATTACGAATTTAATGGCGTGGAACAGCGGATTTATTTCGGCTGGAAGTGACCGTGACCCTGCTCCACGAGAAACGGGTGAGAAAAACGGAGAAAGACGAATGCTGGAATGGTTGGATACTTCTCCTTGTGGCAGGTTTTTACTTTGATAGTCCGCAAATAACGTAATATATTAGAGTTCCGAGTATAAAATAAAAACGCAGACACAATAGAACAGTATTTTCACAATTTGTCGCCCTTTCACGTGACGACTTTCTGTCCGGTGAAGTTGAATGAAACCTGTAACTGTAAATGAGACGATTGGTTGTTCGCCCACGGCGGGCGGATCTGGGTGGAGAGCGAAGAGAACAGCGGCAGTACCTTCAGCTTCACCATACCCCTGGAAACGGACCGGACCATAAACCGGAATGGAAGTTTTCGACTGCCCTGATTCGAGAATGATTTTGAATTCCCCGCTTCCGGTCAGTGCAGCCGTCAAAAGTTGATTCGGCGGGCAGAATCTGGAATGGCGTTTTCTATTCCCGCAGTCACATGGCGCTACTTGTCCATGCCGCGCTGGAGACCACGCAGATACGAAATCTCGCCAATATGCTGTGCCGTATGGCTGACGACAATCGAAAATATCATAGCCACG
>Ga0315284_10009602_pt1 | contig 13795 bp, 9 predicted proteins | sample YL17G09_16_MG_FD_203696 | JGI IMG/M metagenome (GOLD analysis project Ga0315284, IMG submission 203696) | Sediment microbial communities from Yellowstone Lake, YNP, Wyoming, USA - YL17G09_16 | ecosystem: Environmental > Aquatic > Freshwater > Lake > Sediment | place: USA: Wyoming | collected...
GTCCAACATGTTCCGCGACCAGTCATGGGTGCAGATCAAAGAACACCTCGAGCGGCAATCGCTGCTTATCCTGCCGGTCGGCACCACCGAAGAGCACGGCCCGCATCTGCCCGTGGATACCGATGCGCGCATTGCGGAGGCCTATGGCGTGCGGCTGGCCGATGCCCTGGCGCCGGAGATACCCGTGCTGCTCATGGACGCGATTCGCTACGGCTACTCGATGAAGATCATGCGCCAGTGGCCGGGCACCATCGTCGTTCGCACCCGTGTCTTCATGGATCTGGTGTTCGACATCTGTCGCTCGGTGCTCGACATGGGGTTCTCAAAGCTCACGCTCCTTGATTGCCACGGCCACCACGGCGGCCTGCTGACCGCGGTCTCGCGGGAGCTGTGCGATGCCTGCGACAAGGCGATCGCCATCATCAGCCCGGCCGAACTGTCGCGTGACGAGTTCAACGCGGCGCGCAAGTCGCCGCAGGGCGGCGCGATTCACGCGGGCGAATGGGAGACCTCGCTGGTGCTCCATATCAGCCCGGAGGTGGTGGACATGTCCAAGGCGACGGATGTGGATATCATGCGCTATCACTCGGAATTCGTCGCCGGCGATACCTTCAAGGGCCGTCAGCGCGTGGTCTGGTCAACGTGGTACTTGCAGCCGAGCGAGACCGGCACCTACGGCGCGCCATCGGTCGCGAGCGCCGAGACCGGCAGGCTCATCATGGATGCCGCAGTCGCCAACGGCGCGCGCTTCCTGAGGGAGTACTGGAGCAAGCGGTAGCCTTCCCGAGGCCTGCCGATCATCCCGCACCCCAACCTGGGTTATTCATACTACGCTTGAAGAACGTGCATCATACGTGCGATGCGTGCGCGCATGGATAATGCGCGCTAGACCCTCTGCCGCACCTCCGACAGTCCGCGCCACGGCAACGGCGCATCCTCGTGTGTTTTGACCGCGTTCCCAATCGTAGATGTCGCGTAGAACGCACATTGGTTGATGTGTCTGACGGCTGAAGCTCGGGCGCGCCTTGGCCGCAGAGAACCAACCGGACTCCCTCAATACGGTATGTTGAACGCGCGGCACAGGAAGACCGCCATCCGATCGCGCCAGCAGTTGTTCGCCGGGCAGTAGAGCCGCGGCGGTCCCGCCACGCACCCGGTCGTCGGGGGCGAGGTCCATGAGCTTGGATCGGCTAGCCGCTCAATCCACCCGTAGAACGGATGCGTCTGCGGGACATCGGTGAACGTCGGGCTCGGCGGAGTCAGCGTGGTCCTGCCCGTCGCCCGGCGCTGGTAGGGAAAGGGTAGCGGTTCAAACCGCGTTCAAAGGGTTGACGTCAGCTATCGAGGTTCTTGGATTATGGGAATACTCCGGACCGTTCAATGCGCATCGAAAGAACCTGGTGACGCTCCCGCGTCACTCCGGAGTCGCGCGACGCGCGATCTGGTGACGCTCCCGCGTCACTCCGGAGTTGCGCTGCGCGCAACCATCGTCCGGAAGAGTTTTGGCGCGGCCAAGGCCGCGCTCCGGAGATGCGCCTCTGGCGCATTCATTGGCGCGGCTGCGCCGCGCTCCGGAAAGGCGCCCTTGGCGCCTTGCGGCATCAGCGGCCCTCCGCTAAGGCGAAACACTCCATAGGTGACGCTTCCGTCGCCGCGCTATAGCCCGACCAGGCCTTCCTTGATCGCGTAGCGCACTGCTTCGATGCGGTTCTTGAGCCCCAGTTTCTCAAGGATTCTGTTCAGGTGCACGCGAACAGTGCTCTGACTGACGAACAACGCCCCGGCGATATCAGCGGTGCTCTTGCCCGCACCTAACAGGCTGAGGACGCTGCGTTCGCGCTGTGTCAGCGGGCCCGTAGTGCCCTTCCGCGGCCCGAGCGCGCTGTCGCGCCGCAGTTGAGTAGTCAACTCAGCGATCAGCTCGCGCTGCACCCAGGTCTCCCCGGCGTAGACTGCTCGGAGAGCCTTGATCACGAGGGCGCACGAAGCGTCCTTCAGGACGAACCCGTCAGCGCCGCCCGCGAGGGCTTTCACAAGACACTCCTCTGCTGGCAGCGCCGTGAGGACGACCGCCCGGACATCCGGGAACTTCGCCTTCAACTCAGCTACGACCTCGCCGTCCGGTGCATCGGGAAGGCTCAAGTCAGTAAGCACGACATCGGGCTGAGTTCGGGCAACCGTTTCCGACAGGTCCGACAGCTTGCCCACTTCACCCACGACGTTCAGCCCCCGCGACCGGTTCAGACAGACGCGCATAGCCTCACGGAACAGCGCCTGCCCATCCACGAGCAGGACACGTATCAGGCTGCTCGTCTGGCGAACCGGCCGCCGTTTGGCTCCGGGACCCCCGGAGCGATGCCTCAGGGCGTCATTCAGTCCTTCTTGGACTCTGCCTTTGTGCATGCTTTCCCCAGTATCGCTAATTGGCAAGCCTGGAGCAGGCCTGGCCCACGGCTCATTCTGCGCAGTTTGCTTATGTCCTTCATTCCACGTTTACACGATTTGCTGACGGTTCGCTTACGACACTTGGAACGTTCCTGCAAAGGGCCGGAAGGCCAGCCACGCGAAGAAGTGCTATACGTTAGGGTGGACCGCCCGCTGGGGGGCGATATTGCGTTACGCTTGGCTACCACTCAGTTGTGGATTCTGCGACGCGGGTAACCGCCGCGTCGCCAGACCTCCCCTTTTGCTCCTCGCGTCCCTCTTTCTCTTCTCCTGCGGCCTCCAGCGCGCCTGCGCCGCTGAACCCCCCAGGCCTGCGGGCAGCCTGCCCCGGGCCCTCGGGATCACAATCGAGTTCTCGACCAGCGGCGTCGAGTTCTACCAGCCCGCACGTCCGGGGGTGCTCGACTCTCAGCAGCCACCAGAACTCAGAGTAACCTGCCTTGCCGCGTCGTGGTCGGTGGCGGCAAAAGCAACTCCCCTTGCGAACCAGGAAGGCAGCGGCCAGATAGGCCCGGAGCGCGTATTCATCCGGACCAGCGCCACTCAGGGTCAGCCCGACGTCGGGGCCGGGCCTGGTTTCGTCCCGCTCAGTGATCCCGTTATCGTGGCGGCCGGCTCGATCCCAACCTTCTCCACGCCGCTCGAATTGCGCCTATTGACACTCTGGCAGGACACGCCGGGTACCTATAGCGGCGACATACAGTTTACAGCGATGGCATCACCGTAGGTGGACAGAGGACGCATGAAAACCAGGCGACTATTCAAGATAGCGATGATGGCGGTGGCGACGCTTCTGGCGCCCTGGGCTGCGACGACCGGCGCGACCCAGGAGCCCCAGCCGGGGCCGGTGTTGAATGTCATCGCCACGATCTTGCCTTCTATGACCATTGAACTGTCGGACAACATCATCAACTTCCGCGCGGACGAGGGCCCCGGCGTGTACGATGCCGACAAGGCCATAGACGTGAGCGTGGCCACGAACAGTGGTTCCTGGACGCTCAATTGCTCAGCAAGCCCATTGGTGGGAACCCCCGGCGAGATACCGCCGCAGCGACTTTTCGCCTCGAACAACAACACTCTCTCCAGTCTCGATGAGGGGGCGGGCGCGGCCTACGAGAACATGGGCGCGCAGAAACTGGTGGCGAGCGGCGGGCCGCAGGCGCTCACGGTGGCCAACACGATGCGGTTCCGGCTGAAGACGGAGTGGACCGACAAGGCGGGGCAGTACAGCGGTACGGTCTCCTTCACATACCTGGCGACACCATAGGTGGCAACGCGGCTCCGACAACATGGCAGGCTGGCGGGCTTCGCCGCGGCGCTGCTTGCGATTGCGAGCTCGCTCTGGGCCCAGCAGATAGCGCTGAGCGTGTCGCCGCCGCTGGTCGAGATGGTGGTCGCGCCGGGCGGAGATCGGACCTTTCAGGTCACGCTCACAAACGACGGAGACACGGTGTTCCAGGCGCGGGCGCAGGTGGCCGATCTGGCCCTGGACCAGGAGGGGAATGCGGTGACACAGCCGGCCGGGACGAGCCCGTGGTCGTTGTCGCGTTGGGTGACGCTCTCGGACGGCAATCTCGCGGTGAGGCCGGGCCAGCAGAAGACGGTGCGCTGCCGGGTGCGCGTACCGCTGGGCCAGGCGGGGGGCAGGTACGGCGCGGTGCTGTTCGCCGTTCAGCGGTCGGCGGAAATGGCGGGCAGCGGGATGCGCCTGGAGACGCGGACGGGCACGGTGCTGATGCTGACCGTGGCGCACACCGAGCGCAGGAAAGCCGAGGTCGGCGATTTTCGGGTGCGGCGCGCTGACAGCACAACGGGAGATGTCGTGTTCGAGGTCGGGCTGCGCAACACCGGCAATGCGCATCTGCGCGCGACCGGGGAAGTGCTGGTGCGCGACGCCGCAAACCGGATCGCGGCGCGGCTTCGACTCGACGGCGGCAAAGGGACGGTGCTGCCCGACGGGGTCAGGGTATTCGCGGCGCGCTTGAGCCGGCCGCGACTTGGGCCCGGCACGTACCGGGCGGAGGCACGGTTCAGCGCGCCCGGGCTGAGGGCGGTCACTGGAAAGCGCGACTTCGCGGTGGATCAGAGCGGCGAGATACTCGCCGCCCCCGCGGGCTCATAGAGTGCGATCCTGGCTCGGCACTGATCGGGCGGAGGGGCACTGGGGGGCTCCTTCCCCCGGACAGATGCAGTGTGGCAAGGTGAGACGAAGCTGAAGGAGGTGATGCCTATGATCCAAGCGATGGCATTGTCCGGCGCCCCGTGACGGTACCTTGAGGGGCCCATCAACGAGAGCACCGGACACTGTCAGCATATCACGCCCTGCCCGCCGGGCGCAAGTGGGGCGGGCCGGTTTCCGCCGCCTGATGGCGGAGGCATACCGGCGGCCTTACGCCGGGGTTTCCCTATGTGCACAAAGGAGAAAAACATGAAGTGGTTTGTAACGCTTTTCGTTTTGGCGCTCGTGCTGAGCGCGGGCACCGCCTGGGCCTTCGACAGTGACCAGGCCGGGATAGCCGACGGCCTGATTCCGGATGCGTCTGGTTGGTCTCCCCCGGGCGGAACACCGGCGCTGATCGGCGGCGCGTCCGACACCTTCGTCCAGACCTGGGGCGGCGGCTCATGGAGCGGCATCTACGACGACGATGCCTACGCGTGGGTCAATATCCTGGGCGACCCTGACGCCGAGACGGTCAACGTTCTCTGCGACATCGAAATGTACGTCTCTGAGTCTTTGGACGCGAATGTTGCCTACTTCCACCTGAAGGGCGACACCTACGACCCCATGTCCGCGGTCTTCACCGGGCTGCTCAAGTCCAACAACGGGCAGTATCTTGGGATCGAGATCCCGGCGAACAAGGACATCACGGAGCTGGTCGGCACCACCGACGGCCTGGGCAGGGACGTCACGCTGGCTCAAGGCTACGCTCCCATTGACGTCCTGTGGGAGATGCGCTGGTCCCTCAACGACGGCGGATGGTCCGCCTTTACCACAGGGACGGACGGCTATGGCAACAACGGCCAGGTGCATGCCATCTGGTGGCTAATCGACGGGGGCAAACCCTCCAACCACAACTTCGAGATTCGGTGCACTATCAGCCCGAAGTACCATCAGCCCGACGGACAGTATGTACTTGACCCGAACTTGGTGGTCGCGCCGGAAATCTAGGCGCACGACTCTTGAGCCCGGGTTCGCGGAAAGCGAACCCGGGCTCACCTAGCCCGGATTATCCATGCTACGCCTGAAGAGCGTGCATCCTACGTGCGATGCGTGCGCGCATGAATAATGCGCGCTAGGCCTGCCCCGCGGCGGGCGGAATGACCGCTCCACACAAAGGGACCTGATGGTACACGATATCGCCGTGCATAATAGAGGAAGCCCGACGGCGAAGCGCTGGCGAGCGGCTCGCGTTGCAGTACTGCTGTCACTGATCTGGTGCCTCGCGGAAGGAACTGCGCAGGCCCTTCATCTTTCACCACCGGTTTCCTTGGTTACGGCTCGTCCAGGCGAGAAGGTGCGAGTTGTCCTGTCCGTGTCGAACCCGCAGGAGATGCCGGTTGAGGTCCGGGTTTCATCCGCTGACCTACAGGTGGATCCCCAGGGGCGCGCAAGACCGGCCTCTGCGCCCACAGAACGCAGTTGCGCTCGGTGGGTCGCCTTTGACCTCCCCCGGTTCACCCTCAAGCCAAATCAGGGGCGCAAGGTGTACGCCAGCATGACCGTGCCGCCCGGAGCTTCAGGCGGCTACTATGCCCTGCTGCAATTCTACGTCTTACCGACTTCGCCCAGCCCAGCGGGTGGCGGCATCTCGATTGCCCTTGGTGCACAGGTTTCCAGCGCTCTGCTAGTAGCTGTGCGGGGGAGGAGAGTGAACGCAAAGATCGGGGCTGTGGAGATGCATTTGACCTCGGGCCAACCCGCGCGCCCGCTGGGGCTCGCGGCGGCCAAGCCCTGGATGGCCACGGTCAGGGTGGTTAACACTGGCAATATGCATGTCACCGTGGAGGGCGATGTTGCTATCGCCGACGCGACCGGGCGAATTGTGGATTCAGCGCCACTGCACGCGGGGAGGGGTTTCGTCCTTCCGGGCTTCCCCAGGGACTTCACGGCCCAGGGGCGCCGAAGCCTTGCCGACGGCCAGTACGTTGTGAACGCGGCGCTGCGATTCGCGCAAGGGCGTGCGCGCGCTTCCGCGACGGACATGTTCGTGGTTGCTGACGGTCTCGCAAAGGTGGGCAGGCCGAGCCCCCAGGCGCTGGCCGTCATCGAGGCCATTTCTCCTGAATTCGACGTGGAGCCGGGGACCGTGGTGTGTGAAGTGCCGCCGGGAGGGCGGCGAACTCAGGCAATTCGACTGCGCAACGCTACCGGAAAACCTGTGACCTTGCAGACCTCCCTAGTCCCATGGGACCAGTCACCCGACGGTGCCGTCCGGTTCCCCAAGGGGTCGCCGTCACACGGGAGAGATTGCTGCGCGTGGATGTCGGTCATGCCGACGGCACTCACCATCCCTCCGCGTCGGGAAGGCCGTGTCACGCTCACTGTCACAGCTCCCAGAGACATGAAGCCAGGTGAGCACTATGGGGCCGTGGCCTTTAGCAAGGCTGGGGCATCCCTTCCGTCCGACCCATCCCTACTCCGCCGCCGTGCGGTGTTGGCAGTGGTGACGAAGCCGCGCTCCGCCAAGCCGGATGCCCAGATATCCGACGCCCGGGTCGGCAGGACCAATGGCGGGGCGTGGGAGTTCACAGTCGCAATTCGCAACACAGGCAACACGCGATGTTTCGCTAGGGGGCGCATAAGCGTCAGCAGTGCCGACGGCAAGGCATTGGGAGAAAGCCTCACATTCGGTGGGGCTGAGGAAAGCATTGTCCCAAACGCTGCTCGTGTATTCACGGTGGAGTGGCCACGCGTGCTGACCCGCGGGAATTACCGAGCCTTGGTAAGCGTCGATTTCGCTGACGGGCGCCAGCCAACAACACGGGTCGTCGCCCTGACGGTGAAATAAGGCTGGGCTTGCAGGCCGCCTCTGGTATCGCCGAGGAGAATGCTGGATGAACTTTGGGAAAACAGCCGTCTTACTGGTAACCGTGCTGCTGACTGCATGGTGCATTACTCCCGTGGCGGCCCAGGCTCAAACATCATACACTGAGGCCAAAGGCAGTCCCTCCCCAGCAGCACAGCCCCCCGCGGCCGCCAAGCCCGCCCCCGCGCCCCTACCAGCTAAGCCTGCTCCCGAGGCCGCGCCTGCGCCCGCGCCCTCTGAGCCGCCGGTTACGACTGCGCCTGAGGCTCCCGCCACAGCCGCCCCTACGCCTGCGCCAGCCCCGGAGCCCCCGGCGGAGATCAAGCGCAACGAGAAGGGCGAGCCGCTGGTCACCAATGTCTTCGTCGACACCGACATGCGGCAGGCCTTGTCCGATCTTGCCGCGCAGGCCGGCGTCATCATTATCCCCGACAGCACGGTGCAGGGCACGGTATCCGCTGACCTGAAAGATGTGCCGCTTGAGCGCGCGCTCTCGATGTTGCTGCAGACGGGCGGCTTTGCCTTCGCCAAACTCGATGGCTATTATCTCGTGGGAGCGCCGGACCCCTCCAATCCGAACTTCTACCTGCTCAGCGCGACCGAGGTCGTGGAACTCAAGTACGTCGCGCCGCAGACCATCGCTGCGCTCTTGAGCGGGCCCTACGGGCGCTACCTGAGCGCGGAAGGTTTCACCCCGCCGATGCAGGAAACGCGGGAGCGCGAACGGCCACCTTACCGGATGGGCGGGACGGCTGCCGCAGCGGCTGGCCCCCCCCAGTCCTACCGGCTGGTGATAAGCGCGCCCCGGGGCATGGTTGACCGCATCAAGGCCGACATCGCGCTGCTCGACCAGCCGCCGACGCAGGTGATGCTGGAGGCGGTCGTGCTGGAGGTGTCGGAGGATGCGCTCAAGAACGTGGGAATAGACTGGGCCACGCGCTGGATCAAGTTCGCCTCCAAGGCAAGTAGCATCGTGTCCGGCGGGCAGACCATCGCGACCGATGCGGGAAGCCTCACCTACTCCGAGATCTCGAACACCGAAATGGCGACCCTGACCGCGCTGGTCGAGAACGGCAAGGCGCGTCTGCGCGCCAACCCCCGCGTCGCGACGGCCGAAGGACAGACCGCCGAAATAGAGGTGGGGAAAGAGTCGTACTTCGCCATCATCACCGGCCCGGTGACCTTCCCCTACACCACCCTGGAACAGATCAAGTCCGGCATTCTATTGCGCATCACGCCTCGGGTGATCGAGCCCGAGGGGGTCGTGGCAGCCCGCATCGAGCCGGAGGTACGGGACGTAACCGGCAGAGGCCCCAACGGCCTGCCCGAGATAACGTACCGCCGCGCCTCCACCAACCTGCGGGTAAAGGACGGCCAGAGCATTATCATCGGGGGCTTGATAAACGAATTCACGACACACAGGAGGAGCAAGGTGCCCATCCTCGGTGACCTGCCGCTGCTGGGCAACCTCTTCCGGCGTTCCAGCAGCCAGCAGACCAAGACCGAAGTCGTGATTATTATCACGCCGCACATCCTCGACGCGGCAGGGCAATACGCAGGCCAGGCTCCGCCCAAGCCGTAGGCGCTTGCGTTGGCGCCCCGACGCGCCCTGGCCTTTCCCGCTGGCGGTGAGCCGGGCGGGACGGGCCAATTAATGTCTTCGAAGAAACGCAGCCGGGACGCTTGGGGGACGAACCATGTTGGACTGACGGCCGTCCCCCGGGGCATGCGCTTGGCATCGGACACAGAACGCAAGGAGGCGACGACCATGGCTGTTTCTCCTGAATTACGTGCCCAACTCTATCGCCGCGCTAACGCCCGGTGCGAATGCGCCCGGAAGATGTGCCATTACCACGCCGCAGGGGAGAGATGCCCCCGCGATCTGGGAGGGAACTGGGAAGTTTCCCGTCGAAGCGCCGGCGAGGGTGACACCCCAGACAATCTCACCGCCGTGTGCGAAACCTGTCATGAGCCATTGGGTGAACTCGGCGACCCGCTGGCCGGACCGGCGCTCATCGCCGCGCTCGAGGATCCCTCGCCGCCGGTGCGCCAGAAGGCGGCTCGCGCGCTGTGGCAGACCGCCGACAGGTCGCTCATCGAGCCATTGCGCGAGCATCTCAACAACCCCGACCCGCGCATCCGCGCCGCCGTCACCGGCATCATCGGCAAGTTGCGCGGCGTGCAGTCGCTCGACGATGTGGCCGGCCGCCTGCAAGACCCGAACCAGTACGTCCGTGCCAGCGCCCTCAACGCGCTCGGCAGCATGGGCGAGGAGGCTCACGCGGTTCAGCGGCGCGCCGCGCGGCTGCTGTCCGACAGCGACCCATGCGTGCGCGCCCGCGCGGCTGAAGCCGTGGCGAAGATGGGTGCCCTCGGCGACGAGGAAACGAGGGCCCTGCTGGGGGCGCTCGACGACGAGGCGGAGGAGGTGCGCTCAACGGCTCGGGCCGGCCTGCTCGGCATCGCGAATTCAGGCGCGGTGATGTCGCTCATTCAAGCCCTCAACGACGAGCGCCACTACCATCATGTCCGCGGCATCCTGGTCGAAACGAACCTGGCCGTCATGCGTGGGCTGCTGACCTCGGCGCGACAGGTGAACCACAACGTCGGCCGCATGCTGCTGGAGATCGTTGCGCATGTCCTCAAGGAACGCGGTTCCATTGACGACTGCCGGCTCGACTTGATCTCACTTGACCCAACTGTTCGTCTTGCCGGGCTGGAAGTGCTCGCGCTGCTAAAGACCTCAGAGGCCATTGACCTGATCGCCAACGTTCTGTTCAACGACCCGCTGCCGGCGCTGCGCGAGAAAGCGGCGGGCGTTCTTGCCGAACTCGACGAACCCGCGGCGCTCGCCGCCCTCAAGCACGCCCGCGAAGTCATCCCGCAGCGCGAGGAAACCGCAACCTTGCGCCCCGGGCCCAGCGGCCCCGCGGGGATCTGACCGAAGCACGCGTCGCCGCCGCGTCGGTTGCGGGGCGGATCTGGTGAGGCCGACGCGCAACGCGTTTCGGGGGTGCAGGACACCTTCGGATTTGTCGTTCAAAGCCCTTCGGCTTGATGTCATCCTGAGCGCCAGCGAAGAGCTTGCCCTGCCTGTCCCGAGCATCGCCGAGGGGAGCAACGCGAAGGGATCTTGGCCCCGCTCAGAGCCTGCCCTGAGTGAAACGGAGGGGTAAACTCCGCGCGGAGCGCGAAGCGTGGGACCTGTCCCGCCTGCCTTGCCTGCCCCGAGCATTGTCGAGGGGAGCGCTTATCCCGAGCGAAGTCGAAGGGCAGTCGAGGGAATCTCCGCCGCGTTTACCTTGAGACTGTCGAAAGGCGGGACGCGCCTCAAGCTGGGCCTGACCGGACTCTGCAGCAGCCTCTCCTGACCCACCCGTGCGGCATGCGGTGCAGCGTGCTCCTGCTGGATTCCCCTCAGTACGGTATATTGAACGCGCGGCAGAGGAAGACCGCCATTTCGCCGCGCTTGCAGGCGTTGGCCGGGCAATAGAGCCGCGGCGGCCCGGCGACACACCCGGTGGTGGGCGGAGCCGTCCACGACCCCGGATCGGCCAGGCGCTCGATCCAACCATAGAAGGGATGCGTCTGTGGGACATCGCTGAACGTCGGCGTCGCCGGTGTCAGTGTCGTCCTGCCGGTGGCCCGGCACAGGAACGCCGCCATCTGGCCGCGCGCGGTCGCTTGAGCCGGACAGAACTCAGTGGCGGTGCACCCTTGAGTCGGCGGAGTGCCGCCCCACGAATCTGGATCGGCGAGGCGTTCGATCCAGCCGTAGAGTATATGAGTCTTGGGCACGTCGCTGAAGCGCGGAGTCGCCGAGTTGAGCGGCTCCTTGCCCGCCGCCTTGCACACGAACACCGCCATCTGCCCGCGCGTGATCGAACCCGCCGGGCAGTAGTTCAGTGGCGTCTCACTGCACCCATTGGTGATCCCTTCGCGGTAGATAGCCTCGATGTACAACCGCGCCCAATGGCTGCATCCCACGTCAGCGAAAACCGTCACCGGCCAGGACGCGAACGTCGGAACTAACGGGTCCTCCGCGCAGGCCTTACGCTGTTCGGCGTCGGCAACCGTCAGCCCTGGCGGGCCGTAGTAGTGGGTTTGGGCCACCTCAAAGCGGTAGACCGGCGGAGTGACGAACGGGTCGGTGTTCGGGATGCTATGGTTCACCCACATGCCGCTCGAGCCATAAGCGTACTGATCGCCGGTGCACTGAGTCACGGACGGGTCAGCGTCGTCGAGGTAATACGATGCGTGGCTGGGATCGGGCATGTCAGTATCGAGGCGCGAGGCGATGACCAGCGATCCCTGAGCCCCCTGCACAAGCTCCCATTCGATAGCCCCTGCCGCGACGCCGTCCGGGACTCCGTCTATCAGCACACCCGAAAGGTTGCTATTGTTGTAGTAGCTCATCCCGATGGCGTCCGGGCTGTAATCCATGAAGTCCATGACGCCGGGGATGGCGTGGACTCGCAGGAATGTGGTGATGTCCTCGCGCTGCGCGTAGTAGATGTGCTGGCGCTGGGTCCATGGGCCGCTGTTGGCGCCGATGTAGCTCCGAATGGCTCGAACCGGACCCGCCTTGTTGGCGATAAACGCGCCTTCGCCCTGGCAGAACGTCAGCACCGTTCGCCCGCAGTTGCCTGGCGCGAACATGTTGTTGTGCATGTCGAGAATGTCCACGCCCGTCGCCGACCCCGCGAGGATGCGCAAGCCATCCTGCATCCACCGATCCTCGAAGTGGACCTCGTAGTAGGGGGTGGTGGCGGTGGTATCTTCCGCGTTGGGCCCGACGGCGGTGTTGTAGGTGGCCTTGTACTCGCCGGAGAGAAGGTTGAACTGGTAGTTGACGTAGTGTTGACCTGCACTGGGGTCCAACGAACCGTCCTGCCGGAAGAGGTACACGTAGGCCGGAGCGGAGCCGAGCGGGTCCGAGATCATGGCCTCGATGCCGGTGCATGCAATGACGCCGGACGGCGGCGAGGAGGTCGCGGCTTCCTGACCCGCATCCGCCGCCATGAAGACGATTTCGTCATCGCTATCCAGCGCAGGGTTCGGGTCGGGGCCGGTGAAGGCGCCGGCGTCCGTATAGTCGAGGCGCTGAAGGCCGCCGGTGCCCCAGTTCATCGCCACCCTGAAATCGACGACGGCGCGCTCATCAACCTGTACCGGAATCTGCTGCCACCCGCCATCATACCTGAAGGCAACGAGGTCTGTCGGCGAGATTCCGACCAGGGAGGGAATGCTCGCGCCAGTGAGCACGACGGGGTCGGCGGGGCGGTTCAACGCGTGTGCGGCGGCGGGGACGAGCAGCAGTGCGAAAGCGGTCGCCAATCGAACCTTCATGTCTCAGCATCCCTCTGTCCATCGGTTCGCGCGCTCACGCAGACCCCATCGTATCCGAATTTCGCCGTCAGCCCGGACAAGTCCTGTACATTCGGGGAGGATGACCGTGGTGATCGGGGCTAGGGGCGGCGCCGGGCTGGCCGCGCCCACCCCGCCAACCGGTTATAGAGCGGCACGTCGCGCCACAATGGCCCGGGCAGACGAAGGGCGGCTTGCGCCCGCAGCGCCCACGGAATCGCGGGCCTCTGCAGCGTTTGGAGGTAGAGCATCTGCGAGCGGCGCGCGGAGGCATCCACCAGTTCCAGGATGCGCCCGGGCGGGACATGGGGCGAGCAGTAGAAGACCGGCGTCATGAGATCGGCGTCATGCGAAACCGCGCCGTCCTCCAGCGCGATCCGCGCCAGCTCGGTGTTCGGATAGACGCGAAGACCGACCGTGCAGAGGATCCGATCTTGAGGGCCCAAGGCCGTCTGGATGAACCCCAAGGTTTCGCGCACGGTCTGCTCGTTCTCCCCCGGGCCGCCGAAGAGGAATGACCAGAGCATGGCGAGACCGGCTTCCCGCGCCCATGCCGCCGTCCGCGCGACCTGCTCGACGCTGAATCCCTTGCGCAGCGTCTCCAGCATTCGATCCGACCCACTGTCGGGGGTGCAGAGCACGGAAGTGAACCCGGCCTGCTTCATAAGCTTGAGCATGTCCTGCGATGTGCCGGCCGGGTTCAACCCCATCGTATAGAGATCGGCGCGAAGCGACTTGCGGGCGATGGCCTCGCACAGCGCGATGGCGTGTTGCGGCGGATGGTTGAAAGTGGAATCCACGAATTCGAAGCGCCGCACGCCCCAGCGCTGCGAGGCATCCATCATCTCCTCGGCGACGGCTTCGGGCGAGCGGAGACGGTACCTCGTTCCCTCGATCGCCCGGTAGGTGCAGTGGACGCACTTCAGCGCGCAGCCGCGTTTGCTCTGCACCGGAAG
>Ga0315284_10009603_pt1 | contig 13794 bp, 8 predicted proteins | sample YL17G09_16_MG_FD_203696 | JGI IMG/M metagenome (GOLD analysis project Ga0315284, IMG submission 203696) | Sediment microbial communities from Yellowstone Lake, YNP, Wyoming, USA - YL17G09_16 | ecosystem: Environmental > Aquatic > Freshwater > Lake > Sediment | place: USA: Wyoming | collected...
GCGTTGCAGTCGGCGATCTCGTTTTCCTCGATAAGGGCTGCGCCGCCGTAGCAGGCGATCGCGCCGCCGCCGCTGAAATCAAGCACGGTCGCCACGCCGCACGAGTCGATCACGTTTTGCCTGATGACCGGCGACGACTGGTAGCTCAGGACCGCGCCGCCGTATGTGCCGTTGTTCGGCATCGCGACGTAGGTGCCCGAGCCTTTCCACAGTCTGAACCCTTCGATGCCGCAGAGGCCCGAGGGGACGTTCATGAAGGAGATAATGCTTCCCGTTCCCCGAATGGTCGTGGGATACAGTTCGGGATTTCGCGCCGTGAAGGCGGCATTCCATCCGCCGCGCAGGTAGAGGGGAGCATTGACCGTCACCGATTTGTAGTACGTGTCACCGGCGACGTTGATGGTGTCTCCCGGCTCGCCCGCGTCCACCGCATCCTGGATGTTCGTCGCGGCCCACGCCGGCACGCTGTAGGGGAATCTGTTTCCGCCGGTTTTCGACGCGTACCGGTGCGGTTTGCCCTTGATCGTGAAGTTATTGTTGCTCACGTCGAAGCCGCCGGTTTTGTTTTCGTAATACGCGACGACCTTGACGCGGGCGGTGCTCACGGGGAGCTCCGGCACGGTCCAGTCGTACGAGCTCGCGCCGACGAGCCCATGCGCGATCGTGAACTCGTAGGCGGCGCCTCCGTCGAGGCTCAGGAGAATGCTGAGGGAATCGGGCGTCTGGCGATCGGTGAACCAGGTGATGGGGTGCTGCTCGCCGGCATTCCAGATTTCGCCGCCGTTGGGCGAGTTGACGCGAACGGTGACCGCGCTCGGGATATACTGTATCTGGTAGGCGTACGAACCGACGTTGCAGGAGCCGTACTTGATGTAGCCGAAGCCGCCCATGCCCCATCCCGTGCCCCAGCTGTTCTTGATGATCCAGGCGCCCTGGCCCCCGCACATGAAGTCGTCCCATCCGACGATGAGAATCGCGTGGTTGATGTTCGCGGTCGTCTGTCCCTCGTAGCAGCCGCCCGTGTAGTTGTAGAAGTCGTTGATAACGGTGAACGCGCAGGAAACGGGCCCGTTCGCGAGCGCCGCTTTGATCGCGTCCACGTCGTTCGCAACGGGAGCATACGACGAGATTCTCGCGAGAATCATGCACGGGTCCTGCCTGCACGGCCTGTCATCTCGGGCCTCGTACGGGTAACACGCCTCTCCGACGCACCCGGGGTCAATGAACAGCTCGCACGCCGCGGCCACCCATCCGCCGCCGCAGTCCGCCCCCCAGTCGTTGCAGTCGACGACCTGCTGTTCGGAGAGGTCCTCGAGGCGCAGGTCGTAAATGAGCGTGTGCGACTCGAGCTGGGCGACCGCCGCGAAGGCCCAGCACGACCCGCACGATCTCTGGTCCGTCACCGGGGTGACGCCGTTGTGCAGCCGCCAGTCGAACACGGGATCGAAGGTGGCGCCCGCCGGAGCCGCGAGCGGCTGTCTGTTCTGCTCCCGTCCTTCGGGCAGGGGCAGAAGCCCGAGAAGCGCTTTCTTTTCCTCAGCCGACAGACCCGAAACGGAGGTTTTCCCCGCCGTCCAATGATACCCGAGCTCCGCGTTTCTTTTATTGATTTCGGCGATCTCGTCGTCCTCGGTTTTATCGGCAAAAACGGGCGCCGCCGCGAGAAAGAAAATCGAGGTAACCGTCAATACCACCGCGAGCTTGAGAAAGAGGTGCGATTTCATGTGCCGGAGTCTCCTTTGCAGACCGGTGTACGGACTCGTTGCTTTCACTCACAAACCATAAATAATGTAAGACTTCTGCACGTTCGAAGCCACCACAATTATATCAGAAAACCTTACCGGCTCCAATGGGTTGCAACTATGGCCCGTTTTGATTACTATGGAGCCGAAAGCGGGAAGTTGCGAACGAGAGAAGGAGTCTTCAATGCGGCAGCCGATATGTGGTCTATCGAACGTGAGGAGCGTGGTTTTGTTCGCGGTTCTCGCCCTGTTGCAGGGCGTCCGGCCGGCGGCGGGGGAGGCTCGGCGCCACGCGCCGGAGGCGCAGGATACGGACGCCTCGAGGCGCTCGCGCATCGCGCGAGTCGCCGGCGAAGTATTCTCCGCAAGCGAGACGAAAGAGAATCTGCGGATTCTCTGCGATGAGATCGGCGGCAGGCTTTCGGGAAGCGAGAGCGGCCGCGCGGCGCTCGATTTTGCCGATGCCGTCTTGAAGAAATATGGTTTGAGCGACGTGCACCGGGAAGCGTTCGAGTTTCCCGGATGGTTCAGGGGACCGTTCCGGTGCGAGGTCACCGCTCCCCGGCAGCGAGTGATGCACGCGCTCGCGCTCGGGAACACTCCATCGACCCCGCCCGGCGGCGTCGAGGCGGAGGTCGTCGACGCGGCGCACGGCAACCCCGTCGAGCTCGATCGTCTTGGAACCGCGCTGAAGGGGAGATTCGCGCTCGTTATCGATGAGCCCATGCCGGGGGGGCGCTGGATGCATCGCTCGGAGATCATGCTCGAGGTCGCCAGGCGCGGGGCGGCGGGGCTCCTCTTCCAGACGACCGAGCCGGGCGACCTCCCGATGACGGGGACGTGCTGGAATAACGGGGTGAGCCCCATTCCGGGAGTCGGCGTCTCGAAGGAGGACGGCGAATGGATGAGGCGCGTCCTCGCGCGCGGGGAGACGGTCGCCGTGCGCGTCGAGATGACGAACGAGATGGGCCCCGCCTCGTCCGCGAACGTCGTCGGGGAGCTCGCGGGGAGCGGCGACGAGTTTGTGATCGTCGGAGGACATATCGACGCGTGGGATATCGCCGAGGGGGCGGTCGATAACGGGACCGGGGCGGTCGTCGTCCTCGAAGCGGCCCGCGCGCTGGCGAAGTCCGGCGTGAAGCCGCGGGCCACGATTCGTTTCGTGCTGTTCACGGGGGAGGAGTCGGGGCTCTACGGATCGAACGCCTACGCGGAGGCGCACGAGGCGGAGCTCTCCCGGTGCAGGGGCATGATCAACTGCGACATGGAGGGAACGCCGGTCGGGATCCGCGTCATGGGACACGAGGAGGCGCGGCCGTTCTTCGAGGAGCTGCTCAAATCGCTCGCCTCGTTCGAGCCCGCCGCGCCCCTTTCGTTCCGGGCCGGCATACATGGCGACCAGCAGGCGTTTCTTCTCAGGGGAGTGCCCGTCGTGAATCCCTCCTCGCGTCTCGAAGATGCGAGCGCGCGCTACTATCATACCGCGGCGGACACCTACGAAAAGGCGGATCTGCGGCCGCTGCCGGCCTGCGCCGCGTTCGTCGGGGTGCTCGCCCTCGAGCTCGCCTGGCCCGAAAAGCGCCCCGTCGAAAGCCTCGACGAGGCGGGGGTCGCAAAGCTCATTCACGACAACAATCTCGAGGAAGCTCTCGGCGTGTGGGGGGACTGGCCGAGGCATCGCTGACGTGATTCAGGTCGAGAGGGCGAGCTTTCGACCCACGTGCGAGTTCGATGCGCCGGTTTCGGCTTGGATCGCCCCCGGGAACATGCTATCTTTAGCCCGTTCGCATGCGGAGGTGATACGGAATGAGAGAAAAAGTCGAGGAGATCCTCAAGCAGATCCGGCCGAGCCTCCAGGCGGACGGCGGAGATGTCGAGCTCGTCGACGTCGTCGACGGTGTCGTGAAGCTCAGGCTCAAGGGCTCGTGCGCCGGCTGCCCGATGTCGCAGATGACCCTCGCGTTCGGGATCGAAAGGGTCCTCAAGGAGAAGGTGCCGGAGGTCAAGAAGGTCGAGGCGGTCTAGCCCCGTAACGGGACTAACGATATATTTTGCAGTGAATTAAGCAGCCCCCGCCGCAAGGCCGGGGCTGCTTCGTTATTGTCATGGTTCTTGCTGTTCTTTCCATCGGCACAGGTACGAGCGATTGAAAGCGACTGTTCGCGCAGGGAGGAATGCACAATGCGATGCATCCGCAGCATCTTTGCAAGCCCGTCGAGACGCGTTGCGCATGGAAGATCGTGGATCCGCCGCATCGGAATCGCCGGATTCACGATTCTCGAGCTCTTTATTGTGATCGAGATCATCGGGCTTTTGGCGACGATCGTCATGTCGAACTATTATAAATCCAAGAAGGCCGCGGAGGTCGCGGTCGTCGTGCAGAACATCAGGAACGTGCAGGTTGCGCTCACCTCGTACTTCGCGATGGAGAGCACGTTCCCGCTAACGCTGAATTCGATTTGGCTCCAGTTCTACAACGGCAGGGTCGTCGACGATTTCGATTACTGCACGGTGAACGGCGGCGGGAGCAACTGGAACTTCTTCGTGAGCAACAGCCCGGATATCCGCTTCAACGGGCCCGGCCAAGACGAGTACGCCATCAAGAGCAAGAGGAGTCTCCTGCCGTATGCGCTCTACGTGTACGGGGACGCCGCGACGGGAGCGAAGATCGTCCACTAGCTCCGAATTCTCCTCTTTCGCCGCCGCGCGCGCTGCTTTATCATTCCTCGAGTGATTCCCTTTCCCCAATGCCGCCGGACATGAAACCAGGGAGCGGTCGATGAAACGATATTGCTGCCTTTTCACTCCGCTCGCATTCGCGCTTTTCCAGCCGTTCACCGCCGCAGGCACAGGTATCCCGGAGGAGATCATGAAGCTCCATCGTCAGGCGATTGTTTTCGACGCGCACTGCGACACCGCGATGCGGCTCATCGGCGACGAGCCGATCGATCTCGCGGAGCGCCACTCGAGCGGGCACATCGACTTTCCTCGCGCACGCGAGGGGGGGCTCGACGCGCAGGTTTTCGCCGTTTGGGTGCCCCCGCAGATGCCGGAGGCCGCGGCGGCGGACCGCGCGCACGCGATGATCGACGCCCTCTGGGAGCAATCGCGCAGGCACCCGGATCAGTTCGAGATCGCGCTCAAGGGCGCCGACGTCAAACGCATCGTCAAGGAGGGCAAGCTCGCCGCGATCATCGGGATCGAGGGGGGGCATCTCATCGGTGAGAGCCTCGATACGCTCCGCGACTACTACGCGCGCGGCGTCCGCTGCATGACCCTCACCTGGATGAATACGAACAAGTGGGCCGATGCATCGGACGACACGACGATGTGGGGAGGTCTCACCGATTTCGGGCGCTCGGTCGTGCGGGAGATGGACCGGCTCGGGATGATCATCGACTGCTCCCACGTCTCGGAGAAGACCCTCTTCGACGTTCTCGAGACGACGAAGAGCCCCGTGCTCGTTTCGCACTCGTGCATGCGCGAGCTCACCGACATCCGCCGCAACGTCAGCGACGACGCGCTCCGCGCCGTGAGAAAGAACGGCGGCGTCGTCTGCGTCAACTTCTTCGCCGGGTTTCTCGACAAGGATTTTAACGACAAGGTGACGGCGTTCTGGGCCGAGTACCGGAAGAAGGCGAACGAGCTCGCGCCGCAGTATGGCGGCGACGCGGAGAAGGCGTGGCACGCGCTCGAGCCTGAGTTCGAAAAACGGATGGCGGAGATTGCGCCCGTGCCCCTCTCGCGGCTCATCGATCACATCGACCATGCGGTCCAGGTCGCCGGGGTCGACCACGTGGGGTTCGGCTCCGATTTCGACGGGATCAACGTCACCCCCGTCGGTCTCGACGACGTATCGAAGCTCCCGCTTATCACGGAAGAGCTCGCGAAGCGGGGCTACAGCGACCGCGACATCAGGAAGATACTCGGCGCGAACCTCCTCAGGCTCGTCGAGAAGGTCGTGCGCTAGTAGATCCGGACCGTCTCGTCGAAGCCGAAGGCGCCCTCCCCCCGCACGAACCGCCCGAGCGCCCGGGCGATGCCGGCGGCGCTCGCGTCGATATTCATGCTCTCGAAAAACCCCGGGAAGGCTTTGAAGTAGACCGTGCGGTAATCCTTCCCGATTCCCGCCTTCGAGGCGGCATACGCGACCGCGTCGTTCAGGCCGCCGATCTCGTCGACGAGCTTGATCCCGAGCGCCTGGGTGCCGAGGTAGACGCGGCCGCCGCCGATCTCGCGAACGCGGGCGGGATCGAGCTTTCTCCCCTCGGCGACCTTGTCGACGAAGATTCCGTACATCCCGTCGATGTAGCCGCCGAGCATCGCGATCTCCTCCTCGGTCATGGCGCGGTGCCACGAGAGCGCGTCGGCGTGCTCCCCTTCCTTGAAGATCTCGTTCGACATACCGATCTTCTCGTAGAGGCGCTGGAGCACCGGTTTGAACCATACGACCCCGATGCTCCCCGTGAGGGTGTACGGATCGGCGAATATGCGGTCCCCGTACATCGAGATCCAGTAGCCCCCCGAGCCCGCGACGTTTCCCATCGAGACGACGACGGGGATCTTGACCTCGTTCTGGATGCGGCGAATCTCCTCGAGGATCTCGTCGCTCGCGAGCGCCGAGCCGCCGCCGCTGTCGACGCGGAGCACGATCGCGCGGACGCCCGGATGGCGCGAGGCGGCTTTGAGCTGCTTCACGACGGTCTCGGAGCCCATGGTGCGGCTCCCCTGCGTGATCCCCCTGCCGCTCTTTCCCGACTCGATGCCGCCGTAGGCGCCGACGATCGCGACGGCGGGCGCCGGCGACCAGCGCTCGGTCCAGTAGGCGCGCCGGCCGATCGATGCGGTCTCGAGCTTGTCGGGCTTCTTCGCCCCGGCGAGCGTGCCGAGCGACGCTTTCGCGTCCTTCTCCCAGCCGATCGCATCGACGAGGCGCTCCTTGACGAGCTCGTCGGGGCCGAAGATGCGCCCGTCGGCGAGCTCCTTCATGTGCTCGACCGGGATGCCGCGCCCCGTCGCGATTCCTTCGACGAGGAGCCGGTAGCTCTCCTCGACGAGTGAGCGGATCTCCTCGGCCTGCACGGCGGTCGTCGTGTCGGTGTAGATCGTGTGGAACGACGACTTGTAGTCACCCGCGGTATAATGGTCGAAATCGATGCCGAGCTTCTCGAAGAGGCGCTTCATGCGGTTGATCTCGAGCGATACGCCGAGCACGCCGACCGTGCCGACCCGGGGCGTGACGATCCGATCGGCGGCCGAGGCGAGGTACAGCTCCGCGGAGGAGCCCCCTTCGCTCATATAGGCGACGACCGGCTTGCCCGCTTCCTTCACCCGGAGCACCGCCTGGCGGACCTCGAAGATATTCCCGCTGACGGGTCCGATGAATCCTCCGCTCAGGGCCCCGACCTTGAGGAGGAGCCCCTTCACATCGCTGTCGCTCCGGATGCTCTCGAGCTCCCGCAGCAGTGGATGGAGATCCTTCGAACCTCCCATGAGGGAAAACCCGCCCCCCTCGTCGAGATAGTTGCCGTCGACCGCGACCTCCGCGTAGCACGGCCTGTGGGTGAGCGCGTCCTTCACGAAGGCGCCGGTCTGCTCGAGGGCAAAGCTGGTTCTGCTGTAATCGAAATCGCCGTCGACGCGCGACCGGCTCTGCGAGCTCACCCGCGTCGAGCCGAAACGGAGCGCGACGCCGCCGGTGAACTCCTCATAGGGCTCCGCCCCGCGCCAGGCCATGTCCCGCATATAGGAGCCGAAAAGCTCGACCCCCGGCACGATCGTCATGCGGCCGCCGAAGAGCCAGCCGGGCTTGCGTTCGCCCGCGACCTCGGCCTGGGCGGAGATCGTCAGCGTCTCGCCGAGCGGCCTGATCGAAGCGCCCCCGACGAATGAGTCTTCGATGTGCCCCAGCGGACCCCGGAACGGGTCGCCGGCGGAGCCGCCCGCGAACTTCGGCTCGTTCACGTTTTTCCAGACGCCGCCGATCGAAAGGAAGCGCCCCGGTCTCATCAGGAAGCCGACGTCTATCGTGAGAGGCGATCTGTTTTCGTAGGGGAGACTCGTGTGATGCCACGTGAAGGCCGAACCGACGCTCAGGCCTCTCGCGAGCGGGGCGCTCAGGCCGAGGATGTAGTTCCTCGACGTGAAAACTCCGTCATCGGTGTAGGTGAAGCCGAAGCCGATATTCCGGCCGGCCGCTCCGAGCGTCAGCTCCGAGAGGCGGTCGTACCAGTAGGTGCCCTGAATCAGCGACGTGGTCGTGGCCCTCATCGCGAGCCCCGCCGGGTTCACGAAGAGAGAGGCCGCATCGTCCGCATCCGCCACGAAACGGCTCGTCGCGATCTCGCTTGCGAGGAGCGCGTTCACCGGCGCGAGCGTATCGGGCGAGCCCGCCGGCGGCTGCGCGAAGGACGCTGGTGCAGCGGAGAGCAATGCGGCCGCCATGGACAGAAGAATCGCCTTTTTCAACGGGGGCCTCCTTTGCGAAAGGGGAAGACTTGTCTCTCTGTCACCTATACGGGGGGCATTATACCAGGGTTGCAGCTTCGCTCAACCGCAAATCACATAAGGCCGTTGCGCGGCTCCGCATGGTGCACGCCTCTGAACCCTTTTGCGCCTCGAAAAGTCTCATAGTATGTTGGTTTCGGGAAGGTATCGGTCCCGGCCCGATCCACCACGGCACGTCGTAAGCTTCTGCATCGAGATTCAGTTGCTGTGTGGCAACTCCGAATAAATAAAGGAAATAGCCTATTGACAGGAAGGCCTCCTTATGCGACAATATACTCGTCGTATACTATTGTTGTCGATCGTACGGGGTAGTTTACAGAACGGATGGGGGGGAATGCGAAAGCATTTTTCTATCAAGGCTGGAGGCTTGAGCTCTCGGGCTTTTTCCCTTGCCGGCAAGGGACTTATTCTATGCCTCTTGTTCGCCGCATCTCCTGCACGTGATGCCTTCGCGGCGGGCAGCGGCATCCTCAAAGGCAAGGTCTACGATTATCAGACCGGCAAGATCGTACCCGAAGCCCTTATCGCCATCCAGGGAACGACGAAAAGCACGCTCGCCGACAAGAACGGTGTTTTCCAGATCGAGCTTCCCGCGGGCACGTACGGCATCGCGATTCTCAAAGAGGAGTATTACAACACCTGCTACCAGAACGTCGAGATCGAGGCGGGCAAGATCACGACGTACCGGTGCGAGCTCGTCGCGGGGGACCCGAAGCAGCAGTTCTTCTTCTCGATCGGCGGCATAAACGTCCTCGACAAGCGCGACATTCTTCCCGAGAAGATCGAAACGACGCACGAGATCTCGAGCGCCGAGATCGAGCATTACCTCTCGACGAACCTCGGGGACATCATGGATATGGTGCCGGGGGTCGAACGGAATAAGAATCCGGGGCTTTCGAAGATGACCCAGCTCGATCTGCGCGGCACGGGCGAGATGTCGAGCGATCAAATGGCGGCGCGTTTCGGCACGAAGATCATCATCGACGACATCGTGATCTCGAACAATACGAACCTGCAGACCGGCAAGGGCACCGCGGTCGCAACGGTCAACACCTATGCGGGCACGGGACTCGACCTCAGAACGATTCCGGCCGACAATATCCAGAACGTCGAGGTCATCACCGGCGTGCCGTCGGCCGAATACGGCGACCTCACGACGGGGCTGGTGAGGGTGCGGACGAAGATCGGCCGGCAGCAGACCAGGCTCAAGGTGAAATCGAATCCCGACACGAAAGAAGCGAACTTCAGCGGTGGACAGATGCTCCGCAAAACGGGCGTTTCGTACAATTTCAACTACGCCTGGAGCGAGCGGAACATCCGGCTCGAGGGGGACGAATACGCCCGTTACAACGGACAGCTCACCTTGAGCAACAAGCTTCTCGATAACCGGCTCAACGTGCTCAACAAATTCTACTACACCGGCGTCGCCGACGAATACGACATGAGCGGCATCGATCCGCTCGCCCGCATCCAGTCCAACAAGGACAAAACGATCATCTACGGACACTCGATCGATTACAAGCCGACGAAGGACACGAAAATCGAATGGACGGCCAATGTCAACTACACGAAACGCGACGCCTTCAGCCAGAGCCTCGTCGGTTCGGATGTGCGCGTTCTGACCGATGCGACGACGCCGGGCACCAACGAGGGCGTGTTCGACGCGGGCGCGTACCTGTCGAAGATATGGACCCGCGGAGAGGAATGGAGCCTCGGCGCGAAGCTCAACCTGCGGGCCGACGGCAACGTCCTGCGTCTCAATCACGCGCTGCTGACGGGAGGAGAGTACAGCTACGAGGACAACGTAGGCCAGGGGAAGATCTTCAATCCTCTCGAGCCGCCGAACGGCGGCCTCGGCCAGCGGCCGCTTCCATTCGACGCGGTCCCTGCGCTCAGGAGCGCGAATCTCTATCTCGAGGACAACATCAACGGCTTTCTCTTCATGCGCCCCTACAACGTCACGCTCGGGATGCGGTACGAGATGTACACGCCGGAGAAGCTCCATCTCGACGGCTTCTTCAACGACAAGGGGGTCGTGGAATCGCGCAACGGCACCTTCCTCAATCCGCGTGTTCGCCTCAAGTACGTGCCGCGCGACGGCACCCAGTTCCGGTTCGGCTGGGGCAAGAGCTCCAAGATGCCGGGGCTCACGCAGATCTTCCAGGGACCGGAGTACATCGACGTCGTCGAGCGGAACATATCCCCGCCCGATTCCGTGCCGCTCGTGACTACCTACGTGTACAAGTTCGACACGAGCGACATAATCGGATACCAGGAGGAAAAGGCCGAGCTCTCGTTCGACCAGAAGGCGGGCCCCGTGGGATTCATTCTCACCGGCTGGTACTCGCGGGCGGAGCATCTCCCGCGCTCCGTGTCGCTTCCGCTCACGATCTACCGCTACGAATGGACCCAGTGGCCGAGCGATGCGGGGCGGACGGCGATCGACAGCATCTATCAGGTGGCCCCCGGAGAGGCGTACTACCGGTACTCCGGCCGGTACAGGAAATACGGCGTGGAATTCCAGGTGCTCACGAAACGCATCGAGCGGATCTCGACGACCTTTCGCATGTCCTCCTCCTATGTGCGGGCGCACAGCGGCGCCGAGGGCACCTATATGTCGTCGCCGCGCTTCGTCAGGGAGCTCGGCGGGGGGCTCGGGCGAACCGTCTATCCGTATTTCTACTACACGGAAGGATGGGGGGAGAAGCTCCTCGTCGATTACAACGTCGACTGGATGATCAAGAAGCTCGGCATGTGGGTGACCTTCTTCGTGCAGCAGACCCTTTTTGACGCGGACAAGTCCTACGACAATCCGATTCTGCCCTCGCCCATGTATTTTGACCCGGTCGCTGGTAGAATGGTATATATCACGCCCGCCGAATCGGAGGCGCTCGGTTTCACGCGCGAATACGACGAATGCAGCATCGGCATCGACCGTCGGCCGAACGATCGCCTCCTCTTCAATATCAACGTTTCGAAGTCGATCGGGCGCGGCGCCGAGATATCGTTCTTTGTCCACAACGTATTCGACGATCCGGCGACCTACAGGACGTGCGCGAATTCGTATTCGACCCGGAACCCGAGCATCTTCTACGGCGTGGAGTTCAGCACGATCCTCGACGAGCTCTGGCATCGCGCTCCGGCGGAGGAAGGGAATTAGGATGGGCCGCATTCTCGAATCAATCGCGCTCGCGAGTCTCGCGCTCGCCGCCGGCTGCGGCAGGGAGATTCCCGATATGCCGGATGGGCGTGGGGCGATCGTCGTGACCGTCACGGACACGTCCGGGTTCTTTCCCGGCAGCGTCCTCGGCGAGCCGTTCTCCGTCGACAGCGCTCACGTGAGCCTCGAATCGCGCACGCATATCTTTACCACGACCGCGATGACGAGCGGGGACGGCATCGCCGCCTTCGAGCGGCTTCCCTCCGGCAATTACTCGGTTTTCGTGCGGCGGGAGGTCAGCGTCGGACCGAATCGCAAGGTGTTCACCGGCGTCGCCGACGTCGCGCTCCAAGGGGATGAGGAAAAATCCGATACGATCCTCGTGAGTACCGTATCGGTCAGCAATCTCATGATCAACGAGATACTCTTCGGGGGCTCGTGCGCGGCCACGTTCTACTTCTACGACCAGTTCGTCGAGCTGTACAACGCCTCCGCAGACACGCTGTACCTCGACGGGATCATCCTCACGCGCAATCGAGGCTACGACCCCGAGAAGTATCCCGATCCGGAAACGATAGACTACGTGACTGGAATATATGCGTTTCAGTTCCCCGGAACGCCGGTCACGGGGAGGCAGTATCCGATCATTCCCGGCCAGTTCCTCGTCATCGCGGCGGACGCGGTGAACCACCGACAGTGGTGCTCCAACGCGGTCGACCTGTCCCATGCCGACTGGGAGACCTTCAATGCTCTCGGGAACGACTACGACAACCCGAGTGTCCCCAATCTCATGAACGCCATTCCGGGGCGCACGATCGACTATCTCATCAGCCTGGGGCATAACGGCGCCGTGATCGCGACGGGAGAGGAGTACACGATCGACGAAACCAACTGCATGCGCATTCCGATCAGTGACGTGATCGACGGCGTCGAGTGGAGTCCGAATCCCTCCCTCCGCAAGGAGATAACCGTGCGCGTCGATGCCGGATTCGCGGGCATCGGCGTGGTGAAATACAGCGGACAGTCGACCGAGCGCAGGGAGCCGGGGATGGACACGAACAACTCGACTTTCGATTTCGTCACGATCGCTCATGCCACGCCGGGGTTCTTCCACGCTCAACGGGAACGGGTGAGTCTATGGCGATGAAACTGAGGATCGCCGCGGTATCGGTCCTGTGCGCGGGGGGGATGCTGCTCTCCTGCGGCCTCGACCGGCCGGAGTACGCGGAGGGGCGTAACGTGCTCATCATTCAGGCGATCGATACGAGCGGGTCGACCGGCGCCGCGCAGGCCCCGGTGCCGGGCGCCTCGATAGAGATGTCCAGTTCCACGTGCGTGTTCAAGGAGACGTTCACGACGGATGACTCGGGGCGCGTCGTGATCGAGAACCTTCCCTCCGGCGACTTCTACGTCCAGGCGAGCAAGCGCGCCGACGTTCAGTACGGGCTCCTCACGGCGCAGAAGGAGATCAGTCTCAAGAACGAGGTCGAACGGGAGGATACGCTCCGCATGTCGTTCGTGCCGCTCTCGCCCGTCGTCATCAACGAGGTCTACTTCTGCGGGTGCAACGCGTCGACCTTCTATTTCTACGACCAGTTCATCGAGCTGTACAACTCGACGAGCGATACCCTCTACCTGGACGGCTATTACATGTGCCGGAGCACGCAGGTCGACGACGTCATCGGCTACGATATGGAGCGGGAGCCCTTCGCGCTCGGCTACTACGTGTACAAATTTCCCGGGATCCGCGGCGTGACGCGCCAGTGCCCGATCGCGCCGAACGACTATCTCGTCCTTGCGGGGGACGCGATCAACCATCACCTGTACGGCGCGCTCTGCGTCGATCTTTCGCGTGTCGATTACGAGTTCTTGAACGCGGCGCAGAACGATTACGACAATCCGGGCGTCCCCGATCTCACGCCGGTGTCGACGGAGGGAAAGGATTTCACCTTCAACCTCGCTCACTGCGGCCTCTTTCTCGCCACCGGAGAGGAGTGCGAGTTTCACGAGCACACCTATTACTCGGGCACTACTCTCATGACCGCGGTCTACGCGCACATCCCTCTGCGCACGATCGTGGATGCGATCGAATACTCGTCGAATCCGCAGTCGCCGCGATACACGACGCTGCGGCTCGACGGTGGATACGGCGGCAACGGCGTCGTGAAGTACAGCGGATACTCGATCGAGCGGAAGCTGCCCGGGTTCGATTCGAACAACAGCGCGTTCGATTTTGAGAATATCAGGGTGCCGACCCCAGGCTGGAGCCACTCACCATGAGGAGAAGGAGTTTGATGAGACGGAATGCGATATCGAGGGCCGCGGGATTGGCGGCGGCGCTCTGTACGGCGATTGTCGGGACGGGCCCCGCCGCGCGCTTGGACG
>Ga0315284_10009605_pt1 | contig 13794 bp, 14 predicted proteins | sample YL17G09_16_MG_FD_203696 | JGI IMG/M metagenome (GOLD analysis project Ga0315284, IMG submission 203696) | Sediment microbial communities from Yellowstone Lake, YNP, Wyoming, USA - YL17G09_16 | ecosystem: Environmental > Aquatic > Freshwater > Lake > Sediment | place: USA: Wyoming | collected...
GCCTGGATAGTGCCTGAAAGATGCACGGGGGCGCCTTCAGCCACTATCTTTATTATGCCGTTCTCTTCTATCATCTTCGTGGCCTTTACCTTGCCTGTATTGTTGACCGCGTGCTCGAATATGTCGTTTGCCGTCTTTGCGGTCATGTAGACCCTTCCTGCTTCGATCGTGCCTGAATTATTAATAGCGTCTTCGAGCGTGTTTCCATTGCCATAGATCACTCTCCCCGTAGTCTTTTCGTTCACCTCTACCTGGATCATGCCCTTCGAATCGAAGCTTACGGTTACCTTATCGCCTGATGCAAGGTGGATCGTGCCTGCGGAAGCTGAGATTATGCCGGAATTGTAGACGCTTGAACCGATCAATGCGAGGTTGTTGCCCGTGATGCGCCCTTCGTTCAGGATAGCCGCATAGGGCTGTCCCGCCTCACGCTGGAGCGCATAGGAGCCGTTAATGAAGTTATTTGTAGAGACATTCAAGGTAGAGCATACGAGCGTATTCACGTTGACATTGGCCGTGGGGGTGAAGTTGATGCCGTTCTGATTGATTAAGAAAAGGATGCCGTTTGCGTTTAATGCGCCTGCGATCGTGCTCATCTCGGAGCCGGTTACCCTGCTAAGCACTGACGCGCTACATGAAGGCTGGATGAAATTAACTACCTCATTAGATGCTATATTAAATGAATTGAAATTGATGACGGTCTTGTCTTCTGCGTGGACGTTCAGCGTGGCTGTGTCAGGGCGTTCGAATGTAGCGTTGCCTGCTTCGACTTGCTCGCCTTGCGGCAATGCATATGCTGAAGATGCGGCTACGCCGAACGCGGCTGCATTCAAGAGGAACAGAACCATTATTTTTGATATCCATGTCTTTTTCACTTTTGCACCATTTCGGTAACCGGGCGATCCGTTCTGGACCCCTGGCTTTGCGTCGCCACCTTCCGGTGGGTTTGCCGTGTACCACTCACTTCGTTCGGGTACACGGCCCTGTACCGGAGCGGCTATGCCGCGACTGGTACAGGGCTATTATCGCTTGATGCGAGAACCCAACTACTACCTTTCAGTTTTTTAATTTCTTCTTTCGTTTTTCTAACCTTTGCTTCTGTTCTTTTAACGACACACATGTAGTATATCATATGATATATGATTGTCAAGGGGGGAAATCTAGATTTTGTATCTTTAATTTATGCAAGCTGAATTAACTGGATTTTGCAAGCACAAAGGCCGATAGGTAGCCACAAAAAGTTAGTAATAGTTAAATCTGTGCGGAAGTAGTTTTTGGCAGGGTAAATACAAACTTCGTTCTCTTGCCCGGTTCACTTTCTACGGATATCGTGCCATTATGCCCCTCTATTACGCCTTTTGCCACAAAAAGCTCCAAGCCGCCGCCCCTGGCTTTACGGCCCGGCATATTCCCCGGCCGTTCGGCTCTTTCAAACGCCCCGGCAATGGCATCCCGCGATATTCCGGCTCCGGTATCAGTTATGCTGCATTCAACGGCATCTTTGAGCTCTTTTATTGCAATCTCTATATAGCCCATTTCGGTGAATTTGATGGCGTTCTCTACTATATTAATGAAAACCTGCTTCATCCTGGCCTCATCGGCGTTTACCATGATCTTGTTGCCGGGCATATTTAACTTAAGGTCAAGCCCTTTCTCGCGGATCTTCGGCTCAAGTGAAAATATCGCTTCTTTTACCATACCTCTAAAATCAGCCGGCCCTATGTTCAATTCGACCCTGCCCTGCTCGATCGCGGCGCTGTCCGCCAGCTCATTCACAGTCTTTGCCATCCTCGCAATATACGCCTCCAGCGCCTCCACCGCGTGCCTCTGCTTCTCGAGCCCCTTGCCCGCCCCCTGCTCGGCCAACAGACGCATCTCGCTTCGGACTGCCGCTATCTCCTCGCGCAGCACGGCGCTCTGAGAAGCGAAGTCGCTGCTCATCGCATCCGCCCTGCCCTCGGCCTTCTGGCGCGCCTGCGTCTCCTTCTCCACGGCCGCTATCGGCACCGTCACTTTCCTCATGGCCTCCCTCATGCGGTTATACGCATCCGCCAGGTGCTCGATCTCATCCCCCGTCTTCACCTTAACCTCATAATCGAGGTCGCCCCGGCTCAAGCGCTCGAAACCCTCTTCGAGCGCTTTTAGCGGCCTCTTGAATATGCTCGAGAACATGAATATCGCCGCAAACGACATAACGATGATGAGCAATATCGCGATGAGCGAGATGCTGCCCGTGAACGCGCCAAGCGCGCCGTAAACCTCTTTAGCGTCCTGGACGATAAAGACCCTCCAGATTATGCCGCCTTCGGCCAGGGCCGGGTTCGCGACCTCGGCGTAGGCCGCGAACGCCTTAGGCGTGTGCAGATAAACTGTGCGCATCACGAGCCACCTCGACTTGTCGTCGAGGGTCTTTTGCAATTCCTTATAATCGCAGAATTTGTTCGAGAATGGTTTGGACTGCGGATAGTATACGAGATAACCTTTGTCGTCGACCAGAAGGGCGTTGCCTGTGCGGCCCATCCTGAAATCTTCAAGCGGCTTGAAGAATGTCCTGATATCGACGAGCGCCTTGTATACGCCCACGACACTGCCGCTGTCATCACGGATGGGGACCGCGAAAATTATGCACCAGGCGCCGGTCTCTTCTTCCGGCAATATGCCGCCGACGACCGCCTTGCCCTTGCCGCCGTCAAACGCCCTTTTCCACCACTCTTCGTCCCCCTCGTTAGAAGAGACCGTTTTGCGAGTGGCCGCGACGATCGCGCCGGACTTGTCCGTAAGCGTTATCGCCGCTATATTCTTTCCGGCGGCCATTATAGATTTGAGTTTTGCGGCCGCGTCGATTTTCAACAGGTCGCTGGAGGCGTCCGTCTTTACAATCTCCATCTCTCTATTGACCGCGCCGGCGACGGATGCCGCGATCACCGCGGCTATCTTGCCGTAACTTTCTCCGGTGGTGCTCGTTATCAGACCGCTTAGCGATACGGACCCCAGGATCGACCCGAAGGACATCAGGATAAATACCGAAACGGCGATTATGATCGATATCTTTAAACCGAGGTCTAGTTTAATCTTTGGCATGATTTTTGAGCTTTTTGTCCGTCGGCCGGTCGGACTTGACCTTGTCTTCCTTGAATTCAATATAGGATCCGGCCCTCTTCTTTGTGCCGAAATTCTTTTTCTGGAGCGCCTTCGATCTTTTCTGGGATTCGGCCACGAACCTGCTGGCCTCGGCGCCGGACGTTTGGCCGGACGGAATGGGCGCGGCCAAAAGATGAGGTGAGAATAAAATAGAAAGGATAAATATCAGCGCAATATTGCGGATCTTCGAGATCCCTCCCGAGTCTATGCTATTAATCTTTTATATCACATAATTTTAACATTGTCAAAAAGAAAAACCCAAGTCTCCTGACCTGGGCTAACAATGAGAAGAAGGTGGTTTAACCTTTACGGAAGGGATCCATTGCCGAACGGCCCTTTGGCTTTCGCCTCCTCTTTCAAGGTTTCGTGCCGCCCGGTTTGGCGCCTCGTCCGACTGTCGGACGGAAGCCTTTGGCCCTCTCGAGCCACTTCCTTTCGCAAGGTTAAGCCCTCTTCTCGATCATAAGTATATCATAGGTGATACGTATTGCAATAGCTTGAGACCTCCCTATTTCATTACTAACCCATAAAATTTTTTTGAAAATAGTTATCCACAATGTAGCTGACGTTTAAACGTCGGCTACATTGCAAGGCGGAAAAATAATTTTAAAATAATTGCAATAATTTTCACGAAAAAAGCATCTATATGGTAGAGGGACTAAATGCCCATATAGGCAGAAAGGTAAACATGAAAGAATTAATACCACAGGAAGTTATTGAGAGAAAGATCTATCTCGTCAGAGGTCATAAGGTGATGCTGGATAACGAATTAGCCTGGCTTTATCGGGTTAGAACCAAGAATCTTAATAAGGCCATCAAGCGAAACTCGGAAAGATTTCCGGAAGATTTTATGTTCCAGCTAACCACTGATGAATTCGAAACTTTGAGGTTCCAATCTGGAACCTCAAAGAAAGGGAGAGGCGGCCGAAGATATCTTCCCTTCGTTTTTACCGAGCAAGGAGTAGCGATGCTTTCAAGCGTTCTGCAAAGCAAACGCGCGATCCAGGTCAATATCGCCATAATGCGCGCCTTCGTCAGACTAAAGGCCATCCTGTCTACTCATAAGGAGCTTGCCTATAAGCTTAATGAACTTGAACGTAAAATAGAAAAACACGATGCCGATATTCAGTCTATCTTTGAGGCGATACGTCAGCTAATGGCCCCGGCGCCGGCCAAGGCACGTATTATAACGGGATTTAAACATGTATAATTTTATTTTTTAAAAATAGTTGCAATAATTTTCACGAAAAAAGCATCTATATGGTAGAGGGAGGTGATGGCAATGGTGGAGGAACTGAAGCTGGCCGTGACGCGTCTTCATAAGCTGGACGGCAGCGGCGCGACGAAGGCCTTCTGCGATATCTCGATACTCGATTCGCTCGTGGTGAACGGGTTACGGGTGGTCGCAGGCAAGGACGGGCTCTTCGTCAGCATGCCGCGCGAGGAAGGCAGGGACGGCAAGTGGTACAACACCGTGATACCGCTGAAGCGTGAAGTGAAGGACGCGATCGAGCGGGTCGTGCTGGAAGCGTACGGAGGATAGTTTAAGTGGGTCGGGAGAATAGGGATGTCGGGACGCGCGGCGAGGACAGGGCCGTGAAATTCCTGGAATCGAACGGCTACGAAATTGTCGAGAGGAACTTCCACACGCCTTTCGGCGAGATCGATGCAGTGGCCAGGCGTGACGGCTTTACGGTATTCGTCGAGATAAAGACTCGGGTCTCCTCTTCTCTCGGCCCGCCGCTTCTGAATGTCACGCGATCGAAAGAGAGGCATCTCGTAAAGAACGCTCTCTCTTATCTAAAGATACGCGGACTCGTCTGGTCGGATTGGAGGATCGATGTGGTCTCGGTCAAATTGAACGAGCGTTACGAAGTGGAATCGATCGAGTTGATCGAAAATGCAGTAACGGAGGATAGATAAATGGATCCACTAAATTCGAAAATCGAATATCGAAATCCGAAACAAATACAAATGACAAAAATTCAAAACAAGAAAAAATACGATCTAGAAGATAGGACTCTTTGCTTTGCCAGAAAAGCTATAGACTACATAAGCAAGCTACCTAGCTCTGTTGCTAATATAGAAATTGGTAAACAATTGGTTCGAGCTGCTGGCTCTGTCGGTGCGAATTACATAGAAGCTAATGAATCATTAGGGAAAAAAGATTTTGTCATGAGAATTAAAATATCTAGGAAGGAGGCAAAAGAATGCAGATATTGGGTCAAACTTAGTAATCCGGAAAAAACTTTTGTTACAGAAAAAGACTTCTTGATTATTGAATCCACGGAGTTAATGAATATCTTTGGTTCTATTTTAAGAAAATTTCAGAGTGGCTGAAAATTTTGAATTTCGAGTTTTGAATTTGTCTCGAATTTCGGATTTAGAATTTCGAATTTGATCTACAACCAGAAAGGATTCAAAAAATGATTGCAAAAATATACTCAGCTTGCGTAATAGGCGTCGATGCCCACGAAGTCACCGTCGAGACCGACACCGGCGGAGGGCTGCCCGGCATAAATATCGTCGGTCTGCCGGATACCGCGATAAAGGAATCGCGTGACAGGATAAAATCGGCGATAAGAAATTCCGGCTTCTCGTTCCCGACGAGAAAGATCACGATAAACCTCGCCCCGGCGGATATAAAGAAGGTGGGCTCGTCGTTCGACCTGCCGATCGCTCTTTCTGTGTTAGCATCCGAGGACGTTGTCGATTTTTCCGCGCTGGCCGATTCCATCTTCTGCGGCGAGCTTTCGCTGGACGGCCGGCTCAAATCCATAAGGGGTGCCTTACCCATTGCGATGGCGGCGCGGGCTCTCGGCAAGAAACGATTTATCCTGCCGAAAGAAAATTCGAAAGAGGCTGCGGTCGTCAAAGATATAGATGTCTATCCGCTCGGCTCGCTTAAAGAAGTCGTCGACTTCCTTAATAATAGACTTGAGGTCAGGAAAGATGAGTCGAAGCTCGAGGCGACTTTCAGGAAGAGCGCAAGATACCGGGTCGACTTCAACGACGTCAAAGGGCAGGAACACGTGAAGCGCGGGCTCGAGGTCGCCGCGGCCGGGTCGCACAATGTGCTGTTGATCGGCCCGCCGGGATCCGGCAAGAGCATGATGGCAAAGCGTCTTCCAACGATACTCTCGGACATGACGATCGAAGAGTCGCTCGAGACCTCGAAGATACACAGCGTCTCGGGGTTACTCTCTCCAAACAAAGGATTGACCGCGACGCGCCCCTTTCGCTCCCCTCATCATACGATCTCTGATGCGGCTTTAGTCGGCGGCGGGCCGAACCCGGTACCCGGCGAGATCTCGCTCGCCCATAACGGCGTCCTCTTCCTGGACGAGCTGCCTGAGTTCCGCAGGAACGTCCTCGAGGTGATGCGCCAGCCGCTCGAGGAGGGAAGTGTTACGATATCGCGCGTCGCTAACCGCCTCACCTATCCGTCGAAGTTCATGCTCGTCGCCGCGATGAACCCCTGCCCGTGCGGCTACTTTACAGACCCGAAGCGCGAATGCCATTGCACGCCATTCCAGATACAGACGTATCTTTCGAAGATATCGGGTCCGCTCCTCGACAGGATCGACATACATCTCGAGGTGCCCCGCCTGAAACTCGAGAATCTGACCGAGAAACGACGTGGTGAGAGTTCCGAAGCGATACGAAAGAGGGTTGACGCCTCGCGCGAAGCGCAGAAGAGGCGCTACAAGGGCGAGGGAGTCTATTTCAATGCGCACCTCGAATCGAAAGAGCTCGAGAAATATTGCGTCCTGGATAAAGAAAGCGAAGAACTATTGAAACTCGCGATCCTGGAGCTCGGCATATCGGCCAGGGCCTACGACAAGATCCTTAAAGTCGCGCGCACCATCGCCGACCTCGACGCGAAAGAGATTATAGAGGCGCATCATATTTCCGAGGCGATTTCATACAGGAGTCTGGATAGGAACTTGTGGGGATAGATACAACTGGTCGCATTTTGCGGCTGGTTAAAATAAGTTTTAAGTTATAAGGTACCAAATTGGCACCTTAAAAAAGGAAAGTATAATATGTCTAATTTACTATCGACAGAAGTAATCGCCAGCAAAATATACTTGATAAGAGGTAAAAAAGTTATGCTTGATCGCGATTTAGCGTTTTTGTATGGAACGGAAACCAGAATTCTAAACCAAGCAGTAAAAAGAAATATCCGGAGATTTCCTGACGATTTCATGTTCCAGATAACTGAATATGAAGTTAAAAATTGGATATCACAAATTGTGACATCCAATAAGGAGAAAATGGGATTGCGTAAAAGACCTCTGGCCTTCACCGAACACGGAATTTTAATGCTTTCCAGCGTCCTCAATAGCAAAAAAGCAATCCAAGTCAATATCCAGATAATGCGTACGTTTACTCAATTAAGAAGAATGCTCCTGACTAATCAAGACCTTAGAAGAAAAGTAGCGGAGATAGAGAAAAAATATGACGGGCAGTTCCAAATTGTCTTTGACGCGATAAGACAACTGTTAACGCCTCCGGAAAAACCAAAGCGGCGCATAGGTTTCCACCCGCACGAGGATTAAAACTTTAAACCACATAGGAGGCAATACGATGACTGGCGCAACACCATTAAGCCAATTAACAAAAATGTATGGAAAAAATGTCATGATTTCCCGGGTAAACGGCTACAACATAATCCACCTGGACAATCCTACAGATGAGCAGATTAGGCAGAGGATGAAAGAAGTCCTCGATGACCAGATTGACGATGACCTTGAAGATGACTGCCCTCTCTGCCAATCAATGAAAGGCCAACCGTGCGATATCGTGTATTACAAACAATAACCTGACAAAGCTATCCACAACAGTAGCGCACCCTTAAGGGTGCGCTACTGTTGTGGATACCGGAGAATTTTATGGGCCGCATGAGAAGACATTTTGAAAAAGGATATTCATATTTCGTGACGACTGTTGCGCAAGAAAGACGTTCAATTTTTACGGATGAAAAAATGTGCAAGCTCCTTCTTATAAGCATAGAATATTTCAAACTAATTCTTGATTACAAAATATATGCTTATTGTATAATGCCCGATCACTTACACCTTATATTGCATCCCTGCGGAAAATATGAGTTATCGTACATAATGCAGATGATAAAAGGAAGTTTTGCCAGAAAATTTAACAAGATGAGTAATCTAACTGGACATGTATGGCAAAAACGTTTTTATGACGAGGCCATAAGAGATGAGATAATGTTAATGCAGAAAATGGAATACATACATAATAATCCTATCCGTAAAAATCTTGCCATTTCCCATGTGGATTATCCATATTCAAGCTATCACCATTATTTCGGCAATAATAAGAACGTTCTGGGGATAGATCCGATAGATTATTAAAATTATCCACATTAGTAGCGCACCCTTAAGGGTGCGCTACTTTGGATTCCAAACCGGGGATAGAATAATACAAGTTAATAATTAAAAGCTTAATATCTATCCTTGACTTGATGTCTCAAATATGATACATTTGCTATAATGAAAAAATCAATATTTGATAAAAAGATGGAAAGCCCGAAGTTTAAAGCTGTCTATGACGAAGTCTCCGCGAAGATGACTATCGGAGAACAGATAGCCGAATTAAGGCACAAGGCAAGAATGAGCCAACTGGAGCTTGCTGAGAAAGTGCATACCTCAAGAACCGCTATCGCGCGCTATGAAAACGGAGAATATAACGGATATAATGTAAGCACGCTAGCAAGAATTGCCAAGGCGCTACATAAGAGACTAAGAATATCTTTTTCTTCGTAGCGCACCCTTAAGGGTGCGCTACTTTTGCTGTTTATGCGGAAATATTTTGGTATTCGAGCCACACGCCCAACGCGAGCAAGATCCATGTGCTGTGGCGCAATATCGACGCTTGGTGAGGATCTATGCCCGGCAATAGACAGCGCAGCGCGGAGTTCTTCCTGAAGACTCTCTTTGCCAGCGCCTGCATGTCGGGCCTGCGTAACCACATATGTACGGGAACACTGAACCCTAACTTTTTGCGGGTGGCCAGCTCGGCGGGCCAATATTCACTAAACGCCTTGCGCAGGATGACCTTAGTCTGCTCGCCTTCCATCTTCAATGTAGCGGGCAGCGATAGGGCAAATTCCACGACATCCCTATCCAGGAAAGGCAGGCGCGTCTCCAGGCCATTCGCCATGGCGGCCCTGTCAACCTTTACCAGGATGTCTCCCGGCAAATAAGTGGTGAGGTCGAAATAGAAAGAGCGGTCGATCCCCCGGACACTGGACGGTGGAATATACTTTTCATCAGGCACGGACGCAAATACCCCCTGACTGCGCCCGTCCCAAAGCCTGCGCCTCTCGTCTATTCCTAAATGCTGATTAAAGAGCACGCTCCGCGACCATATATCATCGCCTTTGTAGGCAAGACCTGCGGCTATGGAATATGTGCGCAGCCTGTCGATCCTGTCCCCTACGACCCTGCTCAGCATACGCAGGACCAGCCATTGCAATCGTGTCGATGTGATATTTTCCGAAGCCGCCAGAGGCGCGTACCAGCAATAGCCGCCGAAAAGTTCATCTCCGCCGTCACCCGATAAGACGACCTTGACGAAGCGGCGCGCGTATTGCGATATAAGATACGTCGGAATATTGGAGGAATCGGCAAATGGCTCATCGTAGATCGACGCCATCCGCTCAAATAGCTCACCGATGGGCGGATCGCCAAGATCGATCTCATGGTGTCGCGTCTGATACTTGTCGGCCACCAGCCGGGCATAGCGCGACTCATTAATGTAGGCGCCAAAACTGGCGGTAAATGTCTCCACCGCGCCGCCGGCTTCTTCCTGAGCCAGCGCGATGATCGTGCTGGAGTCGAGGCCGCCGCTCAAGAAAGCGCCGACAGGGACATCCGACACCATCTGACGCCGGACAGATTGTTTCAACAGAAACTGCAACTTTTCGCTTGCATCGCCGATCGATATCGGCCGGTTGAGAAAGCGCGGCTCCCAATACCGGCGGACAGCAATCAATCCGGATTTCCATTGCATGTAATGTCCCGGAGGCAGTAAGCTCACATTCTCATAGATCGACCTGTCGGGGAGCACATAGCCTGTAGCCAGATATGCGTCGACGGCGCGCAGGCTCAGGCGAGGATGGATCATGTCTGAAGCAATAATAGCTTTTATTTCCGATGCTATTATAAGAACGTCGCCCGCCATCGCATAGTAGAGAGGCTTTTCGCCCAGGAGGCCCCTCGCGGCAAATGCCTGCTTCTCCCGGCTGTCCCAGATCATAAAGCCGAACATCCCTCGGAAGCGGTCCAGGCATCCTACCCCCCACTCCTTATACGCGAGTAAGATCACTTCGGTGTCGGAAGTGGTCTTAAAGACGTGGCCGCGCTCGAGCAGATCGTCGCGCAGCTGTCGATAATTATAGATCTCCCCGTTGTATGTTATCCAGTATCTTTTCTCGGCGTCCGTCATTGGTTGATCGCCGGTCACCAGGTCGATGATCTTGAGGCGTGCATTCCCAAGGTGGCAATCGGGCAGCCGGACAGAGTTGAGCGCATCCGGGCCGCGGTGACGCAAACGCTCCACCATTCGGTTTATCGTGTCATCATGCAGGTTTATACCGGATTTAATAATAGCGGCTATTCCACACATATCTTCTATAACTATACCCTATAACTCAAGAAATTGCAAAAGGTACGCCGTAGACCGAAGCCTTGAAATCTATGATCCCGCAGAATGAAATATTGACTGCAGTTCCTTAAGATATCGCGCTATCAGGCAGCTTATGAGTCCTCGGAGAACTTGCCGTCGCTCCCTTTATACTGAGCATCAACTTCTTTGTAGATCAACTCCGAAATGTCTTTTATGACCCTGGACATTGAGTCATAATCCTTGCCTCTTACCATGACGCCTAATATATACGGATTATTCGGATAGTAGATTATACCAAATTCATGCAGCTGCTTTTCACCCGTATTTGCATAGAATCTTTCGCCGAACTTATGCACAACGGCAACGTTATTAGGCAAACCGGCGACGATCCCGTCCCGGTACTTGCTCTTTTCAAGATAACGAAGCGCCTTTTCCGAAAACGCTTCATTTAGGTACGAAGCGTTGTAAAGAACCCTCAGAAAACCAGCGCAGATTTTTAAAGACGCGAATTCTCCTTTCGGGGAAACACCAGCTAAGTTAATCCCGAAATCCGCAAAGGTCTTATCCAGCTCGCCAGGCGGGAGATTATCGCAGAGGAGTTTATCGGCGGCATTGTCGGATTCAGTTATCAGTAACCCTATCAATTCATCTACGGAATAAGCTCTTCCGATCTCGGCAGAGCTTTCTATCGGTACCCCGCTAACGTATGAAATATTACCGCGGATATATTTGATTTTTTTATTTAAGATGTCGGGATTTTTTTCCGCTAGCCTATAGTAGGTCAGCATTATCGGGATTTTCAGGACGCTTGCAGGAGCAAATTCCTTTTTTTCATCTATGCCCATCCAAATGCCGCCCGCAAGGGATCGAAAATAAACCGCTATGTCGGAGGCAAGCCCGGCATCCTTTTCCTTCTTTATCAGCTCTTCCATCTTATCTTTGAACGGCTTTATTTCTTTGAATTTCATATATTTGAGCAATGGATTGATAAGCGCATAATGTACATTTTTTCCCACCGAAGGCCTGGGATGATAAGTGTGAAAAACCTTCGTGGAAAAGATGGCGAGGAATCCGATTATTAAAGACAGCAGTATAAAAATAAAAGTATTTTTTTTCATACAAGCGTCTCCCTTGTTGGCCATATCTTTTTACAGCAATAGCTTATCATAATATAAAAGATTTGCATTAATTATTTCAACGATATTTCAGCTTCATCGCGATGATCGAGATGGCAAGGATGAGCGTCACGCCGTTGGCGAGGATGATGGGCAGCTCACTCACCAATATGCCGTAGACGAGCCAGAATAATACGCCCGCCGAGAAGATGAAAAAGGTGGTCATGGAAAGTTCTTTAGCATCCTTCATCTTATAGATCTTTATCACCTGCGGGAGGAAAGCTATCGTGGTAAGAGTCCCCGCTATTATGCCTATTATAGTGTGCGCCATTTTATGCCTTTCAATATTATGATGAATGCAACCGCGACCAATAAACAGATATACGCGAATACATCGCCGTAAAGCGAATAGAGCGTGCGCGTCTTCGTAAGCGTTATCTCGTGGATTTTGTATCCTTCCACAAAAGTAGCCTGTCCCCTTAATTCGACTGTAGCGGCTATAGCGCCTCTCTGGTCGATGAAACATGAAACTCCGGTATTCGCGGCGCGGACCACATTCACCCTGTTCTCCACCGCCCTGAATACTGAAGCTTCGGCGTGCTGATATGCCGCGCATGTCCTGCCGAACCATGCGTCGTTCGTCACGTTGACTAAAAAAGAGGCCCCCCTGTTTATAAACTGCCTCGCGAGATCGGGGAATATATCCTCGAAACACACAAGGCACGAAAATTTTACCTTCTTCGCGAGCCGCCAGGTCCGGTCCTCGTCCTTTACGCCGCGCCTTATGAAGAAACCGAACACCTTATATTCCGTCCCGGCCGAAAAATCGCCTATGGGCGACGGGGCGAAGTTTTCGACGAACGAAAACAGGAACTTAAGCGGAACGTATTCGCCGAATGGCACGAGGTGGACCTTGTCATAGCGGCCCGATATCTTCCCGTCTTCGCTTATAAGATCGACGCTGTTATAATAAGCGCACCGAAGTCCCGGGTCTTCGCGCGGTGAGCCCGCAAGTATCGGTATCCTGATCTCTTTTGCCAAACCGGTCACCCTCTCCAATAGATCCGGCTCCGACTCCAAGAATCCCGGCATCGATGTCTCCGGCCAGATGATGAGCTCCGGGCGCTCACCAGCGGCTTCTCTCGTGAGGCGCTCGTATTTCTTCAATATATCTTCCCTGAATGACGGGTCCCACTTTTTAAGCTGCGGGATATTGCCCTGCACGACCGCCACACTCAGCTTCTCGCCGGTGAATACATTCCTGGCCCTGAATGTCCCATAATACAGACAGATGAAGACCACAACGGCAGCTATGACCAACGGCTTAAGGTAATAATCCCTCCTCCTCACCTCTTTTATCGTCAGGAATATGGCGATATTGACCAAGACTATGAGGAAGCTTACGCCGTATGCGCCGGTAATATCGGCTATCTGTATCACAGGTAAGGTGAAACTCTGGGAATAGCCGAGCAAAATCCATCCGAAGCCTGTTATGAAGTGCGAGCGGATTAGCTCCAGAGCCACCCATGTGGCTGGAATGGCTGCGAGCAGATTATAGGACTTCGTTGTGCGTTGTGCGTTGTGCGTTGTGCGTAAAAAATAATTGCAGGCCAAGCCAAATAACCCGAAGTACAGCGCCAGATACAGCACAACGACGATCATTCCGGGAAGGGTAACGTGGATGAGCCAATAGACTGTGCCGAGGAAAAATATAACACCTGTAAGATAAGCGGCAGCAAATGCCTCTGATGGTTTTTTCTTTTCGATCGCGAAGAATAGCGGGACAAAAGCGATCCACGCGAGAAATTCAAGATTGAAATTCGGAAAAGAGAGTATTAATAGAACTGCTGAGAGGACCGGCATCATTTTCCGCAGCACTTTTTAT
>Ga0315284_10009606_pt1 | contig 13792 bp, 13 predicted proteins | sample YL17G09_16_MG_FD_203696 | JGI IMG/M metagenome (GOLD analysis project Ga0315284, IMG submission 203696) | Sediment microbial communities from Yellowstone Lake, YNP, Wyoming, USA - YL17G09_16 | ecosystem: Environmental > Aquatic > Freshwater > Lake > Sediment | place: USA: Wyoming | collected...
GATAAATATTATAATTTGTCGATGAAGAATATTATTTATTTTGAGAATAAGATGCCACATGTAAAAAATTCATATGTGAAAATGCTTATTGATAAAAAGAGCGGAGACAAATGGAAACTGACGACGATTAAGAATTTTAAGAATATCCCGCCAGTGAATTTGTGCATTTTGACGTCTTTACACAACAGCTAATTCAATTGCAAGGGTGCCAAATTCTTTAACTTCATCAAATTTATAAAATTTATCATAAAGAATAATTCCGCATTTAATATTTGGGAAACCAGGGAGAACTCTGTATAATTTCTCGTGAAATAAAAGATCTCCAAAATTAGGGTATTTTGTAATTTTAGTAATTTTTGCGATTAATGACTTGTCATTGTTAGTAAAACGGATTGTATCGTTGACTCTTAATTCTTGAAATTTTCCACGATTAAGACGTCCTTCTACCTGTTTTTGTCCATTTTGTATAAGGGAGAACCAGGGTTCTTGAATATTCATTTCCATTTCAATAGGGGGGCGATTGCCATTCTTTTTTCTCTTTACTTGCGGTCCATTAGAAGATTCACCATTCTTTTTTCTCTTTACTTGCGGTCCATTAGAAGATTCACCATTCTTTTTATTCTTAACTTGAGGTCCATTAGAAGAATTTTCCTCATTGTTCTCCTCTTCATCGTTCTCCTCTTCATTTTCTACTTCATTCTCCTCTTTGTTCGACTCGCCATTCTTCTTATTCTTTACATTGGGACCATTGGGCTTAACATTCTTCTTGTTTTTAACTCGCGGACCATTGGGCTTGCCATTCTTCTTATTCTTCACTCGGGGACCATTGGGCTTGCCATTTTCAACAATGTCAAAAGTGAATGCAGTAAATTTGGCGTCTTTCAATCGATTGCCGTAGGTTTCTTCGAAAACCTTTTCACCGTCTTTGTATGATTTTGAACGAGGAAGAATTGATTTCAGCTTCATTTCTTTCAACATTGTCGGGATGTCAGTGAATTTCTTTATATCTTTGACTTTCACACTTATTCTTTCACTGGAGTTGGCTTTATTGCCTACATCTTTGAAAATGACTATATCACCTTTTTTAATTCCTTGGAGGTCCGCATCTATTTTTCCAATCGTGGTTTTTTTACCGTTTTTTATGTCTTGGAAATGTGCGTCTTCAAATGCTAATTCTATCATATTATTATAAGATAGAATAAAATTGTATAAAATTGTAATAATTTTAAGCATAAATACTAAGTGCTTCTTCTGGAAATTTAGGGGGGCGATTATTATTATGTAATAGTTTTCGCTGATATATAAGCTCTTTATATTTTTTCAGATTATCAATAAAATTTTGTTGTATCTTTTCACCATCAAACTTATATTTTTTAACTAAATCATTAAATAGTTCATATAATTCTTTCATTATTTCTTCAAATCTATTAATCTTTTTATATTCATTTAATTCATTTTTATTATTAGTCATATTAGTTCTTATAATTTCTAAAGCTTTTTTCGCACCTTTTAAGTTATTTAAAAATTCGTCATAAATTTTATTTAAAATTTTTTCTAAACTACTTTCTAATAATTTTATAGAACGATTTGATTTTTCTATTTCAGATTGAATTGTTCTTGGATTTCTCATTTGTTTTGAACTATTTTTCCATATAGAATTAAGTTTATTAGCTAATTTTTTTTCTAGATTTATTTTTTCTTTATTTTTTTCTGATAATTTTGTTTTTAGTTTTTCTATTTCAGATTTAATTTTTTCTAGATTTCTTCTTTTTGTTGTTTGTTTTTCTAGTTTTACTTTTTCTGATATTTCTTTTTCTAATTTTTCTATTTCAGATATTATTGCTTTCATATTTTTACTTATATTTGTTTTGTTAGTTAATTTCAATATAGAATCTAATTCTTTTTCTAATTTTTCTTTTTCTCTTTTTTTTTCTAATAATTCTTTTTCTATTTTTAGTGTATTTTTCTTTAAAATTTTTAAGTTTAATTCAGAATTACTTAATATTTTATTAACTGAAGAATTATTATGTGATTCTGCAGGTGACTCTGCACGTGATTCTGCAGGTGACTCTGCACGTGATTCTGTAGGATCAACTGCAGATAATTCTAAAGATGATTCTACAGGTGATTCTGTTGGAGAAGATACATTTGGCATTCTTGATCTATTTAATTGATTCTTAATTGATTTTTCTATATCTTTTATTATCTTAGTATATTTTTTATCGTTTATTTTTTTTAATAATTTTTTAATTTCAAATTTGTATCTAGTGTTTACTTCAGATAATAAATCTAAATTTCCTGCCAAAATATTATATAAGTCTAATAATTCATCTTCATTCAATCTACTTTTTTTAATTTTTTCAATCATTGATAATCGGGATGGATTTTTTGATCCTTTTAATTGTTCAATTTTTAATATTTCTTCTACTATCATTTCAATTTTATTTAATTCTTGTTGTTTATTATTTGAAGTTGCATATAAAGGTTTGGGTGCGGTAATAGGAGAAACTTTATTAGATGCAGTAACAGAATCAACTTTGGTAGCTTTTGCAAATGATTTATTTGTCAGATCAATATTAGGTGCTTTAGCAAATTCGGTTAATTTTGCTCTTCTCTTCTTATTTTCTTCTAATTGTAGTTGTTCATATTCTTCAAATTGTTTAAATATTCTTTCCCTTCTTTTAGCGCTTTGTGATTTTATAAAATTTTCAATATTAGTTTTTGTCTTTTTAGTTATTCGATTTTGTATACTTGTTGCCTGAGGATATCTTGATTGTAAGAATGAATTAAAATCTTCTCTTTGTGTTCTTGAAAATTGTGGATATTCTGAAGCTAATATATCCATATCTACTAATTCTTTATGTAATGCATCTAAATCGTCAGCTTCATAAACCACGCCAGGTTTTGGTGTAAGACTATATTTTTTCATTAAAAAATCTATTACTCTTTTTTTATGAGCATCTTCTAGTGTTTGCCCTTTTCTTCTTTCAGTAAGTTTGTCTAATCTACTTAATTTTTCTGTTTCTGTTTGTATTTGTTTTAATATGGCACCACTTTTACTTCTATTGATCTCTGGAAAAAATGGTTTATTTAATTCTGCGAGTTGTAATCTGATTTCTTGGTGTTCGTTATCTTTCATTAAACTTAATTTTTTTTTTCTATCAGAAGAAGTTTTTGCTGTAGGATACTTTTCTTTTAATAAACGATCTAATGTTTCTCTTTGATAATTTTCAAATTCTGGATATAATGAAGCTAATTCATCATATTTACGTAATTCTTTATATAAATCATCTATAACAGATTCAACAGTCAGACTAGTAACTTTTGTTTCTAATAATTCTTTATATTTATGGAGTAACTCATGCTTTTCAACTATACTTAAAATTTTACTTAATTTTTTAGTTAAATCATTGCCACTAGAACTAAAATCAACTTCTAAAAGTGGTACTGGATTTCTACTTAATTGTTTTAATGGTATTTGCATTTCATTTTTTGAACTGGTTTCTACTACTACAGGTAGAGCACTATTTATTTCTACAGGTAGAGCACTATTTATTTCATTTTTTGAACTAATTAATTGAGGATGATTTTTTGCAAATTCAAGATATAATTCTGATCCTTTTTTGTTTGAACTTTTCCTAAATTCTTTAAATTTATTAGTTAAGTTAGATGATTTACTAATTTTAAAAATTATTTCTTTAGCTTTTCTATCTTTTGTAACTTGAGAATATTGATCATTCTTAGAGAATTTTAATTCACCTAAATTTTGCTGTTTTTCATTTGCTTTTACAAATTTGAGTGCAGCTTCTTGTTGTTTGTTTTTATATTTTGCATTTCCTTTAGAAAGCAGATGGTTCTTAAAAGGTTCAGCAGGTCCACCTTCTGTAAGTGTAGTATAAGCGCTCATACCAGACGACGCAACGCTACCATTTGGTTTTATTCTTTTTACAACTTGTCTATATTCAGCCGGTCTTGTTTGAATATTTGGTGCTTTTAAATTTTTTGTAGGTACATTAGATGGTACAAAAGATTGCAAAAGTATAACTTCATCAGTTTTTCTACCTAGCTTTGTTAGTTTAAATAAGCGAAGCGTCATATGCTTTAAATCTAAACTTCTTAATAATTTTTGGGATGATCTGCTAACTCCTTTAGCTCCTTCATTTAATAATCTAGATAATTCTACAAGCATTCCATCTGATAGTGCACTATCTCCTCCGGTTTGATTAACAAGTATTCCATATTCTTTAATTAATTTTAATATTTCTTTAAACAAATTATTTTGTTCATTATTTAGAATCGATAATAATCCCCGAAATTCACTAAAATTATAATCTTCTGTAGAAATTGCTGGACCATTTGCTGTGGGTTGTGTTGTTGTAACAAAATTTGATTTAGTTGGAGCCTCATTCATTAAGTCAAGATTAGCAGCTGAAGTAGGTTCTATATCTCCAGTAATCAAAGCCTTTTGTCTCCTTTCTCTTTCCAGATTTATTTTAGTACTTTTTTTAGAATTTTGTTCACCTCTGATTGCATTTATACGTTGTTTCATCACACTTTCACCAGAATCATTTTTTTTACCTTTTTCAAATTCTGTGGTGCGTTTAGCAGTCTTACCTTTGTTCCCTCTTGCAGATCCTCTATTACCAGTTTCTACAAGGCTCTCTATGTCTTTCATAAATTCATCTTCTTCTTTAGCTTTAGCTTTAGCTTTAGCTTCTTCTTCAGCTCTACGCGCTTTTCTTATTTTTTTAATTTCTTCCATAGATAATCTTGGAGCATCACATTTTAAACCATTATCGCTATATGACCCTGGAGTGCAAGTAGCTTGAAAATCTGAAATAGAACTGTCGGGGGCGCCGGGGGGACCAGGAGGAGAAGGAGGACTACCAACATTACTATCTATCAGATTTCCATTATTTGGTAGACGCCATGATGATGCCTCTAAAACAGGATTTCTTGGCAATGAACTATTTACACTTGAACCAATATTAGCAAATTCAATTGGTAACTCCGGTGGTGGTGAAAAATAATTATTATCTTTTTCTTCGTTTTCTGATCTTTCAAATGCTAGAGCATTTGCTATTATTTTTAGTCTTTTATTTTTATTCCTTTTAATTTTTGCTTTTACTGTTCTTTTTCCTCCAATATGAGTATTTAATTTATCTAAGTGTTTTATTTCACTACTCATTTTATATTATATAATTATATAATTTTTTTAATGAAATCTTTGTATCTAAAAAATAATAAACGGCTCATATCACTCCAAACTATCTTTTTTCCAATATTAAAATAATATTTTAAAACAAATATATCTGCTAAAGCCTTTCTACTTTTATATTTTTTATATCTGGATAATCTATTATGAATTTCATATTCTTTCAAATTTCCCTTAAATCCATAATATATTCCATATTTCATTGGATTTAATACCATTTTTTCTAATACAGAACCATTACCTATATCATAATGACAGCTAATTTCCTTTTTTAATTTTTCATAATCTTTCTTATAAATTGCATATAAGTCTACATCCCGAGACGCTCTTAATCCTAATGAAAATAAATAAAAACTCCCTCCTAACATAATGAATTCACCAACTAATAATGAATATTTTTTATACAGGTAGATTTTCAAAAATTTCAGTAAAAAAAATAAACGGATTGTGTCCTTCATTTTGCTCCCATATGCAAATTTCAATTGCTCTTCATAAAATTCATAATTATTCAAATGCAAAAATATTTTACTTCCTTCCACTAAATCATAGAAATCTTTGCTCTCGAATAATGGCTTGTATTTACCCTCAATTTTACGCATCACATATACATGAATGTCCTGATTCTCTATGATCTTCCGCGTGTGAACAGGTATTAAATCAACTTTTTTATACTCCGCCGATTTCTGAAATAAATACTCAATTATTTCATTAAATTTTGACTGGGAAAACATAATCTGTAGCATTATCCCATCTAATGCATGCTCAGATATCTTTTTATGAAATTCATATAAACAATTCTTCTCGTCCTTCTTCTCCAATTTTTTCCCGTTTAAAACCAATAATTTCACATCCGGAAAACTACAGCAATAATATCTCCAAACCATCATCGTATATGCTTCATTTTTTTTGTTATTTGCATCATCAAGTTGCATATGTTTCTCTATTTCTTTCTCTAATGCAGCCTTTGTTTTAACATCAAACATTGGACTCATCTGCGGCTTCCGCATAAGCATCACATCTTCTATAATATCCTGATGTTCATTTATAAATTTTTGGCATAACGGAATCATTTTCTTATTTACTATGCCCTCAACTAGGTATTCCATTGTTTTTATGAATATAATAAAAACATTAGACAAAAAATAATCCGACCATAAAAACAAAAATGTCCAAAAATACGATGATTTCGTATGGCAAATGAGGCTGGCTAAAGCTAATATTGTTTCTGAAAACCCAGCACCCTTGACTTTCTATATAGGGAGATGCACTAATATCGGCATATCGTAAATCATTCACTTCATTTGACCAATAATTATATCCAGCCGTGCAAATTGTTTTTGTATACCTAAAATCCCGGATTTTAATATGTGAATTCTCAACAAAACCATGAATTGTAATATTCAGAATAAAAAGCGCAAAAATGCAGAATAATCGGAAGTTCATTGCTTGACTCTTTGGATATTTCCTTACACTAATGTTCAATAATTAATCATTTTTTATTCAACTATTCTCGCCCAAATACAATCCTCCTCCCTAATTTCACTTTTTCATGCTCCACCCTTATTTTGGAAATCCTCCAAAAAAGGTATAGTTTTGTTTTCGCGTACCTGTCATACATTGGAAGATTATTAATATAATCATATGCCCTCTCCATCTCAATTCTTAAAACAATCGGCTTATTATGGTAAATATAAGACACTTGAAAATATCCGTAGCACTCGTCTATTTCCTTGAATAAATCCAATAAATTAATATTACTCGCCGTCATAAACCCGGGAAAATGGGTCTTAATCCATTTCTTATATGCCGAATATCCCCCCAATTTTGTCCGATAAAATGGGTGGAAAAAACTGTATAATAATTTTATAGACTGTTGTTCATTTCGCTGTGTTATAATTTGTAAAATAATCGAAATAATTTCATTAGCGTCCATCTGTGGTTCCTGTTCTACACAAAATAATTTTCCATAACACTTTTTGCAAAATTCTTTTATCATCCTGAGATTACTATATACTTAAAAGAAAATAAATAAAGTAGAAATAATGATTCCTTACCTTCCAGAAATCGAGTATTTTTTTGCTAGCCTAACATTCTATGCATTCGGTTACGTTTTTGTCGACTTCATTTTCAAAAACAATATTGCATATGACCTCCTTTTCCAAGATCGCAAATACTATTTCCAGAAGAATCTCGTAAAAACATTCGCCCTAGTAGCAATTTCACTCTATGGCACACATGTTCTATTCAATGGAGTATATCATAACAATTGGGATAATCGTAGGATTCACCAAATTGGATATATTTATTCAGCACTGGATGTAATGGGTTTATACTACGTCAAAAATCTTCCACTCAATAGTAAAATTCACCATATTGGGACGTTTATATTTTCATATTTGAATACGCACATTGACTATTCTAAAAATACATTTTGGATTGGTTTGCCCGTTTATTGTATTTTCAGTAGTTACGCATTTGGCGTAAATTTATTCCTCGCACTGCGCCTTATTAAACCATTGCCGTCCCTACAAAGTTTTATCAGTTATAATTTATATTCATATGGTCTTCTATTGGCAGCAAATTGGGGCTACCAAATCAATAATCTTTTCTACAAACCGGGAGTAAAATGGACGAATGATGCCTATTTATTCGTATTCCTCATGCTTTTTATTGCCAATGATGACATAAAACTCATGCGTTTTTTATATCATCAACTTCAAAAAGTGAATAATTTATAAATCCCAATCAACAAGACGACAATATAGAAAATGTAAGACCCCCAGTTGTTCCAGAAATCGTATTTTTTCAGCCCAATAATATAAAAGAAATCCGGGAAATAGTGGTCATCTGGGAAATCACAAAGGCGGTTCAATTTCTGCGTTGCTAAACATTTATTCCCGTTCACCATCCAATGAATAATAATAGACACTATTGTCACGCAAAACAGAATCAGAATTACTTTGGAGGAAAACAGCCAGCCAAAATTGGCAAGTGTAGCAATAATATGGTGCGAAATAATAATAGTAAGAGCCTGTATTTTCTTCTGTTTGTCTAAATTTACCATGCATTTCCCACTGTAATTATTCAAATCAATGGCTACAAAAATAAGTGAAATAAATATCAGGAATAATGCCTCAATAATAAACAGCATTTATATTATCTTTGCATATTTTATTTCCCGGGCATCGTTCACAATTAAACAGAGCCCTCGATACACAGCGACCAACTCCATCTACTCCAATACAATAATTACAGTATTTCTGGCAATTATTGCAACTCTTTTCAACATCACCAAATTTATCATGGATCCCACAGGGGTCCCTCAGTAGCCCTTTCTCATCGTAGAATGCGTAGCACATAGTTTTCGACTCATTAGAGCACGCTGGAATAGTCCCAGGATGACACTGTGATTTTTCATCTAAACAGCCGTTACAATTATAATAGCATTCTTTTGTGGTTCTACGGAATCCGAAAAGAACCAAAAGAACCAAAAAAAATATGAATAATATGATCAAAACACCTCGCATATATTATATGCTGGAATAAAAATCATTGTAAAATTCTTCTCTTTCATTCTTCATGAGATACTGTAAATTTTCGTCTACGGATTCATACTCTGGTGTCGACTGTCCAAAAATATCTTCATAATCCAGCGCCTTTTCTTGCATGATGGATTCCGGAATGTTCAATTCCTTCATATATTTCCGCAAATTGGGAGATTTGGCAATTTTCGCCCCTCCTTTTTGCCCAAGATATTCCAGATGTTTCTTCATAAATGCAGCTGGAATATTCCATTTCAACAAATAATGCGTTATCATATCAATAATTTGTTGAATATTGGGGTGATTGCCGCGAATGAGATAATGAATTTCAATGACTCTGGTTATTCTCAGAAAAATCTTCGAATAATAGACGTAAATTTTGATTCCATGTGATAGGGTCAATCTGTCGATTTTCTCCAGGCATCTCAGCAAATTCTCCAAAATATTGGAGAATATATCGTTCGCATAAACAAACAAATGCTGACCCAAATAGAGAAAATCATTGCCGGCACGTTTGTATTCCATGCCATTGGCATATTGAATGGATTGGATTGTCTGGTCATACGTCATAAAATAGGTCTTATCACAGTTTATCACCATTCCATAGACCTCAAATATCCGATTCATAACCTCCATCCGCGCCTCATTTTTGTCGTCATTGTCTAATATCATCACAATATCATCCACGAAGGCATATGTGTTCTCCTGCAAATCATACTCCAATTGGACTGCCCCGGACATTTTCATATCACGAAACATGTGTTTCAGAATAAAATCGATGTAAATGATGAAAAGAATGAGCGAAAGGGCGCTTCCCTGGAATAATCCATTGTTCCATTTGAATTTCCGATTACGATAAAAACCGCAAATATTAGTGTAATATCGTCGGAAATAAGCGGTGAATTTGGGGGAGAAATTGTGGGCTTCCAATATGTATAACATTGTGCCGTAGTTGACATTCCCAAATGCATTCGCCAAATCAATGAAAAAGAATATTTTACTGGCATCTTCTTCGTCCATCATTTTGCACATTTTGAAATTCACGTCAAAAATGTTCTCCCAGAGTCCACTGGAATTCCGGAGAATAGCCTTCTGGACACGGGTATCAATAATGTTATATTGGATCAAAATGGCGTGCAATTTGCTCGCCAAAATACAATCCATAATGCGCACTAGTATGGGCAATACAGATATTGGGCGAAAACGCTTGATTTCTTCAGGATTTCCTCCCTTGAATGATGTATGAATATCTGATGAACACCATTCATCACAAAGGTCACCTTCGCCATCCATTATTTCGTTGTATTTAGATACGACGAAATTTGAGAAGGAATTTTCATCATCGCTTTCCACAATAGACTTCAATTTTTCATAAGATAATTTATACATGTCTTTTCCATTTGTATTGCGATTCATAACAACTTCTTTGAAATCTTCAACCGTTATTCTAACCCAGTTTTCGTCAAAATCAGGGATTTGTGACAGTTGGAATCTGGGAGAATAATCCGGATTTTGAAGGATCTTGCATCCATTCGCAATCGATGTCAAATAATCAATATAAGCCCCTTTTTTGAAAGTGGGAGCCAAATATTTGTTCTCATCCTTTTTGCACCAAGAGATCGGAAACTTATTTACAAGTGTCTTAATATTGATGCGATGTATTTTTTTATTTTCCGCGATGAAGCGACCCAAATATTGGTTTAATTGAATAAGGGCGATGTCAGCTGGTATTTCAGCAATTGATTGAATAAAAAGCTTTAGACTATCCTCTGTCATTTTAGTTTTTGATATGACTTCTACTCTTATGCGAAAATAAATCAATTTTTAAATAATTATTATATTATGTCTATTTACCGATATAATTTCAATGGAGTCCAAAATCAAGATTTAAAGAAATATTTACACTCCAAATTGGATTTTGAGAAATGGGAAGAAACTATTGCACAGGATGCAATAGTTTCTCATTATCGTAATTTTTCTAAAATATCATACGGGTTTCCTATGCCAAAAAATCATTTTGTTATAATAAAAAAATTATTGGAAAATTTTGCAAAAGATTATCAAATGTCACATATTATTTTTGATAAAAAAAATGAGAAAGATATTTTATTGAAAAATGTAGATTTTATCGATTCAAATAGTTGTTCAGTATATTATTTACGCAATGGAGAAGGAAAAAAAGAACTTTTCAATTATAATTTAGCAAACGTGAATGTTTTGAGTAAACTAGTTACTGAAAAATATAAAGATGCTGATGAAAATATACAATTTATTCTAGAAAAATCAAAAAAGAGCCACCTTCTTTTTCAAGGCAATTCATTTGAATTGCGCACATATATTTTAGTTGTACAAATGGATAAAAAAATATATACATTCTTGTATCCATTATTAATTGCCCAGTTTGGTGTTGAGAATATAAATATGGCGGAATTTCTTGATTTTCTGGATATTGGCTATCATAATAATTCAAAAATTAATTCATATCATGTTTTACTAGAAAAAATATATCAATTAGTTGAAAAAACTGCGACAGTCATTTCAAATGTCTGCAAATTATCAAATAATATATATAAAATTCAGAATGAAAAGAAATGCAAAAAATCCACACAACCGAATATGCAATATCATTTATTTGCACTTGATATTATTTTAAATGAGGATAAACAGCCATTTCTATTAGATATTATACATAATCCAGTTTATAAAGTTTCGAAAGAAGAATCTAAAACTATTCGTGAAAAGAATAAAATGTTCGACGATATATTGAATAATTTTGTTATACATTTTACTAAGTTTTCTAAAATATCATATGATAATAGCCAATTTATACTTTTAACTAAATCGCCGCAATATTTTGAATATAAGTTAATTATTTCAAAGAAAATAAATGACGATTTTATTGAAAATACAGATTTTTTATCAAAAGATGGTGAGATTTTTTTAGTGAAATGTTTGAATGATAATGTGACAGAATTGGGGACGAATAATGTTACTTTTTTGACAAAAGAAAAAGAAAAAGAAATTACACATAAAGATGATTGTATATTTGAAGAGATTACAGATAAAAAAGAGGTAATTATCGAAAAGAAAATAGATGATCTATTGAGTAAAGAAAGGACTGATAAAATAGTTGGAATTGCTAGTGCAACACTACCAATATTTTTAGCTACATATTTAGCAAAGAAAACCTATCAGTCATTTACTAAAAAGCCCTAAAGATTTTTGATTTTTAAGATACAAGATGGTTTATCTCTTCTTCTAATGCTAAGAAATTCTCAAAGTATTCTTTCTCTACACTAGAATTATAATTGAATGAAAAAATGGCGACAATAAGTAATATTGTAATAACCAATCCAAAACAATAACCTATATATTCTTTTTCTCGCATTGCTAATATAATGCGAGAATAAATTTCTATCACCTATAATTTACTGGTTGGAAAATATAATCGGACATTGCTTGGCTTAAGTCCTCCGTTTTACCTCCCATCCAATTTGAGCGTTCACTATAGTAGGCTCCAAGTTTGGGATCATATTGTATTGGGGCAACATAATTAGAATGAGACTGATATACATTGTTGATGTAATCTTTCTTATTTGGCATATTATATCAAATATAAAATTTTTATACAGAGTAATCCAATAATTCCTTTTTATTACAACTCAAAATGGGAACCTGCGATAATTTCAATTTTCGGCACGCATCTTGGCTCAAATTCAGAATATCCTTAATTTTCTTTCCTTTCACTAAAAATTTATTCATACAATGTGTTAATGCCCCACAAACCCTCCCATTTATTGCCAATTCCTCCGAATATTGTGAATCCATGCAGCCACTAATCTGCCAAATATTTGGCTTTAAATTATCGACCTTTGTTTTAGTGTTTTTAATTTTTTTCGTTGATGAATTGTATGTCCAGCTTAAGTCCGCCATGCTCCCACTATGACAACTATCTGATATAACCAAAACATTCACATTTTCCTCCAAATTGTCCAAAAATTGGCTTTTCAATTTATCATCTTGAAAAAATCCTTTAGTTTTGTAGTCTGACAAAACCCAGCATTCATCTTTCCTATCAACCTCGAAATCTTCACCAATCTCATCTGGAGTTTGAGTGCCGTGTCCAGAATAAAATACAACAATAAATTTCGCAGTCTTCTTTGATTTTTCACTTAATTCTTTTAAAGCCACTTCAATATTCGCTGTATTAGATTCTTTAGTGATGCCAGTATTATCATCTGTCAAAATTGTGATATTTTCATTCAAAAATCCAAATCGATTAAGCAACATTTCCTTCGTATTATATGCATCTGTACAGCATCCATTCAGTTTTATTTCCGGAGTTTTGACATAATCTATACCAATCACTAAAGCATAGCATTCATTTGGGGAAAAACTTGTTATTGTTTTTTTACTCATATTTTTTGTTTAGATAATTTTGCTTAAATTTATTCCTTAATTGTTTCGTATCTCTATATATTTTTTTTCGAATTTCTAAATTATCATCCAAAATTTCCAGGAACCGATGGTTTTTATCATATAATATTTCGCATAATTCGCCCTTTTTAGAAAAATTAAATAGCTCAATCTTTCCATTATTATTGATTATAAAAAATACACGGAAACTTTGATTGCCAATTCTACCACTTATTTGAAATACACCACACTCTGTAAATACTTTCTTCCAAACCATGATATTTATATCATACTCCTGATTCGACGGTTTCAATCGTAATACAATAAATTCGTCTTTAAGATTTTTGGAATACTTAACTTCTTTTGTGAAGCCCGGTGTGTCTGATTCTTTTATTAATTGGAATAAATTTTGAAATCCATTGTTCATTTATTTTCTATAAAGATTATTTTTATAGAAAACTCCAGGAAAATTCCTAATTCTGCAATTGCAGCGACTCTAAATTGATTTCAGGTTGAGGCGCCTGTGTTGTTTCTGGCACACAGCGGATTGAATCCTCCTTGCAAGTTGGTGGGCTCAAATACAACCACTTTGCAAATGATGTCTGCTCATTGGGAATAG
>Ga0315284_10009607_pt1 | contig 13792 bp, 11 predicted proteins | sample YL17G09_16_MG_FD_203696 | JGI IMG/M metagenome (GOLD analysis project Ga0315284, IMG submission 203696) | Sediment microbial communities from Yellowstone Lake, YNP, Wyoming, USA - YL17G09_16 | ecosystem: Environmental > Aquatic > Freshwater > Lake > Sediment | place: USA: Wyoming | collected...
TTTCGCCGATTTTCTCGAGCGGCAGCTTCGACGGCTGCCAGCCGTTGAAGTCGCCGGCAACCTGCACGGATTTGGCTCGCGGATACAGCGTCACAAACGCTACCGCGTCGTTGACCTGGTTGACGCCATAGTAGTCGCTGAGCTTGGCGTCGGTGGCGGCGAGATTCGGCTGTTTTGCCTCGGCTTGCATTGCAACCGGCCTGTCCTCGGCCCGCACCGCCACTGGCTCGGTCTTCGGGGCCTTGGGTCTGGGCGACTCTATCGCCTTAATCTGGGGCTTTGCCTTCTCCAGCAACTCGTTCGCCGTTGCGCTTATCGCCTCCAGCTTCTCCGACAACGATTCGATAATCTGCCGTCGCTGCTGCCCCGGCTGGATCTGCAAAATCTCTTTTGCCAGCCCCTGAAAATCGTTATGCCCTTTGCTCGCGGCGTCGTATTCGCCAATCGGCTGGCCGAATGACGCCGCCTCTTTGAGCTTCGTGTTGAAATTGACCACCGTTTTGAACATCTTGTCGCCGAAATGCGTCCGCAGCTCGGACAGAATCTCTCGGGCCATCTTCGTGCGGATGTCATACATACTTGCCAGCACCCTGACGTTGATATTCTGATTGCACCGCTGGCAGAGGATAGCCAGCGTTTCGAGCTGTTTGCTCAGGCCGTGCAGCGAAAAATAGCCCGTCTCGACGGGCACGATAACGTCCGTTGCGGCCCGCAGGGCGTTGAACGTAAGCAGACTCACCGCGGGCGGACAATCGATGATAACGTAATCATACTGGTCTTTGACTGTATCGAGGACTTTTCTGAGGCACTCTTCCCGCTCAGGCAGGCCGGCCATTTGCTGGTCAAAGGCCGACAGGTCGATGCTCGCGGGTGCAAGCTCCAGCTTGTCGTTGATTTCCCACAGCACCTCTCCCAGGCGTATCGGCTCGTCTTTGGTGAAACTGATGAGCACGTCATAGATACTCTGCTCGATTTGCTCTTCCGGCACGGCCAGGCCGACCGCGCAGTGCGACTGCGAGTCCATATCGACCAGCAGGGTCTTCTGCTCCTGCTCGGCCATCGCGCTTGCAAGGTTAATCGATACGGTGGTTTTGCCTACGCCGCCCTTCTGATTGACAATAGCTATCGTCCTCATAGGTACCCCAAACCCCAAAGCAAACAAGGTTTTAGAAAAGCCGGTGACTCTTCTGGCTCAATCCTTAATTTATCAGTATCACAAGGCAGTAAGTTGCCCAAAGGGTGTTTCGGCAAGAGTGGGGAGAAAACTTTATCGTTTTATGGGACCAGCCGATAAAAATCCTGCTTAACAACATTGCAGGTCGAAACTTATCGCCCCTCCGCCCCATCGGGGACAAGGCGGGTAACACTGATATCGGGGTTTGAGCCGGTTTTCAGGGCTGGGACAAGGGTAATTTTACCCGGGTTACTTGAAGTCGGCCGGGGCCTCGATGGTTTTTTTCACAAAGTCGAGGAACTGGGCGGCGTAGGCGCCGTTTGTAACCTTGTGGTCAACCGACAACGTCATATTCATAACTTTGCGAACCCCGATGGAGTCGGGGTTGTCATCATTGGGGGCACAGACGTCCTTTATTTGGCCTATGCCTAATATCGAGCACTGGCCGGGGACAACAATGGGGATAAACGAGTCGATTCCTAATGCCCCGAGGTTACTCACCGTGATGCAGCCACCTTCGAGGTCCTCCAGTGTCAGTTGGTTGTTTTTCGCTTTGTCGGCAAGCATCCGGCTGTAACGGGCAATCTCGACGACAGTTTTCTTGTCCGCGTCCTTTACAATCGGCGCAACTAATCCCTCTGGGATTGAAATCGCAAGGCCAATACCAATTGAGGCGGCTAATTTTATATTGTCTCCGTCAAGCTGACCCGTCATTACGGGGAATCTGGCCAGCCCCATCGCAACCGCCTTTATGATAAAGTCATTGTATGCGACTTCGACGTTACCGGCCTGGTTGAATTTGGTCCTGTAGGCGACCAATTCGGTAACATCCGCCCTGACCGTCAGATAGAAGCAGGGGATTTCCTGTTTGGAGCGGAGCATTTTCTGGGCGGCTATTTTTTGCAGCCGGCCGGCCGGTATCGTCCGGCCTAACTTAACCTCCTGCGGCGCAACCGGGACGGGCGTCGGGACCTTCGCTTTGGCAGGGGCAACTGATGTCGCTGCACCCTTCAGCAACTGCACAAATTCGGCACTTACCTGCTCATCTTTTTCGCCTAAGATAAGCAGGGGTGTGCCGACGCGGTAAGTCTGGCCCACCTTGGCCATTATCTGCTTTACGCAGCCGTCCGCGGGCGATTCAATCTCTAACGTCGCCTTGTCGGTTTCAACGTCAAAAAGAACGTCCCCGCTTTTGACGTGGTCGCCGAGGTTGACCTTGCAGCCGACAATCGTCCCTTCCTCCATAGTATCGCCCAACTGCGGCAATCGAACTTCTTTCGCCATCACACCGGTTCCCATTGATTATTTTTCATTGATTATTGATTATTGAGAACGACTCCGCAATCAAAAATCTGCAATCAACTTGTTCTGGAAAACATACAGGCCGGTGGTATAATGGCCCTGTGCTTTTGCGGGCGTAATTCAGTGGTAGAATGTCGGCTTCCCAAGCCGAATGCCGTGGGTTCGAATCCCATCGCCCGCTTTTAATATGTTTATCTCTTCCGCCCTGATGGCCTGATGGCACACCACAACTCTTTTTCGGAATTCGGGCGTTCTCTGTGGCGACGGGGTTAAGCAGTCACACTATTCAGACAGGTTCCTTTTTATGTGGACGCCGGTGTCAAGAACCGCTCCTTTGCCCTGTTTTGGAGTAACTGCTGCTTTGTCGTCAATACGATTGATTCCTGTGCTGTATACCGTATATGAGTCGCCGTCACGTATATAAAGCAGAGGACTGCCTGTGTAGGGGTCCAATGGAATCGACTTGACATATTCAGGGTATATTGCGTCCAGGGATTCCGGCAGGGTGTCTTTCTGGCTGCGGTATCGCTCTATTGCAACAGCAACTGTTGCGCATCGAACAATAACGAGCGTTTCCACCATAAGGCGCGAAAACGGAATTAAGGCCGAAGCTAATTTGCCCGACCTTCTTGAAATCGCTGAATTCGCATCGATTATTTTATCAAGCGGTACAGGCCACGGGTGGTGCGATATCTCAATGTACCAGGCCATATTTTTCATATATTTCACCGAGGCCGCTCGAATACGCATTCGAGGCCACATAAAACCGGGCAATTCCAGCCGTTCCGGCAGCGGGGGAGCATTTGCCATCAGGTATTTTGAAACAACAACCCCAGGAATCAGGTTACGGGCAACCTCCAGTTGATATACCCTTTCGGCCAGAAGGGTTGCTTCAAGACTGTTGGAGGGGAATATGTTCTCCAGCAGCGTCTGTAGTCTTGCAAGTTGCTGCTCTGGAAGGCGACATCGTTTAAGCAGTAAAAGGACATCGCTGCAGACGAGTCGAATGCATATCATTTTACTTACCTGCACGAGCATCGTGGGCTGGCTTTCGAATACGCGCATCAGCTTGAGAGTGCTTACAATTGATTTTTCCGCCTTTGTGCCATCACCTGTTGCGATTGCATCGAGTGTTCGCAGCGATAACAAAAAGAAAGCCGCCCGGGCGCTATCCAGTCGGCTCTTGCATATCTCATGGCCGTGCAGGATGCCTATATCAAAGCCGGTCAGCTCAAGTTGGGCCCCTTTGTCAAACTTGGCAAGCACCGGCTGCATTTTAAGCAGGTTTTGTGTCACAGTCTCTCGCAAGTCACCGGGAAACTGATTTGGCGGAAGGGCAACCAAATTCGCACGGTAAAAGGTATTGACCTTTGTCAGTTCCGCCAACTCACCGGGTTGGATTTGCCACATTGCATCAACGTAGTAGTCAGCCGCATCTTCAGTCGCCGGAGTGGTCTGTTTGGGGCGAAGGTTGGTAAATGTGACCGGCTCTCCCGCCTTGCTTATCCTGATAACCTCCCATCCCAGCCGTTCGCCGTCCAGGTATGCCAAGAGCATAATGCCCGCGACAAACACCATTGCTGCGATTACAAAAAGGAGGAGGACTCGGCGCCAGAGGGACAGTGGTTGATTTTTTTCTCTTTTCTGAGTCGTCACCCGATTGAGCACGTTGTAATTCACCATGGAAAACCTCTCGTGCACCCATCTCGGTGCAGGACCCGCAGAGGTCAAAGGTCACAGAAAAACAATGATGCCGAGCCGTAGCCGAACAACAAGATAGTTTCGCTGCCTGCCTGATTATATCACCAAGTAGCCCTTGCGGGCAAGCAAATCCCACCTGGTTGATTTTGCTGCTTTTGCTCACTGTCAGGATGTTTAAAACCGCGTTTTTTCATCAAAAACCCTGTTCTTGCCTATTTGTAAATATTTGTTGGTATTCCCTTGCTTGATTTGGAATCGGAACAGGTTATAATATAAATTAGGATTGCCTTAGTGGACTGACTACACCGCAGACAGGAGAAATAGATATGTGATTGTTGTCCGAGCAGTTTGAATAATCTTCGCAACACCGCGGTCATCGATATCATTGGAGGATGGGTGTCTGAGGAGGAATTGAAAAATGAAATATCAAGCCAGTAGAGTTTTTATCATTGCGTTGTCACTCATATTCAACGTTTTTCCTGCTGGTCCCTGCTTTGCCGCCACAATTATCGCCTGGGGAGACAATACATACGGTCAGTGCAACGCACCCATAGGTTCTGATTTTGTGGCAATCTCCGCGGGCGGGTTACACTGTCTGGCTCTCAAAGCCGACGGTTCACTGCGCGCATGGGGCAACAATACTTATGGACAATGTAATGTCCCCCAGGGCAAAGACTTTGTCGCAATAGCTGCCGGTGGCTACCACAGTCTTGCCATCAAATCAGACGGCTCGCTCGTCGGCTGGGGCTGGAACAAATTTAAGCAATGCAACGTTCCCTCCGGCCCCAATTTTATTGCCGTTGCCGCAGGCGGCTACCATAGTCTTGCCATCAAATCAGACGGCTCGCTCGTCGCCTGGGGTGACAATACATACGGTCAGTGCAATGTCCCCACCGGCACTGGTTTCATCAACATCGAGGCCAACGGCTATTTCAGCCGGGCCTTTAGACGAGACGGTTCCGTCGTTGTGTTCGGCCAAAATGATTACGAGCGGGGTCTGCCGCGGGAATTCGACCTCGCCATGGTATCAAACGGCGGCTTCTACTCCGTCGCCCTCAAGCTCGACGGGTCGCTTGCCGCCTGGGGCTGGGATGCCTTTCGGCAGTGCGACGTTCCCGCCGGCCGGGATTTTGTCGCCGTTGCAGCAGGTGAACGACATTGTCTGGCTCTCAAAACCGACCATCCCATGGAGACAGCGAGCATTGAGCTGTCGTATCGCCAGCTTAACAACGTTGTCGACCTTGATTTTCTTGCAATCGCCAGGGGCATCTATTATCGTGTTGCAATTCTGGGAGAACCTGTTGTTCTCCTGCTGCTTGGACTGATGGCGGTGCTGTTGTACAAAATGCCTAATTTTGTCATCAAATCGCCGAATAACAATCACAAGCGATGACAAGGCCGCCTCTGCCTGACGTCCCGGCCGTGTGAATTTGACTCCACTTTCTTTTATGGTTCTTTTTTTCGAGGTTAATCATTATGTTGAAGCCGGCAATCAAATTCTGGTATAGCATATCTTTCCTGACGGCGGCCATCGCATTAGCGTCTGCCTGTTTTGCTGCCGAACCGAATGCCGCACCAAATCTTCCTGATGCGTTCGCAGTCAACAAGCTGATTGGGCGGGGAATCAATATCGGCAATGCGCTGGAGGCGCCAAAAGAAGGCGACTGGGACGTTACTTTACAGGAAGAGTTCTTCCAGCTAATAAAAGACGCGGGCTTCAATTCTATCAGGCAGCCCGTCCGCTGGGACAGTCACGCCCTGGAAAAACCTCCTTATACCATCGACCCCAATTTCATGGCCAGGATTGACTGGGTCGTCAAAAACACCCTGTCGCGGAACCTTGTTTTGATATTCAACATGCACAACTACTATGACCTTTACAAAGACCCGAATGGCCACAGGGAAAGATTTATCGCCATTTGGAAGCAAATCGCCGAACACTTCAAGGATTATCCCAATACCCTGCTTTTCGAGTTTCTAAATGAGCCGCAGGACAAGCTCGGAATCCCTCAGTGGAATGCTCTTCTGAAAGACACCCTTGCAGTCGTTCGTCAGTCCAATCCGAACAGGACAATCGTCATCGGCCCCGCCAACTTCAACGAATTTTCCAAGGTTAAAACTTTAGACCTCCCCAAAGACGACCGCAATATCATTGTTACCTTCCATTATTACAGTCCTTACCAATTCACCCATCAGGGTGCTCACTGGATAAAAGACGCCAACAGCTTCCTCGGCAAGCCGTGGAAAGGTTCGGAAGGCGAAAAACGACTGATTGAAAAGGAATTCGACGCCGTGGCAAACTGGGGCAAGGAAAACAATCGCCCGATTTTTCTTGGCGAGTTCGGCGCCTATTATAAGGCGGATATGGATTCCCGCATACGCTGGACTAAATGCGTAGTTGATACCGCCGCCCAACGCGGTTTCAGCTTGTCATACTGGGAGTTCTGCTCCGGCTTTGGCCTGTATAATCAGCAAACCAAATCCTGGAACAAGGAGCTGCTGGATGCCGTCATCCCGCCTGCGGTTAGCTTGCCAACCCTGAGCGGAGTCGAAGGGTCGAATCCGCCGAAGCCGTGAACCGCAGCAACGAAATGAGAAATAAACTGGGCGATACAGGGTTCGAACCTGTGACCTCACGGGTGTGATCCGTGCGCTCTAACCAGCTGAGCTAATCGCCCCGGAAAGCTGTATTAGAACCGATTTGGCCGGCGTTTGTCAAGCTTAAACGCCGGCATACGCGATTACAGACCTTCGTTTGCCAGCAGATTAACGCGCCCCAGCTTGACGCCTTTTATACTGATGAGTTTCTCGCCCATTCTATTTATCTCGCCGACTTTACCCCGCAGGACAATGACCTCAAGGCAGTCGTGGTGGTCCAGGTGAACGTGAAGAGAAGAAATGGTCTTAAGAAAATGTGAGTGCTGAAGCTCGGTCAGCCGCTCCATAATCGCTGTTGCGTGATGGTCATACACGAGGACAACGGCGGCGACCGCCTCGGCCTTGTCGTCTCGCAGCCGGTCGCTGCTTAATTGCTGCCTTATCAGGTCCCGTATCGCCTCCGACCGGCTCTCGTAGCCCTGTGTCGAAATCAGCTTGTCAAAGGCGTCAAGTAATCCCTTTTCAAGCGATACATCCACCCGTTCAATCTGTGTCATTGTATTTCTTCGATACTTCAGGTTCGGATTTTGAAATCAATCCTTACTCGTTACGTAAACGGCTTGCTCGGCAAACAGATTCGGCGCAAACCTCACCGCCTTGGCCAGCGACCTGCCGAGAGGAATGCGATTTACCACTCTGACACCCAGCTTTTTGCAAAATGCGTCGAAGTCTTTGAGGGACAAAAAATGAACGTTGGGCGAGTTATGCCACTCAAAAGGCAATCGCCCCGTCACGGGGGCCTTGCCACAAAGACCTATATGCGCTCTGCACCGCCAATGCGCAAAATTCGGAAAGCTGACAATCACTTTTTTGCCGACACGCAGCAGTTCGAGAAACGCCTTCTCCGGGTTTTTTAGCGTCTGCACGGTCTGCGACAATATCACGTAATCGAAGCTCTTGTCCCCGTAATAGCCCAGCCCCTGCTCGACGTCTTGCTGGATAACGGGCAGCCCGCGGCAGACACAATCGAGGACAAGCTCCTGGTCAAGCTCGATACCTTCACCCTTTATGTTCTTGTCGCGCACGAGATTCGCCAGTAGTTCCCCGTCGCCGCATCCGACGTCCAGCACGGTGCTGTTCGGCTCAATGAGAGATTCTATGAGGTCGTAATCCACACGCGCACGGTTCGGCTGTTCGAGGACGCTTAAACCGCGACCACGCCGCGCATAGCAGGAGCAGGGCCTGAGATTTTTAGGGTCGTAAGTCGCCTTCAAGAAGCAACAGATAAATCTGCCCAGCGCATCCGGCTCCAATAGAAACGCATCGTGGCCGTATGGCGAGGCGACGTTGCAGTAGCTGACATCCTTGCGATTGGCGGCCAGCGCATCCACTATCGTCCTCGATTGCGCGGGCGTGAAAAGCCAGTCGCTGGAGAAACTGACCACCAAAAACCTGCTCTTTACATTCGCAAACGCTTTTTCCAAAGAACCGTAATCCTTGGCCAAGTCGAAATAATCCGACGCCCTGGTGATATAAAGGTAACTGTTGGCGTCAAATCGCTCGACAAAGCTCTGCCCCTGGTAATCAAGATACGTCTCGACCGCAAACTCCGAATCAAAATCATATTTGTAATCGTCGGCGGTCCGAAGTTTTCTGCCGAACTTTTCGCGCATCCCCGCCTCTGAAAGATAAGTTATATGCCCTATCATCCGCGCGATGCCGAGCCCCCTGGCAGGTTGTCCCGTATCGTGGTATTGTCCGTCGGCGAAATTGGAGTCTGCCAGTATCGCGTTTCGCCCCACGGCGTCGAACGCTATTGACTGCGCGCTCAAATGGCTGGTTGTCGCTATCGGCAGGGCGGCCTTGACAAAATCAGGATACTCAATTGCCCACTGCAGGACCTGCATACCGCCTATCGAGCCGCCCGTTACCGCCAATAACTTTTTTACGCCCAGCTTGTCCAATAGCAGCTTCTGCACCTTCACCATATCGCCGACGGTGATAATCGGGAAATCCAGTCCGTATGGCTTGCCCGTCTTCGGGTTAATCGACGATGGCCCCGTTGTTCCGGAACAACCGCCCAGGAAATTAGAACAAATCACATAATATTTGTTCGTGTCTATCCCCTTGCCGGGTCCGACCATATTGTCCCACCAGCCGGGCTTCTTGTCGTTAGGGGTATTGTAGCCCGCTACGTGGGCATTGCCGCTAAGCGCGTGGCAAATCAGGACAGCATTATCCCCTGTCGCGTCCGGCTTGCCGTATGTCTCGTATGCCACGTCAATAGGCCCCAACTTTTTGCCGCACGCAAGCTCCAAAGGATTGTTCTCGTCAACAACCCGTATCGTCTGTGTTTTCACTATCCCAACGGAATTTTCTGTCGATTGCGTCATAACCGGCCTAAGTATACCCCAAACCGCCTGCTTGTAAAGTCCGAGCCGGCCGTTACCTTGTGCTGTGATTTTCCATTCTAATTATCGCCAAAAAAACACTTGACACAACTGCGACTCCGGCGTAAATTGTCACTTGATGGCATCATTGTCATAAGGATGGGTTTTGCCGTTAACTTTTTAAGGGGGACACAAATGGCAAAGAAAAGGAAAGCAAGGGGGCGGTGGAGCAGGCGGGATTTGAACCTTCTCAAGCGGCTCTTTCCCGCAACCGCCACGTCCAAAGTCGCAAAGAAGCTGCATCGCAAGACCGACGCCGTAAAAAAGAAAGCGTCCAGAATGGGGCTTAAAAAGTCTAAAGCATATCTGCGACGCATCGGCAGGGCATAACCGAAACGGCGACAAAGAACGGGATTTGATTTCGCCCGCCTGATTCAATATACTGAATCGGCGATGGCAATTGAACGACATCTTAAACAAGCGGTGCTCTGGGAAGCAGCACAGGATAAAAAGGTGCAATGCCTTTTGTGTGCCCACCGTTGTCTCATATCCGAAGGCAAAATCGGCAGATGCGCCGTTCGCAAGAATATCGCCGGCATCCTCTATTCGCTCAATTACGACAAAGTCGTCTCAGCCAATCCGGACCCCATAGAGAAAAAGCCGCTGTTTCATTTTCAGCCGGGAAGCTCCAGTTTTTCCATCGCAACGATGGGCTGCAATTTCCGCTGCGATTTCTGCCAGAACTGGCAGATAAGCCAGGCCATCGTCGAAGGCGGGCAAATCGACGGCCAACCGATTAGTCCTGAACAAATCGTCAACGCAGCTATCCGCTCCGGCTGCAAGAGTATCGCATATACCTATACCGAGCCGACCGTCTTTATGGAACTGTGCGCCGATTGCGGCAAGTTGGCCAAACAGCGAGGCCTTGCCAATATCTTTGTCAGTAATGGCTACCAGACCAAAGAAGCGATTGACTTTGCAGCCGACTGGCTTGACGGAGTAAACGTGGACTTGAAGGCCTTCAGCGAGGATTACTATCGCCGACTTTGCAAAGCCAAACTCCAGCCAGTCCTCGACACAATCGAGTACATCGCAAAACACACCAATATCTGGATTGAAACGACTACGCTGCTGTTGCCCGATGAAAATGATTCAGAAGAGGAGTTGAAACGCCTCGCCGACTTTTTAGTCACAAAAGCAGGCCCGGATTTTCCCTGGCATATCAGCCGATTCTACCCTCAGTATAAATATCTCGATTCGGCTCCGACACCGCCGCAGTCGCTCCAGCGGGCCTGCGAAATCGGCAAACAGGCGGGTCTGCACTATGTTTATTTAGGCAACGTCCCCGGCTCAAAACAGGAAAACACATACTGTTTCAAGTGCGGCAAAGTCCTTATCGAACGCATCGGCTACAATGTCGCAGCAAACCGAATAAAGGATTCCTGCTGCCCCGATTGTGGCGCCAAAATCGCCGGACGATGGGCCTGACTGCTATGAAAATAATCGCTGATGAAAATATACCGTTTGTGAAGGAGTGTTTCTCGTCGATAGGCGAGGTGCAGGCGCTATCGGGCAGGAAAATCACGCCGGATGTCGTTGCCGACGCCGATTGTCTGCTTGTCCGAAGCATAACACCGGTAAACGAAAAGCTGTTGTCAAAAAGCAAGGTCAAATTTGTCGCCACGGCCACAATCGGCTTTGAGCACGTCGATATCGATTACCTGAAAAAACGCGGTATCGGCTTTGCCTCCGCACCCGGCTCCAACGCCAATTCGGTCGCCGAATATATTGTCGCTGCTCTGCTTTCGGTCGGCAAAAAATACAAGATAACGCTTGAAGGCACATCCATCGGCATCGTCGGCGTCGGAAACGTCGGCAGCAAAGTCGCACAGAAGTGCAAATCGCTGGGTATGAAAGTTCTGCTCAACGACCCGCCACTGTCTCGTCAAACAGGGGATAAAAAATATAGGCCGCTTAGCGAACTTTTCGATTGCGACTTTATCACGCTGCATACGCCTTTGACTAAAGAAGGGCAGGATAAAACTTTTCATTTAGCGGATGATAAATTTTTTGCATCCCTTAAACCCGGCTGCGTATTCATAAATACCTCCCGCGGCTCTGTTCACGATACTGCTTCACTCAAAGAAGCGATTCAATCGGGTAAACTTGACGCTGTTATATTGGATGTCTGGGAAAATGAGCCGAACATCGATTGTGAGTTGTTGCGTGCTGTCGATATTTCAACGCCGCATATCGCGGGATATTCTCTCGACGGCAAAATCGCGGGAATGATTATGATTTACAAGGCGGCCTACAACCATTTCGGGCTGAAGCCAAAATGCAAAATAGATGATCTCCTCCCGCCGCCTGCGGTGCCGCAAATCACCGTCGAAAAAGTTGATGCCGACCCGGCTTCGCCGAAAGGCTACGCCGAGGCGAGCCAGCAATCGCTTCTTAATGAAATCGTCCAGCAGGTCTATTGCATAAACAGGGATGATTTCAACACCCGTGAAATCGCAACGGTCGAGCCGGCTAAACGAGGGAAATTCTTCGATGACCTGCGCAAAAATTATCCAGTCCGGCGGGAATTTCAGAATACCACGGTTATTTTTAAGCAACCTTGTCTGCCGTTTGCAAAGAAACTTGAGGGAATAGGATTCATCGTTAAAATTTAGGAAGATAGGTAACTATAGCTGTGGAACAAGTTGAATATAAAATATGCGCAATCTGCGGAACGAAAGTTAAAATACCCGCAACCTACTACGCCCCGAGGGGCAGGTGCCCTCGCTGTGGCGAACTCGTCAAAAATCCAAATTGGCACTCCATTCAGAAAGACCGAAAAACACAGGAACTCTGGTCGGTTGGGACTTTTAAAAAGCTGAAAAGTTTGTTGATTGTGGAACTGGAGCCCAAATTCGATGAGCTAACCGTGTTTTTTATAGGTGCAGCGTTTGTGCTGACGTTTCTGGTGCATATACCAGAAATTATAAACTGGTATAATAGTATCGGGCTATTTCTGGCGGTGGTATTTGTCGTTTACATTATATCGGCCTCTCTTTTGGGAATTCCTTTTATTTCCGGGCTCGTCACCTTTTTTTCCGGTCTTATCTTCAGTTTGTATCACATTTTCAATAAGAAAATAAGGAAGCCAAACGACAAAAAGTTAATGGGATTTTCTGCTGTCAGTACAAATCTTTTTACCGGCATCGCGGGGGGGTATTATATAACTATTGAGGCGTTTGAGCTTAAGAATCTTTGGTTGTGGGTGTTTCCAGTCTGGACGCTTGTAAACAGCTTTCTTCTTGTACTGAAGTGTAAAGCCATTGAAAAAAACGAAGAAGTGATTGCCAAAGAAAAAGCATCTTTGGGCGAGATTATTTTCGGGTTGACTGTATTGCTGGTCGGTTTCGGAATTTGTCATTTTGGATTCGGGCTTTATTGGCCCTTTACGCTTTCGATATGCGTAGTGTATGCTACGAGCTTTAGTAAGGCCTTTGGGGTCATTTTTTTAAACAAAGAAGCATTTGAACAACCTGCAGGAGTAAATAAATAAATGCGGGTAAAATCTAACTTACTCAAATGGCCCACTGGCAAACTGGACTTTTCCGGCGGCTGCCTTCTTATGGGCGTTCTTAATGTTACGCCCGACTCATTCAGCGACGGCGGTAAGTTCCTCGATGCGAATAAGGCAATTGAGCACGGACTCAAAATGGCCGCTGACGGCGCAGCCATTATCGACATCGGCCCCGAATCAACCAGACCCGGCGCCGAAGTCGTTCCCGCAGGCGAGCAGATTCGCCGGGCAATACCCGTTATCGAGGAACTCGCCAAAAAAACAAAGGTCTGCATCAGTATCGATACGACAAATTATGAAGTCGCCAAGGTCGCGTTAGATGCCGGTGCCGGTATGATAAACGACATCGCCGCTCTTGCCGATGAGCAAATGGCGCGATTGGCTGGCCAAAGACAAGTTCCCGTCGTCCTGATGCATATACAGGGCACGCCCCGGACGATGCAGGTCGAGCCGAAATACGATGACGTTGTCGCCGAAGTCTTGGCATTTCTGTTAGACAGAGCAAAACGAGCAGAGCAATTAGGTATACCGAGAGAGCGAATTTTCATCGACCCCGGCATCGGCTTCGGCAAAACGACCGAGCACAATTTGCAACTTCTGGCCAATATCGATAAATTCGTAAAGACCGGCTATCGCGTGCTTGTCGGCCCAAGCCGAAAAAATTTCATCGGCAAACTCACCGACAAAGAAAATCCTGCCGACCGCGCCTTCGGCACCGCCGCCGCCGTCGCACTTTGTGCCGCTGCTGGCGTATCAATTGTGCGCGTCCACGATGTTGCAGAAATGCTGGATGTAGTTAAAATAGTCAATAAAGTAACAAACTTAAAGAGGTGATATGAGTATAAGCAGTCACTTGGGGATTGTTTTACTGGTAATCGTCGGGGTGGTAACAACCATCGGCGTTATCGCAATAGCGGCCATTGAAGCAAGACGCATGGATAGCGAACTACCTCCTCTGCCACCGCAAGTGACGGAATTGCCTGCCGCCAAGAAAAGAAAATAACCCGCCGTTACCGCCGTCAATTCCAGCTTAGGGCGATTTTGAGCACCTCG
>Ga0315284_10009608_pt1 | contig 13791 bp, 15 predicted proteins | sample YL17G09_16_MG_FD_203696 | JGI IMG/M metagenome (GOLD analysis project Ga0315284, IMG submission 203696) | Sediment microbial communities from Yellowstone Lake, YNP, Wyoming, USA - YL17G09_16 | ecosystem: Environmental > Aquatic > Freshwater > Lake > Sediment | place: USA: Wyoming | collected...
GAAATTAGGCTTGATCTGATTCTGTTGGATCGTCTTTAGGTACTGACTTGCCATGGTCAAAAAATCCTCCTACAGACTTCTTTGTTGATGTCTTTTTAGCACTTCCTTCTCCTGAGGAGAGGCGATCTATGAGTTTCTTTGACACCGTCCCCGACTTCCTCGATTTTCCGCCCATTTTCTTCACCTCCATCATTTATTAAGTATGATACCGTACCCAACTCGTCGTATACTCCCCAACTTATTAGCGCCTGGAACCTTGCTCTTTCAGAACTCACCAAACACCTGCCTGGAGATTTTGGATTGACTAAGATATCTATCGTCTTGCTGAATGCAAATAGAGCAAAGAAATCATTGGTCCTGAGTCCAATTGGTTCAAAGTCGGTTAGAATGCGATCTGGTTTCGATAATCCAAGTGCACCTTCCATCTTACGTTTGACCTCAATGATATTCCCCCCGAATATATCGCGTTGGACGATGACCAGTTTTTTATTCTCTGCTTTGAATTCAATATGGGAAAGGTTCTCGTCAAGCAGTCCAAGAAAATCAGAGACAATAGAAAACTTTGAACAATCCTTTGGATCAAAGTGGTCAGTGGCCATCGTGCTCCATACGGACTCCACGTCAGGCACCTTCGGTGGAGTGCAAGATTTGCTGCGCTCAAATCCCCCTGACTTCTGATAGAACACGACTCGACCATCAACCATTTTGAAATTAGGACTGTCATAATCGTTGGCGTTGAACGATATTTCTTCTTTGAATGGCAATGCCAAATCCGGCAATTCAAATTTCAAGATGACTGTTCGGTCATAGTTAACAATCCAGACATTTGAATCCTTGCAGATGATTGAATTCTTTAACTGGCCTTTCTGATCAAGTGCTACTGCGTGGGCAAAAATTGTCTCTAATTCCATTTTGCTTTTCCTCTCCTTCTAATTATACTTTGCTTTAATGAATTAACGAGACATCCCCCAAGTTAATATTCCCAGTGCATCCGATGTGCTGAGTGTGACTTTGAGATGAGGATATTTCCTTGCCATCAATTCTTTGATCTTGTTCTTGCGTTCCTTTTTGTCCTTTGGCACTTCACCCATTACGGATTTCATCCATTTATTTGGCAACACCTGTTCTGTACTGGCTCCGCACATGTAAAGAATTGCCTCAAGATGGCCGCAATGCCTTGCGAACGTAGCTGCAGCCGGACCAGAGTTGCCGGGCATATAAGTGCCAACACGTTCAATAATAGCCGTTATGCCCTTGCAGCCTTTTGCAGATATGATAGATTTAATCAAATCGGCCTGCGATGTCATACCTTCTGGCATCTTGCAACAAAATGTCTGGTCATTCTCGACCCACGCAATGCCGCCAGATGCGCCTGGATCTATAGCGATTAATGGTTTCATTTTGTGTTGCCTTTTCTTGCCGTCTCCAAAACATCAGCGTACAATAGATCCATTTTTGATATTGTGTTTCGGATTATTCCCATTTCATTCTCGACAATGGAAATACTATGAGTGAGGGACTGCCTCAACCTCACATACTCATCGTTGATGCGTCTGAGGCGATTGATTCTAGCCGCGCACGTTTTGCACATCTTCCTGGTCTTCCCGGCTACTTTATAAGAGACTGGGTAAAAATCTTTTGCGCCATCCTTAGGCAATTCGCATATGACGCATTCTTTCTTGGCCATTGTCATTCTCCTTTCATATAATCGAGTTTAACATATCCATCCGGAAATCATGATCTTTTTTGTATGTCCAAACCAATCCGCCATCGTCTGACCCCACTGGTGTTAAACCCTGGGCCCAATCAATCGAATATGCATTATTGCCAATAATGTTCCATAGACCATGCACCTCTCCTTCCAAACTTGGCGAAAGGAATCCTCCCTTGTTCATCACGAAGGAGTGGAAGTCATGCCATGATGTCGGTTTGCCTTTGCGAGAAACTATATATCGAATGGCTGACATTGAATTCCCATAGCAAAAACCTGTAAATAAATCGCCGACTGAACAGCAAATATCGTCATCATTACTGGGGGCGTTGCCCTGATCAAACGTACTACAACTAAACCCTTGCTCCCTCATGTACTCCATAAACTTACCAAGTAAAAGTGACCCCAGCCATTGGGCATCGCTCATTAAGGTAAACATTCTATCAAAGTCGTAGCCAATAGCAACAATATTCTTTCGGATTGTTGGACTGTATGCTGAATAGCTATAGGTATCAAATGTGATATGCTTAATGCCCGCATCTTTGATCTCAGCGATGTATCGATCAACTTCTTCCTTTTCATCATTGAGAAAAACCATGAATGGTTCTATCCTGGCCACCACTCTGACTCCTGCATCGGAGAGAATCTTTGCTGCTTTGATTCGTTCTTCGAAAGTAGGCGCACCTGATTCCATTCTCCGATTGAAGACTGGATCACTACTGATCATAGTGATATGGACTGCCGATCCCGCTTTATTTGACGCAAGGGATTCAACATAATCATCATCTGCGACAAGATCGCTTTTTGTGTTGATCATAACTGGATACTCTTGTGACGATAAATATCTCAGCACCTCCAGCGCGACTCCCTTTTCTTTTTCGTCCCATAAGAAGTCCTCGAAACGAATCCCAAACCTGATTGGCATTTCAAGTGCGACTGCCTTCTGGACGTCGATCAAGGATTCGTTTTTTGATCCTCTTAACTTCATTAATTTGTCGAGTTCTGGGATTATAACCTTTGGATTGGCCCACCTCAATCCGATATCCTTGGAATTATCAAAAAATGCTGTATAAAGACTGGATCTGAAGCTATTGGCGAAACAATATTTACACGCGAATTTGCAAATTAGACCATCTACTGTGTCCAAATTTAAACTCATTGGGCATGCTTGGGAACGCAAACTGATCTCGATAAAAGATTGGATCTCATTCTCATTGAGGTTTCGCTGCTGTAAATCCCATTGGCCTGTTTCAAAATTGAATTGGTGATAGTTCTTTTTCCTGCCCTTTTCCTTGCTCTTGCTCAACCTTGATTTTTCAAAGACAGCAAGCCTAGGAATGATTTTTGATACGATTGATCTGAGTTCAAAGTAGTCCATGGGCCTCCTTACGCACCGATGTTCCAGAAAAGTATCGGTTGAGGTATTTTATTTCTGTTTTCAATCAACCACTCATACGCCTTAAGATCATAAAATCTGTTAGTGGGAAATGGACATTCAGCTTTTGATTCCTGAGTGTATTCCCATCCCATATCGATCAGATGAAAATCTGTTTTGGAAAGGATCGTAGGAATACCAGACCCAATTTGGATTTTGTTCTTCTTGGCAGAAAGATTTTTAGCTTCACGGCACAGTATACCATACAATTTGATGTTTGTCATTGATGATTCGGCAAGTCCTCTCAACACCCCAGCTGCCATTGTTCCGCTGCCAACGCACATGACAATGCTTTTGACATCTTTGATTTTTGGCAATGTGCGTTTAAATTCTTCTGCTACTGCAATGATCGATTCCTTGAACGGCAATCCTAATAGCAGCATCACGGCATCGGGCCCAAATTCTTCAAGCAATTTCTTTTTGGAGATATTATAATTGACTTTAGCCATACCCGCTGGTATTTCTCTTATGGTGGCTCCGAAAGACTCCCATTGCTTGCGATACCCATTCAATATATCGTGCGTCGTTTTGTATACAGGACAATAAATCACAGCTGTCATTCCTAATTCATGGCAGATCCACGATACCCCAATGCCTGCCTGAGATATGCTCGTTTCTGTATAGCCAACAACGGAAACTCCCGATGCCTTCAGCGATTCCATTCTTTTCTGCAATCCTCTCACTTTTGCAAATGGAGGACCAGGCGGAGTACACGACAGATCCTCACGCTTGACCATTATTCCGTCATACATCTCAACGGGAGTATTATCAACAATCATTGAAGCAAACCCTTTTTCTTTTGCGGGGGACGATCGATCATGACTCCTGCATCCTTGAGAGAATACATATTGCTATCAATGCCATCAAACAATGCTCTGCCTTCTTCAAAATTGCCTACTCCATCCCACGTATCGGCAAAAACAGTTTCCGGATCTTCGCCATTTAATATACGATTTTTCCATGTAATAACATTAAATGTACAGGGGTTCGGAACGGTTACTCCACAACACGTATTTGTTTGCTCAATATATTTCCCTGAATTGACAAAATCAGGGCAGCCCAGAACGACACCATGCTTCTTGGCTATATCAATCAACTGTTGAAGGATTGGCTTCCATTTGGCATCTTGATTGAATTCCCAAATTTTCTGAATGTCAATCCCAATAGCATGAAGTCTTTTAGCTACAAAGGCATTGAAATGGAAATTGTACGTATTATATTTTTTGATCCCTGCGCCTTTGAGAATTTTGATTATGTATTCAAAATCTTGGACGGTATGGTATCCAGGGATAAAGGGCTCGCCATTCACAGCGACATTAAATCCTTCTTTTTTCAGTTTGATAAGGGTATCAATACGAACAGCAGGATGAGTGGTCCTGTGCCTTTCAAGAATCTCCCAATCCTTATTGAATCCAGGTGATATAATGGGTTGGATAATGCAATACTTTTTCATTTTGCCCAGTGTATCGATAGATTCCATCATCACATCCGTGCACATGGTTTGAATGACAACCGACCACTCCAAAGATTCCAATATGGATAATATCCGCGAAGAGACTCTCAGTTCCTGCTCAATAGACTGGAAAGGATCTGTCTTATTGCCGAACCTCAGTGTTTTCTTTTTGGACATGGCCATTGCCATAGGTGTTTTTGGATTTTTACACCTTAGTCCATTTTTGAGGGTCTTTTCAAATAATTCAGTATCTGTCGGCCTGATATCTTTCCCCCAGACTTCATTGAGTCGTCTCAGGTAGCAGTGCCAACAATCGTTAGCGCACCACCAATATGAGTCGGCGGAAAAACAGAGGGGACAGTATAGCGAGTCCCCCCTGATCGTGAGTCCATGTCCCATTTTAGAAGTTTGCCTGGAATTTGCCATCCTTTTCGACAATGGCATTGATCTTGATTAAAATCGGGAACATGATCCCGAAGATCCATTTAGACTCTTGTGTGTTCTCCTTGCCGCCATTCGCAATATAAATCTCGTCAATGTTCGCGCAGATGGTTCTGGCATCACCACCCTTTTTCAGCGAGGCAATCAGCGCATCCCCTCTGGTAAACCGGGGAGTCTTGGCCACCTTTGCCGGATTCTCGGCTTTCGGTGCCTTCTCTGCCTTAACAGGCGGAGCTGCCTTGGAGGGAGATGGATTCTTATCCTTGGGTGCTGAAGAGGTTGCCGTGCCGTCTGCTTCAATCTCGTCTCCGATAGCATTGTAGACGTCCGATACTGAGTCAGGGATGAATTGCTCTAGTTCTTCAGGGATACTATTGCAAGCCTCCATGAATGCCGTTTGAAGATCCGCATCACTCACTGCTGTAGTCTTGATTTTTTTGGAGATGAGGGAAGAGACGTCATCTTTGGCCTCGTCTTCATAAACTGCTGCGTTCAATGCCTTTGCTGCTTCAACAAGCTTTGCCTTTTCCATTTGATTTTCTCCTTTTCATTTTGAGTTGTTTATCGGCCTGTCTTTCGTAAAACAATTATAGCCTGGTTTAATGAAAATCACCATTTTATTTTTGTGCACTTGATTCTTGACAGAAAACTTTGTATTTACTCTCTGCCTCTTCACCCCAAAACATATCTCCTTCGCCATCAACAAAGTAACACTCCATAACTCTAACGTCAATCCAGTTTTTCAGTAAACAATACATTTTGCTGGCTGCCATGTCTGGAGAAACACGCATATCAAACGAAATGCAAGGAAGTCCGTCAGGATCGTCAAATGTAATTGTGCTCTCCCAATCTGCGTAAAGCATCCAACACGTCTCGTCCTCATCTTGAGCCAGAAAATAGTCTTTCTGATACTTGTTTGGAATGCCAAAATGGGAAATTAAAATGTCACGGATGTGATTCAACAAAGCAAACTGCCTGTTGCTTTGCATTTCCTTTTTTGCTTTGTCGACCTCGTCTGTTTCTTTTACGACGGGCTTTTCTGGAGGGATTGCCAATTTTGCAATCGGTTGCTCTCCAACACTCGTAACTAATCTGATCGGATCTTTGCTTCCCATTTTCATTCTCCTTTCATTTCTAAATAAATTATAGCTTGTTTAATGAAAATCAGAGAGAAATTCCTTCTCCCCAATCAATAAATCTTTCCTTGTCGTAGCAAGAGTCCAACAAAACCTGGCCCAGCGCAAGTTGTTGCAATACAATAACGGAAGCATACTGATCAAAATCCTCATCTCTCATTGCTATCTTACTGATGCGAGAAATACTCGACCTCTTCTCCTGTGGGGTTTGATTAATAGCCAACCACAAATCGCCATGAGCTATTTTCCGAATGTCTTCTGATGTATCTATTTGGGTAACATTCTTTTTGTCAAAGGATTGCCGATTAGCTTGACTTGCCGATGCTACACAGCAATGCAATTCGTCTCCTACTCTTTTCAATGTTTGCCATGTTTGATCTGTTCTTTCTCTACCGATCATTCGGGCATCTTCTGGGGCCAGAATGTCTGCATAATCAATGACAATCAAATCGGGAACAAATCCATCCATGTCATATAATCCATGGACGTCATCCATCACTCTGCTAAGATTGGTGGACCCTGCCGGGTAAGACTTGATCTTCAATGAAGATCCAAAATGAGATACTTGGGAGCGAATAAGTTTGACTGCTTGTGAAAATTTCATTTTTTCTTTTTTGACATTTGTGAACCATGTTTCGGGAACAAAATCCTTTTTATTACGGCAAACTACACAAGGGCGATATCCAAATTCGCGGTTATATTGAGGCTTCTCTCCTTCGGGATTTAGTAATCTTACGATATTGGTGCGAATGGATTTATTGCAATTATTTTCCTGATTTTTTTTGCAGTCAAAACAAGGAAAGATATAGTCTTTCGTTTCATTTGACATTGATGTCAAACGGTTATACATTCTACCGAACACTCTGGAAGAATTCATTTCAAGTGAAATGAAAATTACCTTTTTTCTATGCAACATAGCCTGGATCGCCAATTCGATTAACCACCATGATTTTCCTCTCTTAGTAGGTGCAAGAAATCCAACAAGCCAATTTCTCTGAAATGGTCCAATAAATCTGCCAATTTCTCCTGGAAGTTGAAAAATTATATCCTTCTTTGCAGTTTGATCAGCAAAATAATTTTTCATGACATCTATGTCAAAAGGATCCTCCCAACCAGAAGTCAAAATAGAGGCCCTTTTGTAGGATTCCATGACCTTTTCTGCTTCACTTGTCCTACCAAGTTCTGATAAACTTGATGCCTTCGTTATGGCCTGTTTAAGATTGCGTTCTCTAAAATGCTCAAATGCTCTGTCCTTTAGATACTCTTCATTAAATTCTTCTGATTGATGGTCTGCTGACAGTTTGGCTAGTAAGGTTGAAATAGCCTTTTGATCTGGTTCATCAATTTTTTCTTTTTCAATTTCAAAGATATCTGAAATATGGATGCCTGGTGCTTGTTTGTACCTCTTGTGATAATCTTTACACCAAACAGCCACCCTTGCAATGAATGGAACTGAGAATGTGTCTTTGTTGATGATTTTGGAAATGTCTCTACAAAAACTGTCCGAAACAATCATACCGGTTAGAATTTTTTCTTCAATACTGGAATCAATGGTGCGTCGCTTTAAAAGGCCCATGGTGGTGTTCTCCTTTGGTTAAAAATCAACTTGGAAATCTGCATCTGGAATGTAACCCATTTCGTTCATAAATGCAATCATTGTCGCACGAGAATTAGATGTGTTGAATGTGCTTGGATGGATCATGGTGGTTTTGTTGCCATAGGAGTGTTTCATTGCTTGACAAAAGATGTCCGCAAATTCATTGTATCCATTAACGCCAGCAAATCTTTGCCGGTAACGATCATATATTGCACATAGTTTATTTGCTCCTTCCCGAAATTTACTTTCTTCTCTTGGAGTTAAATTGCTTTTCATACCAGCCAGTGCATACTTAAAATAGAATGATCGTAATTTGTTCGTTATATTTGGATGAAGATCAGGAACATCAATGACGGGATCGACCTTTTTGGGTTCTTCTTTCATATCGTGGCATTTTACAAACCATGATTGAGTGAAGTCAGGATATTTCTTAAGAATATCGCCATAAGCCGGAGAGTATAAAAAGCATTCCAATGTTTTCTCAGCAAATTTTTTCCGGCTTTCTGGACTGTAGAATCCACAATCGTCAAATGCCAACATGCTGAATCGTATCATTGCATTTTTAACTTCTTCAATGGAGAATTTTCTTTTCTCGTCGGGGATTAGTTTGCCTGTTTGAATTTTCCTCAATGCTCTAATGGTGTTATTGAATCTGCCTGGAGCCTTTTCTTTATTCAGTGGAGGGAATTTTAATTGTTCCCATAAATCTATTGCTTCCTGAATTGGATCTTCTATATTCTGGAATGGGATGATTTTCTTTTTTCCCTTATGCTCTACTTTTTGTTTTTCGGCTGCCGCCTTCATACCATTGCTGGCAAGTTCTCTGATGGATGGTTTTTTGGGGATTGATTCCTGACGACGATTGAGTTTCCTTATAATGGGAGGTTTGCTTGCTTCCATAGCTGCTATGGCGGATTTGTTATTGCGATGTTTTATTAGTACCGGTATAGGAGTCTCTTCTCTCCCATCTTGGGTCTCTCTTTCTTGCGAATCAACAACAAGCGCATTTTTGCGCTTGTTACTAATACCAGAAAACGAAGGAACTAATTTATTAGTTTCTTCGGTTTTGGTATTAGTATTTAAAGTATTATATATAAAGGGTTTTAATTTTTTCAATTTTGGTGCAGCAAAATTGAGTTTTTTCAAATTTGCATTATAATCAAAATCATTGTCTTTCAGAAATGTCTGTATGCTATCCAAATCCGGGATTCTTTTCTCTATTTCATCCCATAATATTTTTGGAGCTAACATTGATATGTTGCTAAAAAAGAATTTGACTGCTTGTTCATAAATCAATGGGTATAGATGATTGTTATATATTTTTCTCTCATTTCTAAATGATCCATCTGGATTTTTTGTGGTCCTGACCTTTATCTTTATGTATCCATATCTTTTCAAATTGCCGATTGAATTAGCGATGGTCGATTCACTGCAATCAAGATAAGATGTGAAGAATTCATTTGTTTTGCAACACCCTTCTTCCGATCTGCACATATTTAGTATAATGTCCAACAGCTTCTTTTCCATTAAAGACAGATGCCTGTTAATGAAGCATTCCATAGGTTCCGACAGAACAAACGGGGTAAATGGTGAGATTAGTTCTTGATTATAATCCATCATGCAACCCTCCGACTTTGGTTAATTCTTTTATGGACAGTTCCAACCCAGCCTTTTCATGGATCATTCTTCTGACCATTTCAGATTTTGAGCACTCATGTTTTTTAGATAATTGGAAAAGCAGTTCTCTTGTCAATGGAAGGAATCTGAATTTTAATACTTTGACTTCTGACATAATATTCTTGTCTCCTTTATAACAAAAAATCCCTTTAGAAGGAACTCAAGGTCATCGGATCAGGGAGACTGCGACGAGCTTGACGGCCAGGTCAAGGTACATCTTTCAATGAACCTTGAGCCCTTTCTAAAAGGATTTTCATTTGTGCTCCCTAATCGATTAAAGAACGGAAGATTGCTGGCCCAATTACCTCTTCCTTCACTTATATAAACCTATCACCGCATCCATCAAATTTATTTTTCTTCAAATTCCAAGTTCATTCCTGATATCAAGTGCATCGGAATTAGATAATTCAGCCGGATCTTTCTCACTTATATTCAGCACTTCAACATGTTTAACAAACGAAGAAAAATTATTTGCTAATTTTTCCGCATGCTCGTCTGCCCCTTCATCAAAAAGAATAAAAACCTTCTTTGGAAACTTGGCAAGCACACGTAGCACTTGGCTGGTCTTGAATGTTGTCCCGAAGAAAGAAGACGTACTGCCACCCATCCTCATCACATCAAATGGTCCCTCAACAATCAATATATTATCTTTGATGCAATTGTCAATATTGTACACGCAGCTTTTGATAGGAACTACGCTTTCTTCATTGGCCAACGATAGATATCTTTCCTCCTGTTCGCCGGTTATATCTCGTGATGTCAAATTAACCAAAACCCCATCGTCATAGACTGGAATGGCAATCCTGTGAGGGAATCTTCCGACCGTGCCAAATGCTCCAATCTTGAACTTCCGGATCAGCTCATCCGGGTCAAAGTTTCTACCTTCCAGGTATTGCCGATGCTGTTCTGGTAGACTTGTTAGAAATCCTTTAACATTGACTTTGTCTGCAAGCTTCTGGTCATCTTCCTCGAAGATAAAATCATTATCATACTCAAGGACGATAGCTTCAGCCCTTCTCAATCCGACCTTGAGTAGTTTGGTAATTAGTATTTGGACAGGCCCAGACCTGTCGCAATGCCAGCAATGGAAATAGTTTCCTTGAAGATTGATCCCCATGTGATTTGAGGAGTCACCGCAATCCTCCCAAGGGCATTGAATATTGACCCATCCCTTGGTGGCATGCTGGGTCTTTTTCGGATATTCAATCTCAAAATCATCGAGGAACTGTCTTATATCAAATCCCAATTGGTATCCTCTTACTTTGTGATGCCTGAATCAAGACATCTTATTCAAAATGTCATCCAATACCGATTTACGTTCAATTACCGAAGCTTTATTGAGTGTCTTGTAGAGTTGATCCCAGTTGAGTCGTAAATCATTGCGATTTAGATTTATAATCAACATGTCAGACTGTACTGCTCCCCTGAACAGATACACATGAATTTCATTGCCATTTGTCACAACAAAGTATGGCGGACTTAGCCACATGGAATATGCCCGAGCTTGGCCAATCGCATCATCTGTTATGGCCTTATTGTACTTTTTTGCTTCCACGACAAGTAAAGTGTTTTCTTTTGACCGATTTGTGCCATTAAAAACAACAACATCTGCTTCTTTAGTTACGTGCCTCACTCCTTCATACATCTCAACAGGATATCCAATGGCAAAATCATCTTCCATATAGCCCAATTTTTCCAGCAATGGCATTATAAAATAGAATTCCACTTCTTTTTCACTCTCGAAAATCCGTTGTTCCATCAGCAGAAACCAAGCATCAGGAGGAGTAGGAGTTGGACCATCTGGCAGGTTAGGGCCGGGAGGGAGTTTAGGGAGAGGTGGTTCCACTACGATAACCCTGATCCAATCCTTTTTGTCTTCCTTCCCGAATTCTGCATCATCGATGCTGATCATCAAGTGATGCTTATCTAAAGCTGCTTTAATTTCTTTGACGCGCTCCTCTGTTCTGTTTTTGATCCCAAATTGATGCCAGAAAGTGGAGCTGCGTAACTGACGTTTCTTTTTGGGAGTGGCTAAAACCGATTGATGGATTGCACTTACAACATCCATTACTGATAGTTCTTTTTTCATAATATCTTCTCCCTTAGTTGACAACACTCTTTAGGTTTATATCATGATCTCTCTGAAATCAGACTCAGACAGGATCTCAATCCCAAGTTTTTGCGCCATGAGATTTTTGCTGGAGCCGCTGGTAGGGTCATCAGTAACAAGATACTTGCAATCTTTTGTGATGGACCCGACGACCTCAACGCCATGAGCGGCAAATTCCTCAGCCAATTCCTTACGTCCTTTGGATAGCTTTCCTGTGATAGCGATTTTGATCTTTTTCATTGCACTCCTTTCTTGAAATCCTTGTCGGTTTTTTATCTGCTCATAAACCATTTTCATCATGCCATAGTTTTCATACAGGGATCTGACTGCGGGCTCGGTTTTGCGGCTTAGTTTATCAACAAACCCCCAAGGGAATATTACATCCTTGAAGTACTCATGAATCCCAACCTCATCGGAGATTTTCTTAGATATGGTTTCCCCGACCGCTGGTAATCCAAAGGCAGCAAAGAATTTGTCTGGATCTGCTGGTTCGTTGTAGAGTTTCTTGTACATGTCCCAAAGTAAATCACTGGCGTGATTTGAAAATCGGCATCCTTCTACGATTACTCGGTTCCAGTCTTCTTCTGGATCATCATTCTGGTCAATGGAATCGTAGATTTCTCCGATTGATTTCCAGCCAAAATTATTCAGAAATGGGATAAGAATATTCTCTCCCAAAGAATCGACAGGAGCCATCTTTTCGATCCAGTGGAGTATACTTAACTGAATTTTCTTTGGGCATGTTCCATTGGGGCAATAGACATGGACTCCTTTCCATTCTATTTTGGTATTGCAATCGGGACAATTGGTTGGGATTGAGTGAGATCCCATTTTCAAAACCTCTTTTATGTAGGGGATTACTTCTCCAGATCTGTGTATAACTATTTTTGAAAAGGGGCCAATTCGATTATCACAGATCCACTTGGCATTGAACCCGGAACATTTTGCCAATCTTGCTCCAGATAGTTTGACTGGATTGAAATGAACCACAGGAATGACACTTCCCAATCGGGAAGTTTCCCATGTCACGTCGGTGACGGTTGTTTCTGCTGTCTCAGCAACAAATTTGTACGCAATTTCATCGAAGCGATCCAATTCATTTGTGATAACCAGTCCATCAGCCGGGAATTCTGGATTGAGTTTGCCCTTCATTCCTTCCAAGAACAAAGGGCTTCTGTCGAATAGTTTGGTGTATGTTGCAGTTGTGAATCCATTTTCGTAAAGCCATTTCATGATGTCAGATTTACGCGTAGCAAAGATGCTATTGCTGGTGCCATACACGTTGTATGCAACAAATGATAATCGAGAAATTTCTTCCGGAGTCGGATTGTCTTTGCCGATAATGCCAAGAGCGGTATTCCTTGGACTGGCTGCATCAGGATAGTTAAGCTCAAAGAATGTCTTGGACATTATGATTTCTCCCCTGACAGCTATATTGGCAAGAGTCACAGTTGATGGAACAATCAATTTCAATTTGGATGAACAGTCAATGCCCACAGTCCCGTCTCCACGAGTGATGGCTTTATCAAATCGTCCATGACTGTCGTAATAAACGACTACGCTTCCACCATCAATCTTGGATGTGATACAGTACTGACCTGGTCTTTGGGCAAAGTACTTCTCGCAAGTTTCTGCATTGATCTTGTTGAGCGATCCGACGGTTTGATATTTGTGTTTGATCTTTGCTCCGGAGGTGTCTTTGACCGGGTTGTAGCCATACGCAATTGTTTGAAGCAATTCATCCTGGGGAGATGCCTCCTTTAACTCTTCCAGCAGAGCATCAAATTCGTCATCGCTGATGGATGGATTGCCTGAGTAGTAATCCTCTGCAGCTAATCTGATTTCAGTTTTCAATTCTTTGAGGTTCATCTTATCCTCCATTTATTTAAATGATATGTAAATCGCGACAACAATCCAAGAAATACCAATGGTCATTACCATTAAATATTTCCACCATCCTTTTATCTGGAACATTTCTTTGATGATCATTTTGCTTTCTCCTCCTTTAAATACATCCGTATTTTCTGTTTGGCATACTACCAGTATTTACAAACTCAATAGCATTTTTCTTGTATTCGTCTAGATCACATTTTATTCCTTCAGGTAATTCCCCTTTATATAGGAGAATCCAATACAATACCTGTATTGCGTAATCACCAAGTTTATCTTTTTGACATTTACAATGACGAGGATTATCAGGACTTGTAGAAGGAGTGCATGAACCATACCCG
>Ga0315284_10009609_pt1 | contig 13789 bp, 10 predicted proteins | sample YL17G09_16_MG_FD_203696 | JGI IMG/M metagenome (GOLD analysis project Ga0315284, IMG submission 203696) | Sediment microbial communities from Yellowstone Lake, YNP, Wyoming, USA - YL17G09_16 | ecosystem: Environmental > Aquatic > Freshwater > Lake > Sediment | place: USA: Wyoming | collected...
GCCCTCCCGCCGCGACCCGCCGCTGCTGGTCCACGAGCGCCCGCCGCACGCCCGGGTAGGCCGAGACGGCGGAGACGTTGGCATCCACCTCCGGCGTGCGGATGGCCCACGTGACATCCTCGCCGTTTACCGTGACGGTGTACTGGCGGCCGTCGTCCATCTTGGGTGGCAAGATGTCAATCCGGAGTCCTTCGGCGAGCGCGGTGACTGCCGCCTCGTCCTGGATGGGTATGCCTCGCTTCAGCGCTGCCAACGTGGCGGCGCGGTACATCGCGCCGGTGTCGAAATAGAGGTAGCCCAGGTGCCGGGCGAGCAACTCGCCGATCGTGCTCTTGCCCGAGGCCGCCGGGCCGTCAATCGCAATCGTAGATGGTTTCAACGCCGCCTGCTGCTCCTCCGCCCTGTTTGCTTGGCCGCCCCTGCCGGCCCGTTGGCCCCCGCGCGTCCAGTCCGCCGGCCCCGGCGCGGGCTGCGGTCCACGCCAGGGGAATAGCCACCCCTTCGCCGCTTCGATGTACTCATCCGCTGTACTGAGGACCGCACAGGTTTCCTCTCCTGGCGCCCTCTCCCCTCTCGCCGTCCGTCCCGCGTGGACGACTGCAGCGCCTTGACCTCCGCCTCGCTGAGTTTCCGCCACTGGCCCGGCTTCAGGTTCCCGATAAGGAGTGACCCAATGCGGACGCGGACCAGCCGGCGCACCGGGTGGCCCAGCATGGCCGCCACGCGGCGGATCTGCCGCTTGCGCCCTTCTCGCAACACCACCCGCAGCCAGGTGCCACGGGTGTACGCCGATGGGTACATCGGACCCGCCCCATGGGTGTACCCACCCACCCCATCCTCCCGCCCGATCACGGTCACCTCGGCCGGCACCGTGCGCTGCCCGTCCAGGAACACCCCCTGCCGCCACTTTTCCAGCGCCGCCTCGTCTGGCTCCCCTTCGACGAGAGCGCGGTACTCTCTCTCGTGGCCATAGCGTGGATGCATGAGCCGGTTGGCCAGGTCACCATCGTCGGTGAGTAAGACCAGCCCCTCGCTCCGCAGGTCCAGCCTCCCCACCGGGAAGAGGTGCTCGGGCAGGGGCACCAGGTCCAACACGGTGGGGAACCGGCCTGAGCCATCTCCCTCGTCGGAGAGGACATCCCGGGGCTTGTGCAGCGCCACGTAGGTGAAGCGGCGCTTCAAGACGACCGGCTCTCCGTCCAAGGTGACCAGATCGTTTTCCGGGTCCGCCTTCTGGCCCAACTCGGCCGTCTGCCGGTTGACCGCGACCCGGCCCTGGCGGATCAGTTCCTCGCACTTGCGGCGCGAGCCGAAGCCAGCGCGGGCCAGAATCTTCTGTAAGCGCTCTTCCATCGCATGCCTCCTTGGAGATCAGCGATATTATAGCGCAGGTGGTCAGAAGGGGCAAAGGGGGATCACACGTGCTAGACCCACACGCCGCGTTCGCCAAGCAACCGGCGCAGGTTGTCTCCCAGGACCTTGCGCCGGGTCGCCTCGTCCAATCGCGACTTCTGGATGCGGGCGATCACCCCGGCAGGGTCGTTGATGGTAAAGTCGCTGCCAAAGAGCACGCGCTCGGGGCCGGCGGTCTCGACCGCCAGTTCGAGGACCCCCATCCGTTCAAAGCCGTTCCCGCAAATGTCGAGGTAGAGGTTTGGATGCACTGCCGCCAACCCGATCCGCGCACGCACGTCTGCGGGGGACTCGCCCAGGTGTGCCAGGACGAACGTGGTGTGGGGGAACCGGGCACATAGCCGGCTCACGTCCTGGTAGTCATCGTCGTGAATGTGGACGACCATATCGAGTTCGGTCGCCAGTTGAAGCATCTCGGCAAAGGCGGGGGTATCGTACGAGTACCCCCCGGCGTATCCGCACAGTTCGCCGATCCACACCATCCCCAACTCATCGTGACAGCGCTCGACCTCACGCAGCACTTCCTCCGGGAAGTGGGTGTTGACCAGACAGGCCGGCACGACGAAATCCGGGTACTGACGGGCGATCTCTGCGCTCTCGTCGTTCCCGGCGATCATCTCGGCGACGCTGCGCGCCACCTCGCCGCGCACGGAATTGGCCAGGATGCGCCCCACCCCGCAGTCCTTCAGGTAACGGACAGCGGCTTCGACGTCCGGCGTAAACGGTTCCCATTCCCAGGTCAATCGCAGCCCGGGAGAAGGCAAATGGACGTGGCAATCGAAAACCTCGCAGGGTTGCATATCGTCTTTCCGTGGAACGATTTACGCCATCCGCGCGGCGCGCTCGCGGCTGATGGCGTAGCGCAAGGGTTCTCCGTTCAGGAAACGCTTCAGTTCCTCAACCATGGACTGCCCGTTGCGCAGGCATTCGTCCTGCAACGCACCGGCGATGTGGGGCGAGATGGTCACGTTCGGCAGCCTCATCGAGGGGGAATCGGCGGCTGGCGGCTCCGGGTAGGTCACGTCCAGCAATGCGTACAAATCGGGGCGCTGTTGAAGCACAGCGATCATCTCCGCCTCACGGACGACGGCTCCCCGCGCCGTGTTGATGAACGTGGCCCCCTCTTTCATCGCCGCAAAATGCGCGCCCGTGATCAGCCCCTCGGTCTCAGGCAGCCACGGCGTATGCAGAGAGACGACGTCCGCCTGGCGAAACACTTGCTCCAACGAACACAGCCGGACTCCCAGCGCCGCGGCAGTCTCCTGGGTGACGAACGGATCGTAGGCGATCACGTTCACCTCATACGACTTGAGCCGCTCCGCGACCATCTGGCCGATGGTGCCCAACGAGACCAACCCGACCGTGCTACCGTAGGCGCCCGCCACCGGCAGGTGCTCCCACCATTCGCCGGTCTCGCGAAAGCGCTGCACGTGCTGCCAGTAGCGCTTGAGGCCCAGGATGATGTGCGCGATGGTGAACTCGCTGACGGGGACGCCGTTGGCAACGGTTGCCGTGGTGATCGGAATCTGGCGCGCCCAGAAGGCTTCGGTGACGATCCCACGGATGGATCCCGCGCCATAGAAGACGGCCCGCAGCCGGGGTAGAAAAGCCAGCAGTTCTTCCGTGAACTGCGGGCAACCCCATCCAGACAAAATCACCTCGGCTTCGCCGAGGAGCGCCGGGTTTTCCGCGACGGTCGGCCGGGTTTGCAGCGGCGCATAAACGTCCACCAACTCGTGGATCTGCTGGCGCACCTCTGCACCATAGATCCAGTCGTATGGCCGTGGGTCGAGCAGAAAAAGTCCTTTCAACATGGTACTTATCGAGATCATCCGCACCAATTCAGCATGGCCCGGGCGTAGATGCGCGTGAGCGCCACCACATCCTCCACCAGCACGAACTCATCCGCGGCGTGGGCATTGCCGCCGCGCGGTCCAAGGGTGAAGGCGGGCGTGGGGCTGTGCAGGTTGAACACGTACGTGTCGCAGGCAAACAGGCCACCTGCCATCCGGTATTCCTGTCCCGTGGCCTGGTAGGCCCTTTCCAGCACGCCAAAGAAAGGATGGGCCGGGTCCATACCACTGCCAGGCAGGTAACGAAAACACGGCCTGAACTCGGGATATTGGCCGTCAAAGTCAGGATCGCGGGCGAGGTAAGTGTTGATAAACCCGATCAGGTTCTGCGTGTGGGTGGCCTCGTCTGTGCCGGGATACTCCTCCACCCACACGATGAGATAGCACTCGGGCGGGATGCCGGAGGCGTCGGCGAAGGTAACACCACCACCGCCGATCTGCCTGGTGTAGGCCGGCAAGGTGGGGTTGGACTCGTAGAAACGTGGGGGCTGGACGTGGGCGTTGCGCCCGGCGTCGAAGGCGCGCACGGCTTCGATCACCCGGGCCAGTTTGTAGACCGGGTTCGCCAGCCTCTCCCCGGCGAACGCCATCCCGGCCTGGCCGCGCACGGTGATGCGCCACTGTCCACCCCCGCGGTGGCAGGGGGCGACGAGCATGTGGGTGGGCTCCGAGTTGATGGCGACGTCCGCGTTGTAGCCGCGCAAGCGAGCAGCGAGCACGCCGTGAGAGCCGCCGTATTCCTCGTCCACCACACTTTCGAGGAGCACGTCACCGCGCAAACGCACACCCAGGGCACGCAGGCACTTGACGGCGTACAGCCCCACCGCGATGCCCCACTTGGTGTCCCAACTACCGCGCCCGTAGAGCCTGCCGTCCTTGACCAACCCGCTGAAAGGTTCGGCTTCTTTCCAGGGCAGCGGGTCGCGCGAGACGGTGTCCACGTGGCTGGAGAGCAGGATGGAGCGTCCCCCGCCACTCCCCCTGAACACGCCCACCACGTCTGGGCGGTCCTCAAACGTGCGCGGGAGGCCGTCCCAGGTGCCGTAGAATAGGGGATGCTCGCGCAAGCCGGGCACCTGGTCCGGGGTGAAGACGTCCACGGTTGCCCCAGCGTCCCGATAGGCCGCCTCGACGATGCGCTGGCAGGCCAGTTCGCCGCCCGGCCGGGGTGGAAGAACCTCGGAGGGAGTCTGAACGAGCCGGCTGAGGAACCCCAGCAGTTCATCGTGATGTTCGGTGACCCAGCGGTCAATCTCGCGCTCGATAGCGTCGGATGTACTCATCCGTGATGTACTCATGCGCGATGTACTCATGCGCGATGTACTCATGCGCACCGTCATCAGTCGTTCAGGCGATACTCGGATTCTCTCTCCCGCATGGACTGCATGATCGCGACGGACTGGCGGGCCGAACGAAAGTCGTCCGCCGGCTGGCGGCCCGCGCGAACGGCGTCGAAAAAGGCGGCATCTTGGGCGTAAAAGCCGCTCAGGACATAGTCGTCGCGGATGAGGGCCGATGGGTACATCGGGACATCCGGGCTCCTGCAGAACTGCGCAGCGTCCAGATCGAGCGTCAATTGCCCCTTTTCCAGGTGCCGCAGGCTGCCCGGCGCATCCGGCCCGTTGTTCAGGCTCAAAAACCAGGTGTGGTCCACCGCGTGGACGGTGACGCGCTCGACGCTGACGCCCGTGACCGGGCAGATACTGAGGCGGGCCGTGACACCGGAGGCAAAGACGCAGTCCAGGAAGAAATTGGTCACGTCTTTCCCCAGGTCGGGGAACGGTTGGTACTGGAAACGGATGTGCCGGTAGTCGCAGCCGAGCAAGAAACGCGCCGTGTCCACGGCGTGGATGGCGGTGGTGGTGAAGTCGTAACGGGTGCGCCCGATCCGGAAAAAGTCGAGGTGCAGATGGCGTACAGGCTGCCCCTCCAGCAACCGCTTCAGTTCGACCACCAGCGGCGTATGGCGCCGGTTCAAGGCCACCTGGTGGAGTACTCTGTGGGTTTCGGCAGTCGTGGCCAGGCGTTCCACCTCTTCCACGGTCAGGCCGGGTGGTTTCTCGGCCAGCAGAGGGTAGCCCCTTTCGAGAATGCGGCACCCCATCTCGCAGGTCAGCCTTTCGGGCACGTTCAGGCAGACCGCGCTGGGTGTTTCCGCGTCCACCATGGCCAGGTAATCCGTGTAGGCCCGGGCAAAGCCGAACCGGGCTCGGCAATCTTCTGCCCTGGCGCCGTCCACGTCGCAGCACGCCGCCAGTTCTACGTCGGGATGCTGGGCCGCATAGCGGGCATAGGCGGGGCCGTGGCTGGCCCCCGTGATATACCCACATCCGATGACGGCGATCTTGAAACTCATGGGGAGGCCCACTAAACTTTCATTCTGAGCGCAGCGAAGAATCGCGGCTTTATCCCTTGACTGCGCCGAGCTGCATACCGGAGACAAAGTAACGCTGGAGGAACGGGTAGACGATGATGATCGGCAGAATGGCAAAGAAAATCATCGCCGCTTCTGCCCCATGCGGCGACACGTTCGGGAATAGCCCAGAAAAGCGAAACGCCGCGTACTCCGTGGCGAGTTGCTGGGTGGTCAGCATCGAATACAGGTAACTCTGCAGCGGCCACAACTTGACGTCGCGCAGGTACACGATCCCATCGAACCAGGCGTTCCAGTGGCGGACGATGGTGAAGAGCGAAATCGTCGCCAGCACCGGCTTCGATAGCGGCACCATCACCTTGAAGAGGATATTCAGGTGGTTGGCCCCATCCAGCATGGCCGACTCAACCAACTCGTAAGAAATGCCGCGGAAAAAGCGGACCGCCAGGATCACGTTGAACGTGAGCAGCAAGAGCGGCACAATCAGCACGGCAAAGTTGTCAATCAGCCCCAGGTTCCGATAACTCAGATAGCGGGGGATCAGGCCCACGTCGAAGAGGTTTGCCAGGATCATCACGGTCAAGAACACCCGGCGCCCCGGCAGATGAATGCGCTCGACCGCAAAAGGATAGGCCGTCAAGATCGTCACCAGCAGGGTGCAAGGCACGGCGACCACCACCCGCAGAACGCCCATCAGCAGAGAACGGAGAAAAGGGTCTTTCGTCGCGACGGCTCCATAGTTGTCCAGGTTGAACCCGATGGGCCACAACCCCACCCGATTGGCCATCACCTCGGGGCGGGCACTCAACGAGATGCACAATTCGTGGATAAAGGGCAACACACACGATAGCAGGATCAACCCCAGGACGACGTAAATGAAGGCGTCCACTACCAGGTATTTGATGCTGCGCTCTCGTATCATGACACTCCCCTCGAGACTTGGACTAGAACATGCGGTAGCCGCTCAGTTTGCCGGAGACCCAGTTGGCGGTCATGATCGCCACAAAGCCCACCACCGCCTTGACCACCCCAACTACCGTGGCGATCTCGAACTTAAAGTTGACCAGGCCCATGCGGTACACGTAGGTGTCCAGGATGTCGCCCGTCGAATAGACCGCCGGGTTGTACAGGACCAGCACCTGTTCAAAGCCGGCATCCAGGATGCCGCCCATGCCGATGGCGACCATGAAGACGAAGACCGGCAACACACCGGGCAGGACGATGCGCCACAGCCGTCCGCCGCGCCCGGCCCCATCCACGGCCGCCGCTTCCAAGAGTTCGGGGTTGATCTGCGTCAGCGCCGCCAGGTAGACCACCGCGCTCCAGCCGAATTCCTTCCACACGTCCGAAAAGACCAGCGTATACGGGAATACCCTCTTATCGGCCAGGAATCTCACGGCCGGCAGCCCCACCGAGGCGAACAGGCCGTTGACCGCTCCAGTCGCCCCCAGCAAGGAGAGCGCCATGGTGCCGACGATGACCCAGGAGAAAAAGTGAGGGAACGTGGTCACGACCTGGGCAAACCGGCGGTAGAGAGGAAAGCGGACCTCGTAGAGGAGCAGGGCAAAAGCGAGCCCCGCCACTTCCTCCAACGTGATCTTGCCCAGCGCGATCACCACCGTGTTCCGGACCAGGTTGATCGTCTCGGGGCGGCGGAAAACCTCTTGAAAGTTCTTCCAGGCGACCCATTCGGAACCACTCAATCCCTTGATGGGGTTGTAATCCACAAAGGCGATCCCGATCCCCCACAAGGGATACACGCGGAACAGGATCAACGCCACTGCCGCCGGCAAGAGCAAGAGGTACAACAACCAGTGCCGCTGCTGCGACTTCTGAGAGGAGGGTTCCGACCCGGAGCGGGCGACGGACGACGAGCCCTGGGTGAATTGCTGTTTGACAAGTTCTTGTGCCATCTCACCATGCCCCTGCATATAGGAAGCAGAAGAGCGGACCTGCGATAGGGAGGTGAGTTCAGGCCAGAGGCCTGAACTCACCTTGGTGCTGGGGTTCTCAGGCGTTGGCGGCAGCCCAGGCATTGACTTCCTGGGTGTACGCGTCGCCACCGCGGTCCTTCCACTCCTGGACGAAGGTGTCAAAGTCGTCCAGCGGACGGGCACCGGTGATGAACTCGAGCATGGCGGTGCTTTCCAGGTCGAGCAGGTCCGATTTGACAGCCGTGATCGCTTCCGTGTCTGCGCCCAGAAACGCGTTCGGGATGACCTCGGCGAGCGTGTCGTAGGCATAGTTGTAGTAGACCATGTCGTCCACTTTCGCCTTCAGGCCGAGGATGAACTTTTGGGCCATGTTGAGCGTGCTCTGATCCTGCTCCAGCCAGGTGGCCATGTCCCGAAAGATCTCCCCCTGCCAGTCGGGGTACGTGCCGCCACGATAGCCCCACAGCAGGTCCTGCTGGTATAGCCACTCGCCGTCGGGCATCAGGCCGAGGACCACGTTGCAGTTCGCGTCGAGGTCCCACTCGTAGCCTCTGGCGAAGGAGGCGCCCATGAAGGCTTCGCCGTACTGCTGGTACTCTTCCCAGTTGACGTGCATCTCGGTGCGCCAGTTCAGGTGCTTGATCATGGCCTCGATCTTCTCCGGCTCCAGCCCGGCGCGGAACACCATGGCGTTGCCCTTCAGCTCCGTTCCGGCGCGGCCAGTGCGGCCGGTCGGACCGGCCGGGTTCGAGATCACCGAGATTTTCGCCTCAGGGAAGGCCGCGTACAGGTCGGGCAGGAGTCCATGGCCGATCCACCACGGCGCGTAGAAGATGGCCGTCTGACCCGCCATGACTGCATCGCCCGCCATGGACTCGTCCATGTTGACAAAGTCCGGGTTGATCAGCCCTTCCTGATACCACTGGTTCAGGACGGTCAGCCCGTCCTTGATGGCGGGTTCAATGCTGCCGTAGCGCAACGTGCCGTCGTCCCCCTTCAGCCACCAGGTCGGGATCGAGCCGAAGGCGCCAAAGATCGGGTCCATGGCCATCTGCCAGGTGACCATGGCCACGCATGCGCCGATGGGGAACTCGCACAGGCCCGCCTCTTTGATCGCCCTGGCCGCCGCCGTCACGTCGTCCACGCTGACCGGCGCAGCCAGCCCAACGGCATCCAGCCAGTCCTGGCGGATGAAGGCCAGGTTATCGCTCCCGATGCCGTCTTCGAGATAGGCCACGCCGAAGATGCGCCCGTTGCGCTTGACGCCATTCCAGATGGACGCATCGGGATAGCCCTTGCGGTCTTTGACCAGGTCGGAAGCCGTGGCTTCGAAGACGTCGGTGATGTCCTCGACGGCGCCGATATCAATGAACTGCCCCAGCCTGGGGTTGCCAACCCGGAACGCATCCGGCAGGGTACCGGCGGCCAGGTCGTTGTTCAACCGCGGGTAGTACTCGCTATTGGGAGCCTCCCAGGCGGCCACGTACTTTAGCCCCAACTGCTCGACGACCAGGTTATAGTCCGGGTTGTTCGTGGCAGAGTCGCCCTCGACCGGGTAGTTCAGGCCAGCACGGAACGGGACTTGGATCTCGATGGCTGGGTCGTACTTTTCAAAGGGTGGATAGGTCGGGAGCCAGTCCACCACGCACCCGTTGGCATCAGGCGTCGGCCCCACCGTGGGGACGGGCGCGGTGGTCGCTACAGGCACCGTTGTAGGAGCCGGCGCAACGGTCGGCACCGCAGTCGGGGCCGTGGTAGGGGCGGGAGTCTGAGGGGCGCAGCCGGCCAGGACTGCCGCCCCAGATGCAACTCCCACCATCTTGAGAAAATCGCGGCGGGAAACCTGCTTGGGGAGATGTGTGTCTGACATGCCTTTCTTCTCCTTTCTTAATGCCAGAATATCGCGTGGCTAGCCAATCTGTCTATATTATATATCATATATGATATTCTGTCAATCCCCTTTATCACAATCGTTCACGCCGACCAACGCTTTCAGTCACATTCGGTCATTCGCGATTCCCGCCTCAAGATGGGTTGTGTTGCCACTGAGGCGAAGGGTTCTCCGACCCGGACTGTACCACCTTCATGTAATAGTCCCTGGATTGCCTGTTGTGTTGTGCCACCAAGGCGACGAGGTCTTTCCTACGACGTTGCCTGAGCAAGCGCAGCATTTCGTGATGTTCAGCCTGGGCTGTCAGGATGTCGGTGATGATCTCTTGGAGATAGTACCGCCGGATGCGTTTCCAGTAATTGAAAGCCCGCTTGGTGAAATCCAGCAATAACCCCATATTGGCCATCTCGGCCACTTTACAGTGAAAATCACCGTTCAGGTCTGACCAGCCATCAATGTCTCCATCTCGACAGGCCTGTTCCATCAGTTCCACGCTCTTCTCCAGTTCTGCCAGGTCACTGTCTTGTACCTTCTCGGCGGCAAACTGGAAAGCGATACTTTCCAACGCCTCCAGGATGGCAAAAATCTCCTCTACCATGTCAAGGGAGATGTTCGAGACAACCGCACCGGCATGCGGCACGATCTTGACCAGTCCCTCTGCCTGGAGTCGCTGCAAGGCAGACCGGATCGGGATGGCACTTGTCCCAAATACGGTGGTCAGGCGGTCAATGACCAGCTTCTCTCCTGGCAGTACTTTGCACTGCAGGATCGCATCCTGCAGCGCTCTGTAGATATACTCCTCTTTGGTCTGAAAAGGCCTGACGGGCGCTATTCCTTCAAGCATGTGTGCTTGCATACTGCAGTCAAAGCAACTAGACTGCCGGTATACTTCTCCTTTCTTTCATCACCGCACGATCTCCAGATAATGCTCCACAGGACAGATATCTTCAAAGGCCCCTGCCACGCCTCGAGCGGGCCCATACCACACGCTGCTGCCGAAGGTCGTGATGTACAGCATGTCCCGGTTGTAAGGATCGAGAATCGGCTGCTTGGCCCACTTGAAATTGTAACCACCCAGGCGCTCCCAAGTCCGGCCTCTATCGTCCGAGCGGTAAACCGCGCCTTCGAAATTGGCCAGGAACACGGTCGCCGGGTTCGTGCGGTCAACGGCTACCCCGTACACGTGAGACGATTCGTCAAACACGTTCGTCCAACTCTGGCCGCCATCCTCCGTCTTGTACAAGCCGCCGAAACGTTCCGCGTCGTCAATGACCGTCGGCCAGCACGCCAGGTACAACCGTTCGGGATTCGATGGGTCGAAGGCCAGATCGTTAGGGAAATTCGCCCCCGCCGGCATCGGCACAGGCTCCCAGTGCTCGGCGCCGTCGGCGGACTTGAAGACTGCCCCGCTGATCACCTGGCCGTTCTCCAGGCCGCGGCAGACCAGCAGGTAGAGCGAGCCATCTGGGCGCAGGATGATCCTCCACGCATTCAGGCTGCCGGTGATGCCCTGGTTTTTCGCTTGCCAGGTGTGCCCATCGTCGGTGGACTTGAACACCCCCTTCCCCACGGCGGCGACGTACAGGGTCCTCCTTCCGACGGGTGACCGCCGGTCAAGGATGATATCGGTGGGCACACATTGCGCAGGCATACCAGCGTTGGATCGCTGCCAGGACACCATACCGTCGTCAGACTTGCACACTCCTCCTTCGTAGCGATTGAAGTGGCCGCTCCTGAACATTTTCGGGCGCGGCAGGTCGTGGCAATTGGACCAGGCTGACCACACCCGGCCCCTGACTTGGGGATCGAAGGCGATGGCGTAGCACGTGTTCGACCAGGAGTGCGGCACGCCGTTGAGCGCGTGGCTCCAACTTTTCCCACCGTTGCGCGAATGAAACACCCCGACGTCGGTACAGGCGAGCACCACGTGGTCTTTATCGAAGGGATCGAAGCATATCGAGTAGATATTCGTCACGTCCAGGCCCCTGGTGGACACGGAGCCGTCCGGGTACACGTGGCAGTAGAGTTGCTCCCAGGTCGCGCCGCCGTTGATGGTGCGATACGAGGTACCCCAGTCGGTCGCATAGCACACGTCGGGGTTCTCCGGGCTGACCCCCAGACTGAAGGGAGCACCACCCCACTCGGTCGAGTAATCCTTTTCCACCCAGCCCAGCGTCCGGTTCCCAGGATTGGTCCTGCCGATCCTCAGGGCCCACTGCCACGAGCTCCCCTTGTCTGTGCTCTTGAAGATGCCAAAGGTTTCCGCATCAGAGGATGTGGCCGGTTCGGCAGCGGCCAAATACACCACGTTGGCATCGGCGGGGCAGGTGGCGATGCAGGTCAGGCGCCGGGTTTGGGTGGGTCGGAGGTCTGCGTCCAACCCCGTCGCCAACGGTTCCCACGTGTTTCCAACGTCGGCAGAGCGATAGACTCCGGGGACGAACACACCGTTCTCCCAGGCGGTGGAAGTGGTGATATAGAGCAGCGGCTTTTCAGTGGCCTGGTCGAGGCCACAGGCAAGATCGAACACCCCCGTATGCGAGGGTACCGCTACGCGTTCCACCCCTCGGATGTACTCATCCGCGCCATCCGCCAGGGTAAGCCTGTAGAGCCCGGTGTCCGCCAGGACGAGCAGCGTACGGTCCTGAGCCGGTGAGGTTGGATCTATGTAAGACTTGATGAACCTGCTACCTTCCAATTGACCACATTCAGCCCAACTTGCGCCGTAATCGGAGGAGCAGAACATCTTGAGCGTCCCGCAGTTGACGCCGATGAAGATGCGCTGCGAGTCGCCGGGGTCTACGCAGATCGCCTCCACCCGGCCGCCCGGCCAATTGTCGGTGGAAACGTAGGAATGATCGGCGTGGTCCCCCACCGTCTTTTCCCGCACCACGGCCGAAGAGTTAGGAAACACCAGGCGCCACGTGTCACCCGCGTCCTCCGACCGGTACAGCCCAGTCGCCCCGGCATAGACGGTACTGGCATTGGACGGATCGAATGCAAAGGCCCTGACCCACACCTTGAGATTGAACTGCCTCCAGGTCTTACCACCATCCCGGGTGATGTACGAACCGGTCATGTCGCAGGCCACCAGCGCCGTGTCTGGGTCGCCTGGCTGGATCGTGGGGATGTACTGGGCGCCGCCCCCCCCAGGACCGATGATACGCCAGCCATGCTTCTCAACACCTCTTTCCATCGCACGAGGCACGTCCGCATACGAGACCCCTGCCTGCTCCATTTCTGTTCCTCCAACTGCTGGCGTGAGAGTAGGGGGCGCGGGCGAAGCCGTCGGGGGCAATTCGGTTGCCTTTCTTCCACAGGCCACCAAAGAAGCACAGGCCGCCCCCCCACCCAACCGGATGAAATCCCGCCGGGAAAGTCTGGCACCGCTCGGCTCGCTCATTTGTGGTCGGCTTGACGACAGGTTGCACATCATATATAATATATTATATACGATGGTGAGCGAATGTCAAATGGCAGACATGCGGGTGATGAAGGAGACCGACCTGGACGCTGCTGACACCCTGCGCTCCCTGGCGGGTTGGCACCAGACCCGGCAAGATTGGCTACGCCTGCTTGTGCTCCAGCCGGACGGCTGTTTCGTGGCGGAACAGGAGGGCCGGGCCGTCGGCACAGTGACCACTACCTGCTATGGCGGCCAGCTGGCCTGGATCGGCATGCTGCTGGTGCACCCAGAGTGGCGTGGCCGGGGTATTGGCCGGGCGCTGATGCGGCATGCCCTGGATTACCTGTGCACGGAGGGGGTCGCCTGTGCGGGCCTGGATGCAACCCCGGCCGGGGAACCGCTCTATCTCAGCCTGGGCTTCCGACCCGCCTGGACGCTGGCCCGCTGGGAAGCCGGCGCTCTGAAACGAACGCTCCTGCCGCCGTCGAACGCCCGCGTACAGCCGGTGCAAGAAACCCACTGGGAGACGATCATTGACCTGGAGGCATACGCCTTCGGCGTGCCGCGCCCACGCCTGCTCCACGCCCTGGCGCAACAGAGTCAAGCGGTGAACGAGGCGACGGATGAATCCGGGCAGGTACGTGGCTTTGGCATGCGCCGCGCAGGAGCAAGCGCCCATTATCTTGGGCCAGTCATCGCCGTACGCCCAGAAGATGCCGCACCTCTGATCGCCTCCCTCCTCCAGGGGTTGGAAGGCCAGCCGGTCTGCTGGGACATCCCCGCTCCGAATCGCGCGGCGGTCAGACTAGCGGAAGCATGCGGGTTTATTCCACAGCGCAGCCTGACCCGCATGGTTCTGGGCCTTTCAGCGCCTCAGGACCAGCCTGCGATGCAGTTTGCCATCACCGACTTTGCCAC